>Ga0137409_10002731_pt1 | contig 18819 bp, 17 predicted proteins | sample CZODoug1_16funga_FD_122059 | JGI IMG/M metagenome (GOLD analysis project Ga0137409, IMG submission 122059) | Vadose zone soil fungal communities from Angelo Coast Range Reserve, California, USA - CZODoug1_16fungal (Hybrid Assembly) | ecosystem: Environmental > Terrestrial > Soil > Vadose zone... | reverse complement strand
GATGGAGTTGTTGGAGCCGGAAGCCGCGCTTAGAAGGCAGACGTTCCATTGCAACTCAACTCCGGGAGCCGGAGCTTCAATTTCCCACTTGTGTCAGTCCAACTTCGGTCTAATTCAAGGGCGAGATAAATGACGCGCTTCCTCGTAAGCAACACCAGAAGCGGCACTTAGAGTTTTGTACTGCGTATCTTCTAAGCAGGGGGTCGCGAGTTCGAGTCTCGCCGGGCGCGCCACTGCCTTCGATCTAATTGAAGCTGAATGAATTAGAGAAATTGGCCGTCACCCCAGATCTATTGCGAAAAAAGCAGACGGTTGGGTTCTCCAAGAAATTCAAGGACATGTCGTTTTGTCGGTTTTCCCGAGCATTTCGTAGAGTTCTGTCGCGCATTTCTCCGTTGGAGTGCGCGCTGTCACGAAAACGTAACGCCGATTCTTGCTTTTGTTTTGCAAATCCGGCACAGGATTGATCTCTGCACAGCGTGCGTCTTACCAACAAGACCAGAACGCTCATCCTTATCGTCGACGATGCTTGCATGTCGCAGCTTCTTAAGGCTCGCGCCTTTCTTGGGACCGGAGACGGTGTCCTCAGCAATATGAGACACGATTTTGAGGTAACGCTTTGAGGCGGCGTTTTCGCCACGACCGAAATCGACTGAGATGCCGTACAAAGTGCTGGGCATCAACATTTGTGAAGCGCCGGTTCAGGCGGAACCCTTGGGTATTTGGTATTTGCATCGCACAATTGTTGATAAACACTCTTACCACGGAGAAACGAAGGATGTTGTTGCCTCGCGGTCCCAAGTCCGGTTGAGGAGGTGTGAAGCTTGTGACCGTCGCCAGCGGCCCGATCTCCTCGAACGCCGTTTCTGGGGAGCACCTCCGAGTTGACCATCCGGGAGTTGATCGGTTCGGTCAACACTAGGGCGTTTGGACGAGAACACATTCGGCAGTTATCGAGCGGGCATTGCGCTCACAGATCTGCTCCGCGCGGACGCCATCCTGGTAACCCAGCCTAACTTTCCTTTCGGCTCTGGCATCACTAGTGATGAGGAAGGACGAAGAGGAGAGGCAACCGCGATCGGTTGCCCCGCAGAATGTAGACATTATTTTCGTCGCACCTCCGGGTGCCCGGCGACAAGGCGAATTCTATCGCGACGAAGGGCGGCGACTTGATCAGCTGCAAAAGTTAAGCAAGAAGGAGCTCTGTCCTATGAAGAGCCTTGCATGGAAACTCGTGTGTGCGCCAATGGCAGCAAGCATTGCCTTCGCGACAATGACCTATGCGCAAAAAACAGCAAAATTGAAGATGTCGGTGCAGCCGCCCGAAGCTTATACATTTGTCGATGGACAAGCGATCGGCCCAGGCAATCGGACCATTAAGCTTCCGCTTGGCACGCACAGTGTGGTGGTTGCCAACTACGGCTTCAAGTTTTTTCAGAAGAACGTCACCATGGACTCGGATAAGACGACAGTCTTGAAGGTCACACTGGACCCAAGCGGGAGCGAAGTATCCGGTCCGTATGGGCGCATTCAACTTGAATTGGGCTCTCTCTACGCTAGCGATGCCGGCGATGACGCGGTTTTGCTCAACGGCAAAACGGCGAATTATTTCGTCGGCCATGTCGATGAATTCAATAACGAACTCGTCTGGCACCAGGAATTACTTGTGCCGCCCGGAACTCACCAGGTCACAGTCACCAGGCGCGGCAATGAAGTCTGGTCAGGGGCAGTTACAGTCGCAGCGAACCAGCGCGTTATTGTTGACATTTCTAGCGGCAAGCAAAGAGTGAAGAATTGGACGCGTGGAAATCAACTTCATGCACTACACCGCTTCAGTGCAGGCACCGCCAGGGCGACAGTGGCTATCGCACCGGTGAACAGTGAGGTTTCGTCTAGTCTGTCGAAGATCGATTGCGGCCAGCCGAGCCAGTTAAAGTGGACTTCCGCGGAAACCCTCGACGCCGATATGAGTGGCATGAGTCCGGTTCCAGTAGTCGGAGACAAGACCGTATCTCCCAGACAAACCACGACGTACGAGCTGACGGCGACTGGCCCGGGTGGCATTACGAAGTCGGGTACAACGATCGAAGTCAACATGGCCGTGCAAGCCACGCTGAATGCATCGCCGACGGAAATCCGCTACCGACGCATCGGGGACAAGACTTTAGCATCGGGGGAAGCTACTCTCGCCTGGTCGAGCTCTAATGCAGACGCTGCGTCTCTTACCCCCTTTGGCTCAGTTGAAACGACCGGGAGCAAATCTGTCCCCATCAAGCCCGCGCAGACATCGGATGGCCCAGTCGATGAGACCATTAGTTACGCTCTTACTGCAGGCAACGCGTGTGGCGGGTCAGAAACGAAAACGGTTGCCATCCACATCGTGGGTTCTATTGAACCAATTCCTCAAGTACTCCTTCACAGCGTCTTCTTCCCAACCGACTATCCAACTAAGCGGGACCCGTCCCTCGGCCTGCTGCGCAGTCAACAGGAGGCTCTGACCAATCTAGCTACTGGATTTGCAAAGTATCTGGAATACGACCCTGACGCGAAGCTCTCACTCGCCGCCTACGCGGATGAACGCGGACCGAACCAGTACAACCACCAGTTGTCCCAGCTCCGGGGGCAAGGAGTGAAGGATTTCCTTGTCAGCCGCGGCATAGCCGAGAGCAAAATCGAGACTTCTGCGTACGGACTGGAGAAGCCCCTCGCCAAGAGCACCGTGCTCGAACTCCAAGCACAGAACCCGAGTCAACCGCCTGAGACTCGCATACGCAACTTCCGTGCGACATGGCTCGCTTACAACCGTAGGGTTGACGTCGTGCTTATTCCGACGAACCGCGAGTCGTTGCGCTTCTATCCAAACAACGCTCCCGACTCAGACGTTTTGTGGCAGAGAGTGAAACCTGAAGCGAATGTAATTGAGCAGAATCAGTGAGTGAAGTTCGCATAGTTGGTGAGCACAGGGCCAAGCTGTTATCTGCACTTGGCCCTGTAAACCTTGACAGGCACTTAGCTTTACAAGTGTGGCATTCTCTCCGCCCGAAAGGCGCCTGCCTGACATCTGAGTTTCGACAAAGGCCGTCTAATGGGTTAGCCATCATGCATACCGAATCGGTACCTACAAGTCGGCCTCTCTCCAGCAAATTGGTCGGTCACTGCTGGCGCGTTTGTCGGTACTAATCGGACGGGCGGACTTCCGGGTTGCCCGTCGTTCGGGAAGAAACGGCGAAATGTCAGGAGAGAATTATGGCCGATTGGCTTAGTGCTTTCATTATCTGTAGCGCGCCACTTTCAACGTAGGAGTCCGTGTGCCTATAGCGGCAGACCGACGCGTCTCATGAGACCCGGGAAACGCGGATCGGAGCGCAAGCTGTCGAAGAGTGGCTCGGAAACTTCCTGAATACGAGCGGCGCGCTCCTGATACGCTTTCTCAAACGACTGGAACACCGAATTTCGATCACCGAGCCCCATGTAAGCGACGGCCATGTCGATCGGGGAAACGTATCTTTGCTTAGAAAGCGCTTTAAGCTGCTCAAGGATATCTAGCGCTTTGCCCCGCTGTCCTGCCGATGCATATGCGTTCGCGAGTAGTGCCCGATAGATTGGCCCATCCGAAAGGCTCACCGCCTTCTCAAGTTTCATGATGGCATCGGGAAACTGATGATTCGCTACTTCAGCGCGGGCCTGAAACCAAAGAGCAAGGACGTCATCGGGGTCGAACTCAAGGGCTTCCTGACAGGCTCTGATCGAGTCGTCATATCTGCGGGCCCGGTACGCTTTTAGATGCACTTTGAGTTCCACTAGATCCCGACGCGGCAGCTTTCCCGTTCAAGCTGAAGAGTCTGGGGTTGACTGAGAAAGGCGCTAGGTTTCGCTACGGTCGGTCGGGTTCTAAAGGTCGGGCGCACACCAGAGCGGCGGGATTTCGTCACAGGCGACGTCTAGACACTTTGCGACGCAGTGCCTAGCGGGTTGCCCCGCCGCGGATGAATTCTCGGTATGCATCTTGCCTGACCAAACTTCGATTGCATTCCCCGAAGCCGCCGGCGCGACGACACAGGTGTCGCACTAGACGCCACCCGGCAAGACATCCTCCGCCGAAAATTTCGTGAACGAGGAAATACCCAATCTTACCAACCATTTGCCGGTCTCCCTCAGAAAGCATTTTTGGCACAAGAGATGCAAACTGTACCGCAGGTTCGAGAATTCGGAGGCAGACATGATGGACGCACATTCTCTACCACCACGCGAGCGGCGGTGGAGGGACCTAGTAGAAAAGAATATCGGATGGATTGTGATTGCAGCCTCGATTTGGCTCACTCACTTCTTGAGGTAGGCATCACGCCCACCAGATTTCACACGAAGATGATCGACTCAAGAGCGCTGGTTGGATCAGATCCCATCCCAGTGCCCGACCTGAAGCGAAGGTCCCTACGAAAAGGCTCACGCGGATGTGAATGACCTGGGGGGAACTGGACTAGTTGAGGTGGGACAAAAAAGTGCAACCGGCCAATCATCAAAGTCATCACACCGAGTGCGGTAGAGCGACGGGTTGCTCACATGTGACGACATTCTTGAGACCTGGTTGCATTCGGGATGAGAGAGCATGAGCATTCGCCTGCCAAATAGCGCGGGGCACGGGCAGTTGCTCAATTTCAAGCAGTTGTTTAATTTCAATCTAAAGCAGTCTCTCTTGCATCCATACCACAGGACAGTTCTCCGCGAAAACGGCTGGAGGCTCGAATGATCAGGGAATTTGCGCTGCAATGGCCAGTCCTCCGTCAGATTTTGAAGGGTAAAGACGGCACTGGTCCCGAAGCAATGAGCCGGCGCACGCAGGCTCTTCGTCCGAAGAATGAGGGCGCGAAGATCGCTCGGTCGGTATGTCCTTATTGCGCAGTGGGTTGCGGTCAGCTGGTGTTTCATAAAGACGGAAAACTGGTTTCGATCGAAGGCGATCCTGAATCGCCGATCTCCCGTGGGCGACTCTGCCCTAAAGGCGCGGACAGCTTTGAACTGCTGACGCATTCCAAGAGACTCACGAAAGTGAAATATCGCCGCCCATTCGCAAAAGAATGGGAAGATTTGGACCTGGATAGAGCGATGGAAATGATCGCCGACCGCGTTTGGGAAAGCCGCGAGCGGACTTTTGGGGAATCGAAAGATGGGCAGTCCCTGATGCAAACGACGGCGATAGCCCATCTTGGCGGCGCCACCCTCGACAACGAAGAAAACTACCTCATCAAGAAGTTGTTTACTGGCGGCCTGGGCATGGTCTGCATCAGCAATCAGGCCCGTATATGACATAGCTCGACGGTGCCCGGTCTGGGCACAACTTACGGCCGCGGCGGAGCAACAGCAGCACCGAACGATTTGCTCAACTCCGACGCGATCCTGATTATGGGATCGAATATGGCGGAAAATCACCCAGTTGGTTTCCAATGGGTCATTGAGGCCAAGGAGCGTGGCACGAAGGTCCTGCATGTGGACCCACGCTTCAGCCGCACCTCCGCCGTTGCGAATATCTGGGTACCACTCCGCGCGGGCTCGGACATTCTTTTCCTGGGCGGATTGATTCGTTACGTACTCGAGAACAAGTTGTTCTTTTTCGAGTATCTCGTGCACTACACGAATGCGAGCGTGATTATTCCGGAGGACTTTAAGGACACCGAAGATCTGGAAGGAATCTTCTCCGGGTGGAATGCGGAGAAGAAAACCTACGATCCCAAGACCTGGCTATATGAAGGCGTCGAGGCGGCCGCCCAATCGAGGCAGGCCGCGCCTCAGGGGTGTCACGGCGGCCACACGAAGGAAGGCCTAAACGCAATGCCTGATTTGAGCCGCTATCATCAGGACCTTACGCTCCAACATCCCCGATGCGTTTTTCAGCTATTGCGAAAGCATTTTGCTCGCTATACGCCCGAAATGGTCGAGCGTTACTGCGGCATTAGCAAAGACGCTTTCTTGCACGCGGCCGAGACATTTTGCACGGCATCGGGCCCCGATAAGACCGGCGCCATTTGCTACGCACTTGGTTGGACGCAACATTCCAGCGGCGTGCAAATGATCCGGTGCGCCGCGATCCTTCAATTACTGTTAGGAAATATGGGGCGGCCAGGTGGAGGCATTGTGGCGTTGCGCGGCCATGCCTCGATTCAGGGCTCCACGGATGTTCCTACGCTTTACGACATTCTTCCCGGTTATTTGAGCATGCCGAAATTTGGAGAAGAATCGAAGACTCTCGGCAATTACATCGACAAGTACAGCTCGCGCACGGGTTGGTGGCACAACCTGGACAAATACATTGTCAGCTTGTTGAAGGCTTACTACGGGGAATCTGCCCAACCCGAAAATGAATTTGGCTTCCACTGGCTGCCGCGCGTCACGGGCGACCATTCGCACCAGGGCTACTGGCTCGACATGTTGGACGGGAAGATGGATGGCTTGTTTGCTATGGGCCAAAATCCTGCCGTGGCGGGTCCGAATTCAGGCATGGAGCGCCGCGGTCTAAGTAAGTTGAAATGGCTGGTTGTGCGCGAGATGGTGGAAACGGAGACCGCTTCGTTCTGGTACGAGTCGCCTGAGGTGAAACGGGGCGAATTGCGGACCGAGGAGATTCCGACGGAAGTGTTTCTGCTGCCTGCCGCGGGCCACGCGGAAAAAGACGGAACGTTCACCAACACGCAGAGGCTGCTCCAGTGGCGACAGAAGGCGGTCGCTCCACCTGGGGATAGCCGCAGCGAAAACTGGTTTATGTATCATCTCGGCGTGCTGCTCAGGGAGAAGGCCAAGCGCGATCCGCGCCCACGGAATGCGGGTCTTCTAGCTCTCAAATGGGACTACACGATCGAAGGCGAGCATCGCGAACCAATTGCCGAAGAAATCTTGCAGGAAATTAACGGCTATACGGTTGCGAATCACGAACTGGTCCCGGGATTCACATCCCTCAAAGCGGATGGCTCTACCGCTTGCGGCTGTTGGATTTATTCCGGTGTCTTTCCAAAGATGGGCGAGAATCGGGCGAATCAGCGCGCCGCCAAGGGTTTCTATGGCCATGGATGGGGGTTCGCTTGGCCTTCCGACAGGAGAGTTCTTTACAATCGCGCTTCCGCCCGTCCCGACGGCAATCCCTGGAGCGACCGAAAGAAGCTCGTTTGGTGGGATTTCGAAAGCAAGAAATGGACGGGCCTCGACGTTCCCGACTTCACGGCGACTAAGCCGCCTGACTATCGACCGCCTGAGGACGCCGAAGGCGATGCGGGACTGGCAGGTGACAAGCCTTTCCTTTTGCATGGCGATGGCTTCGGATGGATCTGGGTCCCGGTCGGTCTTAACGATGGACCGCTGCCCGCTCACTACGAGCCTCTCGAGTCTCCGGTCCGCAACCCGATCTATCCCAAGCGCCAAACAAATCCTGCGGCGGAGGCGAAATCACGACCAGGGAACGAGTACGCTACTTCGCCAGACGCCCGCTTTCCTTTCGTGATGATGACCTACCGGCTCACGGAGCATCACACCGCGGGTGGCATGTCACGGACTCTCTCGCACCTGGCGGAGCTACAGCCCGAGATGTTCTGCGAGATTTCGGTCGAACTGGCGAAGGATCTCTCGGTCATACCAGGCGAATGGGTGACGATCGTAACCGCGCGCGGAGCTATCGAAGCTCATGCCCTGGTTACGCCCAGAATCCAGATGCTCACCATTGAGGGAAAACCCGTGCATCAGGTGGGCGTGCCTTTTCACTGGGGCTACTCCGGGCTCGTCAAGGGCGACATCGGCAACGATTTGATTGCCATATCGGAAGAGCCGAACGTTCGAATCATGGAAACGAAGGGTCTTCTGTGCAACGTGATTCGCGGGAAACGCGCGGGTAATCTCGAAACAATCGACAAGCTGCATGCGGGGCAAGGACAACTCTGATGGCTTTCACTGCCTTCCTGACAGACGCTACGATATGCATCGGATGTAAAGCCTGCGAAGTTGCATGCAAGGAATGGAATGAAGTCCCTGAAGACGGACTGGTGTTGAGCGGGTTCTCTTACGACAACACCCGAGCCTTAGGGGCGTCAACCTGGCGGCATGTTCTTTTTCTGGAGCAACCCGAAGTTGCCGGGCCTCAAGCCGCGGATACGAAAGATCCCTTCCGCTGGGTTTTCCTTTCCGATGTCTGTAAGCATTGCGCCAATGCCGGGTGTCTTGAATCTTGTCCTACCGGCGCGATTGTGCGCACGGAAGTGGGTTCGGTGTTTGTCCAGCCGGATGTGTGCAATGGTTGCGGATATTGTGTCGTCTCTTGTCCTTTTGGAGTGATCGACAAGCGCCCGGACGACGGTCGCGCTTTTAAGTGCACATTCTGCTATGACCGGCAAAAAGCGGGGCTGGTTCCTGCCTGCGCCAAAGCATGCCCGACACAATCCATCCAATTCGGCGATCTTGAAGAACTCAAGCAGCGCGGCAAGAATCGCGTGCAAGAGCTCCAAGACCGCGGATATCACGACGCACGTATTTACGATCCGCAAGAAACCAGCGTAGGCGGAATCCACGCGTTCTTTGTGATTTTGGGAGAACCCGAAGCGTACAATCTGCCGCCGGCGCCCCAGGTGCCGACCATTCATTTGAAGAGTGCGTGGACCTCGGCGCTCATTTCAGCCGCCGTTCTTTTTGCGATCATTTGCGCTGCATTTGCTTTTTGATTCTGCGCTAGTTTCTGAGGCCGTGGTCAAACGTCCACGAGGGTGACGACAAATGAAATCAGCCGCCAGCCCCAAAGCAACGGAGGAAAGGCTCGAGGAAATCCGGAAGGTGGCCGCTGAAGCAGCCCAGGTTCCAGCGGGCGTCCGACCCTCCGCGGGAAGCCCACAAAAGCGGGAAGGTGAGAGCTACTACGGGCTCCCCGCACTCAAGCCTCCGGTCTGGACGTGGGAGGTGCCGCTGTATTTTTTCCTTGGCGGCATCGCCGGGCTGTCGGCCTGCATAGGTTTTGCCGCGCAATTGTTGCACGGCGCACCTGAGCTGATCCGCTTGTGCCTCTGGGTCGGATTCCTTGGAGCCGCGATTTGTCCCGTCCTGCTAATCGCCGACCTCGGCCGGCCTCTGCGTTTCCTGAACATGTTGCGTGTGTTCAAGCTTCAATCCGCCATGTCAATGGGCGCCTGGATTCTGGTGGCTTTCTCGAGTTGTGTATTTCTTGCTGTCCTGTGTTTCGAGCTGTACCTGCGAGGTTTTACGCATCCACTCTTGATTGCGTTGCTTTGGCTCGCAGAAGCATCAGCGGCGGTCACTGGGCTGCTCCTGGCCAGCTACACAGGCGTGTTGATCGGAGCCACTGCGGTTCCGGTATGGTCGGAAAATCGAAAGCTGCTTCCCACACATTTTTTGACCTCCGGTCTTGGTGGTGCCTCCGGAATTCTTGAGCTCGCGGGCTTTTTGGTTCCTGCGACCCAAATTCTCGGATTTGCCGCCTCGGGGATTGAAACACTGATCGAGATTATGTTGCAGGTGCGGAAGCGGCCCGTGGATGCGCCCCTGCATCACGGCAGGTCCGGCCGAACGCTATTCGTTGCCGGACTTCTGGAAGGCCCCGCCGCCCTGCTGCTGCGAGTCTTTTTTGGTTCGCTTCCCGCGGGACGCTACGCAGCGGCTGCAACCTTTCTGATCGGTGCTCTTCTAAGCCGCTATGCATGGATTTGGGCGGGCCGCGCTTCGGCCAGCGACCCTCAGGCTTTGTTTCAACTCCAGTGAAAAGCCTAAGAAACGGATTTGTACTGGAGAGGGCTTTTGAAGTCAAAAAGGAAATCCGGATGAGAAACGTGCCGCTCTGCGAAGTACCCACGATCGCAGGTCTGGAGCAAACGTGAACGACGCACTGTTTCTCCACCGCATTCATTTTGCCTTCACCATGACCTTTCATTACTTATTCCCACAACTGACGATCGGCCTTGCGCCGCTGATTGTCGTGCTCAAGACCCTCGCTATCCGTGCTGGCAACGAAACCTACAATGAATCGGCGCGCTTCTGGACGAGGATTTTCGGCATCAACTTTGCGCTGGGTGTCGTCACCGGCATCCCCATGGAATTTCAGTTCGGCACCAATTGGGCGCAGTTCTCGCGCCTTACCGGAGGCGTCATCGGCCAGCCGCTGGCCATGGAAGGCACTTTTTCTTTCTTCCTGGAGTCGGCATTCCTGGGGCTGTTTCTGTACGGCGAAAAACGCCTGGGGAAATGGGGGCACTGGGGGGCTGGCTTCCTGGTGTTCCTCGGGTCATGGATCTCAGGGTTCTTTATCATCGTCGCCGACGCATGGATGCAGCATCCAGTGGCCTACACGCGCCTGTCCAATGGAGGGTTCAGTGTTTCCAGCTTCTGGGGACTCTTGACCAACCCGTGGGCGCTGATTCAGTACGCACACAACATGAGCGGAGCCGTAGTCACAGGGGCATTCGTGATGGCGAGTGTGGGCGCATTCTATTTGCTGCAGCAAAAGTTCGTGGAGCACGCGCACATCTTTCTCCGGGTGGGAGTTGTCGCTGGAATCGCCGCCTCTCTCTGGCAGGTGTTTCCCAGCGGCGATCTACATGGCAAGTACATGGCGCGCAACCAACCGGTGACCACGGCAGCCATGGAAGGGCTCTTCAAGTCGCAAACTGGTGCTCCGATCGTTATTCTTGGTCAACCGGATCAGGAACATCAGCGGATCGACAATCCCATCATCGCCAACAAGGTGTTGAGCTTTCTTATCTACGGAACGACCACGGCCGAGGTCCAAGGGTTGAATGCATTCCCCAAGGACCAGTGGCCGACCAACATCCCCCTGCTTTACTTCAGCTATCACGTGATGGTCGGATTGGGCACAATTTTCGTCGCCGTGATGGCGCTTGCCGCATTTCTCTTGTGGCGTAGAAGGCTATACACAAACCTGTGGATGCTTTGGATCATCCTGCTCTGCGTGCCGTTTCCCTACATAGCGAACACTGCCGGATGGCTTACCGCGGAGGTCGGACGCCAGCCCTGGCTGGTGTATGGGCTGCTGCGCACCAACCAGGGATATTCCACCAATGTCATTGCCGGCAACAGCCTGTTCACGCTGCTGGGCTACATGGGACTCTATCTGGTGCTGGGAATTTTATTTCTGTTCCTCATACAGCGCGAGATCGGGCAAGGTCCGGCGTTAGCCGCGGCAGGCGACGTGGGCTCGCGGGCGCCAATCACGACGACTTAGGAGTTGTGCATGGAACCAGTGTGGTTTGTGCTCGTCGCCGTCATGATCATCGCTTATGTCGTGCTTGACGGCTTCGATCTGGGCGCGGGAGTGTTGCACCTGCTGATTGCGCGCACCGAAGAAGAACGGGTGACCGTGATTCGCACCATCGGTTCGGTGTGGGACGGCAATGAAGTGTGGCTGATTGCGGGTGGAGGAACGCTCTATTTCGCCTTTCCACTGCTTTATGCCTCCAGCTTCAGCGGCTTCTATCTGCCGCTCAACATAGTTTTGTGGCTGCTGGTGCTGCGCGGCATCGGAATCGAATTTCGCATGCATATCGAGAACCACGTGTGGCGGTCGCTGTTCGACGGATTCTTTGCCATATCGAGCGCATTGCTGGCGATATTCTTCGGTGTAGCGCTCGGCAACGTGGTGCGCGGCGTCCCTTTGGGAGCGGACCATTTCTTCTTTGAGCCACTGTGGACGAACTTCCGGACTGGCGCCGACACCGGCATCCTCGACTGGTACACCTGTGGCGCGGCGGTTCTTGCGCTTGTCGCTCTTGTGGTCCACGGAGCGCTTTACGTGGCGCTCAAGACAGAAGGAGCGGTGCACGAAAAGTCGCGCACGCTTGCCCGCCGATTGCAGCCGTTGCTGATCGTGCTGACCGCGTTGGGCGTGCCCATAACCGCTGTCGTGCGTCCTCGCACCATGCATAACTTCAGCGAATATCCGCTGGCCTACGTGATTCCGCTGGCGGTTGCCGTGAGCCTCGCCGCCATGTGGACCTTCGAACGGCAAGCGAGGGAGAAGGTTGCGTTTCTGAGTTCCTGCGCATATATCGTAGCCATGCTCGCGGGCGTCGCAGTGGCGCTATATCCAAGCCTGCTGCCGTCCAGCGGCGACCCGGCACGCGACATCACCATCTACAATGCCGCCACTGGCGAGTATGCTTTGCGAGTGGGGCTTATTTGGTGGGCGTTGGGGATGGGCCTCGCTTTCGGCTACTTCGTTTTTGTGTATCGCATGTTTCGTGGCAAGGTGCGGCCGGAAGAGGTACATCGATACTGAGAAGTCGGACGCCACTCAGCTCGAACACGATACGTAGGCTGACGAATTTAGGATTCGCCTGAAAGACGCTTTTGATTTGCGTGATGAGAGATATCGATCCGATGGACGCCAATCGCGGGCTCTTCGGCAAGGGCTAGTTATGCGTTCGAACACGGGACAAGCACGCTGTGCTGTCAAGGAGATGTGTCCGATAGATTGGCATCGCGCGTCTCAGTCGCTGCGGTCCTGTCGCTTGTTGCATTTCTCGGCGGGCTGATCCACTACGCCATCGAAAACAACCGGATCGCCCACGATTATCTGGTGAACTACACGAACGCCGCGTTTATCGTGAAGAAAGGCTTAAAGCTTCCGGAGGATGGGCTTTACTCGGGATTTGATTCCGCGGAGGGTACCTACGATAAATCCACATGGATTATCAGGCGGTCGGAGACTCCAGCGGCAAACGGGCGCCGCCGCAGCGCATTCCTGCGACGCACCTGAACCCACGCCTGGCCAGCCAAGAGGAACAGCACCGCCACCCTCTCTTTGTCCCAATGTCGCATACGATCTGGCCCTGCACCAAACCTCAGGGTTCCGGGATGGGTCTAGCAATCACCCTGATTTTGGGCGAGTCACGGGCTACCCGAAGTTATGAGCTGGTCCGTCGGATTAGTACCGACAAACGCGCGAGTGCATAGGAATGCGCGACTAACTCACTGGTTGGGCCTTCGATTCTCTCTCACGGAGGTCGAGCCCCCTCCCCAGCCGCTCCACTGGCCCCTCCCTCCACTCCGGCCTAAACGCTCCGCCTCCGGCTCCGCAGGCCTTCGCTCCGGAAGGGACCAGTGAGACATAACGACGAGCTTGGACCAAACGGAGCATCAAATTTGGAGAACCTCTTGCCAAACCTATTCCACTTAACTACCAGGTAAGACATGATTTTTTCTCCTTTTTCTTGCCCCATTTTCCTGGGGCACGCAAAGCGAGAGGCCGCTGCTCCCAAGGCGAGCGGCTGCTTTATGGGAGGGACCGCGCTGTTCTGTGACTTGAACCATCGCTTGGCCGCTTTTGAACCATCCGTTGGCCGGGAATGAGGATTGGTGGCGGCCGTTGGACCAAGAGTCGCGGTTCACTGATTCTGGGGACCGGGTGTTTCTGATTTCGGGCGTCGTGTGACGCAGTCGGGCTGTGGTCCCACGCTCACGGGATGCTTCGATTCTGCTCTTCCGGCCAAACGATGGATCACAACTCCGAAAAGGCATTTACTTGGACTTCGGATTTACAAAACTTATAGGCGCCGAAACGGCCAAACGATGCTTCCGGAATGGCCAAGCGATAGTTCAAGTCACATGTTCGGGAGGAACCGCGATAGCAGAAGCGGCGAAGCTGCCGAGCGCAGGAATTCGGCCGAAGCAGCGCTCAGGAAAACGGCGCCAGGAAAAGAGTGATTTGCCGGACTCAACCGGAGTCCGCAGGATGGAAAGGACGTCGTATGAAAATCGGATGATTTGTATTAAAGGCGGTTTTTTGGAACTGCGCGCTTCAGGGACGTCGGATACGCTCACTGTCGAGACAGGACGAGAACAAACACTTACTGTCCAGGATGGAGGAGAGCACTTATGAAATCCCTTGGTATGTTGCGAATATCGATAATCGCGCTGGGTTCCGCTGCAGCAATGTCTATTGCGCCGCGATGCAGCGCACAGTCTGAGATCGATCCCGACCACTTCGATGGCACTGATTCCTGGCAGGCCGTGGCCGTAGCCAAGGTCCAAGCGCCGAAGACCAATCCTGCTAAGGCAGGCGCGGCTGGACAGGTTCTCAATGGAAACACCAGCGGCCATGCGACTCTCCGTGCCACTGCGGTCCGTAATGTGCCTAACGCTCAGGGGCCGGAGGCGGTTGCGTTTCTGGACAAGCGGAAGGCTTCCGCTCGGAAGGACAGGCATCGATGATTTTGTACAACACAATTGTAGGCTTGGCGGCCGGTGTCGCGCTGGTTTCTGGTTGCTGAACTACTAAAAATTGGCCGCGAATAACTATGCACACTGGATGTTTGCTCGATTGGCTCACGCTCCTCGATGTTCTGCTCGGAACCGCGAGGGAGGCGTACCCACAAGTTTGCGAAACACACGGGCAAAATGGCTGGGGTTCTCAAAACCTGAGTCTAGTCCGGCATCGATGATGCTGCACTTCGGATCGCAAAGTCGCTGCTTGGCACGCTCAATTCTCTGGAGCAGAACATAAGTGTGGGGCGTGCGACCTGTGCTCTGTTTGAATAGCTCCGAAAAGTAATGCGGACTCATCCCGGCAATCGAGGAGAGTTGTGCCAGGCTGATGTTCTCCTCCAGACTGGCCGCGATGTAATCTAGAACTCGCTTAAGACGATAGCCGGGCAATCTGCCTTTATAGGCGACAGGTGTAAATCGCCGCACGGCATACCGCTTCAGTAAGTACACTCCCAAGGCGTTAGCCAGGGATTCGCCATAGATCGCTCCTGCGGGCGAGCCGTCCTCAAGATCCGCCGCCATTTCCAATAACAGCGCTGAAATATGTTCGTCGATCAGATCCCATCGTTCCGTCAGTTCAACACTCGATTCGTGTGCCGTTTCGTCTAATAGATTGGTCAATAGGCGCGGGTGGATGGCGACAACGATGCGCTGAGTCGGCCCTCTCCAATTGATTTCATCCACGGTGCCGCGGGGCAGAAGAAAGATTGCGCCAGGTTGCGAAGTAAACCGGAGATTTTGCCCCTTCGTGTTTATTTCGTATTTGACGGTTCCGCTCAATACTAGGTGCAAGAAGTGTTCGGGATGTTCGTGGCGGGGTACAAATACAGCAGGAACCTTGTACTTCTCTAGTGCGATTCCACCCCGCTGCATTGCGGACCTTGGTCCCGCAGGATGGCTGCCCAGGAATGGTTCCGTACGGCCCTCAAGAACCACATTGACGCCCGGAAGAGTGATGCGGTCAGCCATCGGAGGTCGTCCGCCGTCGCCCTGCGCGATACGGAAAGGATAATTGGTGCTCACGACCCGTTTTCAGGGGAAGCCCTTCTTCATATGGATGAGTCACCGGAACGCGGCAACACTACGTAGATGCTAGGGCGCGACAGGAAGTTACCACGCGGGCGTGGACGAGAAAGGTAGCCTTGGCGCGGTCGAGGTTCATCAAATCGGATGATTTGTATAAATCCGGCTTTTTGGAACTGCGCGCTTCAGCGACGTCCGATACGCTCACCGTCGAGAGAGGAGCAGCACATGTTGACGAACCGAACTGCACCATATCGACATTTCATTGCGAGCGAGAAAAAAATCGGAAAGGCCATGCACGAAGACGACAAAGGAAAAGGTCGTTGTTTTTTGCCTGTCAGCCGCCGCCGTTTCGTTCAGGGATTAGCTGCTGGTGGAGCGGTCGCAGCCCTCGATTGGCGCGCAGGCTGGGCCTTCGCCGAGACTGGCCAGCAGCAGACACTCGCGACGCTTACGGGTAAAGACTTCGAGTTGACGATCGATTCCTTGCCCGTGAACTTCACCGGGCGTCGTTCTGTAGCCACGGCCGTGAATGGTTCCGTGCCGGGACCGATCCTGAGATGGCGGGAAGGTGATACGGTGACCATCGCGGTCACCAATCGTTTGCCAACGCCGACTTCGATTCACTGGCACGGTATGCGTATACCGGCGGAGACGGATGGCGTGCCCGGTTTGAGTTATGCAGGAATCGCACCAGGCAAAACATTTGTTTACCGGTTTCCGGTGCTGCAGAACGGGACGTATTGGTATCACAGTCACAGCGGCTTTCAGGAACAGCTAGGGTTGTGGGGCGCTCTCGTGATTGAGCCGCGGGACAAAGATCCCATCGAATACGATCGAGACTACGTTGTGCTGCTGTGCGACTGGACGGATACAAAACCCGAGACCCTCTACAGCAACCTCAAGAAACAAAGCGATTATTACAACTTTCACAGGCGCACGGCCGGCACATTTATCGAAGACGTAAAAAGCAAAGGCCTGCGCTCCACGGTGCGGAATCGACTGAAGTTGGGGCGTATGGACATGAGCCCCACTGACATCGCCGACGTAACCAGCGCTACCTACACTTATTTGATGAACGGTAATCCCCCAGACGCGAACTGGACCGCATTATTCAAGCCGGGTGAGCGTGTTCGACTTCGTTTCATCAACGCGTCGGCCATGACTTTGTTTGACGTGCGCATCCCCGGTCTACCCATGACCGTCGTGCAGGCGGACGGAAATTATGTACAGCCGGTGACGGTGGACGAAATGCGGCTGGGCGTCGCCGAGACCTACGACGTCATTGTTCAACCGCAGGAAGACCAGGCCTACACCATCTTTGCGCAGCCGGAATCTCGCGGTAGTTACGCACGGGGTACCCTGGCTCCGCGGATGGGCATGACGGCAGCGATCCCGCCCATCGATCCATTTCCCCTCCGCACGATGGCAGATATGGGGATGGGCGGCATGGCTCAAATGAAGGGGATGAAGATGAGCGGCATGTCGTCAGTTCAAATGCCGGGCGCGAAAGACATGCAGATGAAGGGGATGAGCGACAAGAGCACGCCCGAAATGAAGGACATGAACATGAGCGGGATGAAGGATGGTGGCATGTCCGCCATGAGCCATCCGCACATGGACGAGCGCACAGGTGCATTGAACGAGTCGGCGGGGATGGCTCCGTTTCCGCAGCCTGGGCCACGCACGACGAGGCTCATGCCACCGCCGTCGCAGATGATGTCTCGCCCAACCCAAACGCTCGAAGGAGAGATACCTTTGCACATTGGCGCTGCAGTGGGCAGTGTTCCAATGAACACATCTCCAAGGCTGAACGATCCGGGAGATGGGCTGAATGGAAATGGTCGTCGCGTGCTGACGTATGCCGACCTCCGCGCGCTCTACAAAGGCGTGGACGGCCGACCGCCGACTCGCGAAATCATTCTTCACCTCACCGGCAATATGGTGCGGTTCATCTGGGGTTTCGACGCGTATAAGTTTTCGCAGGCTGAGCCAATCCATCTGAAAGTCGGTGAGCGTGCGCGCTTCGTTCTGATCAACGACACCATGATGGAGCACCCGATTCATCTGCACGGGCTTTGGAGCGAGTTAGAAAATGGCAGCGGTGAGTTTTCTCCATACAAGCACACTCTCCTTGTCAAGCCTGCCGAGCGGGTGAGCTACCTCATCAGCGCAGACACACCCGGACGCTGGGCCTTCCACTGTCATCTGCTTTACCACATGGGTGCGGGGATGTTTCGTACGGTGGTGGTGTCATGATGTGTCGGCTCGCTCTTCAACTTGTCATTGCGGGAGCTCTGTTGACGACCGTCGGAGTAAAGCCGGTTTGTGCACAGACTCCGGCAACTCCAGTCGATGTACCCACTCCGGCATCAGGTTGGCCCAAGCCAGTGGAAGATAACCGGGTGCTCACGTTTGTAACCCTCGATCAACTGGAAGGCAGAACGAATGGGCCGAACACTAGCTTCCGATGGGACGGCGAAGGCTGGATTGGAACAGACTTCAACAAGTTATGGATCAAGTCCGAAGGAAGAGTGATGAACGGTGTCACCAGCGATGGAGACCACGAGTTTCTCTACGACCGGCCGATTCCGCACCTGCGTTACTTCGATTGGCAGGCGGGTGCCCGTGTGGATATCGATTCCGGCCCAACTCGCGCATGGGCCGCAATCGGCATGCAGGGACTTGCTCCGTACTTCTTCAATTTTGCGCCAACGCTGTATGTTCGCGATGGAGGATGCGTCGCGGGAAGAATCTCAGGCTCGTACGATTTGTACCTCACTCAACGCCTGATCCTGCAACCTCAAGTCGAATTGAATTTCTACAGTCAGGCAGATCGTGGACGGGGGATTGGAACGGGACTGTCCGATCTCGATAGCGGCGTAAGGCTTGGTTATCAGATCTCTCGTAAATTTGCCCCGTACATCGGTTTCACCTATTCGAGTTCTTTTGGCCAAACAGCGACATTCGCCCGCCGCGAAGGCGAGCCTGTGCATGCTTCCAGCCTGGTGTTCGGAGTTTGGATCTGGAGGTAAATTCAAAAGCCCATCAAAAAGATAGAGTGTTGCGACTTGGGTCACACTTGGTGCTTGCGGGAGAGCACAACTGAAATTCTTGGAAAGTCTACATTCCACCTGTCAAAGACCTAGAACGGTTTGTTTTACGCGCTCCCGGACTGCTATATGCAATGATGGCGCCCAGAGCCTCAGGTCTCTCGGATCTGGATGCCGGTGTGCGTCTGCGCTACGAGATCAGCCGCAAATTCGCTCCGTACATAGGGTTTGCCAGAAGCGACCACCGTTTCGTATTCCGGCTTCGACTGCGGTTCTGAAAATCCGGCTCCGGGCTATGCAGTCCACAATCCAGAAGCGAAGATTTTTTCGCGAGGAGCCAACCACCGATACTCTGATCCGCTACCAACTCCTGGATTGTCGGCAAACCTTACCTTACCGGATTGTGTCAGGGATGCCCGTTTTTATAGGGAGTTGAGTTTCGCCCCCAATCGAGGCTTGGGAGAGCAAGCAAAGATGGGTCCTT
>Ga0137409_10002730_pt1 | contig 18824 bp, 17 predicted proteins | sample CZODoug1_16funga_FD_122059 | JGI IMG/M metagenome (GOLD analysis project Ga0137409, IMG submission 122059) | Vadose zone soil fungal communities from Angelo Coast Range Reserve, California, USA - CZODoug1_16fungal (Hybrid Assembly) | ecosystem: Environmental > Terrestrial > Soil > Vadose zone... | reverse complement strand
AACCGGAACATCGACGGGGCCGCGCGCGACGTCGAGGCCGCGATCAACGCGGCTCGCGGGTACCTTCCCACCAACCTGCCGAACAACCCGACGTACCGGAAGGTGAATCCGGCCGACTCGCCCATCCTCATCCTCGCTCTGACCTCCAAGGTGTACGGCCGCGGGCGCCTCTACGACGTGGCGTCGACCCTCTTGCAGCAGGCGCTTTCCCAGATCGACGGCGTAGGCCAGGTGGTCGTTGGCGGCAGCTCGCTGCCGGCAGTGCGCGTCGACGTCAACCCCACGCAGCTCAACGCTTACGGGCTCGGCCTCGAAGACGTCCGCACCATGCTGGCGGCGCAAAACGCGAATCGTCCCAAGGGCCAGCTCGCCGATGCGACCACCACCTCCGAGCTGGCGGCTAACGACCAGCTCTTCCAGGCCAAGGAGTATGCGCCGCTGGTCATCACCTATCGCAACGGCGCTCCCGTCAGGCTCCAGGACGTCGCCAACGTGCAGGACTCGGTGGAGGACATCCGGCAGGCCGGGAACATGAACGGAGAGCCGGCCGTGCTGGTGGTCGTCTTCCGGGAGCCCGGCGCGAACATCATCGATACCGTCGACCGCGTCCGCGCGGCGCTGCCGCAGCTTGCCGCGTCGATTCCGGCAGCCATCACCTCGACGGTCGTCCTCGACCAGACCACCACCATCCGGGCTTCCGTCAAGGACGTCGAGCGCACGCTCGTCCTCTCCATCCTCCTGGTCATCGTGGTGGTCTTCGTCTTCCTGCGCAACGGCCGCGCCACGCTCATCCCCAGCGTGGCGGTGCCGGTGTCGCTGATCGGGACGTTCGCGGTGATGTTCCTCTGCGGGTACACGCTCGACAACCTGTCGCTGATGGCGCTGACCATCGCCACCGGCTTCGTGGTGGACGACGCCATCGTGGTGAGCGAGAACGTGGTGCGGCACCTCGAGCAAGGAATGCCTCCGATGGAGGCGGCCCTCAAAGGGGCGCAGGAGATCGGTTTCACCGTCCTCTCCATCAGCATCTCGCTGGTGGCGGTGTTCACCCCGATCTTGCTCATGGGCGGGATCGTCGGACGGTTGTTCCGCGAGTTCGCCGTCACCCTCTCGGTCGCCATCGTGGTCTCGATGCTGGTCTCGCTCACCACCACGCCGATGATGTGCGCGCGGCTCCTCAGGCGACCGCAGGAGGAGAAGCACGGACGCCTGTACCGGATGAGCGAGCGGGTGTTCGCGGGCCTTTCGCGCGCCTACGAGCGGAGCCTGTCGGCGGTGCTCCGCCATCCCGCGATCATGCTGGGCGTACTGTTCCTCACCATCGGCGCCAATGCGGTCCTGTTCGTGGTGGTGCCCAAGGGGTTCTTCCCGCAGCAGGACACCGGCCGCGTCTTGGGCTCGATCGTGGGCGAGCAGGACACGTCCTTCCAGGCCATGCAGGCGCGGGTCACGCGGTTCGTCGACATCATCAAGGCGGACCCGGGGGTGGCCGCCGTGATGGCGTTCACCGGCGGGGGAGGGCCGGGGGGAGCGACCAACACGGGCAGGGTGTTCATGTCGCTGAAGCCGCTCGAAGAACGCAAGGTCAGCGCGGACCAGATCATTGCGCGGCTGCGCCCGAAGCTCGCGCAGGTCCCGGGCGCAGCCCTCTACCTCCAGGCTTCCCAGGACATCCGCGTCGGCGGCGCGCGGAGCAATGCGCAATACCAATACGCCATCCGGACCGACAACCTGGCCGACCTCGACAAGTGGGGGCCCATCCTCCTGGCTGAGATGCGCAAGCGGCCGGAGTTCACCGACGTCAGCTCGGACCAGCAGAATGGCGGGCTGCAGGCGAACATCGTCTACGACCGTGAGACGGCCGGCAGGCTCGGGCTCACGCCCCAGCTGATCGACAACGTCCTCTACGACGCCTTCGGCCAGCGCCAGGTCTCGACCATGTTCACGGCACTCAACCAGTACCACGTGGTGATGGAGGTGGACCCCAGGTTCTGGCAGAGCCCGACGGGTCTCGACGCCATCTATCTGGCGTCCTCGAGCGGGGGCCAGGTCCCGCTGAGCGCCGTGGCCCATTACGAGCCGAGCACCGCGCCGATCGCGGTCAACCACATGGGCCTGCTCCCCTCGGTGATGGTGTCCTTCAATCTCGCGCCGAACGTGGCGCTCAGCCAGGCGACGGCGGCGATCGCGGCGGTGCAGCAGAAGATCGGAATGCCGTCGACCATCCAGGGCAGCGTCGCCGGGACGCTCGGTGCCTTCCAGGCGTCTCTCGCGAGCGAACCCCTGCTCATCGCCATGGCGCTCGCTGCCGTCTACATCGTGCTCGGCATCCTCTACGAGAGCTATATCCATCCGGTCACCATCCTCTCCACCTTGCCCTCCGCCAGCCTGGGCGCCGTGCTCGCGCTCCTGCTCTGCGGGATGGATCTCAGCATCATCGCGCTGGTCGGCGTGATCCTCCTGATCGGGATTGTGAAGAAGAACGCGATCATGATGATCGACTTCGCGCTCGCCGCGGAACGGACCGAGGGCAAGAGCCCGGCCGCGTCGATCGAAGAGGCCTGCCGCCTGCGCTTCCGGCCGATCCTCATGACCACGGCGGCCGCCCTCCTCGGCGCCGTGCCGCTGGCGCTGGGGACCGGGACCGGCTCGGAGCTGCGGCGGCCGCTGGGCGTCACCATCATCGGAGGCCTGATCGTCAGCCAGCTGCTCACCCTCTACACCACGCCCGTCGTCTATCTCTCGCTCGACCGGCTGCGCCTGCGCCTCACGCGCTGGCGGGAGGAACGCGCGCGCGCGGCAGCGGCGGAGACTGCTTCATGAGCGCCGGGCGGAAGACCATCCTCCCCATCGCGGCGGCGCTCGCGGCCAGCTGCAACTTCGCGCCCGCGTACACGCGGCCCACCGTCACCCCCACCCAGCCCGTTCCTCCCACGGCCTGGAAGGAGCTGACGCCCGGCGACTTCGCCAGCACCGACGGCTGGAAGCAGGCGCAGCCGCAGGACGCCGTCCTGCGCGGGAAGTGGTGGGAGATGTTCCACGATCCGCTGCTCAACGACCTGCAGCAGGAGGTGGACGCCGCGAACCAGACGCTGGCGCAGGCCTGGGCCAACTACCGCGCGGCGCGCGCGGCCGTCGCGCTCTCGCGCTCGCAGCTGTACCCCACGGTGACGACCACGCCCAGCGCGACGCGCTCGGGCACGGGGCCGCACGCGACCAACCAGTTCCAGCTGCCGGTCGACGCCGCCTGGGAAGTGGACTTGTGGGGCAGCGTCCGCAACCAGGTGGCCGCGAGCAGCGACGAGGCGCAGGCGACCGGTGCTGATCTGGAAAATACGCGCCTGTCGCTGCACGGCCAGCTGGCCGTCGACTACTTCCAGCTGCGAGGGCAGGACGCGCAGAGGCAGCTGCTCGACGAAACCGTCGTCGCTTTCCGGAAGACGCTGGAGCTGACCAAGGTCAAGCACGAATACGGCACCGCCTCCGACTTCGACGTCGCCCAGGCGCAGACGCAGCTCCAGCAGACCATCGCCCAGGACACCGACCTGGGCATCACCCGGGCGCAGCTCGAGCACGCGATCGCGCTGCTGGTGGGCAAGGCCGCGTCCGGCTTCTCGATTCCGGTGGAGCCGCTCCGCGCGAATCCGCCGGCGGTGCCGCTGGACATGCCATCGCAGCTCCTCGAGCGCCGTCCGGACATCGCCGCCGCAGAGCGCCGCGTCGCGGAGTTCAACGCGCAGATCGGCGTGGCCAAGGCCGCGTACTTCCCCACGCTCACGCTCAGCGGCGAAGGTGGGTTTGCCAGCAGCACCATTGGATCCCTCTTCACGCTGCCGAGCCGGATCTGGGCGTTCGGGGCCTCGCTGGCCGAGACGCTGTTCGACGGCGGCAAGCGGCAGGCGCAGGTCGAGCAGGCGCTGGCGATCCACGAGGGGTCGGTCGCGTCGTACCGGCAGACCGTGCTGACCGCGTTCCAGGAGGTGGAGGACAACCTCGCGGCCCTGCGCATCCTCTCGCAAGAGCGGCAGCAGCAGGACGATGCCGTCGCCTCGGCGCAGAGGGCCCTCTCGCTGGAAATGGATCGGTACAAGGGCGGGGTCGACCCGTACCTCCAGGTCATCACTGCTCAGACGACCCTCCTCTCCAACCAGCGCACCGCGTTGACGCTGCGCACCCAGCAGATGGCGGCGAGCGCGCAGCTGATCGTGGCCTTGGGCGGGGGTTGGGACGCGGCCCAGCTGCCGGAGTGATCAGCCTGCGACCCGCAGCATCCCGTCTTCCAGGTGCAGCCGCGTCAGCCCGCCGAGGGCGATCACCTCCTGGTCGTGCGAGGCGACCACGACCGTGCGCCCCTCGTCGCGCAGCTGCGCGAGCAGCGCGAGCGTCTGCGCCCGCCCCTCCTTGTCGAGGTTGCTGGTCGGCTCATCGAGCAGGATGAGGTCGGGCCGCAGGGCGCGCACGCGCGCGAGGGCGGCGCGCTGCTTCTCGCCGCCGGAGAGGCTCGCGGGCGGCGTGGCGCGCCTGCCGGCGAGGCCGGCCCAGGCGATGGCCTCCTCGGCACGCAGGCGACGCTCCTCGAGCGGCACGCCACGGCAGCGCAGCCCGTACTCCATGTTGTGCCGCAAGCTGGTGTGGAAGAGATAAGGCTGCTGGTGGACGTAGGCGATCGCCCCGCGCAGCCGCTCCGGATAGTGCGGCGCGAAGTGAACCGGCGCGTCGCGAAAGGCGAATCGGCCCGCTTGCGCAGGCTCGAGGCCCGCCAGCATGCGCAGCAGCGTCGTCTTGCCGGAGCCGTTCGGCCCGGTGAGCAGATAGCTGCGTCCCTGCTCGATGATCAGGCGCTCGACGTGGAAGAGCTCCCGGGCGCCGAAGCGCTTGCGCACGCCGGCGAGCGCGATGAGCACGCTCAACCCAGCCCTCCCCGGCCCTGCAGGACCGCGAGCAGCACGTTCACGAAGATCGCCACCGCCATCAGCACCATGCCGAGGGCAATGCCCTGGGGAAAGTCGCCCTTGCTCGTTTCCAGGGCGATGGCGGTGGGGATGTTGCGCGTCAGGCCCTCGATGTTGCCGCCGAGCATGATCGCACAGCCCACCTCGGACACCACGCGGCCGAAGCCGTTCACCACCGCGGCGAGCACGCCGAACCGCACCTCCCAGAGGGTCGTCGCCGAGGCGCGCAGGCGCCCGGCGCCGAGGCAGCGCGCCGTTTCGTAGACGCGCGGATCGGCGCCCTGGACCGCCGACAGGGTGAAGACCACGAGGATGGGGAAGGCGAGCATCATGTAGCCGAAGGTGATCGCGCTCGGCGTGAAGAGCAGTCCGAGCTCGCCGAGCGGCCCGCGGCGCGAGAGCAGCAGGTAGAGGAGCAGGCCGATCACGACCGTCGGGAACGAGAGCAACGCCTGTACGACGACCACCGCGGCGCGCTGCCCGGGAAAGCGCCGCCGGGCGAGCAGGAAGCCGAGCGCGATGGCAGGCGGCGCGATGAGCGCGATGGCGACCACCGAGGTCCAGAACGACAGCCAGATCGCCTGCAGGAGCCTCGGGTCGCCCGAAAGCAGCAGGTCGAAGGCGCGCCGCGTCGGCTCGAGGAGATTCACCTACTTGGAGTCCGGGAAGAAGAGCTGCGTACCCTGGGGCCGGTAGGACGCGATCGCCTTCTGTCCCGCCTCAGAGGTCAGCCAGTCGATGAAGGCCATGGCCCCTTGGTAGTTGACGTGGGGGGACTTCTTCGGGTTGACCGCGATCACGCCGTAGGGGTTCAAAAGATTCATCGCGCCCTCCACCATGATCTCGAGCCCGGTCTTGTCCTTGTAGGTGGCGAAGGTCGCGCGATCGGTGAGCGTGTAGCCCTGCTTCTCGGCGCTCACCATCAGGGTCTGCCCCATGCCCTGGCCGATCGAAAGGTAGTGCGGCCTCGTCGGATCGACGCCGGCTTCTTTCCAGAGCTCGAGCTCCTTCTTGTGCGTGCCGGAGTCGTCGCCGCGGGAGACGAAGACGGCGTCGCTCGACTTGATCTTCTTCAGCGCGGCACCCGCGTCCTTCTTGCCGCGGATGCCGGCCGGGTCTGCCTGCGGGCCGACGATCACGAAGTCGTTGTACATGAGGTCCCGGCGATTGACGCCATGACCCTCGGCCACGAACCGGTCCTCCGCGGCGCGTGCGTGGACCATGATCAGGTCGACGTCGCCGTTCTCGCCCAGCCTGATCGCGTTGCCGGTGCCCACCGCCGTGTAGCGCACCTTGCAACGGCATTTCGCCTCGTATCTCGGCAGCAGGTACTGCAGCAGGCCGGAGTTGTCGGTGCTGGTGGTGGTGGCCATCGTGATGTCGAGGCCGGCGGCGGGTGCGGCGAGCGGCAGTGCAGCCCACCCGAGCGCGACGATCACCGACCTCATGCGAGTCTCCAAGTGGTCGTTTCCAGCCAGTTTCGAGGTCGCATCGTAAGCGACAGCGGGCTCCAATATGCGATATTCCTGCGCATGATGTCGAAGACAGAGATGCGGCCCCTCAAGGACACGATCCCGCTCGCCGAGGCGTGTGCCATCATCGAGGAAACGTTCCGCCCGCTCGGTCGCCGGGTGCGCGTGCCGCTTCTCCAGGCCAACCGGCGCGTCGTCGCCGAGGAAGTCCGGTCGTCGCTCGACGTGCCGCCGTTCGCGCGCGCCGCCATGGATGGATTCGCCGTGCGCGCGGAAGACACGGTTGGTGCCGGCCACCTGGAGCCGCGATCGTATCCCGGCAGCTCGAGGCCTTTGACGTGCATGGCCCAATAGGAGCTGCTGGCAGCCGTCGTCGGCGTCAGGGCAAGTGGCCGATGCCGCGTCATCAGACCGGGGTTGGCGCCTCTTGCTCGATGAGTCTCTGCCTCTTCAGCTCGGCCCAGAAATCAGGCGGAATCGTCGTCTGCATCGAGGTCACGTCGGCGAGGATCTGCTCCTCGCTCCGTGCACCGACGATCAGAGCGGCAGCGACGTCCGGGGCTGCGGAGAAACGGAGCGCCGCGGTTCGAAGGTCTACACCGTACTGGGCGGCCACCGCGCGCAGCCTCTCTCGCTTTTCGATGGTTTTCCGGGGAATGTCCCAGGAATTCTTTCCGTAGTTGTAACGCGCGCTCCCGGAGATGAATCCCGCGTTCAAGGACGAGCCGATCACGAATGTCACGTTCCGCCGTCTTGCCACCGGAAAGACCTCATTCAGCGCGTTGGAATGGTCGATCAGCGAGTATTGGGATGCGAGCAGACAGATGTCCGGGTCCGCCTCCTGCATGACCCTGAGGATCGGTTCGGATGTGTTCACACCGATGCCCCAGCCTTTGATGATCCCCTCCGCCTTCATCCGGGCCAGGGCCGGGAATGCACCCTTGAGCGCCACCTCGAACTGCTGCTGCCAGGGGGTCGGCAGCAGCTTGTTGTCGGACGAGAGGTCATGGACGAACACGATATCAAGGTGGCTGATTCCGAGCCGCTGCAAACTGTCCTCGACGGAGCGGCGCACGCCGTCGGCCGAGTAATCGAATACGACGTCGTTGGGAGACGGTGAGAAGGGGAAATTCGACCTTCCGTCGTTCTGCCTGGAAGCCTTGAGCAGCTTACCGACCTTCGACGAAAGGATGTATTCGTCCCGATTCTTGTTGTGCAGGTAGGATCCGAAGCGTCTTTCGGCGAGTCCGAGCCCGTACCAGGGTGACACGTCGTAGTAGCGCACGCCGGCGCTCCAGGCCGCATCCAGCGTCCTGTACGCAGCCTCGTCAGTGACGACTTCGAACTCGTTCCCCAGCGATACGCCGCCCAGACCGAACTTCATGGGTGGTACGTAGTGCCGGGTCCGCTCTCCGTCTCCGATTTGCATGCCGCCCTCACAGTTGCCGCAGGAACGCTACGAGGTCCTGCTTCTCTTCCTTCGTCAGCTTCAAGGTCAGGACCAGATTGAAAAACTCGACGCTGTCTTCGAGGGTCAGCAAGCGGCCATCGTGCAGGTAGGGGGGGCTGTCCTTGATGCCGCGAAGCGTGAAGCTCTTGATCGGACCGTCACCGGCCTCATCCCGCAGGAAGCGCTCGACTTGCAGGTCGTGCATCTGGTTGTCCAGGTAGAAGGGCGCTGGGTGGCAGGCCGCGCACTGCGCCTTGCCGAAGAACAGCCTTTCACCGCGCAACTCGTTCTGGGTGGCTTTTTGGGGATCGAGGTGGCCGAGCGGGGTCAGCTTTGGCGCAGGCGGGAAGTCGAACATGTTCTGCATCTGGGCCATGTGCGAGACCTGGATGCGATCCAGGATGTTCATGCCTTTCTTGATGGCGTGAATCTCGTCGCCGTTGAAGTACGCCGTCCTCTGCTCGAACTCGGTAAAGTCCTCCACCGAGCGCAGGCTCCTCTTCGAGCCGTGGATCTGCTGGTTGAACAAGCCGCGGAGGCTCACGGTGTCCAGGCGCACGCGCCGCTGCTCCGGACGGATATCGGGAGTGATGTGGAATTGCCCGCTGGTATGCCCGTTGACGTGACAGTCCAGACAGGTCACCCCGAGGGTGGGCTGAGCGGTCTTGCGGTCGTCGGTCGGATTGAACTCCTCCTGGGAGAACGGTGTCAGCAGGAGGCGCAAGCCGTCGAGCTGCACCGGCGTCAGGATGTCCTTGAACAGCCGGTAGTAGTTGTTGATCGAGACCACTTCGCCACGGGACACATCCCCCAGCTCGGGCCGATTCTGGAGGAACATTGCAGGCGGGAACTCGGGCAAGAATGCCTCTGGAAGGTCGTGCTCGACGTCGTACCGCTCCAGGCGCGGGAACATCTTCGTCTGCACCTGCGGGAAGACCTGGCCGCCGAGCCCTCCCCCCTGGACCGTGTGCGGAAGCGCCTTGTACGGAAAGATGTCGCGGCGGCGGATTTCTTCCGGCGCCATCGCGGCGAGCGCTTCCCAGTCCATCCCTTTGGGCAGGCGCGCAGTCGGTCCAACAGCGAGGGGTTTGCCGCGCGACATGGTGACCTTCGGGTCGAGCCTGGGCGTGAGGTCGTAGCGGTTCTCCAGCAGCTTGCGCTGGCGGGCCATGGCCTTCGGCTTGTTGGCCACGCCACTCTGGTACATCTCCTCGAAGGTCGTCCCCGGCCTCATCGCGCCGAGTGGATCCCGATAGAAGTCGAAACCGAGCGCACTGCCGCGATCCGGTTGGTCGACCAGAGCCTCCGAGGAGGGCTCCGCCTTGCTCGCGGCGAAGACGTCGGACAGGTCGTGTGCGGTCTTCTTCTGTTCCGGCCGCTCCACCGGGACTTGTTTCGGCGTCTGGGCATCGGCAATCGCGTCGCCGGAGCCGCCCGCCGGCGGGGCCTTCGGATCCTGGGCTCCCGCCGAGCGAGTCACCGCCAGTATTCCACCTGCCACCAGGGCCAAGCTGGCTCCCGTGAATAGTCCTCGCTTGCTCCGCAGCACACGACCTCCATTACCGATGAAGGAACGTCGACCGCCTGACCGTTGCAACGGACGCGCCATCGGCTGGTCGCATCGACCTGCCTCGTCCGGTTCTCCGACGCCGTTTCGCGTTGTGCAGGCGTCGGTCAGCGGGTGTTCGCGGAATGGTCGCGACTGATCAGCTGACGACACCCCCAGCGTCTTGCAGCGTCCGACGCGTGCGATATGACTGCGGAGTGGCCGTCCGCTCAGGGGGACGCCGTGGAAGTCAAGACCATCGAGGGTAGCCTGGGCGCAATCAGTTTGCGGATGGCGAGCACGCTCGAGCTCGGAGACTTGCTTTCGGAAATCTCGCAGGGTCTGGTGCAGGACCTCGGCGCCGCACTGGCCCGCATCTGGCTGATCCGTCCTGGAGATCTGTGCGCCGGATGCGCCCAGGCGCCGCATTGCCCGAACCAGACGACCTGTCTGCATCTTGTCGCTAGCGCGGGTCTTTCGGAGCGCCTCGACGGTGAGTACCGGCGCGTCCCCCTGGGGACGCTCAAGATTGGTCGGATTGCTGAGTCGCGGCAGCCCGTGCAGACCAATGATCTCGTCGCCGACCCGCGCATCAGAGACAAAGAGTGGGTCCGGCGAGAGGGCTTGCGGTCGTTCGCCGGTTATCCGCTCGAATTTCGCGGCGAGCTTCTCGGGGTCCTGGGCGTGTTCGCTCGGAGGGAGCTGATCGAAGCCGAGTTCGAACGACTGGCGGTCTTCGCCGCGCAAGCGGCCGTCGCGATCGAGAACGCTCGTCTGTTCGAGGAGGTGTCGCGACGGACGGCGGAGCTGACCGCCGCAAACGACGACCTTCGTCGCCAGATCGCGGAGCGCCAGGCGGCGGAACACCGGCTGCTGCAGGCGCAAGCAGACCTTGCGCACGTCAACCGCGTGACCACGATGGGGGAGCTCACCGCGTCGCTGGCCCACGAAGTGAATCAACCGATCGGTGCCACCGTCGCGAACGCGAATGCCTGCTTGCGCTGGCTGGCCGGCGACCAGCCGAACCTCGCAGAAGCCCGCGCGGCCGCGGCGCGGATCGTTGCAGACGGGAGGCGCGCGGCGGAGATCATCAGCGGCATTCGGCTGCTCTTCAAGAAGGGAACGCCGCGAAGGGAGCTGATCGAAGTCAACGAAGTGATTCGCGAGATCGTCGTCCTGTTCCGCAGCGAGGCGGCGCGATGGGGCGTCTCGGTCCGGACCGCTCTTGCCGAAAATCTTCCTCGCGTGGCTGCAGACCGCGTGCAATTACAGCAGGTATTGATGAACCTGATCGTCAACGCCATCGACGCGCTGAAGAGCGTCGACGGAACGCGAGAGATCGCCATCGAGTCTCGTCCGCAGGACGATTACCTTCTCGTCTCGGTCAGCGATACCGGTGCCGGTCTCCCCCTGCAGCAGGCGGACCGTATCTTCGACGCGTTCTTCACCACGAAGGACCACGGGACCGGGATGGGATTGGCGATCTGCCGCTCGATCATCGAATCGCACAAGGGCCACTTGTGGGGGGCGAACAATTCTCCGCGGGGCGCAATCTTCTGCTTCGCACTGCCTCTCAAGGCCGAGAATTGATTCGACGCAACACTTTCACTCCGCAGCCTTCGTCGCGAGCAGTTCTACGGCCGCCACGCTTTGCAATAGTTCGCGCGGGAACCCGTGCCGCTCTTGCAGATAATCGGGACTGTTGTACGAGACCCAGACCCCACCCTGGCCGTCTTCCCGGACCAGAATCTTGAGCGGAAGGTCGATGGAAGTGCTCGGAGCGGCAAGCATCAACGGAGTGCCAGCTTTCGGATTGCCGAAGATCAGCAACTTGGTCTCGGGCATCTTCAAGCCGACCTTTGCCGCTTCTCCGCTGTGGTCGATCTCGGCGAACAGCGTCACTTCCCTGGAACGGAGAATGGACTTGAGCCGGTCCACAGTCTGCTGGACTGAATGGTTGCTTGGCTTCTCTACGATTCCCTTGTTTCCCATGGACATTTCCTGATTTTGTTCGGCGTGGGGTTCTCCGGCGGCACGCACCGAAACCAGGTCGATCGCCATGCCCAGGCCTATCACAGCCAGAAACAACGCGATCGACACCGCCTGGGTTGATGGGCGAGCAGTCACGGCGCCGCGTTCATCCATTCTCCCTGCTTATCGTTCTTGGCCTCAGTTCCCCGATCGGGTTCTCTGCCGTCGCTGATCCGAGCAACTCTCGTGCCGCCCTCAGATCAGGCCGGGCTTGTCGTGCATCGGCGCCCTGATGTGGTTCGGGGGTGGCGGTGGCGTACCTGTACCGCGAGGCGATGACGGCGGTCGATCGCGACCACCTGGTGAACAACCTCGTCGCGCACGTGGGAGACGGCGTGGAAAGGGCCATCCAGGAGCGCGCGCTCGCGCTCTTCCGGCCGGTGGACGCCGACCTTGGTGCGCGCCTCGCCCGGGGGCTCGGGTTCTTCGTCCAGGACGGCGGCCGTGCGGTGCGGTGATCGCGCGGCGCTGTTCACATCTTCGACAAATCGTTCGCTGCCGATCAACAGCCGCGGTTGGCCTGGGGGGCGTACGCGCCGCGGGCGCCCTCCAGGGCGGAGTCCGCGACGGCATGCTCCGTGAATCGCGGAATCTCCTCACTCTGATGAGGAGACCACAATGGCATTGGCGAAGCGTCCGCTCGGCACCAGCGGACTGAACATTACCAGGGTTGGATTTGGCTCATGGGCCGTCGGCGGCGGAGGCTGGTCGTTCGGCTGGGGACCCCAGGATGACGCCGAATCGCTGGCCACCATGCGCCACGCGATGGAGCTGGGCATCAACTGGATCGATACGGCCGCAGTCTACGGGCTGGGACATTCCGAGCAAGTGGTCGGACGGCTCCTGCGTGAATTGCCGGGCGGCGAGCGCCCGATGATCTTCACCAAGTGCGGCCTCGTCTGGGACGACGCCGATCCGATGACGCCGCCGCGGCGGGTGCTGAAGCCGCAGTCGATCCGGCGCGAGTGCGAAGCGTCCCTGAAGCGACTGGGCATCGAGCGAATCGACCTGTACCAGTTCCATTGGCCCGACGAGACCGGAACGCGCGTCGAGGACTCCTGGGCCGAGATGACGAAGCTGGTGGAGGAGGGAAAGGTCCGCGCAGCCGGGGTCTCGAACTTCGACGTCGGGCTGCTCGACCGTTGCGAGGCGATCCGCCGCGTCGATTCGCTCCAGCCGCCCTTCTCGCTGATCAACCGCAGGGCCGCGGAGCGCGAGATTCCCTGGTGCGCAAGCCACGGCGCCGGCGTGATCTGCTACAGCCCGATGCATTCCGGCCTGCTCACGGACAGCTTCAGCGCGGAGCGGGTGCGGGGCCTTCCCAAGGACGACTGGCGGGGCCACGCGCCGGACTTCCAGCAACCGCGGCTAGGCGCGAACCTCCGGCTCCGCGACTCGCTCCGGTCGATCGCGAAGCGGTACGAGACGTCCGTTTCCGCGATCGCCATCGCCTGGACGCTCGCCTGGCCTGGCGTGAGCGGCGCGATCGTGGGGGCGCGCACTCCGAACCAGGTCGACGGCTGGATCGGAGCCGCGTCGATCCGGCTGAGCGAGCAGGACCTCGACGAGATCGCCTCCGCCATCGGGAGCACGGGCGCCGGCGCCGGCCCTGCGCAACCGGAGGCAGCGAGGCAGGGCGCCGCTTGACGGGAAGGTCCGTGAGGACCGCCAAATTCTCGAGCAGGCGAATCTGCCGAATCTCACGCACAACGGCATTTTCGTCCACGACCTGAACGCGACCTCGACTGACGGACAGCCCTGCGCCTGTCGCCTTGATTCCCCCCGCGCCGCGGAGTGTAGTCCCGCTGCCGCCGCGCTCTGCTAGGCTGGTGGCGAGCAGGTAGGAGGCACCCATGCGGTCCGAACGTCATGAGACTCCCGCCCAGTCTGACGAGCGGGTCGGGCAACCGCGAGCATTCACTCAAGGTCTGGGTGGGGTAGAGGACTTGTTCGAGCAGGCTCCGGAAGCGGCGGTTGTCCTGAGAACGGACGGCCGCATCGTTCGCGTCAACAACGAATTCACGCGCATGTTCGGTTACGAAGCGGAGGAGGTTCTACACCGCCGCATTGATGATCTCATCGCCCCTGAGGCGCTTGTCGAGGGCGCCCCAGAATACGCAGATGCGCTGAGACACGGCGGTCGAGTGGAGGTCGAAACCGTTCGCAGGCGAAAAGATGGCCGTGATGCTCGAGTCTCCATTGTCGCCGTTCCGGTGACTACGGCTTCCGGCGAACAGATTGCGAATTACGCCATATACCGAGACATCACGGAGCAGAAGCGTGCTGAAGAACGACTGCGGGAAAGCGAGGCGCGGTTCCAGGAAATGGCCGATACGGCGCCGGTGCTGATTTGGATGACCGGAACAGACGCTCTTTGCAATTATTTCAACAAACCGTGGCTCGAGTTCACTGGCCGAAGCATGGAGCAAGAAGTGGGCACAGGATGGACCGAAGGCGTGCATCCAGAGGACGTGCAAGGCTGCTTCGACTGCTTCCTGCCTGCCTTCCATGCTCGAAAGCCTTTCAGGATGAAGTATCGTCTCAGGCGAGCGGATGGCGAATACCGCTGGGTGATGGAAAGTGGCATCCCGAGATACACCGGGGCGGGGGAATTCGCGGGTTATATCGGCTCGAACATCGACATTACGGACCTCAAGCGCGCAGAAGAGGAGCGAGAGAGGCTGCGCCAGCTCGAGGCGGATCTCGCGCACATCAACCGCGTGAGCATGATGGGAGAACTGGCGGCATCACTGGCTCACGAGATCAAGCAGCCGATCGCCGCTGCTATCACCAATGCCAAGGCTTGCCTGCGGTGGGTACGGCGTGATGCGCCTGATATCACAGAGGCGTGCGAGGCTGCCTCGAGAATGGTCAACGACGCTACGCGTGCCGCCGACATCCTCGACCGGGTTCGCTCACTCTACACGCGTCATACGACACAACGGGAGCTCGTTGATGTAAACGACATCATTCGAGAAATGATCGTCCTGCTGCGCGACAAGGCGGATCGGAACTCCATTTCAATCCGCACCGAGCTCGACGCCGGGCTTGCGACGATCACAGCGGATCGCGTGCAGCTGCAGCAGGTATTGATGAACCTCATGCTCAACGGTCTCGAGGCGATGACAGATACGCGCGGCGAGCTGACCGTCACCTCGAAGCGGACCGCGGACGGTCAATTGCTGATTGCCGTGATTGATTCGGGTATCGGAATCGCCCCTGATCGGACCGATCTAATTTTCGAGGCGTTTTTCACCACCAAACCGCAGGGCACCGGCATGGGATTGTCGATCAGTCGGAAGATTGTCGAGTCTCATGGTGGCCGCTTGTGGGCGAGCACCAACCCCGGACGGGGTGCAACCTTTCAGTTCACATTGCCCAGCGGCGGGTAGTCAACGCCGAGCCTTTCTCGGGAAACGGTGCTAAGCATCTGGAAGGAGTGGCAGATGGCCGGGCTCTCTGACGACGTCGGTCCGGTGCTCCGGACCGGCGAACTGGCGGACGCGGTGCTCGCCGCCGTGGAGGACGATAACCCCGGGAAGGACGTCCGGGTCGTCGATCGCGGGGACTACGTCCGCATCAGCACCGAAGGGCAATGCCGCGTGACTCGAGCTTCCATCGAGCGGCATCTGGGGCGCGCGTTCAGCCTGGCGGCACTCGAGGCGGAGATGCCGTCGTTCAGCGGCCGGCTGCGCACCCGTGAGGACGAGTTCGTCTGGTACCTGGACAAAGGACGGAGGTAGGCCGTGGGAGAGACGAGGAAGGATGCGCCCAGGGGCCGTCTCCGCACCTGGTCGGCGCTGGGCGAGCTCGGCCGAACTCCGACCGAGTACGAGATCGTGACCCACGCCATGAATCACACCACCACGCGTCCGCTGCCGCTGGAGATGGGGCCGGACACGTTCGGCAACCGGTACCTGCGCCGGCATCGCGACGAGGCTGCGATCTCGGTACCCGACTGGAACAGGTTTCGCGACCCGGACGAAATGACCTACCGCAAGTACAACCGGGTCCAGGACGAGGCCGAGACGTTCGTGGATCGCGTGCTCGACGAGTACGCGGACCGGCGCCGGACCGACCTCGGCCACGCACCCGAATGGCTCGACGGGCTCGAGGCGATGCTCACGCCGCAGCGCTTCGCGGTGCACGGCCTGCAGATGAGCGCGGCGTATCTCGCCCAGATTGCCCCGGCCAGCTACATCAGCAACGCGGCGGCGTTCCAGACTGGCGACGAGCTTAGGCGGGTGCAGCGGCTGGCCCAGCGGACGTTGCAGCTCCAGCTCGCCCACCCCGAACGCGCATTCGGCGGGAAGGACCGCGAGCGATGGGAACGGGACCCGGACTGGCAAGGCGCGCGCCGTGCCATCGAGCGGACCTTCGCCGCCCGCGACTGGGACGAGGCGTTCGTCGCGCTGAACCTGGTCGTCAAGCCCGCGTTCGACGCCGTGTTCCTGGCCGGGCTTTCGGCGCTGGCGCGCCGGCACGGCGACGAGGTCGATGCGCTCCTCCTGGAAAACCTGCTCGCGGACTCCGAGCGGTCAGCGCGGTGGAGCCGGGCCCTGGCGCGCTTCGCCGTCGACCAGCGGCCGGACAATCGCACCGCGTTGCGGCTCCATCTCGCTGCCTGGCGGCCGCTGGGCGACGAGCTCATCGCCGGCGGATCGGCGCTGCTGGCCCGGTTCGGCAGCGTCGGCGACGACGGCGCCGTCGCGCGGGGGGCCCTGGATGCGCTGGCCGCGGAGGCCGGTGTCGGTTGAGGGAGGAGCCCATGAATCGTGACGAGTGGTACGACCTGGCTCGAGACCTCGACTGGACGCTCTCCTACGTCGACGAGAAACAAGCGTTTCCCGACGAGTGGACGGGCGCCGGCAACATCCCGCCTTCGGCATGGCCGGACTGGGACGAGCCTTTTCGTGCCTCGTACCGGGAGTACGTGCGGGTGCAGCGGGAAAAAGACGCCGGCGCGTACGCGGTGAAGGAAGCATTCAAGCGGGCGCGCGGGTTCGATCGCCTCGACGTCGGCCACCAGGCGGCGGCGATGTTGCATATGGGCGCGGTCGCCATGGTCGAGCAGATGGCGGTCCACATGGAGGGGCGCTTTGCCCGCTTTGCCCCCTCGCCGCGCTGGCGCAACATCGCCGTCTACGGGATGCTCGACGAGATCCGTCATGCCCAGCTCAACCTGTCGTTCTCGCATGACCTGCTCAAGCAGGCGCCGCAGTTCGACTGGGCAGTGAAGGCGTTTCATACCAATGAGTGGGGGATCCTGGCGGTCCGCCATTTCCTCGACGACACCCTGCTGGGCTCTTCCTGCGTGGACTCCGCCGTGGTCACCAATCTGACGTTGGAACACGGCTTCACCAACATGCAATTCGTCGCCTTCGCCGCCGCGGCCATGGACGCGGGCGACGTGAGCTTTTCGAACATCCTCTCCAGCATCCAGACCGACGAGGCGCGGCACGCGCAGCAGGGTTTTCCCACCGCCGCGATCCTCGCCAGATTCGACCGCAAGCGCGCGCAGGACCTGCTCGACGCCAGCTTCTGGCGGTCGCTGCGGCTGTTCCATCTCCTCACCGGCCCGGCCATGGACTACTACACGCCCCTTGCACTGCGGAAGCACTCGTTCAAGGAGTTCATGACCGAGTGGATCGTCCACCATCATCTCCGCGTGCTCGAAGACATGGGGCTCATGAAGCCGTGGTACTGGGACCAGTTCATGCTCAGTCTCGAGCACGGCCACCACGCGGCCCAGATGGCAACCTGGTTCTGGCGCCCCACCCTCTGGTTCAACCCCTGCGCGGGAGTATCGCGCGCCGAGCGCGAATGGCTCGTCGAGAAGTACCCCGGGTGGGAGGACAGCTGGGGCGTCCTCTGGGACGAGATCATCCGCAACCTGAACGCGGGGAACATGGGCAAGACCTACCCCGAGACACTGCCGGGGCTGTGCAACCTGTGCCAGCTGCCGCTGGGAACGGCGCTCGACCGCCACCATCTCCGGCCCTACACGACCACGTACGGCCCGCGCCTGTACCACTTCTGCAGCGAGCCCTGCCAATGGATCTTCGGTCTCGACCCGGAGCGGTACGCCGGCCACATGAACATCGTCGATCGGTTCCTGGCGGGGCAGATCCAGCCGATGAACCTCGAGGGGACCCTCGCGTGGATGGGGATCACGCAGGACGTGATGGGCAATGATTCATTCCAGTATCGCTGGGCAAAGGAGTACGCGCGCTAGGAGACGTCATGGCCGGACCGCAGCTGTTCCCCATCTACGGCCGTTTCGTTGGCGACTTCGTGCCGCATCTGGTCAGTGCGCTCACCAGCGACACCATGCCCGAGATCGCGGAGAAGGTCGCGGTCCACTCGGTTGGAAGGCGCCTGCCGGCGCGGTGGGCCGGACGGTACGAAGTGCTGCTCGACGGGAAGGTCATTCCCGACCAGGTCACGCTGGGCGAGCTGGTCGCCGAGCGCCGGCTGCCGCCGCTGAGCTGGTTCGACGTCAGGTGGCGCGAGTGATGCCGCTCTTCCGCCTCTGCGCCGACGAGCTGTGGGACGGGGAGATGGAGTCCTTCGACGCGGGCGGGGAAGAGATCCTGCTGGTGAAGTTGGACGGCGAGTACTGCGCGTACCAAGGTGCCTGCCCGCACCAGAGCACTCCCCTGGTCGAGGGTGACTTCGCAGGCGGCGTGATCACCTGTCGCGCCCACCTCTGGCAGTTCGACGCGCGCACCGGAAGGGGGATCAATCCCCAGAGTGCGTGCCTCAAGCACTATCCGCTGCGCATCGTCGAAGGAGACATCTACGTCGAGGTGACCTAGGGCCGATGGCGCGCAGAGGGCGGCTGATCGACACAGGAAGTGCGCAGCCAGTCGACAACTGTGTCGTCGGAACGAACACCCCACAGGGCATCGACGGCTTGGGCGAGGAAGAGAACGGGTACGGGGAATTGGCAGGGATCTTGTACCCACCCCAACAAGAATCTCGCGTCGCAGGCGAAGACCGGACGTTGGCTTCCGGAGCGGTGTCACTTGCAAGGGAGAAGGCGATGAACCAATACAAGCTACCCGACCTGCCCTACGATTTCGGCGCCCTGGAGCCGCACGTCTCCGGCACGATCATGGAGCTGCACCATGGCAAGCATCACGCGGCGTACGTGAACGGCGCCAACGCGGCCCTCGAGCGCCTCGACGAGGCGCGGACCCGGGAGCAGTACGACCGCGTTCCGGCGTTGGAGCGTTCGCTGGCGTTCAACCTGTCCGGCCACGTCCTGCACTCGATCTTCTGGCGCAACCTCTCGCCGCGAGGCGGCGGCGAACCCGAGGGAGAGTTGAAGACCGCCCTCGAGCGGGACTTCGGCGGGTTTCCGGCCTTCA
>Ga0137409_10002729_pt1 | contig 18832 bp, 17 predicted proteins | sample CZODoug1_16funga_FD_122059 | JGI IMG/M metagenome (GOLD analysis project Ga0137409, IMG submission 122059) | Vadose zone soil fungal communities from Angelo Coast Range Reserve, California, USA - CZODoug1_16fungal (Hybrid Assembly) | ecosystem: Environmental > Terrestrial > Soil > Vadose zone... | reverse complement strand
CCTCCTCGACCTGGAATGACACGTCGGCGATTCCCCGCTTGCTGCCGTAGCTCTTGGTGAGTTTTTCGACCTCGATGATCGCTGCCATCTGTCTCCTCTGTTAGCCAAACCAGAAATGAAGGGTCGACTCTTCAATCAGCGTGAGCGACCCTTTCGGAACACCCAGGATCCTTTCGAACGCATCGTTGTATGCGGCGATCGATCGCTGCACCTGCTCGAAGCTCATCGTGCCCGCCTGACGGGCGATGAGGTAATCGGCCGCCTGCTGCTGATAGCCCAGCATCAAGGAGGTGAGGACGGTCGCGGTGTCGTCCGGGGAGGGCGCCGTGATCACTCCCTCGTCAATCCCCTGCTTGATGACGACGGAGAGGAGGGGACCCAGGCGGCTGACCGCCATGCGGCGGAGCTTCTCGCGGACGATCGCGTTGCTGTCCGAGTTCCAGACTTCCAGGACCGCGAGCACGAGATCCTTACGCTCGGCCTTGGCCCGTGCAATGCCGGCGAGGGCGCGCTCGAGCTTTCGGAGGGCCGGCAGGTCTGGATCATCGAGGATCGGCGTGATGGAGGCCATCGTGGCGTCAGCGAAACGGTCGATGACCGCCTCCAGCAGCGCCTGCTTCGAATCGAAGTAGTGGTAGAAGGCCCCCTTTGACGCCTCGAGCTCGTCGAGCACGTCCTGGATGCTCATCGACTCATAACCCTTCGTCTGAATGAGGCTCTGGGCCACGTCCAGGAATGCGTCCCGGCGGACCGTCCGAAGGGTCTCATTCGCCGTCCGAGCCATCTCGAAAACTATAGCAGACCGACGGTCGGTTTATTTATCCGTCAACGGAGTTGACATTCTCGACAGGGCGGATAATGTCCAGATCTGGGGCCGTTCCTCGCCTGGTCAAGCCTGAAAACGGAGGAGTGGGAAATGGCAGGTTCGCTTTACGAACGCCTTGGTGGATTTGACGCAATCACTGCGGTCGTCCACGACTTCAGGGATCGCGTCGCGGGAGATGCGCGGATCAATCAGAAGTTCGCGAGAACGGACCTCGGCCGGCTGACGAAGATGCTCATCGACCAGGTTTGCGAAGCCACCGGGGGGCCGTGCAAATACACCGGCCGGAGCATGAAGGAAGCCCACGCAGGGATGAAGGTCACCGCCGGTGAGTTCAGCGCGCTCGTCGACGACCTCGCGGCGACGTTGAATAAATTCAAGGTTGGAAAGGGCGAAGAGGATGAGCTGCTCGGGGTGCTTGGGCCGCTAATGCCCGAGATTGTCGAAGTGAAATCTGATGAGGTCGGAACTCCGCTTCCGTCCACCTTCCAAGCGGCACCTGCGCTGATGAAGTAAACCTAATCCCCACTTTTCAGCGGGAGTGCGAAGCCGTCAATCGCGCTCAGCACAGCGTCTCTGATGCCGGGCTGGCCGGCGCCGTGGCCTGCGTTGTCGATCGCGATCAGCTCGCTGCCGGGCCACGCGTGGCTCAGCTGCCACGGAATGTCCAGCGGTGAGCCGATGTCCAAGCGGCCGTGAATGAGGATTCCGGGTACCCCGGCCAGCCGGCCTGCGTCGCGCATGAGCGCGCCATCCTCGAGGAAGGCGGCATGGTGCCAGTAATGGGTGACGAGTCGCGCGAATGCCATGCGGAAGCGCGGGTCGTCGTAGCGCGGATCCGGCCGGTGATTCGACCGCACGCCAACATGTGAATCCTCCCAGCGGCACCAGTCGCGGGCGGCCTTTGTGCGCACAGCGGGATCGGGATCATGAAGCAACCTGTCGTAGGCGGCGACCAGGTCCCCATCCCTCTCGGCCGCGGGTGCGCCGTCGCGGAACCGCACCCACTCGGCTGGAAAGTAGCGGCCCACGTCGCGGGTCAGCCAACGAACCTCTCGCTTCGAGGTGGTTGCGATGCTGAACAGGACCATCTCGGAAACGCGCTCGGGAAAGCGTTCGGCGTAGGCGAGGGCGAGCGTCGTGCCCCACGATCCGCCGGCGACCAGCCAGCGCTCGATGTGCAGATGGTCACGTAGGCGTTCGATGTCCGCGATGAGATGTTGTGTCGTGTTCAAGGTGAGGTCGACCGCGGGATCGCTCGCGTGGGGAGCGCTGCGGCCGCAGCCGCGCTGGTCGAACAGCACGACGCGGTAGGCGGCAGGGTTGAAATACCGGCGCCAGCCGGGAACACATCCCGAGCCTGGTCCGCCATGGAACATGACAGCGGCTTTACCGGTCGGGTTTCCACAGACCTCCCAGTAGACGAGGTTGCCGTCGCCCACATCCAACATCCCCATGTCGTGGGGTTCGATCTCGGGGTACAGGCCGCTCATCGGAGCCCGAAATGTACTTACATGCGGGCCTTGACTCCCACAATTCAACGCGCGTAGAATTCAACGTAAGTTGAATTAGTTGGTTGGAGGCAGAGAGATGGAAAGCCCACGGACGTTGAAGGCAAGCGGAGCCAGGTCGGGCTCGCGCCAACGGATGGAGATGCTGGTGCCACCGGTGATCGGTGGCCTGCTGCTGCTGATCGCGCTGCTTGGCCTGATCGGCACTGCGATCCGAGATCCACGGCCCCACGACATAACGGTCGGCCTGGTTGGCCCCGCTTCCGCCGTGCAGCAGATCTCGGCTGCCTTCGGCACCAACGCGCCGGGAGCATTTCAGTTCACCACCTATGACTCCGAGCTGGAGGCCAGGGCGGCCATTGATTCACGCGCGGTCGATGGGGTTCTCGTCCTTGGCTCGCCGCCGCGCTTGATCGTGGCCGGGGCGGCAGGTGACGCCGCAACAGGCGTGATCACGGCAGCCTTGACCAACGTCTTCAAACCTCAGGGCGTGACGCCCGAGGTCGAGGTTGTTCACCCGTTCGCTGCGGGCGATGCTCACGGACTCATCCTCTTCTTTGTGGTCGTGGCGGTGATCGTGTCGGCGCTGGTGAGCCAGGCTCTGCTGCTCGGCATTGCCGGCGACGCGGGATTTGGCACGCGCTTGACCGTTGCGGTGGTGTTTGCCCTGCTAGCCGGAATCACAGCCATGGGCACCGCAGCGTGGATCGCGGATGACTACGCCTCGGGATTCTGGACGGCCGTGGGTCTCGTGATGCTCGGCGCCCTGGCGGTAGGGACGGTCGTGGCCGGCTGCGCGCGCCTCCTGGGACCCCCAGGTATCGGCCTGGCGGCGCTGGTCGTCGTGCTGCTGGGTCTTGTGTCATCCGGAGGGCCAGGCGGCAGCCAGCTCCTCCCGGACTTCTATCGAGCGCTTTCGCCCTGGATGCCGGCAGGACCGCTGTACAGCGCCCTGCGCGGCGCGCTGTACTTCGACGGAGCAGGGCTCGGCACCCCGCTTCTTGTTCTCTTTGGATGGATAGCCGGGGGCCTTGTCCTGATGCTGTTGGCAGAGCTTGTCGCCTCTCGCCGGCGTTCGCCGGCGGCGAGCCTCGCGCCGGCTCGGTAGGGACGGTGCCTCGTACCGGGAGACGGCCGGGCGCGGGCGGAACGGGGGAGAAGATCCTCGCCGCCGCCCGCGCCCACTTCGCCAGGGTTGGCTACGAGGCGGGGACCCTGCGCGGCATCGCCGCCGAAGCCGGTGTCGACCCGTCTCTCGTCCTTCACTATTTCGGCTCGAAGGAGGGCCTGTTTCGCGCCGCGGTCGACTTTCCGGTCAATCCCGCGGACTTCATCCCCCGCCTGCTGGCCCCGGGGCTCGATGAACTGGGCGAGCGGCTGGTGCGCTTCTTCCTGGAGACCTGGGACTCGCCTGCCGGCCGCCCGCTCCTGGCGCTGGTCCGTTCGGTGGTCGCCAGCGAGGACGCAGCCGCTATCTTGCGTGAGTTCGTCACCCGTGAGGTGCTCGGTCGCCTGGCCAGGGCCCTCGATGTCGATCAACCGCAGCTGCGGGCGAGCCTCGCGGCAAGCCAGCTGATCGGGATGGCGATGCTCCGCTATGTGATCAAGCTCGAGCCGCTGGCAAGCGCCCCGCCCGAAGTCGTCGCCCGGTGGCTGGGGCCGGCCGTCCAGCGCTACCTCACCGATCCCGGCGTCACCGCCGCCCGGCCCAAACCTACAATCGAATCGATGGCGGCCTCCGCCCAGGTCTCACTCTCAGATCAGCTGAACAGGATTCCGGCGGCTACGCGCCCGACCGTGAAAGCCGCGATCAAGCTGGTGAAAGCGGTCGCCCCCAAGGCGCAAGAGATCCGTTATCGCAGCGGGCCTCCACGCTCGAAGTCAATGATGTGGAAGCTCGTTCGCTACGCGGTCGACGGCGACAACGTGGTCGGTATAGGGACATTCTCGAGCCACTCGGCTCTGTTCTTCTATCGCGGCCGCGAGCTCGACGACGGGAGCGGTCTGCTTCAGGGCAGCGGCAAGGACTCAAGGTTCGTCACGCTGCGCTCGCCCGCCGACGCCGAGCGGCCCGCGGTCAAGCGCCTGGTCCGGAAGGCGTTCAAGATCGGAGCCGCCGCGCGCTAGCTCGGGCAGCTCAGGGTGCTCGCTCGAAATTCGCTGCTGTTCGCGAAGCTTTTCCATTCCGCGTAGACGCACCTGTGCTCCGGGTCCCACTGTATGCGGAGCCACCGTTCGTCCGAGAAAACCTCGTCCTTGGTCGATGGGCTCACAGCGAGCGCACGTTACACCGACCCCTGTGGTCGCGCGGGTAGACGTGTTACCCGGCTATGCGTCCCTGAAGACCAGGGCCTGAAGTGGGTTCGCGAGTCGCGGCGACACCGCCGACTCCAAGGATGACCAGCCAACCCGCATCCCAGATCAGCTGCGGAAGCGGCAGTCCGAGGGCGATCGTCTGCAGTGTGGCGGCGCCGGCCAGCAGCCAGAGCCGGTGCCACAGTGGAGGCGCCGTCCGCAGGACCAGCCATGCCGCCAGGATCAACTCGATGTAGTCGTACTGGTGAAGGTGAAAGGCGAAAACCAGCGACCCCAGGATGCCCAGCGCGAACACGACGTTGAGGTCGGCGCGCCGCCGTCGGGCGATCACGATCGCAGCGACCCCCTGCACCGCTTCGAGCGCGTATGACACGGGACCGCCTCCAAAAACGTAGGCGGCCGTGTACAGGGCCTGGCCGGTGTCGGTCTGCCCGTAGACCAGCGCCTGCCACCAGTTGCCGATACCGGTCGGTCCCAATGCGAGCGCAAAGGCGCCCACCAGCAACGTGCAAACGGCCGCCCAGCTCAACACCGGCTTGAACCGACCACTGGCCGCAAGCGCGAGCGGCACCAGGATCACTGTGTGAGGCTTCAGCACGGTGGCAAAAGCCAGCGCAGCGCCTGCGGCGATGGGCCGGTCTTTGGAGCAGAGCCACCACGAGGCGGCAACCAGCGCGAGAGTCAGGGTGGACGGCTGGCCGTAGTAGAAGGAGTCAAGCACCGGCCAGAGCGCGAGGGCCAGGAAAAGGAGGACAGCTTTCCTCAAGCCGGAGTAAGGCGCCGCGACGTACCACGCCCACACCAACGCCGCGAGCAGCAGCGCCGACCACAGGGCATACGCCACCGGTAGCGGCAGCGCGGTCAGCGGTGCGATCAGCCAGGCGAGGATCGGTGGGTGGATGTAAGGCAGCGCTGAGTTGATGTAGTTCTGCCCGGCGGGAAATACGCTCGAGAGCGAACGCAAAACCGAGACGTCGTAGATGCTCGCCCACCCATAGCGAATCCCGGCCTCAGCCGCGACGTAAAAGATCCTGAAGTCAGGATGCACGGGCTGCCGGACGAACAGCACCATCCAGACGGCGATGTCATAAAGAGCGGCCCATGCCGCGGCGACCGCCGCGGCCGCAAGCCAGAGTGGCGGCCGTCCGGGCCGCAGGTCACGATTCACGGACGCAACGCTACTTGGGCGTGACGGTCTCGTCCCAGATATGGACGTCGGCGCCATCCGGGTGTTCGTTGACATAGTCGAATGGGCGCACGAGCTCCCTGAGGGCGAGCTCGTAATGGAAGGTGCCGGCCTCCTTGGCTGTCCCGACGATCAAGAAAGACGCCGTGGCGCCCGCCCCCACGTCGCCGCAATCGAACGCGGAGGCGTCCGCCGCCAGCGCGCAGCCGCCGAGGTCGGACACCGTGTGATGCTCGTACCACCTGTCGGCTGTCCTGAAAACCAGGCCGAGGTGGGGGATTGCGGGCCCCGTGTTGGTGAGCTTGACCAGCAGCTGGGCGCGGCTGCCGACCGTCGTCTGCTGGGTCGCCGACGTCTCAATGGTCGCGCTGAGCGGTACCGGGTTGACGCATCCCGCCGTCACAAGGACCAGAGCGACCAGCGCCGCCACCTTCATTCCAGCCATTCCTTAACGATTTGCTAACAAAATCGGTAGGCGAATATTGTGGGCGACTTGCATAGTCACGAGATGTGCGTAACGCCGGCCCGCCGGCGATCGTTTCAACCTCGCATGAGGAGGGGGTTCGTACTCCTAGGAGTTCTGCTGGCCGCAGCCGGCTGCTCGGCCAACGGCCCGATCGTGGCTCGCTCATCCCCGTCCCCGTCGACCAGCCCCACGCCATCCGCTTCGCCCAGCCCATCGCCAACCCCCACCCCAAGCCCGTCGCCGTCGCCATCCGCATCCGCCAGCCCTTTGGCGGTGCCTGCCTGGGCTGCGATGCAGTTCAACTGCCCCGGCGCTCCGGCGACTCAGGAGGCGCTGCTGGTGATGCAGGGCTCGACGACGCCGGTCCTCGCCGACGTCACGGACGCTCGGAACCCGAAAACCCTCTGCACGATCACGGGTTCGTGGTCACCTCAGCTGGTGACGCAGACGACGATCTCGTGGTCGGCGACCAAGGGCAGTCCGGGCACGCCGGGTGAGAGCCTTGTCGCGGTCCTCGATCTCTACACCGGCACCTCAACCGTCGTCGCCACCTGGACGGGCGGTGGTTTCCTGGACGGGCTTCACGCCTGGAGCCCGGACCGCGGTTTTCTCGCCTACCTCACGTCGGATGCCGGCGCGGTCAACCTGCACCTGCTCAGTGGCGGCGGCGACCGCGTCGTCGCCTCGATGGGCCCCGTTCCGGGGCGCGGGGTGAACCCCAATGAGGACGACGCCTACCTCGGCTTCTCGCCTGACGGCGGGTACTTCGCGCTGGTTCAGTCGTACACAGCGTCTGGCGACCACCTCCAGATACGCCACACGACCGACGGCAGCCTCGCCTACTCGCAGGCCTCCGGCACGATGGCGACGTGGGGAAGCAGTGGAAGCCGCCTCTACTTCCGCAAGCCGCTCAACGCTGTGATCAGCCTGTGGGATTCGAGCGGCGGTGTGTCGCAGGCCTTCGGCCAGCAGCTCGCATGGATCCGGCCACGGGCCGACCCCGGCGATGACAATCTCGCGTTCACGGTGCGAGACACGCCCGGCACGCCGCACGTCTGGGTCTATGGGCATGGCGGGCGCACCGGCGGCCAGCTTCCCAACCTCCGCTCATCGGCGGTTTGGGTCAACACGGTTTCCGCCTTCTATATCGAAGAGGCGCCTTGCGGGAGCAACTGCGGCCCAGGTCCGGCGACCCAGCCGGATGGCAAGACGTTCACGTACGACGTGGTCCGGCAGGTCGAGGATCCTTCGCGCATCAGCCAGGTGCTTGGCGCGTGGCCGCGCGCCGGGCAAACATGACAACTGACGGCACGAGGAATGCGATCATGGCTCCAGCCATGGACGTCTCCTCTCCTCCAACCGAACAGGCTGCGCTTCAGCCCATCGAGCTCCATCCCCTCGCCGCGGCCACCTCGCCGGTGATCTCATCCTGGGAGCCCGTCAACGTGCCACGAGGGCGCCGGTTCTGGACCGCGGCGCTCGCCGGGGCCTTGCTCCTGACCGCCGGCGGGCTCGGCGTCCTGTATGTCGACGACACCAACGCGCAGAGTGCCGCTCGCGATCTGGTGCTCAAGAACTCGTCGCTGACCGGGCGCAATCAGATTCTCCAGAGCCAGCTCACCGCGACCCAAAAGGAGTTGACGACCTCACAGACACAGGTGAACAGCCTGACCACGGAGCTCGCCCACCCGACGCTAGGCATCTGGAACGTCCCGCAGAACATCAGCGGCGCCAGCTTTTACCTGGCCGCTGGAGTCCCCGACACGTTCACGTACCACCTGAAGCTCAATTCCAGCGGTCCAATGTCGGCCAGCATCCTTTCGATCCACCAGTTCGGTGACGCGGTGCGGTGCGTGGAGACGGGCCGCGGCTCCACGAACTACTGCATGCATCATTCAGGCAGCGCGAACGGCTGGCTCAGCACGACAAGCGTCAACTATGACTTTCACCTGGCCGAGGGCTGCGCCGCATACCTGCTGGTGATCACCGCCGCCGGGACAGTCACGGTGACGCCTGACGTGAGCGTCACCTACAACCCGGCCTCATCCGCAACCGGAGCCTGCGCCTAGCTTCCCCACCCTGTGGGGAAGTCCCCGCCGTTAGGCGGGGGATGGGGCGGTGTCTATTTGACACAAGATGTGAAAACAACCAAGAGTTAGGCTATCCTACCTTTCGTGCTAGGCAAACCCGCAACCTGGATTAGGGTGACCTAGCCCGGATGGTCGACCAGGTCGAGCGCCGGAGCAGCTTCACGCGAGCCCAGCAGGATTACCTCAAGGCGCTGTATCTGCTGCGCGGCGACCAGCGCCCGGTCCCGACGCGCGACCTCGCCCAGCGCCTCGGCATCTCGTCCCCAAGCGTCAGCGAGATGGTGACCCGCCTCACGGCCCAGGGCCTGGTCGAGCACGACCGCTATCGCGGCCAGCAGCTCACCCGCGAAGGCCGCAAGGTCGCCCTCGAGCTCGTCCGCCACCACCGCCTGCTCGAGATGTTCCTCGTCCAGGTCCTCGGCTACACGTGGGACGAGGTCCACGACGAGGCCGAGCGCCTGGAGCACGTCATCTCCGAGCGGATGGAGCAGCGAATCTTCGAGCTCCTCGGCCGCCCGCAGCTCGATCCCCACGGCCACGCCATCCCCACCCTCGGAGGCAAGGTGCGGCCGTTGAGCGACCGTCCCCTCACCGAATGCCGCCAGGGCGAAAAGGTTGTCGTGCAACGCGTCTCGGATGACGACCCAGGCCGGCTCCGGGAGCTCGACCGCCGCGGCCTGGTGCCAGGCACCCCGATCGAGATCGTCGAAGAGAGCAAGTTCGAGGGCCCCATCGGAGTCCGCATCAAAGGCCGCCGCCTGACCGTGGCCCTCGGTCTTGCGCGCGCCGTTTTCGTTGAGGTGCGCAAGGCAGCAGCGTGATCAAGGAGCCACCAATAAAGCCACCGAAGATGCCAAGGGTTGAACCGGCGGTTGCGGCCCTACCCGGTGAGGAGAGAGTCCTCCGCGCAGCGGAAAAGGCGCTCAACGGCCAGACGCGAGGCTTGCGCGCCCTGGTTCCGTTCCTCGGTCCGGCCTTCGTCGCCGCTGTCGCCTACGTAGATCCCGGCAACTTTGCGACCAACATCGCCGGCGGCGCGCAGTACGGCTACATGCTGCTCTGGGTCGTGCTGACGGCCAACCTGATGGCGATGCTCATCCAATCGATGAGCGCAAAGCTCGGCATCGCCACCGGCTTGAACCTCGCTGAAGTCTGCCGGGAAAAGTTTCCCCGTCCGCTGACGTTTGGCCTCTGGATCCAGGCCGAGGTCATCGCGATGGCGACCGACCTGGCCGAGTTCATCGGGGCCGCCATCGGCATCCACCTTCTCTTTCCAGACGTACCGCTCTTCGTGGCCGGCGTCATCACCGCTTTTGCAGCCTTTGGCATCCTGGCGATCCAGTCGCGTGGCTTCCGCGGTTTCGAGGCGGTGATAGCAGGGCTGGTCGGCGTCATCGTTGCCGCCTTCGCATTCGAGGTCTTCCTGGCCCGACCAGACGTGGGCGGAGTCGTCACCGGCCTGATCACGCCCCGGTTCGATGGAACCGAGAGCGTGCTGCTCGGGGCCGGCATCCTCGGCGCGACCGTCATGCCTCACGTCATCTACCTGCACTCAGCGCTCACGCAGCGTCGCATCGTCGGAGTGACCGAGGTGGAGAAGCGAAAGATCTTCAGGTTCGAGAGATGGGACGTGATCATCGCCATGAGCATCGCCGGGCTCATCAACATCTCGATGCTGACGATCGCGGCCGCCGCCTTCTACCACCAGGACATCGGCCCGATTCAGAGTCTCGAGGAGGCCTTCAACGCCCTTGGCGCCAGGCTCGGACACGGCGCGGATATCTTCTTCGGGCTCGGCCTGCTCGCCTCCGGGCTGTCTTCCTCGTCAGTCGGCACCCTGTCCGGCCAGGTGGTGATGCAGGGATTCATCCGTCGCCGGATCCCGCTCTTCTTGCGCCGGGCGATCACGATGGCGCCGGCGCTGATCGTGATTGCGGTCGGGCTCGACCCGTCCCGCTCCCTGGTTCTCAGCCAGGTCGTGCTGTCGTTTGGAATCCCCTTCGCGCTGATTCCGCTTCTGCTCTTCTGCAGGGATCGGGGGCTCATGGGCACGTTGGTGAACCGTCGAGTCACGACCGTGATCGCCTCGCTGGTGATTGCGGTGATCGTCAGCCTCAACGTGTTCCTGATCACATTGCTGGTCACGGGTAGATAGATAATCGCCCCACCGTGAAGCTGGGGTTGAACATCGGCTACTGGGGGTTCGGCCTGACCGCGCGGGACCAGCTCGAGATCGCGCAGACGGCCGAAGGGCTCGGCTACGACTCCGTATGGGCAGCCGAGGCCTACGGTTCCGACGCTGCAACCGTGCTGGCCTGGCTGGCCGCCGGCACAAGCCGGATCAAGCTCGGCGCCGGGATCTTCCAGATTCCAGCCCGCAGCGCCGCGATGACCGCGATGACCGCGGCGACCATCGACCAGCTGTCGGGCGGCAGGATGCTGCTCGGCCTCGGCAGCTCGGGGCCGCAGGTGTCCGAAGGCTGGCACGGGGTGCGGTTCGCGAAGCAGCTGCAGCGCACGCGCGAGTACGTGGCGGTCGTGCGGATGGCGCTGGAACATAAGAAGGTTGAGTTTCACGGCGAGACGTTGGAGCTCCCGCTGCCCGACGGCCCGGGGAAGGTGCTCAAGCTCACCGTCCGTCCGGTGCAGGAGCGGATCCCGATCTTCCTGGCCGTGCTCGGACCCAAGAACGTGGCGCTGGCCGGCGAGATCGCGGACGGCTGGCTCCCCGTCTTCTTCTCCCCCGAGCACACGGCCGCGCTGCGCACGCCGTTGGAAGAAGGCGCCGCCCGCGCGGGACGGACTCTGGACGACTTCCGGATATGTCCCAGCGTCAACGTGATGATCAGCGACGACGTCGACGTGGCGCGCAATGCGATGCGCCCGATGCTGGCGCTCTACGTCGGCGGGATGGGATCACGCGAGCAGAACTTCTACAACCGCCTCGTCTCGTCGTACGGGTTCGAGCGGGAGGCGCAGCAGGTCCAGGAGCTTTACCTCGAGGGCCGCAAAAGTGAGGCCATGCTCGCGCTGCCCGAGGACCTCATCGACGCTGTCAGCATCGTCGGCCCGCGCCAGCGCGCGAAGGAGCGAATCCGCGCCTTCCGCGACGCCGGTGTCGACACACTGATCGTCTCGCCGATGGCATTCGACAACGACGAGCGCAAGGAACAGCTGCATCTCGTCGCCGAGCTAGCCAGAGAAGTTGGCTGAGCAGTCCCCGAAGCTATTTGCGATTTTTTCAGCGCCGCTGAAGCGAGAAGACTCTGAGCTCTGGTGGATGCTGGTCGCCCTGGCCGTGGCGGCGTTGTCTGGGGCAGGGATTGCGACGGTGGTCGGCCGAGGCGTTTGGTTGGTGCTCCTGATCACGTACTTCGGCGGTGGTGCGCTCATGTGCCTGATGGCGGTGGGGCTGATTCGAAACCGTTACAGCGTCGCCGGGATTGCCTGGTTCATGGGCACGATCCTGACCTTCAACGTGTGGAATATTCTCGTCCTCCAGCTGAGCTTCTCGATTCGGTGGTCGGGCCTCGGTCGGTGGACCTTCGCTCTTCTCGAAGTGGTCTCTGCGATTCCCCTGATCGTCAGTGTGTGGCTGCTACACCGGCGGCTCCGTGCCGCCGGTGCCGGCTCGCGCGGGTAACCCGAGCAAAGCAAACCCGCGACCGCCGGCACCGGCAGTGAATTCAGGCCAACACGGTTAGCCTGTAACGGGTGTACAACCAGCCCCCACTTCTGGTCGACTACAACCTCTTCGAGGCTGATGCGCCCCTGCGCGAGGCGCTCGAGCGCGAAGGCGGAGCTTGGGCACAGGACCTTGTCGGGGAGCTCGGCCGGCTCGCGGGCACGCAGGAGGCGATCGACTGGGGCTTCCAGGCGAATGCCAACCCGCCGCAGCTGCGTACGCACGATCGCTTCGGTGAGCGGATCGACGAGGTCGAGTTCCACCCTGCCTGGCACAGGCTGATGGAGGTGGCGGTCGGCCACGGGCTGCACGCCATGCCCTGGCGCGAGAAGCGTCCCGGAGCGCACGCCGCGCGCGCAGCGGCCTTCTATGTCTGGTCGCAGGTCGAGGGCGGACACGGCTGCCCGGTGTCGATGACCTATGCAGCGGTGCCGGCCCTGCGCCGGCAAAGCGAGCTCGCCCTGAAATGGGAGCCGCTGATGACCACGCTCGACTACGACCCCGGCCTGCGGCCGGCGTCGACCAAGCGCGGCGTCCTCTTCGGCATGGCGATGACCGAGCGGCAGGGCGGCTCGGACGTGCGCACCAACACCACGCGCGCAGTACCGACGGGCACTGATGGCGACTACCTTCTCACCGGCCAGAAGTGGTTCTGCTCGGCGCCGATGTGTGACGCCTTCCTTGTCCTCGCACAAGCACCCGGCGGGCTCACGTGCTTCCTGCTCCCGCGCGTCCTCCCGGATGGCTCTCGCAACAACTTCCACATCCAGCGGCTGAAGGACAAGCTTGGCAACCGATCCAACGCGTCCTCGGAGATCGAGCTGAAAGATGCGTGGGCCACGATGGTCGGCGAAGAGGGAAGAGGAGTGCGGACGATCATCGAGATGGTCAACCACACCCGGTTGGACTGCGTAATTGGATCTGCCTCCCTCATGCGCCAGGCTGTTGCCCAGGCGACACATCACACCGCGCATCGCAGCGCGTTTGGAAAGCCGCTCACCGAGCAGCCGTTGATGGCCAACGTGCTGGCGGACCTGGCCGTGGAATCAGAGGCGACGACCATTCTGATGATGCGCCTGGCAGGTGCCTTCGACCGCGCGTCGGATCCAGTCGAGTCACACTTCCGGCGCCTTGCGCTCGCCGTCGGCAAGTACTGGACGTGCAAGCGCGCGATCGCGGTCGTGGCCGAGGCGCTCGAGTGCCACGGGGGCAACGGCTACGTCGAAGAGTCGATCCTTCCGCGCCTGTATCGCGAGGCGCCTCTGAACTCGATCTGGGAAGGTTCGGGCAACGTGAACGCGCTCGACGTGCTGCGCGCGCTGAGCCGCGAGCCCGAATCGCTCGCTGCCTTCTTGGCAGAGGTCGGGCAGGCAAGTCCGCACAAGCTGCTCGACCCAGCGGTCGCTGATCTCAAGCGCGAGCTGGCCAACACAGGCGAGGCCGAGTCTCGTGCGCGCCGCATCGTCGAGCGGATGGCCGTGCTGCTGCAGGCCTCGCTAATGCTTCGATACGGCGACCCCGCCGTGGCGGACGCCTTCTGCGCATCGCGATTGGCGGGTGACTGGGGCCGCTCATTCGGCACGCTCCCATCGAGCGTCAAGTTCGCGTCGATCATCGAGCGCCACCGCCCGCGTAACTTATAAGGGTGCTCCAGACCGATCGGATCGTCGGTGCCTGGCGGAACTCGGCCGTGTCGAAGGTACCGCCGGCTGAGCTCGTGCTGGTCACCGACTTCGACGGCACCCTGGCCGAAATCGTTCCCGACCCAGCCCAGTCTGCCGCCTTGCCGGACGCGCTGCTGGCGCTGAGCCGGCTCGTCCGGTTGCTCGCCGACGTCATCGTATTGAGCAGCCGCACCAGCGAACAGCTCGAGCAGCTGGTGCCGATCTCCGGCGTTCGGCTGATCGGTGACAGCGGGCGGGCCATCCCACGACACGCGCAGAAGGAAGCCCTCGAACGCTTCAATGCCGACGTCGCCGTGCTTCTCGCGCGGATCCCAGGGGCATGGCTCGAGGTGAAACCCGCAAGCAGCGCGATTCACTTTCGCAACTCAGACGTCAGCGGCGAGGAGATGCTGGCGCTCGTCCAGCCCCTGCTCGAGGGCCGGCGCCTGGGAGCAGACCTCGGACGCAAGGTGATCGAGGTTCACGCTCCCAACGCCGGGAAAGGCAATGCCCTTGCTGCTCTGCTGCCGGGTGAGGATCCAGGAGGCGTCGTGTGTTTTGGCGACGACGAAAACGACAGGTCGATGTTCGATTACGTAGCCTCGCTCGAGGTCCCTCACACCTGCGTAGGCGTCACATCTCCGGAGGCGCCAGCCCATCTGTTCGACCGCTGTGACATCGTGGTCAACGGGCCGAGCGAGGCCGTTGCCCTCCTGAACGAGATCGTCGAGTGGGCTGAGGCCGGTGGCGAACAGTAAGCCCAACGCACCGCCGCGTCTTGTTCAGTGGTGGGAGGGACTCGACACGTGGAAGCAGCTCGCGCTTTCGTTTCCGGTATTTGCCGTCTTGACGTTTCTCCTCAACCTGGGCCCGTTCAATCAACCCGTCCCGCGTTCAGTCCTCTACGGACTGTTCGAAGGTGCCGTGTTGAGCGGCCTACTGGCCGTCGCGACGCGAATGGAACGGGGGAAGCGCCGCTAGGGCTGATCCTGAGTCGCGACCTGGACGCGGGAGCTCTGGCCGGGTGCGACGAGGTCGCGCAGGTCCTGCACCTGGTTGCTGATCCAGCGAGCGATATCGTTGGCCCGCACCACCTCGCGCGCACCCTCGTTCATGCGATGCCTGTCCGCGGCCGGCATCGTCAGGCCGGTGAAAAGGGCGGCGGCGGTTGCTTCCACGTCGAACGGGTTGATCGAGAGCACGTTGCCCCGCAGCTCCTCGTGCGCGCCCGCGTTCTCGGACAGCACGATCACGCCTTCCGTGGCGTTGACCAGCGCCCCCTCTTTGGCGACGAGGTTCAGCCCGTCGTAAACAGGATTGACGAGCAGCACATCGAAGTTCTTCATTGCCGCGATCGCTTTCCGCTCGCTCTCGGCGATCTCCAGGCGGACCGGCTGCCACTCCTCTGAGCCGAATTCGCTGTTGATTCGGCCCGCTGCCTGGCGGATCTGCCTGAGGTAGCGGCTGTATGCGGCGATGTCCTGGCGTGAAGGCTGCAGGAAAGCCCAGAACTGAACCTGGCGGTGCAGCTCGGGGTGATACCGAAGCAGCTTCTCGTAAGCGATGAAGCCGCGGACGATGTTCTTGGACGGGTCGGTGCGGTCGATGCGGACGATCAGGCGCTGCGGTCGCCACGTGGCCAGCTTGTGCTCCTGCCGTTTGACGCCCCGAGATGCCGCCATGCGCACGTTGGCGTTGACGTCGATCGAGATGGGGTAGTGGCGCGCGTACACGACGCGCCCACCCGCCAGCACCGCCCGCTCCTTTTCGTCCACCTGCAGGCCGGCGTTCTCTTCGCACGTCATCAGGAAGTTGCGCACGTCGAGGCTGGACTGGAAGCCCACGACATCGCAGCCCAGCAATCCGTCGAGGATCGCGTCGCGCATCTCCTTCGGCAGGACCTTCCAGTACTGCGGCGTCGGCCACGGCACGTGGACGAAGTGCTGGATCACCGCGTCCGGAAGCTCCTTCCTCACCAGGCGAGGCACGAGGTAGAGCTGGTAGTCGTGTACCAGCACCAGCGGACGGGCGCGGGCCGACTTTGCGATCTCGACTGTCTTCGCCGCCATCTGGCGGTTTACCTCGACGTACCCCTCCGCCCACGCCTGGTGAACGCGGTCGTCGATGACCGGCTCGATGGCGAGGTCCCACAGGTAGTGCTGGATGAACCAGAGCACCGGGTTGGCGAACACCGCGTAGTACATCTCGTACTGCTCGCGAGTCGGCGTCGCATAGTGCAGGCGGCCGATCGAGTGCAGAAGAGGGACCGCGACCGGCGAACCGTCTCTGGACGCCAGCTCGCGCTCGGCGTCGTTTCGTGCGCACGCCACCCAATCCGCGCCGGTCGCATCGGCCAGTGTGAGCAGGCCGGTGATCACTCCTCCGGCTCCGCGCTTGAAGCCTCCTTCCAGCGTGGGCTCGTGAGGGGCGCGGTTGCTGACGAGGATCGGAGAGTAGCCGGGAAGGGTTCGAGTCACGTAGGCGCGGAGCGACGAGCCGTGCCGGCGGTCGCCGGTCACCGGTAATGTTGCCCGGCGATCGACCTGCCTTCGTTCGACCACCTAGCGGGCGATCGACTCCATTCCCGCGAGGATGGAACGGTCGATCGGAAGCTCTCGCACCCTGATCCCCGTCGCGCGGGCCAGGGCGTTGGCCAGCGCAGCGGCGCCGGGGATCGCCGGCGGCTCTCCGACTCCCTTCGCCCCGAGCGGGCCCACCAGCGACGGAACCTCGATCAGCTGCACCTCGATGTCCGGCACCTGGTCTGCGGTCGGCAGCTCGTAGTCGAGGAAGCTGCCGCTGCGGAGCTGGCCGTCGTCATAGGCGAGCTGCTCACCCAGCGCGCGCCCCAAAGACTGAACCGCGCCCCCGTGCACCTGCCCTTCCGCCTCCGGCTTGTTGATCGCCCGTCCGACGTCCTGGATCGCGGCGTAACCGGTCAGCTGGAACGCGCCCGTTTCAGCGTCGGCGCGGACTCGCGCGATATGGACGGTGAACGCCGGTGATGCGCTCTGTACTGCGGAACGTCCCATGGCGTTGATGGGCCGGTGGCGACCCATGAACTCCGTGCTCAGCGCCACCAGGCGGGTGATCTCGACAAAGCGCTCGGGCACGCCTTTCACCGTCACACGCCCGTCGACAATGTCCAGGTCCTCAGGAGCGGCTTCGAGCTCCTCGGTGGCGACCTCCAGCAGCTGGCGACGCGCTTCGAGCGCCGCTTCATAGACCGCCCCGCCCATGCTGTAGGTGACCTGGCTGCCGGCGGCCATGGGGCCTTGCGGCGCCACCGACGTGTCGCCGATGTCGACGCGGACTTTCTCGGGTGAGATGCCAAACGCCTCGGCTGCGATCAACGCGAGCCCGGTCGCGGAGCCGCTGATGTCTGGCGATCCGATCAGGACCGACACCGTGCCGTCGGGCTCGACTCGACAGCCCGCGGCCGCCGGCGAGCGGGCTCCGCCCCACGAGCCCAGGGCGATGCCTACGCCTTCGCCTGCGCCGACAGGCGCGGTGTACAGCGGATGCCGGCGCGCCGCCTCGAGGCATTCGACCATCGCGATCCGCGGCCAGCGACTCTTGTCGGCGGTCAGGTCGCCCTCGCGTGAGGCGTTGTGCAGGCGGAGCTCGATCGGGTCCATGCCGAGCGAGGTCGCGAGCTCGTCCATCGCCGACTCGAGCGCAAAGTAGGCCTGCGGTCCCCCCGGCGCGCGATACGCGTCGACCGGCGTCTTGTTGGTCGCGACCTCGTAGCCGGTGAGCTCGAAGTTGGGAACCCGATAGGTGCCACCCAGAAATGAACCCGTGATGCCTGCGTGCCACCCGCCGGTCGCGCCGTTGTCGTAGTCGTAGCGCACGCGCAGCGCCGTGAGGGTGCCGTCGCGTTTGGCGCCCAGCTCGATGTCAAAGCGCGCCGCCGGCGCAGGGCGCCCGAGTTGAAACTCCTGCTGCCGGGTCAGGGACAGCCGAAGCGGGCGGCGCACTTTGCGCGCCAGCAGGGCCAGCAGCGACTCCAGCAGCATGACCTTGCCGCCAAACCCGCCACCGACGGGCATCGGAATCACGCGCACCTCATGCGGGGCGACGTCGAGGAGCTTCGCGATCTCGTCGCGGACGGCGAAAGGCCCCTGCGTGGGCGCCCAGATCGTCATTCCACCGCCAGGCTCCGGCCGCACGACCGACACGTGAGGCTCGATGAACGAGTGGTGGACCCCAGACATGCGATAGCTCGCCTTGATGACCGTGTCCGCCGCCGCCAGGCCGGCGGCCACGTCGCCGCGTTTGAAAGTCGCCACGGAGGTGACGTTTCGCGGCCGCTTGACAGTGGTGGACTCGGCGTCGGTCGCCGCACCGTGCATCGACGCATCGGCTTCAGAACCTTCGGCGTCCGGCTCCAGCACCTCGGGCGCGCCGTCCCGCATGGCCTGGTCAGGACCCGCGACAAGCGGGAGCGGGTCGAAGTCAACCTCGACGAGTGTGGCGGCGTCCCAGGCTGCGGTTTCACTTTCCGCGACGATCGCCACCACGGGCTGGCCGGCGTAGAACACCCGGTCCACGGCCAGGGGCTTGTCCGCCCCGGCCGCCTCAACCTCGGGGAGCTCGGCCCCGGTGACCACGGCCACCACGCCGGGAGCCGCGCGGGCGGCGGCCACGTCGATGCTCCGGATCCGGGCGCTCGGGAGGTGGCTGAGCACCAGCTGCACGTGCAAAAGCCCGGGCAGATCGAGATCGGCGGTGAACCTGGTCGACCCGTCCACCTTGCCCCGACCCTCCTGCCTGCGCATCCCTGCGCGCCTCACTTGCACGAGGCGATCATCCCACGAGCCGGGAACATGGCCCGTCCGGCGACCCAGCCGGGAACTTGACCGCCTGGGGCCATAGGCCCCAAGATGGATCCTGGAGTAGCGGGGCCATCATGGGATGGCGGAGTCCGTCGCCGGCGCACTCTCGCCCCGGACCTGCCGGGAAGAGGGCGATGGATCGCGAGGGTGGCATGGTCGTGCGCCTCCTCGCATCTGTTTTCCGTGAGGAGGTTGTATGACGCGTAACTCCAGGTTTCGCTCCCTAGCCGTCGCTTTGGGAGCAATTTTCGTT
>Ga0137409_10002728_pt1 | contig 18836 bp, 16 predicted proteins | sample CZODoug1_16funga_FD_122059 | JGI IMG/M metagenome (GOLD analysis project Ga0137409, IMG submission 122059) | Vadose zone soil fungal communities from Angelo Coast Range Reserve, California, USA - CZODoug1_16fungal (Hybrid Assembly) | ecosystem: Environmental > Terrestrial > Soil > Vadose zone... | reverse complement strand
TTCTTCTGCGGCAGCCAGTCGGATTTGGTCGCCTGCAGGGCTGAATAGATCACACTGGTGTAGCCTTCGAGCTCGCCGCGCTCGAGGCCGTAGAAGGCGTCGGTCAAAGCCGGATAGCCGGTCTTGATCCTGAGCTTGAGGCCGAACACGTCGTTGAGCAGCCGGGCGTGGAAGGCAGGCGTCGAATTGGCGCCGGCAACTCCGACGGTGATGTCTCTCTCGCGCGCTTGCGCGAGCGTATCGACCGGCACTTCATTCCAGAGCACAAACAGGCCAGTTTCCACGCTCGGCGTGCCGAGCCAGTTGAATTTGGTCGCGTCGAAGCGCGCCTCGCGTGCACCGAGCAGCGGATCGAATGGCGTCTGGCTCTGCAGGAGGCCGATATAGGTGCCATCGGTCTCAGCGCCACTGAACAGCGCGTTGGCGGCGGCAAGCCCGCCGCCGCCCGCCATGTTGCGCACCACGATGATCGGATTGCCGGGCAGGTGTTTGGTGAGGAAGCGCGCCAGCGTGCGAGCAAGCGTGTCATAGCCGCCGCCCGCGCCGGCGCTCACCATGATGGTGACGGTCTTGTCACGATAGAAGTCGGCGACGTCGTCGGCGTGAGCAGGTGAGGCGAGCAACAAAGCGGCCGCGAGACACGCGCCGTAGGGTGGGCAAAGGCGGTGGCACTGATTTTCGGCAACGAAGGGCTTTTCGTGCGCCGTGCCCACCATGAGCGGTTCGTCCTGCATCGAGGCAGATGGTGGGCACGGCGCACGAGAGTCCTTCTTTCGTGTTGAAGGCCGTGCCAGCGCCCATAGCCCGTCGAAGACGGGCGTAAACGCCCTTATGGCCCACCCTACGATCGTCGTCTGGAGCGCGAGAGTATGTGGCATGGCGCGACACTCACTCCAGCCTTACATTCTTGGAGAAATCGTAATTGGGACTGCTCTCACACTCAAACTGCCAGCGGATCGTGGCGGAGTCATAGCCGCCGCGGAACACGTCGGTGAGGAACCGCTGCTGCGCCGCCCAGCCGGCGTCGGCCTGCGGCTTGCGATAGCGGCCCGGCATGGTGTCGTTGAGCCAGCCATGCGGGGCATCCTTGTAGACGTGGATGTCGTAGCTCTTCTTGTGCCGCTCGAGGCTGTCGCGAAAGCGCCGAACGTCATCAAGTGAGATGATGTGATCCGTTTCACCAAATGCGCCGAACACCGGGCAGGGCAACGCCGCGATGATGTCGTCGAGCGCCTTCGGCTGCAGCTTGTTGACCTCCCATTCGCGCTTGGAGGCGGCGCCATACCAGACGACAGCGGCGCTGATTGGGACCTCGGCGGCGAAGACCAGCGGATGCCGGCCGGTCTGGCAATAGCCGCAGACCGCGACGCGCTTCGAATCCGCGACTTTCTGCTTCTTCATGGCGGCGAGCGCCGCCTTGATCAGCTCGACTGATTCCAGGTCGGTCATGTCGTAGCGGCTGTCGCCGGCGTTGAGGATACGTTGGTCAGAATGGCGAAAGAAGAAGTTCGGCGCCAGCACCGCAAAGCCGTCGCGCGCCGAGCGCATCGCCTGGTCGCGCGTGTGCTTAACCAGGCCATAGCGCTCATGCATCAGGATCACGGTCGGGAACGGGCCGCCGCCGGCCGGATAGGCGAGAAACGCCGGCATCCCGTTGTCGCAGACGATGTCCTGCGTGGTGATATCGGCGTGGCGTGCCGCGATGGTCATGTTTTCTCCTCCGGGTTTTCCTCGTGCCCGGGCTTGACCCGGGCATCATCCCTTCGCAAGAGGTTTCTTGATGCGCTCTGACATGTATCCTAGCAAGCGCTGACGATCGAAGGGAATGCTCCAAGCGGATGCTCAGGATGTTGTTTCGGACCGCCTGCCTCCTTGCCGCTGCCATGCTGCTGACGCCGGACGCCCGCGCGGCTGAGCCCTTCTACAAGGGCAAGCGGCTGACGGTGCTGATCGGCGCGGCAAGCGGCGGGCCGACCGACATCGAGGGCCGGCTGCTGGCGAAGTATCTGGGCCGGCACATCGAAGGGCAGCCGAACCTGCTGGTGCTCAACAAGGAGGGCGCCGGCGGCGTCGTCGGGGCGACCTTCCTGGGCGAGGTGGCGCCGCGCGACGGCACGATGCTCGGTTATTTGAGTGGCACGGCCTGGAACTTTGTCAACGAGCCGGAACGCTGGCGGGTCGATCTGCGCGGCTTCGACTTCGTGGCGTTCCAGTCCGGCACGACCGTTCATTTCATGCGTACCGACGTGGCGCCCGGCATGAAGGTGCCCGCCGACATCGTGAAGGCGCAAGGGCTGGTTGCGGGCGGGCTCGCGGTCGAGAATGCAAAGGACATCCGGATGCGGCTCGGGCTCGACATGCTGGGCGTGCCGTATCGCTACGTCACCGGCTATCGCGGCAGCGTGCAGGCTCGCCTCGCGCTTGCACGCAACGAGATCAGCATGTTCTCGGATTCTCCGCCGACCTACCGCGTGGCGGTCGAGCCCACGCTGGTGAAGAGCGGCGAGGTGCTGCCGGTCTGGTATGATACCGGTGGTGAAAGCGATTCCGCGCGCGCGGCCGCGTCGCTTGCAGGGCTCGCGATCCCGACCTTCGCGGCGCTGCATCGCGAGGTCAAAGGTGCGCCGCCCGCGGGGCCGAAATGGGAGGCGTTCCGCACCATCCACAACGTCAACTCGACGCTGCAACGGCTGATCGCGCTGCCGCCTGGCGCGCCGGCGGAGGCGGCCGCAGCGCTGCGCGCCGCGATCGCACGCCTCAACCAGGATCAGGAGTTCGCGGCGGAATCGGTCAGGACGATCGGCTTCGCGGCTGACTACGAGACCGGACCAGATATTGCGATGCGCGTGCGCGCGCTGCTGGTGGCCTCGCCCGAGGTGCGCGCCTTCGTGGCCGACTACATCAAGAGCGCGCAGAAGAAGTAACTATTCACGTCAGCGACGGCTCGCTAGAAGGTGAAGGAAATGCCTCGGGAGGGACTTATGTCCGCTGCACGATTGTTAGTGTTAGTGAGCCTCGGGCTCGGCGCCTTGGTTGCCCCCGCCTTGGCGCAAGAGCCGTTCTACAAAGGCAAGCGCCTCACCGTGCTCGTCAACTTCGACGCTGGGTCCGCGACCGACATCGAGGGCCGCGTGTTCGCGCGGCATTTCGCCAAGCACATCGACGGGCAGCCGCAGGTGATCGTGCAGAACATCGCAGGCGCGGGCGGCAATAATGGCACGCAGTATCTCGGCGAGGTCGCCCCGAAGGACGGCACCATGCTCGGCTATCTCACCGGCAGCGCCTGGAACTTCGCGAGCCAGCCGAATCTCTTCCGCGCCGATTTCCGCGACTACGAGTTCATCGGCTTCCAGGGCGGCACCGTGGTCTATTACGTGCGCACGGATTTGCCGCCTGGCATCAAGCAGCCGGCCGACCTCCTGAAGGCGCAGGGCCTCGTTTCGGGCGGCATCGCGGCGACCACCGGCCGTGACCTCGCAATTCGCCTTGTGCTCGATATTCTCGGTGTGCCGTTCCGCCACGTCAGCGGCTATCGCAGCGGCGAGCGCGTGCGGCTGGCGCTGCAACGAAGCGAAGTCCATTTCTACGCCGACACGACGCCGGGCTATCGTGGCTCGGTCGAGCCGACCTTGGTGAAGGAAGGCAGCGTGATCCCGCTGTTTGTCGACCCGATGTGGGATGGGCGCAGCTTCAGCAGTTCGAAGCAGGTGGAAGGCCTGCCGCTCGAGCCCTACCAGGATTTCTATAAGCGTATGAAAGGTTCAACGCCCACGGGTGTGAAGTGGGAAGCCTATCTCTCGCTCGTCACCTTGAACGGGACAATGCAGCGCCTGTTTGCCCTGCCGCCCGGCGCGCCGCCAGCCGCGGTTGCGGCGCTGCGGACCGCGCTCGTTCGTCTTGGCAATGACAAGGCCTACGCGGAGGACGCCCTCAAGACGATGGGCTATGTGTCGGAATACGAGGCCGGCACCGAGACCAGCGAGAAGGTGCGCGCCGCGCTCACAGTGCGACCCGAGGTGAGGAATTTCGTTGCCGACTACATCAAGGCCGGCAATTGAGCGGTCTGCCGCTCTTGTCGTGCCGCATGGTGGGATCAAGCCCACCACTTGCTGCCGTCTTGCCGGGAGCCCGCAGAGCCGCCATTATCCGCAACAACTCGGGCGCATCGATGCTACCCGGGATGGCGTTTCCCCAACGCCTGAGACGTTGATCCTCGATGCGATCGCACAAAGGGAGTCCCGGAATGAAAGCTGCGCGTCTGTTGACTGGCGTCATTGTCGTTGTGTCGAGCGTTCAAATGGCGGCCGCACAGCAGATCGATCCGCGCATGCCGGAAGGGCCCAACCGGGAATTCGTCTCCAAGGTATGCAGCGAGTGTCACGCTCTCAGCAATCTCTACAGCACGGTCGGGCGCACGCGCGAGGGCTGGACCCGGGTGATCGAGGATATGGCGCGCTATGGACTGAAGGTAACGCCGGAGGAGCAGACGCGCATCCTGGACTATCTTTCAACCGCGATGGGGCCGTAGATCCGTAATCACAAGGCAATCCCCTGCCGGCGCAGCAGGTTGTCGAGGAGCTCGATGGCCTCGTGCGGAGTATCGGCACCCGTCTGAACCAGCGAGCGAATATCAGCGTCGGTCATCGGGGCGAACACCTCGCTGATGCGGCGTCCTTGCGCCAGGAACTCGGGATCGGCCGCCATGGTGCGGTAGGCCTTGCGATAGGCTTCGACCATTGTGTTTGGCGTGCCAGGCGGCAGGCCAAGCCACTTGTCGGCCAGCAGCACACCGCGCCAGTGGTTGAACGACTTCTGTGCGATCGGGTCGAGCTTGCCGGCGAGCAGGTTGGACAGCAGCGGCGCCTTGGGAAATTCCGGCCGTGGCACGAGCTTGCCGTCCTGCAGCCCGCCGCTCTGAACAAGTACCTTGAACTTGCCGCTGTCGATCAGGTGCTGCAGCGAGAACGTATTGCTGGTCGCCGTCATGTCGAGCTCGCCCTGCTGCAGGGCCAGCATCAAGGCGCTGGTGCCGCGATAGCCGACAACCCATTTCGCGTTCCAGCCGAGAAAGCCGATACCCCAAGCGGCAATCGCCTGCCCGGAGCGTGGCACGCTGCTCGCCACTCCGATGGTCACCGGTGGAGCGCTCTTGTCGGCGAGCCGCCTCTCGGCGGCGGCGTCCATGATGATCATGGAGCCGCCGCGCCCGACCCCGCCCACGAACTCGAACCGGGTCGGATCGTAGCGCGACTGCGGCGCGCGATAGCGGATCGGATCGATCTGCGGGCTGTCGCCGGCGGCGACCGTGAGGCCGTCGGGCTTGACCTGCTGAACGAAATAGTTGAGCGCCACGATGCCGTCGGCACCCGGCCGGTTCTCGACGATCACAGTGGGATTGCCGGGCAGATACTTGGCGAGGAAGGGCGCCATCAGGCGGCCGGTGGCGTCGGTGCCGCCGCCGGCCTGCGAGCCGACGATCATGGTGACGGTCTTGCCGCGAAACGTGACCGATTCCTGCGCCAATGTTGGCGTTCCGGCGAGCACGAGGAGAAGCCACGCCGCCGTCGGCAATACATTGCGCAAGCCCCGTCCCCTGTGGTTGGCGCCAGGAGACTGGATGCTACACCGCTGGCGTAAGCGAGCGGAAGGAGGCTCAGTGCAACGGCCGGTCGCGCTCGTCGTCGCGGCTATCGCGGCCGAATACGCCCGGAATGCGGTTCTCGAGCACATGCCGGTAGTGCGGACGTGGCCGGAACAGACTGCTTCGCCGGTCGAGCGCGCGCAACGCATCGACGACATCGTCGTAGTGGACCGGCGTCACGTCCTCTGGCCGAAACAGGGCAGGCACCGCCTGGGCCGCGCAAGCTCGCCGCGCCCAGCCCGAGAGGATGGCGCGCTTCTCGCGCAGCGTGAGATCAGGATCGTTGACGACGTCGCTCGGATGGGCAAAGGCGCGTGCCGGATCCAGCAGCGCGTCGAGATCGAATGGACCGTCGTTGCGCCGGTTACGCGGCATGGAAGTCCCCTGACGTTTCTGTGTGTGGCGTTCGGGTGAGTGCGTTCGGGTGGGCGGCCGTCTCGATTTTTTTCTCAAATGCGTCGAGCGGCGGCGACGATTTAGGCGGTGCCGTGGAAACGTTCAAGTGTTTGCGCAAAGAACTTTTGCGTCGTGCTTAACCATTCTTAGCAGGTTAACGGGGCGTGAACGCGCGCGCTCAAAAAATCAGGACGGAGCCCGGCTCATCCGCATCCCAAACGCGCAGGCCGTCAGGCTGCCGGCCGTCAACAGCAGGATGCCGGCCACACCAGTGGCGGCTGCGATCCCGCCCGCGACCAGCGGCATCAGCACGAGGCCAAGCCGGTTGCCGGTGATGCGCAAGGTCATGGCGGTCGCGCGCGCCTCTGGGGGCGCTACCAACACGATCCCCGAGATGGTCAGCGTCGCCGCAATGCCGAGCCCGACGCCGATCGCAACCGCTGCCGCATACATCACCGCCAGCGAGGGCACCGCCATGAGGGCGAAGGCGCCGGCGCCCACCAGCGTGCTGACCAGCGTGAGCGGGAGCCGGCCGACGGCTTGAATGAGCCGCGCATAGAAGACGCGCGCCACCAGCGCCGCCGCCGCGCGCACGGTCAGCAGCAGCCCGATATGGCTCGCGTCGATGTTGCGCTCGGCACCGAGCAGCGGGAGATAGATCACCAGCAGGTCGCCCGCCGTTACTGTCACCACGCTGGCGATCAGCACGGCCGACATACCGGGCCGTCGCAAAAGCTCGGCGAGTGGCACCGCGGGTGCGTCGCGGCCCTGGGCCTGTGGCGGCGCCGGCCGGATCGCGAGCGCGACGCCCACGCAAAGCGTGGCCGTGATGACGCCGATGAGGAACAGCGGCGCGGTCGCCGGCACCGCCACTCCGCCGCCGATCCAGCCGACCAGGAATGGGCCGAGCCCCTGGCCGATCGACACCGCCACCATGTAGTGCCCGAACGCGACTTCCCGCCCGTGCTCGCTGGCGCTGCGCACGCACAGCATCTGCTGTGCGGCCATCAGGAACATGTGGCCGGTTCCGAGCAGGATGGTGAAGGCGAGCAGGTGGATCGCAGAGCTTGGCCACAGCCACAGCGCAACGGCGGCTGCAAGCATCAATACGCTGCCGATCCAGGCTGCCTGCGCGTCGTGGCCGCGATCGATGTAGCGGCCGATGCGCAGCGCGGTGAAGATCGGAATGATGGCGAAGCTCGCCGAGATGATGCCGAGCCACAATGGTGGGAGGCCGAGCTCGATGGTCCGATACGAAACGCTGACACGCACCACCAGCACCGCGACGTGGGTCACGACTATGTGCGCCAAAAGTGGCGCCAGCAGCGTCCAGTCCATGTCCCGGCGGCCGGCAAGGCGGAGCTCTTCGGTCATTGATTGTTTTGAGGGCCCCGTGCGCCAGCGTGGATCACATCCCTGCTTACTGGCTGGCGGTCAGCCTGCAAAGCCCGTCGAATGCACAAGCGGCATGCCACAGGCGCGTGGGCTATCGTTGCAACAGGTCGCGGGCATGCTTGGCGGCGGCAATGGCGCCGGTCCGTGCGGCTTCGAGCGCGCGCGTGAACGCGAATGCCGCCCCGCCGTATGCCCCCGGCCGCACCAGGCGGTCGGCAAGCGGCAGGCGTTCGCGCCAGATGTGATCGATCATCGGATGGTCCGGCGCTGCACAGGAGTCGACGCGAGTGAGGCCAGGCTCGGCGAGCAGCGCCTTGGTGGCCTGCAGCATGAGCTGCACACCGGGCGAAGCGCGGGCGTGCTGCTCGTCATAGGCGATTTTCCAGCACCAGGCGGTATCGCCGCTGCGCAGCACGATGAGTGCTGCGATGGCGCGACCGGCGAGCATGAGCCGCGTGATATCGGCCTTGCCCTCGCGGGCCAGCGTCGACAGGGCAGCTTGCAGGAGGGCACGGATTTCTGGGCTACGCGCCGCCGCGGTGCCGGCGCGGCCCTTCCAGCCGGCCTCTTCCAGCGCCAGGAAATCGGCAAGCGCGGCTCCAATGGCGGTTGGATCGCGCGCGACGTCCCAGGCGACCGCGCCATCGTCGCCGAGCCGGCGCAGCTGGCGGCCAAGCTCCTTGAGCTTCTTGCGCGGGAGCGCTCGCTCGACGTAGTCGGCACGCTCGCCAGTAGGCGCGAGCAAGGCGCGTTCATGCAATGCGAATGCAACGCTCGCGCCGCCGCGTCGCGCAAGCGCAGCGTCAAATGCCCGCGCGAGCTCACCCTCTTGGGGAAACATTGGCAGCAGCAGGAGCCGTGGCCGACGGCTCGCCATGTGTTCGAGCCAGGCGCCGAGCACGACCTCGGCCGCCTCGCGGTCGACAAGCGGCACGCCGAGCGGGGCGTAAGGGTTGGTCCAGCCCACGACGATCGGCCACGGCAGGCCATAGCGATAGCGCGCAGTCCGCGTCAGAAACAGGCCGAGGAGGCGTCGCGTTGATCCGCGCGACCAGACCAGCGTGGCGCCGACGTCGCGCCCAAACACCGGCTGTGCGGCAAGCGCGAATGCGGGCTCGTAGAACACGTTGGGCACAAGCGCGCGGGCCGCGAGCGCGCGCCACTCCGGGGCGATCGACGCGAGCTCCGCGAGCGGCCGCCACTCGATTTCAAGCGTGGACTCGATCGTGCCGTGCACAGTTTCTCCTAGGCCCGCCGGCCCCAGATGAACACGTTGAAGCCCAGCTTGTGCTTGGCCACCAGCGCAAGCGAGACTGTTTCGACGACGAGCGCGGTAGCGATCGCGATCGCCGCGCCGATGGCTCCGGAGTATGGGATCAGCAGCAGGCACAACGCGACATTGATGCCGAAGGCTGACGCATAGACCAGTGCGCAGGCGCGTTGTTGCCCCAGCATGTTGAGGAAGCGCTCCATCGGTCCGATCGCGGCGCGTGCGACGAGTCCGACTGCCATGATGAACATCAGATGATGGCCGTCGCCGAAGCCGGGACCGAACAGGCCGAGCAGCGGCCGCCCGAAGGCGAGGAGCAGCAACGTGACGGCGAGCGATGGCCAGAACGTGAAGCGGATGACCTTGGCGAGAAAGTCATGCAAGCCTTGGGTGTCACCGGCCGCCTGATAGGCGGCACAGCGATGCGCAGTGGTGGCCGCGATTGAGAAGCCGATGAAGCTCACGAATGCCAGCGTCTTGGCGGCGGCGTAGTAGACCGCGACCTCGTCGGGCGGGCGGAACTGCTGCAGCATCAGCAGGTCGGTATGCGCCAGCAGCAAGTAGAAGCCTTCAGCCAGCAGGATCGGCAGCGCGGTGCCGATCCAGAGCCTGAAGTCATAGGAGCGCGGCCCCGCCTCGATGTGAGCGGCGAGCCTTCGCCTGAGGATCACCAGCTGTCCGAGCGGCGGCAGCCACAGTGCCAGGCCGGCGAGCACCATCGCGGTGATGGCATCGAGCGGCAGGCCCGCCAGATAGGCGGTCGCCATGAATGCGGTGAGCAGCAGCTGCCGCACGATGTAGGTCGGAACGATCCCGAGCGCGACCCAGTCATAGGAGCGGGAAATGCCGTCCTGCACGTTCGAAAGCGCGTAGGCGGGCAGCGCCGCACAGGCGAGGTAGAGCGGGATGACCGTGTAGTCGTCGAGCCAGGGCTGCAGCAGGCGCACCAGGCCGGCGCAGAAGGCCGCGACCAGCACGGCAACGCCGACCGCCACAAGGCGGCTGCCGAAGAGATAGCCGCGCAGATGATCGAAGCGCTTGCGCTCGCGATATTCCGGAATGAAGCGCTGCGCCGCGGTGGCGAGCCCGAGATCGAGCGCCTGTCCGATCAATAGCACCCAGGTCCAGACGTAGACGTAGATGCCGAACTCGAAGCCGCCCATCCAGCGCGCGAACAGCACCTGCGAGCCATAGGCCACCAGCGCGCTTGCGACCCGGATCAGGAACACGGTGCCGGCCAGCCGTTGCACCAGCATCAGGTCGCTATCGCCAAGGCTCGCTGCCACGCGTGCCCACAGGCGCCGCCATGCGAGCATCAGCCAGGGCCGTGCTGGTTCGGAGTCGGTGAGTGCCAAGCAAACCTCCGCGCGCCCGTTCCCGTGGGAGCAGGCGAGGAACCGGTGGCTTAGCAAGGAACCGTTAAGAATCGGTTGGGCGATACCGCTACAGATTTCTTTGATCTGGTTGAGCTAGCCGCGCGCCCGTCCGTTTCTCCGTCAATCCTGAGGCGTTCGCCCGGCCTCTTCCAGCCGGGCGAGCCTCGAAGGACGACGGCCCCCATCGTAGTCGCACGCGACAGAGCTGCAAGCGTATGGGCCGCCATCCTTCGAGGCCCGCGCATGGAGGTGCAAGGTGCAACGACCGTCGTGTAGCGCGCGGGCGCCTCAGGATGACGGAGAGAGGGCGGCGCGTGCGGTTCGAGCAGGCGAATTCAATGTCATCGGAACATGCTCTGAGAGACGACTCAAAACACCCAGAAAGCGTCGGGCGGAAATTCCACGTGGTAAGACTCGTGGCGCAGCGGCGCGGACGTGTAGGCCAGTACATTCAACCCTTCGCGTGTGAACACGACCTCCCAGCGCTCGCCCACATACATCTGCGTTGCCACGGTCATCGGCACCCGGTTCGGGCCCGGCCCGCCGCCAATACGGGTGCGCTCGACGCGGATCAGGCCGACCGCCTGCGATCCAACCGGCGCGCGGGTCTGTGTGATGCCGCTGATCTGGCATCCCATCACCTCGAGGCACGCGCGCGTCCCCGCATTCTCGATCAGGGTACCCGGAAGACGATTGCTGCGCGCCATGTACCCTGCGGCAAAGACGGTTGCGGGCTCGTTGTAGACCTCTTCCGGCGGGCCTTCCTGCTCGATCGCGCCATCGTTCATCACGACGATATGGTCGGCGATCGCCATTGCCTCGATTGGATCGCGCGTTGCAATCAGCGTGCAGCCATCGAGGCTCGCGATGAGCTGCCGCAGCCAGGCGCGGGCTTCGGCGCGCGCGGTCCCTTCGAGCAGCGCCAGCGGGTCGTCGAGCAGCAAGACTGGCGGATTGCGCAGCAGCGCCCGCGCGATCGCAATGCGTCCGCGCTCCGTTGCGGAAAGCTGCGCCGGAAGTCGGCTGCCGAGGTCGCTGGCGCCGACCTGATCGAGCGCCTCACGGACACAGAATCGAATGTCCTCGGCGCCGGATGCGCCGAAGCGGGCGTAGAACGAGAGATTGTCGAGCACGGAGCGTTGCTGCAGCATGGAGTCGGTCGGAAAGGCGTATCCGACGCCGCGCTTTTGCGTCGGCACCGAGATGCTTGCGGCCGCGTCAAACACGGCCCGCCTGCCAACGTGGATCGCGCCCGCCTGTGGCTCGACCAGCCCAGCCGCGACGCGTAACAGCGCGCTTTTGCCGCTGTTTGTTGGCCCAACCAGCGCGGCCGCAGTCTTGGGGCGGACGGTGAACGTCACACCTTTGAGAACGTCGCGTTCATTGGCACGCAGCCGAATATCGTTAACCACTAGCTCGGCCATGACGCTGCCGATCATCACCGACTGGGACGCGGGCACCACTCTTGCGCTGCTGGCATCCATGGTCAACTCCTGGTGCGGCGGTGCTCAACCGGCAAATCCGCCCGCGTCGAGGAAGGCTTGCTCCTCGCGCGTGCTTGCGCGGCCGAGCGCTGAATTGCGATGCGGGAAACGTCCGAAGCGCCGGATGACTTCGGCATGCAACTCTGCCCAGCGCGTGAGGTCGGGATTGTCGAGCGTGCCCATAAGCGCGACGGCACGCTCCTGGTCGGCGAGGCTTTCGGAGTGCTCGAACGGCAGATAGAAGAACAGGCGCTCGGATGCTGGGACTTGTCGGTCGAATCCGCGCGCGATTGCGCGTCCGGCCGCGGCGCGCGCAAGCGCATCGGTCGCGAAAGCATCCGCCTTGCCGCGGAACATGTTGCGTGGAAACTGATCGAGTACGAGGACGAGTGATAGCGCCGGTTCCGGCGCGGCTTCCCAGGCGAGCGCCCCGGCCGCCGCGTCGCGCCACAGTGCGGAGAAGCGGGACCCGATCTCGGCGTCGAGCGCCAGGTCTTTTTTGAACCACTTTGCAGGCCCGGCGGCGCGCCAGAACGCGAGCACGTCGGCCGCGCTATTGTTGCCGCCCGTGCTCACAGCCGCACCTTTCCGTTCACGATCTGATCGTAGAGCTCCGCGTCGACCCGGACGAAGGACTTGGCGGCTGGATCGTTGACATAGATCGGATCGCTGATGGTGCGTGGATCGAAGCCTTGCTGCACGAGATCGACCTTTTTGATCTTGAATGTGGTCGTGGTCTCGATATCCGTGCGCAGGCGTACGAACACCGGCCGCGCATACTCCGGCAGCCGCTGCCCGAGATGCTCGCGAAACGCGGCCAGATTGAAGCCTTGCTGGGCCGAGACCGTCGCCATGCCGGCGCGGCCATCGCGGCCGGGCACGTGCACACCGTATACGTTGGCCGCCAGCGCGCCGTCGAACCCGCCGATCGCTTCTTCCACTTCGGTGGTTGAGACATTCTCGCCTTTCCAGCGGAACGTATCGCCGATGCGGTCGACGAAGTAGAAATAGCCATCCTCGTCCTTGCGCATCAGGTCGCCGGTGCGGAACCAGACGTCGCCTTTGACGAACACATCGTGCAAGACCTTCTTCTCGGTCTCGGTCTGGGTCGCATAGCCTTCGAAGCGCTGCCCGGGCTTCGATGAGTCCTTGAGGATCTTGCCGATCACCTCGCCCGCCTCGCCGGGCTCGCACTCGGCGCAGAAACCCTGCTCGTCGCGGATCGGCTGCTGGCGCTCGACGTCGAAGCGCACGACCTTGGTCGGGAAGCGATCGGCCAGGAACCAGGGGATGCGGCCGACGGCGCCTTCCTTGCCCTCGAAGTTGAACATGGTGACGTTGCCTTCGGTGGCGGCGTAGAACTCGACGATCTCGGGGATCTGGAAGCGCTCCTTGAACTCGCGCCAGATGTCGGGCCGCAGGCCGTTGCCGCAGAGGAGGCGCAGCCGGTGCGAGCGCTCTTTCGGATGCGGTGGCGAATTGACGAGATAACGGCAGAACTCGCCGATATATTGCACCAGCGTACAGTCCCAGCGCGCAATGTCGTCCCAGAACTCGCGCGCGGAGAATTTCTCGCGCAGCACGACCGTGCCGCCTTTGACCAGCACGGCGCCGGTCGCGAGCAGGCCGCCGGCAGTGTGATACATCGGCAGGCAGTCATACATGCAGTCGTCCGCGCGCGTGTCCATCACGCCGGCAAAGCCGTGACAGGCCAGCATCACGCGGTAGTGGTTCATGTTGGCGGCCTTGGGCATGCCAGTGGTTCCGGACGTGTAGATGAACAGTGCCCGGTCCTCGATTGTGAGCACCCGCTGTTCGTGGCCGGTCAGCATGTTGCCGGAAAAACTCTCGATCTCGCGGTCGAGGCGCGCCAAGTTCGCGTTCGCCTCGCCATGCAGCCACCAGGCCGCCGTGCCGGTCAGGTGCGGTCTCGCGGTCTCGAGCCCGGCGAGGAGCTCCGCCGCAACGATGATGTGCTTGGGGGTGACGACGTTGATGCAATGCGCAAGGGCGTGCCCCGTCAGGTTGGTATTGAGGAGCGCGACCACGCCGCCAACCCGGGTGACGCCGATCCAGAGTGCCAGGAATTCCGGCCGGTTCGGCATGAGAAGGCAGACGGTGTCACCCTTGACCAGGCCCTGCGCCAGCGCCCAGCGCGCATAGCGGTTGGAGCGCTCGGCGAGATCGCGATAGCTGAAGCGCTCGCGGTCGGAGAGGAGCGCCGGTGCGTCGCCATGCCGGTCGGCGAGCTCGTCCACCACCTTGGGAAAGGTGCGGGTCGGGTTGCGGGCGATGTGCGTCGTCATCCGCAGCGTGCGCAGTGCGCCACGCGCGCAAATCAGGTCAGCCGAGAGCCGCTCGATGAATTCCATGACGTTTTCCGTCGGCACGCTGGACGCGACTCACAGCCACGGCAGCATCATGCAGCCGGCCTTTGGTGGCAAGGGGCCGGGGATTCCTCCACGTCAACGATCAACACCGCCAAACGGCACCAGGGGATTGTCGAAGAGGGCCGCCCGATCGGGCGTATCGGGTGCGCGACGCTCAAGGAATGCGTCGAACAGCCGCGTGACCGCTTCCGGGGCGAGGTCGCGGGTGATGAGGACGATCCGGGTGCGCTCGTCGGCGTCGGGCCAGCGCTCCAGCCGGACCGGCGGGTGCATCACATGCTGGACGCCGTGAATCACCAGGGGACGGTCCGGCTCCTCGGCGATCTTCACAATGCCCTTGAGGCGCAGGAGCTTGGGACCGTGCAGCGAGCGCACGAGATCGATGAACATCTCGAAGGTCGCGCCTGAGACCGGCGTATCGGTCGCGATTGTGAAGGCGCGGATGCGATCGTCGTGGCGATTGGGATCGTGGTGGTGGTGATCGTGGTGATGCGCGACTGCCGCGTAAGCCTCCTCGGCCAGCCAGCGCTTCACGTCTGGAATCTTCTGGTCAGGATTGTAGAGCCCGCATTCGAGGAGGCGCGCTGCGGTGGCTTCGCCTGCAGCGGCATCAAGGACCGGGGCGGCCGGATTGAGCGCCGCAAGCCTGGCGAGCAGCGCGTCCCTGGCGCGGCGCCGCTTAGCGGTGTCGGCGAGGTCGCTCTTGGTCAGGATGATGCGATCAGCGACCGCGACCTGCTTGAGCGACTCGATGTTGTCGTCGAGGGTCGCGGCGCCATTGATGGCATCGACTAAGGTGATCACGCCGTCGATCCGGAAGCGCATGACCAGATAGGGGTGTGCCATCGCGGTCTGCAGCACCGGGGCCGGATCGGCCAGCCCGGTCGTCTCCAGGATCACGCGGCGAAAGGAGATGCGGCCATTATCGAGATCGCGTAGCAGGCCTTCGAGCGCGGAGACCAGGTCGCCACGCAAGGTGCAGCACAGGCAGCCGCTCTGCAGCAGCACGATGTTGTCGTCGATAGTCCGCACCAGGAGGTGATCGAGCCCGATCTCGCCGAACTCATTGATGATCACGACCGTGCCGGCGAGCGCTTCGTCTTGCAGCAGGCGGTTGAGAAGCGTGGTCTTGCCAGCGCCCAGGAAGCCGGTGAGCACGGTGAGGGGAATCGGCTCGGCGGGCTTCCGCAGGTCGTCGCCGGAGCTCATTTCTTCTTGGCGTCTGTCTTGGTGTCTGGCTTTGCCGCAGCAGGTCTGGGCGCCGCATGTGCCGCGGTTGTCTGCGCCGCCGGGGTCGCGGTGGAAGAGGCCGCGGTCGACGGAGCGGCGGTCGCGCGCACGATCTTGGGGCGCGGCCGCGGTAACGGCACCGAGGAGCCATCGTCCGATCGTGAAGCAAGCTCGGGTCCGCCGACAGCCGTTGCGGCGATCGCGCCCTTCGCCTTGCTGCCTGTGGGCTCGGAGGCATTGGCCAGCTTCTTGGCGGGGCCAAGGTGCACCGGCACCGGCTCGCCCAGGCGAGCCTCCTGCTTCAGCACCGCCTGCTTGTTGCCAGCAGGTGCGCGCAGCGCCGACAGGAACACTGAATAGGCCGAGCCGGAGGACGACAACAGACTCGCGATGGCGGCCGAATCGTCCTCGTCCTCGCTCGCGTGTTTCTTGCGGTGCTTGCCGCACATGTCCTCGCGCAGATTGGGCGGCTCGGCGTTGACCGGGGTGAGTGCCTCGACTGTCCCGAGTTGAGGCGTCAGCCAGCCAAGCCCGTCGGAGGCGAAGCCGCGCTCCAGAAGCTGCGCTGCCTTGATGGCGCGTCCGGCCGACGACGGCGCGCCGAGCACGACTGCGATCAGCCGCTTGCCGTCGCGCGTGGCGGTCGCCACCAGATTGAAGCCGGAGGCGCAGATGAAGCCGGTCTTCATGCCGTCGGCGCCCGGATAGCGGCCGATCAGCGAGTTGTAGTTGCGCAGGACCTTCTTGCCAAACCGGATGCCGGGCAGGTGCCAATAGTAATCGTATTCCGGGAACTCTTTGATCGCGGCGCGGGCCAGAATCGCCATGTCGCGCGCGGAGGTGACCTGCTCGTCGGCGGGCAGACCGTTCGGGTTGACGAAGTGCGACTGCGTCATGCCGAGCCGCTGGGCGTGACGGTTCATGATGTCGGCAAAGTTCTCGATCGAGCCGCCGACGCCCTCCGCCAGCACGACCGCCATGTCGTTCGCAGACTTCACCAGCAGCATCTTGAGTGCGTTGTCGACCGTAATGGTCGTCCCCACCGGGAAGCCCATCTTGACTGGTGACTGCGCGAGCGCGTTGGGCGAAACGGTGAGCAGCTTGTCGAGCGTGATGCGACCTTCCTTGACCGCGCGTAACGTCGCGTAGGTGGTCATGATCTTGGTGATCGAGGCTGGGTACCACGGCATGGTGGCATTCTCGGCATGCAGCACCTTGCCGGTCTCAACGTCGACCAGGATTTGCGCTTCTGCCGCTGCGCGCGAGACCGAGAGGCCCAACGTCACACAGAGGGCGAGCGCACAAGTCAGCGTCCGGGCCATGGTCTTGTCACGCAAAAGCATCAGATCCGCTATCCGGTTGTCTGCGGCCTCGGGAATCACGTGGGTCCCAAGCGACCAGGGCGGCTATGTAAACCGAAGCGGGGGTCAAAAGCAAAATGGAACTCATCGGCATGGCCGATGAACGGGTGTTCAAAAAACTCACTAAATTGACAGTGATGAGTTCCTTTTATTGCTTGACTGTGTTCGTAACGCCATATCGGCTGCAGACTAGTCCGGGCCGCAATGCGCCCGACGTTATATATCTATACTTCTCATTATCGCGCCTGCCGAGAATGAACTCGAGTATCATGGTTGAGCTTGGCACATTGAGCTTGGCACATTGAGCTTGGTACGTGGAGCTTGGCACGGAGGCCGGACATCATGACCGCCTGCATCATTGGATGGGCCCACACCCGCTTCGGCAAGCTCGAGGGTGAGACCGTCGAAAGCCTGATCGTGCGCGTTGCGAGCGAGGCGCTGGCGGATGCCGGTGTCGGGCCTGGCGAAGTCGACGAGATCGTGCTCGGCCATTTCAACGCAGGCTTCTCGGCGCAGGATTTCACCGCGTCGCTGGTGCTGCAGGCCTCGCCCGATCTGCGCTTCAAGCGAGCGACCCGGGTCGAGAACGCCTGCGCCACCGGTTCGGCCGCGGTGCATCAGGGCCTCAACGCGATCGCGGCGAAGAGTGCGCGCTTTGCGCTCATCGTCGGGGTCGAGCAGATGACAACGACGCCTCCGGTCGAGATTGGAAAGAATCTGCTCAAGGCGTCCTACGTGCGCGACGAGACCGATATCGAAGGTGGTTTCGCGGGCATCTTCGGTCGCATCGCGGCGCTCTATTTTCAGAAATACGGCGATCAGTCCGACGCGCTCGCTCGCATCGCGGCCAAGAACCACAAGAACGGCGTTGGCAATCCATTCGCGCAGATGCGCAAGGATCTGGGTTATGATTTCTGCCGGCGCGAGAGCGACAAGAATCCATTCGTGGCGGGTCCCCTCAAGCGCACCGACTGCTCGCTGGTGTCCGATGGTGCCGCGGCTGTGGTGCTCACGGATGAGGAGACGGCGCGCGCCATGGGCAAGGCCGTGGCGGTGCGTGGCGCCGCTCACGTGCAGGATTTCCTGCCCATGGCGCGGCGCGACATTCTCAAGTTCGAGGGCTGCGCGCTCGCCTGGCAGCAGGCGCTCGCGGCCGCGGGCGTCGGACTTGATGATCTCTCATTCGTCGAGACCCACGACTGTTTCACCATCGCCGAGCTGATCGAGTACGAAGCCATGGGGCTGGTGCCGGAGGGGCGCGGCGCTAGCGCGATGAAGGATGGTCTTACCGAGATGAACGGGCGCCTGCCGGTCAACCCATCGGGTGGGCTCAAGGCCAAGGGCCACCCGATCGGCGCGACTGGCGTGTCGATGCACGCGCTCGCCGCGATGCAGCTCACCGGAACGGCCGGCGATTTCCAGGTCAAGAACGCGCGGCTCGGCGGCCTCTTCAACATGGGCGGTGCCGCGGTCGCCAACTACGTGAGCATCCTGGAGCGCATTCGGTAGGCGGGTCGTGTGTCTTGCGGTTGTCGCGGCGCACTATCGCGGTGCCGTGTGGCGACCGACAACGTCGTGACCGTTTCCGCTGACGCCGACTGCGCTCGGCGGCGGCATGCGCAGGATGACGCACCGCGATTGCCTCCATCACGGGTTCTGGTTAGGTTCCGACCCAAGTCACGAGGGGGGACTGATGGCGACCATTCTGGAGCCCACCATTGAACGCGGACCGGCGCCGGAAAGCTCAGACCGGAGCTTCGGCTTCGTGTTTGCGGCGGTGTTCTGCATCATCGGCTGCTGGCCGTTGCTCCATGGGGAGCCGCTGCGCTGGTGGGCGCTGATAGTGGCGGCGGCGTTCGCCGTTCTGGCGCTGGTTCGGCCGCAGCTGTTGCATCTGCTCAACCGGGCGTGGCTGGCGTTCGGACGGCTCCTGCATCGGATCGTGAGCCCGCTGGTGATGGGGATGTTGTTCTTCACCGCGGTGACGCCGACCGGCTGGCTCATGCGGCTGCGCGGCCGCGATGTCCTGTCGCTCAAGCGGCGTCCCGAGCTCAAGAGCTATTGGATCAGGCGCGAAGCGGAGTCGCAGCCGGCGCCGGAGACGATGAAGAACCAATTCTAGGTCGGTCGGATCGGATCACAATCCCACCATGCGACCGAGATAGTCAGGGAAGAGTCAGGGTTTCATCATGTCGATCTTGTACGAGTTGTGGGCCTTCATGCGGGTGCGCAAGAAGTATTGGCTCGCCCCGATTTTGTTCATGCTCCTGATCTTTGGCGGCCTGGTCATCCT
>Ga0137409_10002727_pt1 | contig 18838 bp, 17 predicted proteins | sample CZODoug1_16funga_FD_122059 | JGI IMG/M metagenome (GOLD analysis project Ga0137409, IMG submission 122059) | Vadose zone soil fungal communities from Angelo Coast Range Reserve, California, USA - CZODoug1_16fungal (Hybrid Assembly) | ecosystem: Environmental > Terrestrial > Soil > Vadose zone... | reverse complement strand
TGAAGTGCTGACGGGTTTTCTCGCAAATAGCTTAAAGCGCGATGCTCGGCGAAAGGCATTTGAAAAATGGCTGGCGAGAGAAGGTAGAGAAATCTCAGATTCCTTCAAACCATATATTGCGCTCATGGTCTTGAACGATGATGACGACTTCGTGCGGAAAAACTACATCACCTGGTACGAAGCCACATTCAATCCGCCTACTTCTCTCTCGCTGGTCTCCGGTGATAACGACTGGGCGCTTGCTGGAGCCGTTGCCATGTTGGTTGCTCAGCGGCAGGGTGATGCATCGCGCCGCGCTCGGTTACGCGACTGCCCGCGAGGATCGCCGGGTTCTTTGCCGACAGCAATACTTCTGCCGCGCGGCGGACGGCGTCTTCCGGGGACGCTACTGATCATGCCCGACCTCTTCACTCACTACGTCGCCGTCCGCGCGCCCGCCCTCTTCGTGCGCGACCGGCGCCTCGTCGCGCTCCTGGTCTTCGGGACCTTCATCCCCGACCTGGCGTCGAAGGGCCTGTATTGGGTGCTCCAGTGCGGCGAGACGTATTCCGCCGCGACCCACTCGATCCTGGGCGTGCTGCTGCTCTCCTACCTTGCCTGCCTGTTCGTCGACGAGAAGTTGCGCTCCCGCGGCTTCGCCATGCTCTCGGCGGGCGGGCTGATCCACATCGCGATGGACCTCATCAAGGACAACCTCGGGACAGGCGCCGTCCACCCGTTCATCCCCTTCAACTCCATGGGCCTGGAGCTCGGCTGGATCGACCCCGAGAACGTCGTCTACCTGATCCCCTTCGATGCGGTCGTTCTGGCGATCGTCCTGGGTCTGGAGAGGAGACTCGGCCGTGTTCGGCAATAAGGGGTACGGCTGGAAGCTCGCGGCGGGGTTCGCCGTGATCGCGCTGCTCGGCGTCTACGCCTCGAACCGCGGGGACGGGATCAATCCCGCCGTGTGGCGCTGCCTGGCCGAACCCGCCCGCTGGAACGGGACAACGCTCTGGATTCCGAGCAGCCGGGTCGTCTCCACCCGCGACGGCGAATACGAGATCGAAACCGCCGAGACCCGGATCCGGGTGACGGGAACCCCGCCGGGCGCGCCGGGCTCACGGGTCACGGTGGTCGGCGTCTTCCGCGCCGAGGGGCCCCGGCTGGAAGCCCGTCGGGCGCGGACGCTGCCGTCGGGCCGCGGAATCCGCTGGGTGATGGAGATCGTCTCGATCGTCGTCGTCCTGGGCGTCCTCGCGAACTTCGCGCGGCACTTCCTGTTCCGCCCGCAGCTGCTGCAGGCGCGGGGGGAGGAGCGCTGATGGCGGACCTGCTGGTGCACTTCGGGACGGCCTGGCTCCCGGCGCGGGGGCTCCGGGACGGGCGACTGCGGGCGATCCTCTACGTCGGCGTCTGCTTGCCGGACCTGCTCTACAAGGGGATCCTGTACTTGGGCAACTCGCCGACCTGGCTCTGCGAGCCGACGCATTCGCCGCTCGGCCTGCTCCCCTTCTGCTACGTGGGGGCGCTGCTGTTCGAGGAGGCGTGGCGAAAGCGTGCGTTCGCGGCGCTGGTGGCGGGGGGCTGGCTGCACCTGCTGCTGGACGGGGCCAAGAACTTCATGGGGTTCGGGGGCATCCCCTGGGCTTTCCCCTTCTCGATGCGGACGGCGGCGCTGGGCTGGTACGCACCGGAGGACTCGGTCTGGCTGATGCTGCCGACGCTCGCGCTGATGGGGATTGCGGAGGCGTTTTCCCGGCTCAGTGGCCGGCGGCCTGCTTCGCCTTGAGGAGGGGCAGCCAGAAGCCCATCGTGCTCATGAGGAGGAAGCCCAGGAGCCACAGCACGTTGAGCCAGATCAGCAGCTTCAGGAACCCGTCGATCGCGCCGCGGATGGCCAGGAGGCCGAGCCCGACCACGATGAAGATCGCGCAGGCCATCCCCACCGGCGTCATCAACATCTTGCCCACCACGATCGCCATGCTCGTGACCTGCGACAGGTGCTCGACGTCCATCGACTCGAGCCGCTCATGGTAGCGGGCGCTCATCCAGCAGATGCCCAGGGTGAGGATCAGCGCGAAGAACTGCAGGAAGAAATACAGCTTCCGGGGCGGGCGCCCGAGCGTCTTGGTCAGCGATTCCGTGTAGACGGGATCCTGCTCGCCGCTCAGGGAGGTGGAAGTCGTTTCGTCGGGCATCTACTTCATCATACCGGACCGGATGCACATTTGTGAGCGCCTTCGACGACTACTTGGAAAGGTCCTTCTGGATCCGGAGGAGGGGCATGAAGACGGAAAGAACCCGGAAGGGGAACCCGAGGAGGAACAGGAGCGCGTTCGCCCCCATCAGCCTCTTCAGGTGCCGGTCCAGGACTCCCTTCTGCGCCAGCAGGATCAGCGTCGCCAGGCCGATCAGGGCCAGACCCAGCCCGACGGGCGATCTCTCGACAGGGCTCAGGGCGAAGGGAGGATTCGGTGGGAAGGGGCAGATCGTGGATCTCCATCCGCTCGTCGATGCGCTCGAACCCGGCGGTCTTGAAGCAAAGGCCGATCCACACCGCGACGCTGGAGACCTGAAGGCGGCAGTCCCCGGTCCGGAGAGGCCGGGCCTGCCGCGTCTCCTCGGGCATCGCGCTCAGATCCCCCGCAGCTGCACCGCTTCGTAAACGCGCTGGATGGCGACCATGAAGGCGGCCGTGCGCATGTTCACGCTGCGCTTCTTGGCCATGTCCGAGACCTCCAGGTACGCCTTGTCCATGACGTTCTCGAGCTTCTGCTGGACCTCCTTCTCCTCCCAGTAGAACTGCTGGAGGTTCTGGGTCCACTCGAAGTACGACACCGTCACGCCGCCCGCGTTGGCCAGGATGTCGGGCACGACCGGGATCTTCTTCTCCGCCAGGATATGGTCCGCGTGCGGGTTGATCGGATTGTTCGCGCCCTCGACCACGATCCTCGCGTCGATTTCGTTGACGTTCGTCTCGGTGATCACGCCGTTCAGCGCGGCGGGGATCAGGATCTCGCAGGGGATGCTGAAGATCTTCTCTTTCGGGAACGCATCCCCCCCGGGGAAGCCGTTCACCGACTTCTTATCCCGCGTCCACCGGAGCAGCGCGTGGATGTCCAGGCCCTTGTCGTTCCGGACCGCGCCTTCGGCGTCGGCGACCGCGATCACCTTCGCGCCGCCCTCGTGCAGATAGCTCGCCACCCAGGAGCCGACGTTGCCGAAGCCCTGGATCACGACCCTGCCGTCCTTGAGCGGAACGCCGTTGTCGCGGCAGGCATGGCGCGTCGTCAGGAAGACGCCCAGCCCCGTCGCCGACTCGCGGCCCTTCGAACCGCCCAGGCTGACGGGCTTCCCCGTCACGATCGCCGGCGTATAGCCGTGCTTCCGGCTGTACTCGTCCATGAACCAGGCCATCACCTTCGCGTTCGTGTTCACGTCCGGCGCCGGGATGTCGCGGTACGGACCGAGCGCCATATCGATCTTCCGGGTGAAGGTCCGCGTCAGGGTCTGCAGCTCGTTCTCGGACATCCCCCGAGGGTCGCAGTTGACGCCGCCCTTCGCGCCGCCGTAGGGGATGTTGACGACCGCGGTCTTCCACGTCATGAGCGACGCGAGCGCGCGGACCTCGTCCATGTCGACGCTCGGATGGTAGCGGATGCCGCCCTTATAGGGGCCGCGGGCGCCGTTGTGCTGCACGCGGAAGCCGTAGAGCTCCTCCAGGCGGCCGTCGTCGCGGTGCAGGGTGATCTGCACCTTGAGCTCGCGGTAGCAGTTGCGCATGATCGCCTTGTGCTGTTCGGGGATGCCCAGCGCTTCGGCGGCCTTGTTGTACTGCCAGTTGACCTCTTCGTACGCGGTCATCTTCCGGCGGAAAGAGTCGGCCATGTGCGGCTCTCCATTCGGTATTGGTGGGATTTTACCCCATCGCGGACGAGGACAAGGTGCGAACGCCAGCGCTTGTCGTCCGTCCGCGGAAAGTCCCTGCGGAAATGCACGCCCCGGCTCTCGCGGCGTTTCGACGCGGCCCAGGCCATGAGCCTTCCCAGCTGCAGCATGTTCTGCAGCTCCCAGCCCTCGGGGCCGTCGAACTCGGCGTCGAGGACGTAGCCCGACCAGAACCCGATCGAATCCATCGCGAAGCGGAGGCCGTCCGCGTCGCGCTCGATTCCCACGTTGCGCCACATGACGCTGCGCAGGGAGTTGCGGATGTCGTCGATGTCGAGCTCGCTGTGCCGGCCGCCGCGCTTGGGCGAGCGGAAGCCGAAATCGGGGACCCGGCCCGCGGCCTCCTGGGCGGCGACGGTGCCCGCCCGGTGGCCGAAGACGAGGCACTCCAGGAGCGAGTTGGAGGCGAGCCGGTTGGCGCCGTGGAAGCCGACCGCGGCGCACTCGCCCGCGGCGAAGAGATTCCCGATCGATGTCCGTCCCCACGCGTCGGTGCGCACGCCGCCGATCATGTAGTGCGCCGCCGGGCGGACGGGGATCGGGTCGCGCTTCGGATCCAGCCCGTATTTCTTGCAGAGGCGGACCAGCTGCGGGAAATGCTTCGGCAGGTTCTTCAGGTGGCGGACGTCGAGATACACCTGCGTGTCGTTCGTCTCGAGCATATGGTGGAGTATGGCGCGCGAGACGATGTCGCGCGGCGCGAGCTCCGCGTTCGCGTGGTAGTCCTTCATGAACTGGCGGCCCTTGCGATCGCGCAGCTTCCCGCCGGCCCCGCGCACCGCCTCGCTGATCAACGCGCGGGTCGCGCCGGCCAGGTACAGGGTCGTCGGATGGAACTGCATGAACTCCATGTCCATGAGCTCCGCGCCCGCGCGGAACGCCATCGCCACGCCGTCGCCCGTCGCGACCGACGGATTCGTGGTCTCGCGATAGACCTGGCCGAAGCCGCCCGTGGCCAGCACCGTCCGCTTCGCGCGGATCCACTGCAGCCCGCGCTTCGGATGCGCCACCACCGCGCCCCAGCAGGCGCCCTCATTCGTGATCAGGTCGAGCGCGAAGCAATCCTCCACGATCTTCGATTTCACGAGGTGCAGCAGCTCGCGCTCCAGCATGGCGCCGGTCTCGTCGCCGCGGTGGAGGACGCGCGCGATGGAGTGTCCGCCCTCGAGGCCGAAGGAGAGGCGGCGGCCGCCGTCCCGGTCGAAGGGCGCGCCCCAGTCGATCAGCTCGCGCACCCGCTCCGCGCCCTCGCGCACCACGATCTCGACCATGGCGGGGTCGGAAAGCCCGCAGCCGACCTTGAGCGTGTCGAGGATATGGGACTCGGGCGTGTCGTGGTCGGCGATCGCGGCGGCGATGCCGCCCTGGGCGTAGAACGAGTTGCAGTCGATGCTCTGCTTCTTGGTGACGATGAGGACGCTGCGGCGGTGGCGGGCCGCGGCCACGGCCGCGCGCAGGGCCGCCGAGCCGCTGCCGATGATCAGCACGTCCGTGTCGATCACCGGAATCGCGCGGAGGTCGAACGGGACGAGCGTCCGGGGCGTCATTCGAGCGGGTGCGCCGACGCGCCGTATAAGGTGCCGTTCCGGTAACAGAGGACCAGCGCCTTGATCACCTCGTCGTCGAACTCCGTCCCGCCCTTGAGCGCCATGTCCTTGAGGACGTCCTTGGCCGGGGGCGAGGTGGCGCCCTGCTTCGTGCAGCTGTCGTCGAACGCGTTCGCCACGATCAGGATCCGCGCGATGACGGGCATGTCCGCGTTCTTCACCTTGTTGGGAAAGCCGCTGCCGTCGGCCCGCTCGTGGTGGCAGCGGATCGCCGCCAGCACAGGGTCGAGCCCCTCGATCCCCGTGAGCATCCTCTCGCCCGCCTCGACGTGCTGCTCCCGGATCTGCTCGGGCGTGGCCGCGGGGTTCGCCAGGCGGACGGCGACCTTCCCGACGTCGTGCAGCAGCGCCGCCAGCCGGACGCGGCGGAGGTCGTCGATCCCCAGGTTCATCTGCGTCGCGATGGCCGTGCAGTACTCCGCAACGCGCTGCGTGTGCCCCTGACCGCGCGCGTCGCCGGTCTCCAGCACCCCCGCGATCGCCCGGATCGCCCCCGTCAGACGCTGCCGCGTCCGCTCGGCCTGCGCGTTGCTCGCCATCGACATCGACAGCTGCAGCGCCACCGACGTCACGAGCTCCAGGTCCTCCGTCGTCAGCGCGTGGTCCATCTTGCTCGAATGGAAGTAGAGCAGGCCGTCGACGCGTTCGCCGACGTGGACCGGCGCGCAGATGACGGACTTGATCTTGCGGAGGATGACGCTCTCGGAGAGCGAGAAGCGCTCGTCGAGGGTGGCGTCGGAGGTGAGGAGCGGAAGGCCGCTCGTCTTCACCCGGTTGATGATGGTGCGGCTGACTTTGCGGTCGGGTCCGGAGTCCTCGTTCTCGACGACGATGCGCGGCTGGATCTTCTCGGTGCCCGGCTCGATCGCGAAGAGAAACCCCTGGTTGGCGCCGATCGCCGCGCAGAGGATTTCGACCGTCTTCTCCTGCGCGGCCTGCAGCTCCCGCTCGCCCCGGAGGATGCGGCCCGCCTGGCTGATGAGCGTGAGGTTCCGCGACTGGACCTCCTTGCCGATCGCCCGCGTGCCCCGGGTGTCGACCTTGAGCTCGACGGTCGTCGTTTCGATCTTCGCGTTCTCCTCGCCCTCGAACTCGACGCCCTGCCCCGACACCTTCAGCGGCACCTGGTCTTCGAAAATGAGGACCGTGGTCCCGATGAGCATTTCGTCGCCCGCGCGGAGGGACTCCTCGGTGACCTTCACGTCGTTGACGAAGGTGCCGTTCGTCGAGTTGAGGTCCCGGATGAAGCACATCTCGCCGAGGCGGAAGATCTCGGCGTGGGCACGGGAGACGCCCTGGTCGAGGATCTGGATGATCTGGTTTTCCTCGCGGCCGACGGTCAGCGGGGTATCGGGAATGTCGTAGTTCTTGCCCTTATTGGGACCCGTCTTGATGCGAATCGTAGCCATCGAGGGAGGTTCATGATAGCCCTCCGGTCCGGCAGGTCAAGGGTTGCTCAAGCCGACAGGGGGATTTACACTGGCGGGCCTCGAGATGGACTCTATGACGCTATTCCGGCTCCTCCTCGGAGCGCCGGTCGTCGCCGCCACCCTGCTCGTCGCCGGCATCGCGGCGGTCGAAGTCTGGCAGAACATCGCCCTGCTGAGAAACGCCGAGCGGATTCCGGCCCGCATCCACGCCCGGCGGGCCGCCGACGACGTCACAGCCGTGATCGGGGAGGGCGACCAGGAGCAGGAGATCCCGGTCCGCGCGGCGTTCCATCACACCCTGAACCTGCTGGACCGCGTCACCCTCCTCAAACCGAAGGAGGGCCTTCCGGTCGTCGCCACCCCCTTCCAGCTATGGATGCGGCCCGTCTCCGCCCTGTTCTTCGCCCTGGTCTGGATCGGGTTTACCGCCTGGCTGCTTCCGTCGGCGCCGACCCCGCCGTCGCTGCCGTCTCCCCTGCTCTTCGAGCTGCACGCGGCGCCGGGATACTGGAAGGGGCCGGCGTTCTGGTCGCTGCTTCCGCTGACGCTTCTCGGCGTCGCCCTCTTCGGGAAACAGATCCTGCTGCCGGCACGCCTGCTGATGCTGAGCGGCGGCTTGGTCTTTCTGATCCTCCTGATCGGCCTCATCGCGGACAAGGCGTCGCTGACGATCGCCGCCTGGCCTGGCGCCGTGCAGCGCCAGTCGATCGTCTCCTGGGAGAAAGCCGACCTGACCCGCGTGAAGCGCCTCGTGAACTTCAGGTCCGTGCACTACAAGTACAGCTCGACGCTGAAGAAATACACCCGCGACTCCTCGATCTCCGGCACGATGACGCTGCAGCTCCGGGACGACGCGGGCGCCGTCCTGGTGAAGATCGACGAAGCCCTGGAGCCGGCGGAAAAGCGCGACGAGCTGCTGGCCTGGCTGCAGAAGCAGACGGATCTCAGGCTGGAGTACGAGGAAACCCCGGAGCCGAACTAGGCGCCGTCGACGAAGTGGCCGTCGACGAGCTTCAGCTGCCGCTTCGCCATACCCGCCACGCTCGGGTCGTGCGTCACGATCAGGAAGGTCTTCCCCGTCTCCTTCGACAGCTCGAGAATCAGCTGCTGGATGCCCATCGACGTGGCCGCATCGAGGTTGCCGGTCGGCTCGTCGCAGAAGACGATGTCCGGGTCGCCGATGAGGGCGCGCGCGATGGCGACGCGCTGGCGCTCGCCGCCCGACAGCTGCGACGGCAGGTGATGCAGGCGGTCCTTCAGCCCGAGCCGCGCCAGCAGCTCGCGCGCCTTGCGGTTGAGCTCCCCGCGGCGGCCGAGGTATTCGCCCGTCGAGTGCCGGATCATGAGCGGCAGCAGCGTATTCTCCAGCGCCGTCAGCTCCGGCAGCAGGTGATACATCTGGAAGACGAAGCCGAACTTCGAGTTGCGGACCCTGGCCTGCTGCGCGGTGTTGATCTGGGAGAGCCGCTGGCCGCGGTAGATGACGTCGCCGGACGTCGGCCGGTCGAGGAATCCGAGGATATGGAGCAGCGTCGACTTCCCCGCGCCCGACGGCCCGACGATCGCGGTGATCTTTCCCGGCTCGATGTCGAGCGTGATGCCTTTCAGCACCCGCAGCGTCGTCTCGCCGCTCGGGTAGTCCTTCACGACGGCTTCCACGCTCAGGAAGTCATTCATCGCGAATGGCCTCCACGGGGTTGGCGGCGGCGGCGCGCATCGCCGGATAGATCGAGCAGCAGATGCTGACGAAGAGCGTCCAGAGCACGATATAGAGCAGCGCGCCGTAGTCGACGTAGACCGGGACGCGGTCCAAGTAATAGATCTGCCGCGAAAAGAGCTCGAGGCCGGGCCACGAGAGGTCGGGCTGCCGAATGAGGATGCCCGCCGCGATGGCCAGCGTCGCGAAGACGCCCAGGAACGCCGCCGACATGAACATGGTCGAGGCGAACCCGAAGAAGATCCAGCTCGGGCGCCGGCGGAATCGGTCGAGGGAACGCCAGGTCGCGCAGAAGACGGCCCACAGGGCGACGATGCTCAGCGTGAACTCGACCCGCGACGACGGGCTGAAGTCCGAGTCGTAATGATCGTGCGGCTTGTAGTCCGTCATCCAGCCCGTGGAGAACCAGGCGGCGAGGCCCAGCAGGAGGCCTGCGGCGATCATCCGGATCCACGGGGTCCTCCGGCGCTCCTTATAGAGCACGAGCCAGTTTGAGACCAGAGCGAGCAGCGCGCCGAGCAGCAGGAGGGCGGAGATCCAGCCGAGACCGCGTCCGCCGAAGTTGAGGGAACGCGCCCGGTCCAGGCCCAGGCGGCTCATCTCGCGCGAGACGACGCGGATGAAGTCGAGGATCTCGTTCAGGTTCAGCGCGAGCAGCAGCCCGAGGATGATCCCGAAGATCGACCCGAAGAGGCCGCAGATCCCGCCGCTCATGAGGAAGATCGACGTCACGCCGCCCTCGGTGCCCCCGAGCGCGCGGAGGATGCCGATGTCGCGCGTCTTCGATTTCACCACGAGCGTGTAGACCGCCACGATGTTGAAGCCGGCCACGAGGATGATCAGCGAGAGAAGGATATACTGCATCCCCTTCTCCACCTCGACCGCCTGCAGCAGCACGCGCTTGGACTGTTCCCAGGTCATGGTCCGGTAGAGCCCGCAGCGGTAGCCGAAGAGCCCGGGGCCGTGGTCCTCCGGGTTGTTGCAGGGGCGGCGGGCATGCAGGGTCTCGACGATCTTCTGGCGCACCTCGCGACCGTGGGCCTCGTAGTCGTCGACCGCCACGGCCAGCACGTTCGCCCGCGGGGGATCCGCCACCTGCAGGAACTCCTGCGCGGACGCAATATCCATGAAGATGTAGTTCGAGTCGTACTCCACCATCCCCGAGCGGAAGCGGCCGACCACCTCGAAGTCCTTGATGCAGAGGATCGGCGTCGTGGAGTGGCGCGCGGTCAGGAGCCCGACGGTGCCGCTCCCGCGCAGCTCGGCCCCGAGAACGACGCCCGGGTTGCGGGTCGGCAGGCCGCTGTCCTCCTTGAAGTCGAAGTTCCGCTTCCCTTCCTTCTGGAAGAACTCCTCCAGCTCGCTGACCTTCCGCTCCTCCTCGGGAAAGATGCCGACGATGTGGACGTCGCTGTAGGAGCCGCTGCGGCCGAGCCAGGCCTCGTACTCGAGCCGCGGCGCGCAGCCCTTCACGTGCGGGAGCTTGCGGATCGAGTCGCAGATGGCGTCGTAGTCGGTGAACCACAGGTTCTTGTCGATGGACGTGACCATGATGTGCGTCTGCATCCCGCGGATGCGCGAGCGCATGTCCCGCGAGAAGCCGCCCATCAGCGACGTGACGACGACCATCGTCATGATGCCGACGGCGACACCGACGATGGAGAAGTAGATGATCTTGTGCGCCCGGAGGTACCGGAACGCCATGAAGAGCTTATACATGCGCTTCTACGGACGACCGCCGCACCCGGGCGGTCACTTTTTACTTCGCGTGCTCCCGCAGCAGCGGGAACAGGATGACCTCGCGGATCGACGGATTGTTCGTCAGCAGCATGACCAGCCGGTCGATGCCGATGCCGATCCCGCCCGCCGGCGGCATCCCGTGCTCCAGGGCCATGAGGAAATCCTCGTCGACCTTTCCCTGCCGCGCCATCTCGTCGCCGCCGGCCTGGTCCACCAGGCGCTTGCGCTGCTCAATCGGATCGTTGAGCTCCGTATAGGCGTTCGAGAGCTCGAACCCCGCGGCGTAGACCTCGAAGCGGTCGGCGAATCCCGGCCGGTCGGGCAGCTCGCGGCAGAGCGGGGTCATCTCGATCGGCTGGTTGACGACGAAGCAGGCGTCCTGCAGCTTCGGCTGCACGAACTGGCTGAAGACTTCGTCCTGCACCTCGGGCTTGGTCATCTTGGCGGTGTCGATATGCCGCTCGGCGAGCTTCGCACGGCAGACGGCCGCATCGTTGGGATCGACGCCGGCGTGCTCGCGGAGCAGGTCGCAGAAGTCCTTCTTCGGCCAGGGCGGGGTCAGATCGATCGACTTCTCGCCGAAAGGGACCTGGGTGCCGCCGGCAACGTCTTTCGCGAGCGCGACGACCAGGCTCTCGACGAGCTCCATCATCGTTCGGAGGTCGCCGTTGGCGTGGTAAAGCTCCATCAGGGTGAACTCGGGGTTGTGCTGCGTATCCACCCCTTCGTTACGAAAGACGCGGCCGATTTCGTAGACCTTTTCGATGCCGCCGACGAGCAGCTTCTTGAGCGGGATCTCGAGGGCGATGCGCAGGAAGAGGTCCTGGTCGAGCGCGTTGTGGTGCGTCTTGAACGGACGCGCCGCCGCCCCGCCGGGAATCGCGTGCATCATCGGGGTCTCGACCTCGACGTAGCCGCGCCCGTCCAGGAAGCGGCGCATGCCGGAGATCAGCTTCGCGCGCTTGAGGAATTTCTGCAGCACGTCGGGGTTCGAGATCAGGTCGAGGTACCGCTGGCGGAAGCGGATCTCGGGATCCGTCAGCCCGTGCCACTTCTCGGGAAGCGGGCGCAGCGACTTGGTCAGGAACGTGAACGTGTCGGCGAAGATGGTGATCTCGCCGGTCTTCGACTTCGACAGCGGCCCGCCGAACGCGACCAGGTCGCCCATATGGACGTTTTCGAAGGCCGGCCAGGCGTCGGGGAGCTTGTCCTTCTTGACGTAGACCTGGATCTTGCCGGTCCAGTCCCGCACGTCGAGGAAGGCGGCCTTGCCCATGTTGCGGAGGGCGGTGACGCGGCCGGCGACCAGCACCGGCTTGTTCTCGAGCCTGGCGAACTTGGCGACGATGTCGCCGGCGGGCTGGGCGCCGTCCAGCCGCTGTCCGAAGGGGTCGACCTTGAGGGCGCGGAGGGCGTCGAGGCGCTTGAGCCGCTCATCGCGTTCGTCCGACATGGGCGGGGATGGTAGCAAAAAGAGGGTCAAAGTGTTACCGTTTCCGACTGGTGACCAGGCTGCGCCGCAGCAGGGTCATCACCCTATGGACGCACGACTCAGACGCACCGAACGGCTTACGCGCCAGGCGGATATCGACGCCGTCTACAAGTCGGGAAGGCGGCTCCATGCCAGGGCGTTCCGCATCCACGTGAAGCCCAATACCCTGTCTTACTCGCGATTCACGGTCAGCGTGCCGAAGCGCGTCTGCACGGCGGTGCTGCGGAACCGCTGGAAACGCCTCCTCCGGGAATCGTTCCGCCTGGGCAAGGAGACGATCGGGCCCGGGCTCGACATCGTCGCCGTTCCGACCCGGCCGCCGGAGGAGCTCCAGCGCCCGCAGGTGGGCTTCGTCCTCAACGAGCTGGTGAAGAAGTACCGGTCGAAGCCGTGAAGTATCTGGTGATCATCCCCGTCCGCCTCTATCAGCTCACCGTCTCGCCCTGGCTTCCCCGCGCCTGCCGCTACGAACCGAGCTGTTCGAACTACATGCTCGAGGCGGTTCAGAAGCACGGGGCGTTCAAGGGGGGCTGGCTGGGATTGAAGCGCCTGCTGCGCTGCGCGCCCTGGGGAGGATATGGATTCGATCCCGTCCCCGAGCCTACTTCCTCTGCAGCTCCTCGGGATCCCGGGGCAGCGTCTTGACTTCGACCATCCGCAGGGTGACCTTGCGCTTCGCTTCGGGCACGGCGCCGGCTTCCGCCTGATTCTTCGCCGCGTCCTCGCCGTCCTTGGCGTCCTTGTCCTTCGGCGCTGCGCCCGCCGACCGGGCGACCGGGGCCGCGACCGGCTCCTTCCTGCCGAAGATGCCGCCCGACTTGTATTGCGACATGAACATGTCGCTGGGCTCGGTGACCATCAGCCTCGCATCGCCCGGCTTTTCGAGCTCCTCGCGCAGCTTCGCCAGCTGCGAATCCGTGACCTCGAGGACGAGGGTATTCTCCGAGTCGCGGTTGCGCGGAGCCTTCATCGGCTGGGGCGGCTGCTGGGCGGCGACGCCCATCTTCTTCAGGGAATCCTCAAGAGTCTTCCGCGACTTCGACAGCTGCAGCGAGGAAATCGTGCAGTTCAGCGGGGGCAATTCCGCGGGAACCACGGCCGAGGCGACCTTCGCCTTCAGGTCGGCGTTCGACTTCGCGAGGGGCTCGGACTCCTTTTTGGCGGCGGCCTTCTCGACGACGGCGTCCTTGGCGGGCTCGGGTTTCGGCGCCTCCATCTTCGGCGGCGCCGGTTCGGCCGCGGGCTTGGCCGTTGCGGCCGGAACGGGCGCCGCCGGCGGCGCGGCCGGAGCCTCGGCCGGACGCGCGGGCAGTTCCTTCCCCGCGCCCGCCAGCTTCGACCGTTCGAGCTCGTTCAGCGCATCGGCCTTCGGCGCCGCGGCGCCGGGCTTGTCGCCGGCCCGCTTCCCGTCGCTCCCGGCCAGATCCTTTCGCGACTCCTCCATCGCGCGTCGCTTCAGCCCCTCGTCCGCCAGGGACCGGTCGGCCTCCATCCGCAGAGCAGCGGGGTCCCCCTTCTCCGCGAATTCGGGCGCGGCCTTCTGCGCCTCGGGAATCCGCGCGATCGCCGGCGACAGGGGAGCCGACGACGCCAGGGGCGCGCGCTGCTTCGCCGCCGTGAAATACATCACGTTCACGAGGAGGAAAAGCCCGGCCGCGGCCGCCGACGCCCAGAGGATCTTGCGGCGGAAGGAGGCGAGGACGTGGACCTTGCCTGCGGCCTGGATCTCGAGGGAGACCCCTTCGGCGATCGACAGGGGCGCGCGCAGGCGCGGCAGTTCGCGGACGAGAAGCGCGGCCGACTTCAGCTCGCCCAGCTCACGAAGGCACTCCGAGCAGGCGGCGATGTGACGCTCCACATCCGCCTTCTCCGCGGCGCTGAGCTCGCCGTCGTAATAGCCGGTGAGCTTCTCCTTGTCGTACGCGCAGTTCATTTCACCCCTATGACGCGGCGATTCACTTGAGAGTTCCAATATACGATTTCAGCTTTGATTTCAGCTCGAGCCGGGCCCGGTGCAGGCGCGACCGAACCGTGCCCTTCGGAATCTGCAGGATGTCCGCGATCTCCTCGTACGAGTGCCCCTGCAGGTCCTTGAGGAGGATGATCTGCCGGTCCCCCTCCTCCAGCTGCTCCAGCGCCTGCTGGACCTTCTTCTGCGTCTCCTCCCCCTCGGCCTTCTCCGTGGGGTTCGCCTCGACCGCCGGCTCCACGACCTTGTCGTCGTCCTTCGAGTAGATCGACACCGTCGTCCGCCGGTTCTCGCGGCGGAAGGAGATCGCCTGATTGAACGCGATCCGGTAGATCCAGGTCGAGAACGCGGAGTCGCCCTTGAACTCCTGGATCTTCCGGAACGCGTTGATGAAGGCGCGCTGGACGATGTCGGCCGCGTCCTCCATGTTCCCGCAGAAGCGGGCGACGGCGCTGTAGACGCGGTCCTGGTGGCGCGTGACGAGCTCGTCGAACGCGCGGGTCTCGTTCCGCTGGCAGCGGAGGACGAGCTCGCGGTCCGGGAGCTCGCGGAGCTCGCCGGCCGGGACCCCCTGGGAATCGAGCGGACTCATATCAGATTGGACGTCCGGCCCGGCGTATTGATGGGCCGGAGATCCGCATCATTTGAGGTCCCGGGCGCAGCGGAAGCCGACGTCCGGGTGCGGCAGCCGGGGATCGTCGGCGAGCTGGTTGGCACAGCGGAGCGCCTTCTGCGACGTCATGAAGGAGCCGCCCTTCAGGACGCGGAATTCGGGAGGCGGCTTGGTCATCCCGGCCGGCACCGGAGCGGGCGTCTGCGTCCACTCCCACACGTTGCCGCTCATGCCGCCGACCCCGAACGCGCTCGCGCCGACCTCGAAGTCCTTCTGGTCCACCGGGGTCGTGCCGGGGGCAAGGCTCTTGTTGAACTGCCAGTACTCGAGGGAATTGGCGAGGAACTGGTCCTCCTTCTCCTGGAACGCGTTGCCCCAGGGGAATTCGCGCTTGTCCGGGCCCCGCGCGGCCACTTCCCATTCCTCGGCCGTCGGCAGCCGCTTGCCCGCCCACTTGGCGTAGTCGGAGGCGTCGTCCCAGGTGACGAAGACGACCGGATGGCGGTCGCGGCCCTTGGGGGGCTTGCGTCCGCCCCAGACCGGCGGCGGTTCGTGCCCCGTCGAGGCGACGAACGCATAAAAGTCCTCGTTCGAGACTTCGTACTTGTCGATCAGAAACGGGGGCAGCTTCACCTGGCGCAGCGGCTTCTCGTCGGGGCGCTCCTCCGACCCGATCCAGCACGCCGTGCTCGGAATGCGGACCATGCTCAGTTCCTGCTGGATGGCGCGGGCCCGCACCTGGAACTCGCGGACCAGCGCCGTGCGTTCGGGATAGAACTGGAGGGCGTTCTCGGCGGTCGCGATCGCCTGGACGTACTTCCCCGCGGCGAACAGCTTCTGCGCTTCGCCGAGGTCGCGGTTGTAGTACCGATCCGATTCCTGCTGGAGGGGGATGATGCCGGCGCGCGCGCGGGCGATCTCCTCGTCCTTCGCCGCCCCCGGATGATCCTTGACGAACTGGTCGAGGAGCGCGAGCCCCTCGTCCCAGCGGTTTTCGGAGCGGCACTTCTCGACCTTCTCCCGCAGCACCCCCCACTCGCGCTCCTGCTGCTTCCGGAGCTCCGCCTTGCGCTGCGCCTCGGCGCGCTCGGCCTCGTCCTTCTTGCGGCCCTCCGCGATCGACGCGTCCAGCGACGCGAACGCCGGATCCGCGGGCCGGAGCTTGCGGGCCGCCTCGACGGCCGCGGCCGCGTCGTCCCAGCGCCGGCCTTCGAGCGCCTTCCGGGCCTCCGCGAGTTTCGCGTCGAAGTCGACGGCCGGCGCGACCGGAGGCTTGACGGGATCGGGCACGAGCGGATCCTTCGGAGTCGCCGGCGGGTCCTCGAGGGTCTTCGTGATCGGGACCGGCACCTTCACCTGCGCGGGAACGTCGTCCTTCTTGCGCCAGCGGAGGAAGAGGAAGCCGGCGAGGAGGGCGATGAGCAGCGCGATGGCGAAGAGCGGCCAGCCCTGGGGTTTTTTCGGTGCGGCGGGATCCATCATGGACGGGCCTGCGACGCTGCGGGCGCGCGGAACCTCACTTGGGGATCTTCCAGGTCTTGATCGAGCCCAGCATGAAATCGAGGACCTTCTGGTGCTTCTTGTACATCCCCTCCTCGCCGCTGAGGAAGATGATGTACTGGCACTGGTTTTCCTTCCCGATGAAGACCCATTCGCGCAGCTCCACCGGCTTCTCGTTGGCTTTGAAGCTGGCCTCGTAGAACCAGGCATTGACGCCTCCCGCCGCACCGGCCGGGAGCTTCGCGGAGGACATCGAGATCTGCTTCACGTCCGTGATGCCCTTGATGCCGGCCCAGCCGGCGAAATCCGTCTCGGCCTGCTTCTTGTTGTCGAAGCTGCCCATCGTCGGCGGCGGGATGTGGATGACCTCGATGCAGACCTCGTCGACCTTGTGGGAGAGGATGATCTTGGGGTCCTTGGCGAAGCGCCCCTTGTCCTTGAAGTCCCACTCGTCGTTCTTCGGCGGCTTCTGGATGGAGATGCCGGCCTTCGCCTCGTACTTGAGGTCGGTGTTCGGCTTGGCCTGCGGCATCAGCAGGAGCACGACGGCGGCGGCCATGCCCGCGGCGTTCATCATCGACGTCCCATCCTCCCGGGTATTATAGCCATCCCCGTCCCGCGGGGGAAATGCTTCGCGCCCGAATTTGAACTCGACCCGGCCGCGGATCGGTTACTATCCAAGGGATCCCCCGTTCAGGAGGGCCAGGTCATGCCGTTCCGCTTCGCCGCCTTGCTTGTCCTTGTCGCGCTCCCCCTGACGCTCACCGCTCAGGACAAGAAACCCCCTGCGAAAAAGCCCCCGGCCGGCCCGCTGGACCTGGAAACCGAGCACTGGAAGGTGACGTCGACGATCCCGGCCGTCCCGGGCAAGGACTTCGAGGAGATGCTGGAGCAGTTTTACGCGCTCTGGTCGAAGAAGGCGGGCGCCGCGGCCGGACCGGCCACGGGGGGCGGCACCACCCCCGCTGCGGGGGGCAAGCTCAAACTGCGGCTTTACTACGATCGGGAGGAGTTCAACAGCCAGCCCGGACGCAGCGGCGGTTACCTGCTGAAGGAGGACGAACTCCACGTCCTGGCGGACAACAAGTACTCCTACAGCATCGGCGCCGGCGGGCCGCGTCTCTATCTGCTGAACGCCTACCCCGGGATCGACAAGCGCAAGGACGTCCCGCCCTGGGTGATCGCGGGCCTCTCGACCTACCTGGCCTGCGCCTCGTGGAAGGAGGGCTCGATCGAGATCGACTCCCTCAAGCTGCCGCAGCACAACCAGAGCCTGCTCTCGCTGCAGAACCTGATGAAGTCGGGCGACTGGGGCAATTTCGAGAAGGGCTTCAAGGCGGACGGCCGCGATTACGAGATCCGCCGCCGCATCATCGACCTCCAGGCCTGGGGGCTGTTCTATTACCTGTTCAACGCCCCGGGCGAAGACGGCGGAAAGTCGGTGAACGGCGGCCTGGTGCCGCCGCTGCTGGCGGCCCTGAACCAGGGCCGGAAGATGGAGGAGGCGATCGCGCCCCTCCTCAAACTCGCCCCCGCCAACAACATGGCCGCGCTCGAGAAGTCCGTGAAGGACTACTTCCAGAAAATCAAGCTGGAGGTGAAGGACCGCGAGGAGGGGGACTGGCTCGTGGGCGACACGGCGCATTACACGATCCACGTCCAGAAGGGCGCGCTCAACAAGAAGACGAAGCAGAACGAGAAGCAGATCCTCGACGAGCTGAAGTGGAAGATGGAGCTGCTCTTCGAAAAGTACTCGCTGGCCTTCCGCTTCCAGGGCCTGCTCTCGCAGAAGGCCGTCCTCAAGCTCCATAAGAACAAGACCAGCTACATCGGCGCGGGCGGGCCGCCGAGCTCCGCCGCCTATTACAGCCCTTCCACCAAGGAGCTCGTCGGCTACGAGGACAGCGAAGAGACGGGGATGTACTTTCACACGCTCTGCCACGAAGGCTGCCACCAGTTCTTCGACCTGGCCTTCCCCGGCTTCTACGAGTCCGACTCGATCCCGATGTGGTTCAGCGAGGGCCTGGCAGACTGCTTCGGCGCGTCCGAGATCCGCGGCAAGGACCTCTACGTGTTCACGCTGGGCGGGACCGCGTCGTGGCGCGTCGAGGCCGTCAAGCAGTACGCCCAGCAGGGCTCGCTCCCCGCGCTCAAGGAGCTGCTCAACCTCGGCCAGCAGCCCTTCATGGCCGGCGCCCAGATGCACTATCCGCAGTCGTGGTCCTTCGTCCACTTCCTGTGGAATTACCCGACCCTCGACGGCGGCAAGGGCCAGTACTCCGAGATCGTCATCAAGCTGATCGACGGCTTCAAGGTCGGGAAGGCGCGCGACGTGGTCTATAAGGACGCCTTCCAGCTCAAGGGCAAGCCCCTCGCCCTCGACGACCTGGAGAAGGAATGGAAGGCGTACGTGAAAACGCTCAAGGTGCGGAAGTAACCCGTGGCGCCCACCCGATACCCGGCCGCCCGGGGCTTCGCTCTGGTCGTCGCGGTCCTGTTCGGTCTGACGCTCATCGAGTCTCTTTCGCAGCTTCCCTTCGGAGACCCGATTGCTCCGCTCGTCTTTCGCCTGTTTGCCCCCTCCATGTCGCAGTTGTCCGGGATCGTCTTCGCCGATCTCCTGGGCCTCCTGGGGGCCGCGGCGACGGCCGGCTGGCCCGCCCGCGGTTTCCTGGTCTTCGGGGCCGCATGCTTCGTGATGGGCGGCGCGCTGCTGAGCGCCTGGCCCTGGAACGACGCGCTCCTCCGCGTGGCCGGAGGGTGTCTGCTTGCCGGAGGTCTCTATACCTGGTTGGGTGCCCGTCAGGGGGCCTGGGACAGCCGCCCCGGGATTGCTCGAC
>Ga0137409_10002726_pt1 | contig 18838 bp, 15 predicted proteins | sample CZODoug1_16funga_FD_122059 | JGI IMG/M metagenome (GOLD analysis project Ga0137409, IMG submission 122059) | Vadose zone soil fungal communities from Angelo Coast Range Reserve, California, USA - CZODoug1_16fungal (Hybrid Assembly) | ecosystem: Environmental > Terrestrial > Soil > Vadose zone... | reverse complement strand
GCTCTGATCATGCGCGACCTCCTGGCAGCCCTCGCCGAGCTGCGGGAGCGTCTGAAGGAAATTCCGCAGGCGGACGAACGCCGGCTGTCCGATCTCAAGACCGAGATCCTGGGACGCAAGGCCGGCGCCCTCACCCAGATTCTCGGGCGTTTGCCCAAGCTCGATCCGTCCTCCAAGAAGGAGGTCGGTGCGGCAGCGAACGCGCTGAAGCGCGAGTTCGAGGCCGCCTTCGAAGCCCGCGAGCGCGAGCTCAAGCACGCCGCCGGCGCGGTCACCGGCGTCGACCTCACCATGCCCGGCCGCGCCGGCTGGCAGGGCGGGCTTCACCTGGTCACCCAGGTCGTGGACGAGATCTGCGACATCTTTCGCGAGCTCGGATTCACGCGTGCCGTGGGTCCCGAGGCCGAGACCGAGCGCTACAACTTTTTCGCCCTCAACTTCCCCAAGGATCACCCCGCCCTCGACGCCCAGGACTCGTTCTATCTGGGCGGGGACGTGTTGCTACGTACCCATACCTCGCCGGTGCAGATCCGTACGCTCGAGCAGTACCCACCGCCCATCCGCGTCGTGATCCCGGGGCAGGTGTACCGGCGCGACCCGTTCGACGCCTCGCACTCCCCGGTGTTCCAGCAAATCGAGGGCCTGGCGGTGGACGAAGGGATCAGCTTCGTCGATTTCAAGGCGACGCTGGCCACGTTCGCGCGCCGGTTCTTCACCTCCGACACGCGGGTCCGTTTCCGGCCGTCGTTCTTCCCCTTCACCGAGCCGTCGGCCGAGATGGACGTGCAGTGCCAGATCTGCAAGGGCGCGGGATGCCCCACGTGCAAGCAGAGCGGCTGGATGGAGATCCTCGGCTCGGGAATGGTGCACCCCGCGGTGCTCGAGAACTGCGGCGTGGACAGCGAGCGCTACACCGGTTTCGCGTGGGGCATGGGGCCCGAGCGCATCGCCATGACCCGCCACGGCATTCCCGATATCCGCGTGCTGTTCGAGAGCGACGTGCGGTTCCTCGCGCAGTTCGCGGGAGGGACGCGATGATCGTCTCGCGTCGCTGGCTCGAGGCGCTGCTGGAGCGACCGCTCGATGCGCGCGACGTCGCGGAGCGCCTGACGCTCCACGCCGCCGCGGTCGACGCGGTCGTCCCATTGCACCAGGACCTGAACGACATCCTGATCGCTCGGGTGTTGGAGGTAAAGAAACATCCCGATGCCGACCGGCTGTCGCTCTGTCTTGTGGACTCGGGAGGGGCCGAGTCCGTCGAAGTCGTGTGCGGTGCACCCAACGTACAGGCCGGCAAGACCTATCCCTACGCTCCGGTGGGCGCCGTGCTGCCGGGCGGGCTGAGGCTCGAGCGCAAGAAAATCCGCGGCGTGGAATCGAACGGCATGCTGTGCTCCGCGAAAGAGCTCGGCCTCGGCGCCGACCATACCGGAATTCTCGAGCTCGACACCGCGGCCGCGCCGGGAACGCGCTTCGTGGATGCGGTGGGCATCGCCGATCACCAGATCGTGATCGACGTGCCGGCCAACCGTCCCGATTTGCTGTGTCACAAGGGAGTCGCCCGAGAGCTGGGCGCGTCGCTCGGGGCCCCGGTCAAGTTGCCGCCCATCCCGGGGGCCAAGCCCCTGTCCCTCAGTCCGCCGGTCCGCCAGTCCGCCCGGGGCGTGGTAGACGGCGTGGAGGTGCGACTGGAAGACCCCGAGGGCGCGCCCCGCTATATGATCGCGGTGATCCGCGGGGTACGGGTGGCCCCCAGCCCCGCCTGGCTCGCCGGCCGGCTCACCGCCGTGGGCCAGCGGCCGATCAACAATGTGGTCGACGCGACCAACTACATCCTGTTGGAGCTGAACCAGCCGCTTCACGCGTTCGACCTCGCCAAGCTGCGTGGACCCGCGGTCGTCGTGCGGCGAGCGCGGGCGGGCGAAAAGATCGTCACCTTGGACGGCGTGACGCGCGCGCTGACCGCGGACATGACGGCGATCTGTGACGCCGAGCACCCCACGATTGTCGCCGGTGTGATGGGGAGCGCCGAGTCGGAGGTGAGCGCAGACACGAAAGATCTGGTGCTCGAGTGCGCCTACTTTCAGCCGACCCGTATCCGCCGCACCCGCCGGGCGCTCGAGCTGTCGAGCGAGTCGAGTTATCGCTTCGAGCGTGGCATCGACATGCTCGGCATGCCGGATGCGTTACGGCGCGCCATCGAGCTGATCATCGCCGTGGCGGGAGGCGAGGTGCGCGCGCCGGCGATCGACCTCTGGCCCGCGCCCCAGCAGGAGCGCGCGATCTTTCTGCGCCCCGAGCGCGTCAGCCGGCTGCTTGGCGTGGAGGTGGAGCGCGCCGAGGTCGAGCGGCTGCTCACCACGGTGGGGTTCTTCGTCGCGCCGAAGGACGGGCGGCTCGCCGTACAGGTCCCGGGCTGGCGTCCGGATGTGACGCGTGAGGTCGACCTGATCGAGGAAGTGGCCCGGTTGAAGGGGTACGACGCCTTCCCCGACGAGCTGCGCGCCTACCGCCCGGGCACCGTCCCGGACGCCCCGGACGAGCAAGCTCGGGCCCGGATACGAGAGCGGTTGATGCGCGCCGGACTGCTCGAGGCCCGCACCCTGCCGCTCGGCCCGCCGGACGGGCCCGACGCCGTGCCGATCCTCAATCCCATGTCCGCCGAGGAGGCGTACCTGCGACGGCGGCTCGTGCCCGGTTTGGTGCGCCGGGTCGAGTACAACTGGGCCAATCGCAATCGTGATATCCGGCTCTGCGAAGTGGGAACCGTCTTCCGGAAGGGGGCAGGGGCGGGGGCCCCCGAGGAATGGACCTCCGTCGCCGGGGTTCTCACGGGGGCACGCCGGCCGCCCCATTGGTCGGAGGGTGCGAAAGTACCTGATATGGACATATGGGACCTGAAGTACCACTTTGAGTTAGCAGTGAGCGTGGCGGCACCTGAATGTAGCGTGGAACCTGCAACGGGTGGGGCGGTGGGTTGGGAGGCAGTGCAACGGGGTGGTGGCAGTGTGGTGGGTTGGGCCGGTCCCCTGGAGGCGGACGCCCCAGTGTGGGCCGCTCCCCTGTTTGGGTTCGAGGTCCGCCTGACCGCGGCCCAGCGGAGCTTGGTCGCGTACCGGCCCCTGCCGCTGCAGCCGCCGGTCGAGCGCGACGTGGCGCTCGTGTTGCCGCCGGGAGTGACGGCTGCGCAGGTGTCCGACATCCTGCGGCGGACCGTGGGTCCCCTGCTCGAGCGGCTCGAGGTGTTCGACGAGTATCGCGGGCCTGGGGTCCCGGCGGGGCAGCGCAGCGTGGCCTGGCACTGCACGTTCCGAGATCCCGAGCGCACGCTGCGCGAGCGGGACGTGGATGCGCTGCTCGCGCGGGGTCTCGCCGCGCTGGAGGGTGAGCTTGGCATACGACGGAGAGAGAGCTGATGCGCAGGTGCTCGACCAGCTCGAGATCATCCTTCGCCACGTGGCGGACGAGCTGGCCGTGTGGCGCGCGCGCGCCGTCAAGGCTGAAGGGGAGCTGAAAGAAAGCGGCGGGCGGAGCGGCGGGGCCGCCGCGAAGCCCGACGCCGAAACGCGGAACCGGGTCGCGGACCTGGAGCAGGAGAACAAGACGCTGCGCCAGCGCGTCGAGGCGGCGCGGTTGCGCGTTCACGATCTGCTGTCCCGCCTCACGTTTCTCGAGGAGCAGGCGCGTGAGACCGGCGGCAACGGCGGTGTGCGCTCGCCGGGCGGCGCCGCTCCGGCGGGTGGGAGCGCTCCGGGCGCCAGCGGAGGGGCTCAGTGAGCACCAAGAAGCACGCGGTCAAGGTGATGATCGGCGGCGAGGAGTACACGGTACGCTCCGACCTGCCGCCCGAATACACGCGGGAAGTCGCCGCCTACGTGGACCTGGCGCTGAAGAAAGTCCTGTCGCAGGGGCCGATCGTCGAGACCCACAAGGCGGCGATCCTGGCCGCCTTGGACATCACGAACGAATTATTCCAGGCAAAGAAGGGCGAGCGCGAGGTGGCGGCTCGTCTCGCGGCGCTGGCGGACGACCTGACCAAGCTGCTGCCACCGGGGAAGCGCAAAGCGGTCAGCAGTCATCCGTCTTCCGTCGTCGGTTAGGGAGTGGCGTTTCTCGGATAGAAGACACTCGCTCCGCCTCCGGCGGGGCGATGCAGGAGATAGATCCTATGGCGGACTGGCTGGTCGTCGTCTCAGCCCTCCTCGGCGGAGCTGTTGCCGCGGGAGTGGCATTCTACGCGATCGGGCGCCGGGCGGAGCGCCGAACGGCGGAGGCGGCGGCCCGAGCGGCCGCCGCGGCCACCGAGCGCCTCCTGGGGGAAGCCCGTCAGCGCGTCGTCCTCGCAGCCAAGGAAGAGCTCATGCAGGCGCGCGAGGGCTTCGAGGAGGAAGCCGCGCGCCGGCGCCGCGACATCGAGCGCCATGAGCAGCTCGTCGAGCAGCGCCTCGGCGCCCTGGAAGAGCGTGCCCGCGGTCTCGAGCTGCGTGGCCGTGCGCTGGAGGATCGGGATCAAGCGCTCGCCGCCCGGGAGCTGGAAGCGCGCGCCCGGATCGAGCAGATCGCCGGCCTGACCGCCCAGGAGGCCAAGCAGGAGCTCCTGCGACGGCTCGAGGATGAGGCGCGCAACGAAGCTGCCGCCCTCGCCCGGGACTTGAAGGAGCAGGCGCGCCGGAGCGCGGACAAGGAAGCCAAAAAGATCCTCGCCCTTGCCATCCAGCGGCTCGCGCCCGAGTCCACCGCCGAGACCACGGTGTCCGCCGTCGCCCTCCCCTCCGACGAGATGAAGGGCCGGATCATTGGACGCGAGGGCCGCAATATTCGCGCGTTCGAAGCGGCGACCGGGGTGGATGTGATCATCGACGACACGCCGGACACCGTGGTGGTGTCGTGCTTCGATCCCGTACGCCGCGAGGTGGGTCGCCTGGCGCTGGAGCGACTCATCACGGACGGACGGATCCACCCGGGGCGCATCGAGGAAATCGTGGACAAGGCCCGCGTCGAGGTGGACGCCTCCGTCCTCGAGGCGGGTGAGCAGGCGGTGTACGAAACCGGTATCAAGGGCATGCACCCGGAGCTCGTGAAGCTCGTGGGGCGGATGCGCTACCGCACCTCGTACGGCCAAAACATTCTCGAGCACTCCAAGGAAGTGGCCTGGTTGGCGGGGATCCTCGCGGCCGAGCTGAAGCTCGACGTGCAGCTCGCGAAGCGCGGCGCTTTGCTGCACGACATCGGCAAAGTGCTCACGCACGAGCACGACGGCACGCACGTCCAGCTGGGCGTGGAGGTCGCCACCAAGCACGGCGAGCACCCGACCGTCATCAACTGCATTGCGGCACATCACGACGACGTCGCTCACGAGTCGCCGATCAGCGTGATCGTGCAGGCGGCCGACGCCGTGTCCGGCTCGCGGCCGGGGGCGCGCCGCGAGGCGTTCGAGACCTACGTGAAGCGGCTCACCCAGCTGGAGCAGATCGCAAGCGAGTTCGCGGGCGTAGAAAAAGTGTTCGCGATCCAGGCGGGGCGAGAGGTACGCGTGGTGGTGACTCCGAACACGATCGACGACGGTAAGGCGACCGCGCTCTCCGAGCAGATCGCCCGCAAGATCGAGCGCGAGCTCCAGTACCCCGGACAGATCAAGGTGGTGGTGATCCGCGAGACCCGCGCGGTGGATTTTGCCCGCTAGGCTCATCGACGGCACTGCGGTGGGCGATGCCATGCGCGCCGAGCTCCAGGGCGAGATCCGCCGGCTGCGTGCGCTCGGGATCACTCCGGGGCTCGCGGCGGTCCTGGTCGGCGACAACCCCGCGTCGACGACCTACGTCCGCATGAAGGGGAAGGCGTGTGACGAGGCCGGACTGTACCACGAGACGATTCGGCTCAAGGCGGAGACCACCGAAGCCGAGCTGCTCCAGCTGATCGACAAGCTGAACGCGGACCAGAAGATTCACGGTATCCTGGTCCAATTGCCGCTGCCGAAGCAGATCGAGGCGCAGCGCGTGCTCCGCCGGGTGTCCCCGGACAAGGATGTGGATGGTTTTCATCCGGAGAACGTGGGGAAAGTCTCGATCGGCGACCCGACCGGCTTTCGCCCCGCGACCCCGTACGGCGTCCAGCAGCTGCTCGTCAAGAGCGACATCGAGACCAAGGGCCAGCACGCCGTGATCGTGGGCCGTTCCAACATTGTGGGCCGGCCCATGGCGGCCCTCTTGCTCCAGGACGGTCCGGGCGGCAATGCGACCGTTACCGTGTGCCACTCCCGCACGCGGGACATGAAGGCGGTCACCCGCCTCGGCGACATCCTCATCGTGGCCATCGGCAAACCCGAGTTCGTGACCGGGGAGATGATCAAGCCTGGCGCCGTAGTGGTCGACGTGGGCGTGAACCGCGTGGACGATCCCTCCACCAAGAAGGGCTACCGCTTAGTGGGCGACGTGCGGTTCGCGGAGGCGCAGCAAGTGGCGGGGGCGATCACTCCCGTGCCGGGCGGGGTCGGGCCGATGACCATCACGATGCTGCTCTACAACACCGTGCAGGCCGCGCGCCAATGGGCCAAAGCCTAGACCTGTTTGCGGCCGTCTCGCCGGACGGCGCGTGGACCGTCACGCAGGTCATGCGACGGGCCCGCGCGGTCGTGGAGGCCGGGCTCCTGCCGCTGTGGGTCCGCGGCGAGATCTCCGGCTTCAAGGCGTGGCAAAGCGGTCACTGGTACTTCGCACTACGCGACCGCACCGCGCAAATCCGCTGCGTCATGTTCCAGAAGGACAACCGCCGTCTGCCGGCGCCGCCGCAGGACGGCATGCAGGTGTTCCTGTTCGCGCGGCCCACCATGTGGGAGGCCAAGGGCGAGTTCCGGCTGACCGTGGTGGATCTGCTCTCCACGGAAGCGGGCGGGCTGTGGCAGGTCGCCTTCGAGAAGGCGAAGGCCGCCCTCGCCAAGGACGGCCTGCTCGATCCGGCACGCAAGCGGCCGCTGCCGCCCTACCCGCTCCGCATCGCGGTCGTCACCAGCCCCGACGGAGCCGCCCTCCAGGACATCATCGCCGTGACGGCGCGCCGCTGGCCGGTGGCACAGCTGCTGGTGCTGCCGACCCGCGTGCAGGGAGAGGGAGCGGAGCGCGACATCTGCGCCGCGCTCGCGCTGTTGTGCCGCATCGAGGGACTCGACCTGGCGATCATCGGCCGGGGCGGCGGCTCGCGTGAGGATCTTTGGACCTTCAATCACGAGCGCGTGGCTCGAGCGGTGGCCGCGCTCCCGGTGCCGGTGATCTCGGCGGTCGGCCACGAGACCGATGTGACACTCTGCGACCTGGTCGCCGACGTGCGCGCTCCCACGCCGTCCGCGGCGGCGGAGGCGGCCACGCCCGACCGCGCCGACGTCCTGGCCGAGCTGGCGCACCTGGGCGCGCGACTGGCCCGCGGTCTGGCCGGGCGCTCCGCGCGAATGGCCGAGCGCCTGGGCGGCACCTTCGATCGGCTGACCGGGACACTGGAACGCCGGCTCGAGCGGCACCGCCACGAGCTGTCGGGGTTGGCGGGCCGCCTGGATGCCTTGTCGCCCCTCAAGATCCTCGAGCGCGGCTACGCGCTCGCGCGCGATGAACAGGGCCGGGTGCTGAAGCGCATCGCGCAGTTTCCGTCCGGCTTGCGGTTCCGCCTGCGCGTCACCGACGGTGACGTCGCAGCCCGTGCCGGAGAATCGTGATGGCACGTACCCCACCCGCCCGAGAGCCCCTGAGCTTTGCACAGCAGCTCGACCGCCTCGAGGAGATCGTGCGTCGGCTCGAAGCCGAGGAGCTCGACCTCGACGAGGCGCTGAAGCTGTTCGAGGAGGGCATCGAGCGGCTCCGCGAAGCGCGCGAACGGCTCACCACGGCGGAGGCGCAAGTGAAGCAGGTCCTCTCCGACAAAGCCGGCAATTTCAAGGTCGAGGATTTCGACGGCTAACCGCGCCCTCGAGGCCTACCTCCAGGACGCCCGCGCCCGTGTGGATGCGACCCTCGAAGCATGGGGCGCCCGCGCCGACGCCTGGTGGCGCCAACCCCTGCCCGCGGCCATCCGATACAGTCTGTTGTCGACCGGCAAGCGGCTACGCCCGACGCTGGTGTTCGCCTCGGCTGAAGCCGCCGGCGGGGGAGGCGAAGCAGGAGTGGCCGAGCTCGCCGCCGCCGTCGAGGTCGTGCACGCGTATTCGCTGGTTCACGACGACCTCCCCTGCATGGACAACGACGACCTGCGTCGCGGCCGGCCCACCACCCACCGCGCATTCGATGTCCGGACCGCCACGGTGGCCGGCTACCACATGGTGGCCCTCGGCGCCCGAGTGCTGGACGCCGGCATGGCCGCACTCGCCCCGGAGCCGTCCCGCCGCCGGGCGATCGCTCTCGAGCTGTTCCGCGCGGCCGGCGCCGGGGGCATGATCGGGGGGCAAGCGCTGGATCTCGAGGCGGAGGGCCTGCGGTTGCCGGCCGCCGGCCTCGAGGGCGTGCACCGGCGTAAGACGGGAGCCTTGATTGCGGCGGCGTGCGTGATCGGAGGACTCGCCGCCGGGGCGCCCCCCGCGGCGTGCGAGGCGCTGCGGGACTACGGCGGCGACGTGGGGCTCGCGTTCCAGATCTACGACGACGTGCTCGATGCCACGGCCACGTCCGATCAGCTGGGCAAGACCGCGGGCAAGGACGCGGCGCTCGCCAAGTCCACCTTCGTCACCTTGCTCGGCGTCGGCGCCGCCCGGGCGGAGGCGGAACGGCTGGCGGCGCGGGCGGTAGACCGCTTGCGGCAAGCGGGGTTAGTTTCTCCTACGCTGGCGGAGCTGGCGCACTACATTGTGACCCGACCCAACTGACATGGCACTGCTCGAGCGGATTCACGGACCGGAAGACATCAGGGCGCTGGCGAAGGATCAGCTGCAGCCCCTCGCGGACGAGGTGCGCCGCCGCCTGATCGACGTCGTGTCCCAGACCGGCGGGCACATCGGCGCCGGCCTGGGAGTGGTCGAGTTGACCGTCGCGCTGGGCTACTGCTTCGACTCGCCGCGCGACAAGGTCGTGTGGGACGTGGGCCATCAGGGCTACCCCTGGAAGATCCTCACCGGGCGCAACGAGCGTCTGCCCACCCTGCGCCAGCCGGGCGGCCTGTCCGGGTTCCTGCGGCGCAGTGAGAGTCCGCACGATCAGTTCGGGGCTGGGCACGCGGGAACCGGGCTCTCCGCCGCCTACGGCATCGCGGCGGCGCGCGACCTGGTGGGCGAGCAGTTCAAGGTGGTCGCGGTGGTGGGCGACGGCGCCCTCACCTGCGGGCTCCCATACGAAGCCATGAACAACGCGGGCCATTCCGGCCGCGACATCATCATGGTCCTGAACGACAACGGCATGTCGATCGCCCCCAACGTCGGGGCCATCAACAAGTACCTGGGCTCCATCATCGCGAGCCCCATCACGGTGCGGATCCGGGAGCGCGTGAAGGCGTTGATCGAATCGGTCTCCCACATTGTCGGCGGCCAGAAGCTCGTGGACTTCGCGAAGACCATGGAGGAGAGCATCAAGAACTTCTGGTCTCCGGGAATGCTGTTCGAGGAGCTCGGCTTCCGCTACTTCGGGCCGATCGATGGTCACAACATCGGGCAGATGGTGCAGACCTTCGAGATCGTGAAGACGCTCAAGGGGCCGCGCGTAGTGCACGTGATCACGGAGAAGGGGAAGGGCTTCCCGTTGCCGGCGCCGGATACCGAGAAGTACCACGCGCGCGCGCCCTACGACCCCGTGACGGGCGAGCTGCGCGCGGTCAAGGGCGGTCCGCCGCAGTGGACCGCGGTGTTCGGCGAAGCGCTCACCCAGCTCGCGGGCGAATACCCCAAGCTCGTGGCGATCACCGCGGCGATGCCGTCCGGGACCGGCACCGGCACGTTCCAGAAGAAGTGGCCCGACCGATTCTTCGACGTCGGCATAGCGGAAGCGCACGCGACTACCTTTGCGGCGGGGCTCGCCACGCAGGGCGTCCGGCCCGTGGTCGCGATCTACTCGACCTTCCTGCAACGCGCCTACGACAGCATCATCCACGACGTCGCGATCCAGCGGTTGCCCGTGATCTTCTGCCTCGACCGCGCGGGCATGGTGGGTGAGGATGGGCAGACGCACATGGGCCTGTACGACATCGCCTACCTCCTGGCCGTTCCGCACATGACGGTGACGGCCCCCAAGGACGGCGCGGAGCTCATCGGCTTGCTGCGATGCGCCCTCGAGCACACGGATGGGCCGTTCTCGCTCCGTTATCCGCGCGACAAGGCACCGGGGGAGACGCCGCCCGCCGCCGAGGTGGCGCCCATTCGCTACGGTACGTGGGACGTGCTGCGGAAGGGGCATGAGTGCGCCCTGCTCGCGGTCGGTGCGATGTGCCAGCCGGCACTCGTGGCCGCTCAGGAGCTCGCGGGGGAAGGGTTTGACGTCACGGTCGTAAACTGCCGGTTCCTCAAGCCGGTGGACCGCGAGCTGCTCGATGGGCTGCTCCACGACCACAAGCTGCTCGTCACCGTGGAGGACGGCACGGTGACCAACGGATTCGGCGCCTACCTCGCTGGCCTGGTGCAGACCGTTGCCCCGGAGACCCGCGTCGTGCCGCTCGGCACTCCCGACCGCAGCTACGAGCACGCGCCGCGCGCGCAGCAGCTCGCCGAAGTCGGTCTCACCGGCGCCGGGATCGCGGCGCGGGTGCGGGCGCTGGCCGCAGAGGAATCGCTCACCCACTCATGAACGTCGGGGTCGTCGGCAACCCCAGCTACCGCGACCTCAAGAACATCCTCGCGCATCTGGCGCAGGTCGCGCCTCGGGTCGGGGTCACGCTGTACACCGAGGAGGAGATCGCGCCGCTCTGGCCCGAGCCCGCGCCCGCGCCGCTCCATCGCGCCCCCCAGCTCGACTGCCTGATCACGCTCGGCGGCGACGGGACGCTGCTGCGCGGAGCCCGGATTCTCCACGGCACTCAGACGCCGATTCTCGGCGTCAACCTCGGGCGGGTCGGCTTCCTGACGACCGCCACGTCGCAGACTCTGGACTGGGCGCTCGACGCTCTGGTGCGCCGGGACTACGCCACGGAGTCGCGCCTCGCGCTGGCTCCCTTCATCGAGGACAAGCAGGGCAGGAGCCGCGCCGAGCCGATGGTGCTGAACGACGCCGTGGTCCACAAGGGCGGCGTGGCGCGCGTCATCCGGCTTCGCGTATCGGTGGACGGCGACGAGGTCGGACAGTACTCGGCGGATGGGATCGTGGTGGCCACGCCCACCGGATCTACCGCGTATGCGCTGTCGGCGGGCGGGCCGATCGTCGTACCGAGCGTCGACGCCATTGTCGTGGCGGCCATCTGCCCGCATACCCTGGCCGTCCGGCCGCTTGTCGTGCCCTCCACCGCCGCCATCACGGTCGAGCCGATTCCACCCTGGACCGAGGATGTGCTCGTCTCCTTCGATGGGCAGGTTGGCACTACGATGGGCACGGGCGAGCGGCTGGTCGTCAAACGCGCCGCGCACCCGGTGCTCCTCGTGAGGCTCGGGCCCGAAGGCTTTTTCGCGCGCATGCGCAAGAAGCTGCAGTGGGGCGACCTCACCGACCGCGAGCGTAAGTAGTGCTCACGGAGCTGCGCGTCCGCGACCTCGCCGTCATCGCCGACGTCACGCTCCCCCTGGCTCCCGGCCTCAACGTCCTGACCGGGGAGACTGGCGCCGGCAAGTCCATGCTGGTCGATGCCCTCGCCCTGCTGCTCGGCGAACGCGGCTCGAGCGACCTCGTTCGCCCGGGCGCGCAGAGGACGGTTATCGAAGGTGCCTTCGAATTCACGTCCACCGCCCTCCACCGCCTTTCACCGTCCTTCACCGCCCTCGGTGTCGAGCCAGACGACGGTCGACTGATACTGAAGCGGGAAATCAGCGGGGAAGGGAGATCCCGCGCGTGGGTCAACGGCAGCCCGACGACCGTCGCTGTCCTGGCCCAGCTCGGTGCGCTCCTCGTGGACCTGCACGGTCAGCACGAAACCCAGTCCTTGCTGCGAGCCGACGCCCAGCGCGACATGCTCGATGCCTACGCCGCTGCGGCCGTGGAGCGGACCGCGGTGCGCGATGCATACGAGCGCCTGCACGAGCTCGAGCGGCGCGAGCAGGACCTCACGGCCCGGCGCGAGGAAGTGCGCCGCAAGGCGGACTACCTGCGGCATGTGGTCGAAGAAATCGAGCGCGCGGCGCCGCGCAACGGCGAGGCGGAGAGCCTGGACGTCGAAGCCAAGCGGCTCGCGCACGCGGACGAGCTGGGCCGCCTGTCGCGCGAGCTCGAGCAGGCGCTCGACACCTCCAGCCTGGCGCGCGCGGCCAAGCTGTTCGCTGGCCTTACGCGGCTCGATGCTTCAGTGGCCAAGTGGCAGGAGCTCCTGGACGGAGCGTTCGCGCACGTCACGGAGCTCTCCCAGGCCGCGCGAGACTACGCCGCTGCGATCGAAAGCGATCCCCAACGCCTCGGCGCCGTCGAGCAGCGGCGCGACGTGTTGTTCCGCCTCACCCAGAAGTACGGCCCCACACTCCCTGACGTGCTCGCGACGCGCGATCGGGCCGCCCGTGAGCTCGAGCTGCTCGACACCGCGGACCTGGACTTGCACAACATCGCTGCGCAGCGTGAAACCGCCGCCGCCGACTTCGCACGCGCCTGCGCTGCGCTGACCGTCAAGCGGACGAAGGGCGCGGCTCACCTCGCTACAGCTGTGAACGAGCTGCTCCCGGCCCTTGGGATGGACGGAGGCCGCTTCGCTGCACGGCTGGTACCGCTCCCTGCTCCCCGCTCCCATGGTGCCGAGGATGTCGTGTTCGAAGTCCAGCTCAACGTCGGACTCGAGGCCCGACCACTCGCCAAAGTGGCCTCAGGCGGCGAGCTGTCGCGCCTGATGCTGGCGTTGAAGGTCGTCCTGGCGCAGCACGACGCCGTGCCCACGCTGGTATTCGACGAGGTGGACCAGGGAATCGGCGGTGAGGTCGGGGCGCGCGTGGGAGAGGCGCTGGCGACGGTGGCGCAGGGAACGCCAGGGGGCCGCCAGGCGCTCGTGATCACCCACCTCCCGCAAATCGGGGTGTACGCCAATCATCATCTGGTGGTCGCCAAGGGGGCCCGCGGTGGGATCGCCACCAGCGACGTCCAGGTCGTCACGGGCGAGGCCCGCACGCGCGAGCTGGCCCGCATGCTGGGCGACCCCGACATGCGGACCGCCCTCAGTCACGCAGCCGAGCTGCTTAGAAAAGCTTCCGAGTCGCCCGCAGCACGAGCCGATACACCGTTGCCCCGGGGACGAGGCCAGCGCCGCTGACGGTCTGCTCGATCGAGAAGCCGCCCTCGACTCCCGGTGTGTGGTAGGTCACCGCGAACCCGAGGCGGAGCCAGCGTTGCCCGGTGCCCTCGTCCAGCACGCTGGCCGGCGTTGCGAATCCCATGCGAGTCGCGAGCGCCACCGAGTCCTGCGGCGATTGAAACGCATAGTGGTCGCGCTGCTTGGAGAAATAGCCGGCGGTGAACCCGACCGCGAATTCCGGCGCCAGACTCACCAGCGGCGCGACGTCCACGCCGACGTAGTCTCCGGGATCCCAGCGTAGGTCCGCCGTAGCCGCGGCCGGGACCAGAAACGCGTCCCACGGCGCGACGCGTCGCACCCGCGTACCCGGCCGCTGTATCCCGGCGCGGACGGCCACATTGAGCCACAGCGGCCCCACCGCCAGCTCCTGCGTCACGCGCCCTTCCAGGTCCAGCTGGTGATCGCCGACCGATTGCCTGAGGAAATCGTTGGCGGAATCCTTCGCCCCCGTAGGCAGGCGCACCAGCGCCTGTACGGCGGCCGCGTAGTGGGCGCCGGTCAGCAGCCGGTACTTGGCGGCGAGCTCCACGTCACCCAAGCGGTAGCGGAAGTTTCGGACGAACGGAACGGTGGCGTACCCGAACCCGTTCGGATCGGGGTTGAGGAGGATCTGCTCGAACGCGGCGCCGCTGAGCGTGTCCGACGCGAGCGCGACAGTCGTGTCGAACCCCGCGATCCCAAACGTGACGCTCAAGCCCTGCCGGATGCGCGCGATCGTCGTGTCGATGGCCCTGCCGGCGGTCGACGTATCGAGTGGCAGAAACGGCGAGCCGGTTTCACCCAGGCCGTACACAGAGCTGTGCAGCGCATCGCGCACGGTCCGCCATCGCGCCGAGCTGTCGCGCGCCGCACAGGGGGACGGCGGGGCCGCACATCCCGCCGCTTGCTGATCGAGTTGTGCCAGGGCCTGGTCGAATTGCGCGAAGAAAGCCGAATCCGACCCGCGCGCTCCCGGCGCGTTGAACACGAGCGGATTCACGCCAAGGTTGGCGCCGCGGGCGGAATACTGGAACGACGCTCGCGTCGCCACCCGAACCATCGGCACCATCAGGCTAATGGAGAGCCGATTGGTCAGACCGATCTCAGCGGTCGTGGGATAGGTGCGCCGCTCCTGCCGCACGCTCAACAGTCCCGCGCCGAGGCTCGCCACGAAGTTCGAGATCCCGCTCACGACGCGCACGTTCTGCTCGAGCCGTGACACCACGGGGATGTAGCGGCCACCCACCGTGTCCCCCGTGAGTGGCGCCCCGAGCTTCATGCGTCCAGCGTCGGTGAACTGATCGTTCCACGTCATGATGCGCGGATCGAACGTCACGCGCACCACCCCGCGTGCCGGGGCATCGGTGCGGTCGACGGCCTGGGCGGCGACGACACTAGCCCCGCCTGTAATGGCGGGCCACACGAGGAGGAGGGCGATTCGCAAGGTTCGCATCAGCAAAACGGCACCCGCCGGATGGCGGATGCCGTGTTCGCTACCCCGCTGCACGGATGGGGTTCGCGGTCAGGGGATGGCGGGGATCGCCGAGTTGTACTGCGCGTTGATCGCGCGAATGATCTTTCTGGCGATCTTCAGCTGGGTCGCTTGGTTCGGGTGAATCCCGTCGCAGCTGAAGGCCAGGCCGAATGGCGACCCGCTGCACGCTGCCGCCGTGTTCGGGAACGGCGCAAACTGATTCGCGATGCCCGCGAGTGAATCGAGCGTAAAGTTGACGCTATCCGTGTATGCAAATCCCCGCGCCGTGGCTTGCGCCTGGATGATGGCGTTGTAGCGAAGCTGGAGCACCGCGAAGAACCGCGTCTCTGCGGGCTCGATCACCGGCGGGGCGGTGCAGTCCAGGGTGGTGGGCGTCCCTCCCTGCGCCGTCGCCAGGAGACCGAACCCGTACGCGAAGCTCACGAGCACCGTGTCCCCGCGCGGGGGCGCGCAGTTCGCGGCAACCGTGAAGGGAGCCGGGTTGAACGCGCCGCTTGCCGCGAGTCCGAACCACGTAGTACCGCGCGAGAAAAATGGCAGCACAACGTTGTTCACCGAGTGGCCGAGGCCGACCGCAATCAGGATCGCCTGCGCTCCCGTGGCCTCGATCGAGTCAAGCGCCTGCGAGTAACTGATGCGGAACGCCGCGGTGTCGGTGGCCAGGGTTGTGTCTCCCGCCAGCGCCGCTCCGAGCAGGTCGTTGTTGCCCGCCCACACGCTCACGAACGTCGGGTTGGCGTCCATCATCACCTTGACCTGGGTGCGTCCGCCCAGGAACAGCTGAGTGAGCGGGTTCGAATTGGTGCCGGGCGCCGGACCGTTGAGGAGCATGTCGATCGTTTCCGCGCCCGGTACCGCCACGTTGCTCAGGTACGGCGGGATGTTCGGGCTCCGAAACAGACACGTAGTACCGGTGATGCCGGCTCCACCCACCCGCGCCCCGGTGAAGATGTTCGTGAACGGTGGCGGGCATCCGATGGAGGCGAGGCTCGGGTAGTAGAAGCGGTTGCCGCCCATCGCCCCACCGATCAGGACGGCGTACGACTGGCGCTGCGTCGAGTCGTTGATCCCCCCCGACTGGAACCCGGCGGTGATGCTGTTGCCCATCGCCACGTAGCGTTGGAACATCGTGCCACCCTGGTAGGCCGGCACGCGCGGGCTGTTCAAGACTTCATTCTCGCAGGCCGCGACCAAGAGTGCACAGCCCAGGCTGGCGGCAAACACGAAGCGACGCTGCATCATCGTCCGGGCTCCTCTAGAACGCGTAGCCGAGCGACACCCCGAAAAGGTGCGCGTGGAATTCGTAGACGCCATGGTTCAAGAGCGTGGTCGGTGCCTGATTGAACAGCGCCTCGCGCGTGCGCCCGCGACGGTCGTCTTGATTGATGTACTGGTACGCCACGTCCGCGCTGAACCCCGGTGACAGCTTCACCGTAAAGCCCCCCGTGAATTCGTTGCGGCGTCCTTCGGGCAGGAGCGGTGTCACCGTCTCAGCGGGTGCCGCGCCCTGGTGCCGCAGGTAGCCGCCGCGGAACGTCCACTTCGCGTCCTTCGCCCATTCGCCTGCGAGTCTGATGCCGTTGGTGTTCTGATAGCTCTCGTACAGCACTCGATTCAGCACCGGGTTCGCAAAGTTGATGGTGAGCGTGTTGAACCGCGTGCCCCAGCGTGTGAACTGGTAGTCGACGAACAGCGTCCAGTCTTTGCGCGGCTTGAACGCAAGCCCGAAGATCAGCTGCTCGGGGTTCGTGATTGTGGTGGTGACCGCTTGTGTGGTGAGCGTGGTCTGGAAGATCCCCAAGCCCTGCAACAATGCGTCGACCGGCGTCCCCGCGCGAATGGTGTCAGGAGGGGGGCCAGGTAGGATGATGTCCGCCGGCACGATGAGGTTCGTGGGCACTCGGCTGAAGGTCGCCGTGCCCGAGTAGTCGAACTTCGCGTGCATCAGGTAGCGAACGCCGATGGACAGCTTTTCGTTCACCTTGAAGATCGCGCCCCAATGCGCGGTCACGGTCGTCTTGCTTGCTTCGAGGTGCGCGTCGGCGAAGTCCGTCCCAGGAGCGATTCCGAACTGTCCGAATACCGTACCAAGAGGGACTCCCAAGGCTGGGGGCACCGGGGCATCGGCCAAATCGAGGCGCTGGTTCAACTCCACCGAGCCGAATACCACGTCCAGGCCGCCGCCCAGCGACAGCCACGGCGCCACCTGGTAGGCCACCGTGGGCTGCACGTACACCGATTTGAGGATGTTTTTGTATCCGGCGAACCGCCCGTCGAACGCCAGCGGCCAGCGCGTCTGGAGCCCGTAGGGGGCGAACAACCCGAGGCCGACACCGAGCTTAGGGGTAACGCCGTACGCGACGTAGACCTGGGGGATCGCGAGGAGGGGATCGTCGAGCTTGGTTTTCTGCTGGGACAGGTCGTCGGTGAATCCGCCCTGCACGTCGAGCAGGGTCACGCCGAGCGTGGCGCGCCCCCCCTTGAGGCCGGCTAACCCCGCTGGATTGAAGAAGATCGCCGAGCCGTCGGCGCACGGTGCCGCCACCCCGGTGCCGGCGCGCCCCATCGCGCAGGTGCCTTGCTCGTAGATCCCGAAGCCTTGAGCTGGGAGCAGGGCCGGAAGCCCGGCGAGCAGTACCAGCACGTACCGCACCAACCGCTGCATACGTTTGTCTCCGGGTGGCTTTACGAGAGATGGTGGAACGGGCAGGCCAACTGTAGCATTCGCCCCAATCCTTGTCAAACCCATGCGCGCCAACGCGTCAGCTCTGTTCCGCGCCACCTTCGGCGTGGGCCCTCAGGCCGCCGCCTCGGCACCCGGCCGCGTCAACCTGCTCGGCGAGCACACCGACTATAACGGCGGCCCGGTGCTGCCGGTGGCGTGCGCAGCACGCACGTTCGTCGCCGTCGGGTCGACGGCACCGGGTGTTCTGGAGATGGTTTCGGCACGCGACGGCCAGGTCATGCGCGTCGACTATCGAGAAGGAGGAGGGCAAGGCTGGGGCGCGTACATCGCGGGGGTGATGCGCGAGCTGGTGGCGCTCGGGGCGGCACCCGCGGAGGGTGGGGCTCGCATAGCGGTAGCGGGTGACCTGCCTGTCGCCGCGGGACTCGCGTCGTCCGCCGCGCTCACCGTAGCCGCCGCCAAGGCATTGAGCCTGCTCGCGGGAACGGGCCTACGGCCCCGCCAGCTCGCGGGCGTGGCGTTTCGTGCCGAGTACGACCATGTGGGCGTCCGCTGCGGCCTGATGGATCAGATGAGCGCGGCGCTCGCACGGCCGGGCAGGGCGCTGCTGCTCGAATGCGCCTCACTGGCGGCGCGCCACATCCCGATCGCCGGGCGCTTGCTGCTCGTGGACTCGGGGGTGCGGCGTGAGCTCGCCGCCGGAGCGCTCAACCAGCGGCGCGCCGAATGCGAGGCGGCGGTCGCCCGGCTCAAGCTTGAGCTGCCGGAGCTGCAATGGCTCGCGAGCTGGCCCGCAACCTGGCTGCCGCGCCTCAAGCGGGCGCTGCCCGAGCCGCTGCGCTCCCGCGCGCTCCATGTCGTGGGCGAGACGGCGCGCGCGCGGTTCGGCGCGCAGCTGCTCGCGCGCGGGCACTTGAAGCGCTTCGGTGAACTGTTGTACGAGTCCCACGAATCGTGCCGGCGACTGTTCGACTGCAGCAGCCCCGAGCTGGATACGATCGTGGCCGCGGCTCGGCGGGCGGGCGCGCTCGGTGCCCGACTCACGGGCGCCGGATGGGGCGGTGCCGTGATCGTCCTGTTGGGAAAGGGCAGGGACAGCCGTGCGACCGGCGAGGAGAAGGTAACGCGCGAGATTCGGCGTGAATTCCGCGCCGCGTACGGACGTGAGCCGGCGATCGACGCGGTGCATCCGTCGGGCGGCGTGCGACGCGAGCGGGTAGTTTAAGGCAGCCGGGGTGGCGAAATCGGTAGACGCAAGGGACTTAAAATCCCTTGGGGAGCAATCCCCGTGCAGGTTCGAGTCC
>Ga0137409_10002725_pt1 | contig 18842 bp, 25 predicted proteins | sample CZODoug1_16funga_FD_122059 | JGI IMG/M metagenome (GOLD analysis project Ga0137409, IMG submission 122059) | Vadose zone soil fungal communities from Angelo Coast Range Reserve, California, USA - CZODoug1_16fungal (Hybrid Assembly) | ecosystem: Environmental > Terrestrial > Soil > Vadose zone... | reverse complement strand
AAAAATCACAAGTCCCGCGCCGATCGCGTGAACGCGGCCGCTCGGCAGAAACATCGTGTCGCCCGCGCGCACGGGAACGCGATGAAAACAATCCGCCACTTCGCCGCTCTGAATTTTTTTCTCGAACTCCGCGCGCGTCACGCCGCGTTTGAGGCCGACAAATAATTCCGCGCCCGGCGCGGCGGCGGCGATGAACCACATTTCCGTTTTTGGCTCGCCATGTAATTCCGCGGCTTTGTTTGTGGGCGGATGGACTTGCAGTGAAAGTTTTTCGCGCGCATCGAGAATTTTTATCAACAGCGGAAAACGATTGCCAGTCGCAGGCTTTGCGTCGCCGAGCAATTCGCTCGGAAATGTTTCCATGAGCCAGCGCAATGTCTTCCCGGCGAATTTGCCGTTGGCGATGACGCTTTCGTCATTTGGCCGGTCGGAAATTTCCCACGATTCGCCAATGATTTTGCCAAGCGGCAAATTTTTTCCGTAAAGCATTTCGATTTCGAGTTTTTTGGTAACAGAACGTAGCATGTTCGATACGAGATATTTCGTAGCGTCCATGAACGATTGCTTTCCGCCTTGTGCAGCACGGTCAGCCGGCCAGCCACACTCATGGTGGTGCGACCGAAGTACGTAGCTATAGCGCGCCATGACCAGTGCTTAGCACGCAACGCCATGAGCACAGTGTCATCATCAGCTGTCCATGGCTTGCCTCGGTTGGGTGCGTAGTTCATGGCTTGCTCAGTGTGACGAGGATCTGTGACCACTGCTCGGGGCGCCACAAGTGCACCTCTACCCCATGCACGTCATCGAGCGCAGCTATCCATGACAACTGCTCGTCACTGGGCTTGTTGCGGCCTACCTTGAGCTCGGCAAACAGTAAGCGCTTACCGCGCAGTAAGCAGAGATCAGGAAAGCCCTTATCGCCTTGCGTGGTCGGTATGCCGCGGCCGTTCTCCATGCGGCCTGAGGTTCGCGCATGGAAGCGTCGCCAGCCATAAGCCTTAGCCCAGCGTAGAAGCTCGTTCGTAAACTCCTTCTCGTTCACGCTTGCTTCTTTTTCTGGGAAGAGTGATTAGTCGGGCAGTGGGTTGACTGGGAGTCTAAGAGTACGACCCCCCCTATAGTCCCCCCCAATCGAAGCGCTTTCCCGTTCCCGGCGACCGCCGCGCCCCTCCCTCCCCCCGGCCGGAGGGGGTGGGCACCGCGGCCACATTCTAAGCTCATGGCCGCTCACTTGGCAAGGGGATGATTGCGTCGAGCCCCGGACCGTAGACTGGCGGTCGCGTTGGCCGGCGTCGGTCGCGCAGTTTGGTGCGCCGGCGATTGCGCTCAAAGCGCTGCGTCCGGTGGCTGAAGTACCAGCGCTCGTTTAGAGCTGGATCGCGCTTCAATTCCTCTAGCGTCTCTTCTAACGCCCTCTCGTCTGCGCTCACCCTCTCCTCCCAGGAATAAGAGCGGCTCATGCGTTGACGCTCACCACAGCGCCGGCTGAGTCGCTGTAGTGCGACCAGACGAGGCGCCGCTTACGCGCCAGCAGGTTGAGGTGCAACGCCAGGCGCTCGGCTGCGTAGCGAGCAGCTGCAATGCGGTCGCGGTCACTGGCGAGCGGCAGCTCGCGAATCATGGCCTAAGCATCCTTAACGTCAATGGCTTCTAAGAAGCCAGGGGTTGCGAATCGTAAACGTTCGATAATGGCCCGCACTCTCTGATCGACCGGGATCGGCTCAAGATGAGTGAGCTCTCCGATGGCAGCCACGAACTCGTCTATCGCCGGACGATTCTTAAAACGAATCACCACCTCATATGTGTCCTTCAACGCCTAACCCTTCTTGTAAACAGGAATTTGGTTCTCATGCAGACCGCACCGCTCGCAGTTGATTGAGGGCACCACGCGGCCTTCCTGTTCGGTCCAGAACTTGTACGTGCCCCGAGGCAAGAGCGACTCCTCTGGCAACCCAACACAGATGTGGTGCTGCCACACGTGGAAGCCGTCCTCGTCCATCCAACAGGTGTAGTGCCCATATGTGTCGTTGCGCAGGATCTTCCGCAGCACGGCTCGGCAGTAGGGGTCGATCTCGCACTGCCACAGAATTCGCATGCCAGCTCGCTCGAGTCCGAGGTCAAGCCCTCCGATGCCGGTAAAGAGGGAGCCAACTGTCAGCACCCCAACCACGTATAACTCGGATAAGAATTGCTCCGTGTGGTGCCCGGAGTTTTGCTGCTCACGGCTGTCCTTATCAACCTGCGCTCCCTTTCGGCCTGCGCGTCTTGAGCGGTTGGTCCAGCGGGCGGGCCTGTACTTCTGTGTCTCCGGGCACCACATGCGAATTATTGAAACGCGGCGGTGGGAATAGGGCAGCGCGCAACTCGCTCCAAGCGTCGTGTACCTTCTTGGAAGTCGGCTGAACAGCGGCTTGCACCTCCAACCACTGGTCAAGGCGGTCAGCCGCCTCCCGCACCCGCTCCAGTTGGGAAATGCGCATTGCTGCGTGCTCTGCAACCAAGCGGTTAGCTGCCTGTGCAAATGCGAGTGCAGCCTCCGCCTCGTCAGCTCGTAGCGTTTCCTTGGCAAACGCCCTGATTTGATCATTGCGATTGGCAATCATGCCCTCTCGCTCTGACAGGAGGAGTTCGAAGAATTCCGGCGTGCGCTCCCCGTCACCCTGCCCCCGCTTGTGACCAAGGTATGCTTCCCAGATCTCAACTAACTGCTCCACTTCGGCTTCCGCTTTCCGGACCTTCTCGATGAGGGTGCGAACCTGAAGGCGATCAACACGCCATTCGGCACCTTCGTTTATTCGCTCCAGCGCGTCGAGATCCAACGTAGTCTTATCGAAGTTAGACATGGGCCTGCACGACGATGAACCACCGAAAGCCTCCGAGGCTCTGTACCCCAATTCCTTCGGCAATCCATAGCTTGCGGCCTCGCCCACGCCATCGTTTCTTAGTCTGATTGGACGTACTCATACCGCCTCCAATTCACGCAGGCGGTCCTCGACGATGGCAAGTGCCTGTCGCCTGGCCCTCTGGCCAGATGGTGTCCGATCCATCAGGTACTCGGGATCTTCTTCCTCAAGGATGCGGAAGCGTAGCTCTACGGCCCGCTCGCGCAGCCACGTGGGGTTCTCCATCCAGCCGTGGTTAGCTACTCTAAGCGCCAAAATAGTCAACTCCCTCATTAGGAACCGGAAGCCCGCTCTCCCACCACGAAGGGCCACCAGTCGCAGTTCGAATGGATAAAAGCCTCCGATCCCTAACGATTGAGCTCATTCGTCCTCTACCTGCTCGTACTCCCACTCGCCAGCGTTGATCTCTTGCTCACGGAAGCGCTCCTCGCGCCTGATCGCTCGGATGTCGTCGTCGGCAGTCAGCGGCGGGTAATAGGCCGGATCCCATGCACGGTAGCGCATGAGCGGCGCCGTCCTTGGGGGCACGGCCGCCGCTCGAGGCGATGTTAGCGTGCCCAGCGGTTCTGGCTTGCTCTCGCGCGGCCGTGGCTTGTCCGATCGCTGTCGCGTCACTTACCCTTGCCTGGCGCTGTGCGGTAGCTGGTTACGCGGTAGCGGTCGTTGACGATCTCGCCGCGAAACTCCACGACCATGCCGACGCAAGCATTGAGCGCGGCGTAGGCCGGCGATCCGTCCTCCAGGTCGTAGCCCCACTCCAGCGTCTCGCTGTCGAACCAGCAGTCGGTGCCCTTCGGCTTCTCGGCGATCGCGTTGAGCAGCTGCCGCATCTTGGTCGGCTTCTTGTCCTTGGCCGTGAGGCTGTAGCCCACCCAGTCGCGCAGCTTACCGCCCTGGCGCAGCTCCCAGTCGAGCTCCACCTGATCAGCCCAGCCCTCCTTCTTGCTCGGCACCACCTTGGCGCTGGCGAGCACTGCGAGGTACGGCTCATCCTCCTTGAGCTCGGCGAATTGCGAGGTCGTGCGGGTCATCGGTTCTCCTTGCGCTTAGTCGTTGAGAGCGTGAACGTAAATTGGCCTGTCGGCTGCACTTGTCGCCACGTGTCGCCCCAGCTAGTCACATCCACAGTCCGCACTTCAATCAGCAGTTCATCGATACGGTGACCCTTCAGGTAGGTCAATAACTTACGTCGAGTGATGTTGCTGCCGGTCAGATGTGCCATGCACCGACCGTACAGCGTTGCGTGCTCGCGCGCAAGCCACCTGTTGAGGCGCTTTAGGTGATAGTTACGCTGTCTTGTTTGGTGTCAGCCAGACGCCGAGCGCGGCGATCAGCCCGACCACCGCAGCGCTGATCAGCCGCGTCTGAATGTCAGCGTCAGCGACTGAGGCGGTTCCGTAGCTGCCGGCTGCGGCCAGGATGAACGCCACCAGCGCCTTGTCAATTCTCGTCAGCATAGTCACTCTCCTCGGTCGATCTTCTGTACGGTGGCCAGGATCTCATCGAGCTCCGCCTTCTCAGCTGCCGTCATGGCGCCGCCAGTCGTACCGACCAGCTTGATCGCCGCGGCCAGCGCCAACATACCCTCATACGTCTTGATGACCGTCTGATAGAGCGCTACCTGTTGAGCATCAGTTAGGGCTGCCATGAAGTCGGGGACAACCGTACCACTTCCTGGTCCATACGTCTGGGGATCGAGCACCGGCATCGGATCACGGCCGGGCGGCGTGTTGATCTGAGTCCCCGATCGCTGTACCTCGAAGTGAAGATGGGGTCCGGTCAGATGGCCACCGCCGGGGATCACCGCCCCCGAGAAGCCGAGCGGTGTGCGGTAGGCCACACGCTGTCCCAGGAGCACGGTGTAGTTGCCGTGCACGTAGTAATCCACCTCGCCAGAGGCCACCAGAAGCCCCAGGATGCCCGATGTGCGATGCTCGACCGTCCCCGCCCGCACGGCGTAGAGTGGCGTCCCCACGGGCATCCCAACGTCTACGCCGCAGTGCCAGTAGCCGCCGAGGTAGCGCGGCTCCACGGTCAGCGTGGTCGGGCCCCACGGTTGGGTGATCTGCCAGTCCCCCTGCCAAGCGGCGGATCTCACCGCACGCTCAGGTAGGCAGCCACGCCACCGAGGCCGAAGGTCAGCGCCGAGCCGACGCCGAGTAGCATCCACATGAAGCGTTCTAAGCGCGTCATCCGGATGCCTAACTCGCGGTCGCTAAGCTCTCTCGCCTTCTCTTCCAAGTCGATCGCCGCTCGCCAGCGATCCTCCTCGCGCTGCCGCCGATCCCAAGTTTCGCCCACACTCAGAGGTTGCCGGCGGTAGCGATGACCTGCTGAATGGTGATCGCGTCCGAGGCGCCGGTGGTGATGCAAACGCCGACGATCAGGCTGGCCACGGTCACATCAAAGGCGCCGGAGATTGTGTTGACATCGATGTTCGGCTCGGTGCAGTGACCGAGCAAGCCGGTGGCACCGCCAACGTGGCTGAGGTGGAAGTTGCCGGAGACCACGCCCGAGGCCGAAAGGGGCCCGCGGACCAATGCGTCGATCGTCACCATGCCAACGTCAGCCGCAGCGGTACCGGCTGTCTTGGTAAAGCTGACCCGAGCAGTGTCAGCGGTTGTGCCGGCAGTGCCGAAGCAGATGTCAAAGGTGCTGGCAGCCGATCCGGCGGCCGTCTTGGTCAAGTCAAAGCGCCACTGGAAGAAGGTCCCGATGCGCAGCTTGCCCGTAGGGACGCTTATCGCCGAGCCGCTCAGATAGGTCCGCACAGTGGCTGCTGGCGTCTGTGCCGCAGCGGCACCACTGGTGTTGTTGAGTACGTTACCGGCCCACGCCTTGAGCACTGGTCCGACAGTGGCTTGCTTGCTAGCGCCTCCTTGGACGATGTAGAGCAGGTCAGCGTCAGCAAGAGTAGTAGCTGCGGGTAGGGCACTGTCTTTTGTGTCGGCCATCAGCGCAAGTCTATACCGTCAAGTGCCGATGTCCTCGACGAGGATATAAGCAGGGGTGGTAGTTCCGGGCGAGGGCGCTGAGATATTGCCGGTCCCCGAGTTGCGCTTGGCGGTCAATTTGTAGGTGTGGACGCCCGTGCTCGGCGTCAGAATTACCGAATCCGCCATCGTGTTCTGAAAGGCGATTGGCCCAACTCCGCTTAACAAGGTCGTCTGCACCACCGTAGCCGCCCCGTCATAGGCCAAAATCGCCACCGCATCATTGGCCACTGACGAAGAAACAGTGACCGAGTAGCTAAGGCGTAGCCGTCGCCCACTGCCCACGGTGACTGTCACTGTTAACCCGGTCAAATCAACCTCTGTCGTCAGCGTTGCCTGGTTAGCGGTGACCTGCGCGTAGCCGAGCACGCCGCCTGGCTGCACCACGCCAAGCTGTTGCGTGGCCACGCCGGCCGTCCGCGTGATAGCGCCGCCGGCCACCGTCTGCAGGGTCTGGTAGGCGTCGCCGAACTCGATCAGGTAGGCGGGCGTTGGCTGCCCGGTGAGCGCCGCCCCCAGCCAGGTCTGGGTTACATTGGTGATCGTGCAGCTGACGGCAGCCAGCCCGAGGTTGGTCGACGTGATGGTTACCGTCTGGCCTGCTGCAAAGCCGGTCTCGTAGGTCTTGAGGCTGCCGTAGGTGCTAAGCGTTCCGTCCTGGTTCTGAGAAGAGCGCACCTGGAGCTCGACGTAAGGAAAGGCCGTTCCTTCGAGTAGTAGGTAATCGCCCGACTCCAAAAGCAGCGCTCCGCTGCCGTCCTCCAAGAGTAGATGGCCGCCAGTCACGACATCGCTGAAATTGCCGGGTGCGGTGGTGACGCTCGCCACAGTGTTGTTGGTGGCCGCGACCTGGATCTCACGATAGTTCGTGATCGTATCGGTCAGGCCGGCCAGTGCTGTGCTGACCACTCGGCCACTCCAGGTTGGGTTCGTGATCGTCACCGGATCGCCGAGCGACGGCACGACCGTGTCAAGTAACAGGTAGCCGCTACCGTCCTCCAGTTGTAACCGGCCGCCATCCTCCAGCAGCAGGTAGCCGCCCTGTGTCAGCGTGAAGTCGGCGGTGTTCTGCTTGGTCGAGAGACTGCCGTACTTCAGATAGGCGGTTTGATCGAGGATGGGCGGCGCAGCCTTCAGGACGATGATGGCGCCGGCGGCGTATTGGGTTGTGCGGTTCGAGGTTACAATCGGGGTAAGTGGCGCTCCGGTCAAAGGACCGATCTGATACTCGACCTCCATGTGTTGAAACGCCGCGTCCGTAGCCGCGCCGTTGTCGCCACCAGACACCAAGCTTGTGAATCCTGGCGGCGGTGTATAGGCGATCGAGTTAAAGGCATGAAGTTGAATCCAACCGACTAGCACCAAATCGCCAGCAGTCACAACGCTACCAGTCGTCGTTAAGGTTAACGATGTCCCCGCCGAGGCCGTGGCCATGCCTGACGTTTCGAGAGTGCCGATCGACGCCACGTTCGTCCATTCACTGATGGTTGCCAACCAGGAGGGAGCTGACGGGATTGATCCGACATGAGCAATCTGCACGGTCTGAATGCCGCCTGGATTATTGGCGTAAGTCCAGATCTCGTAATCGGCGATGTTGGGAACGCTCGTAATCTGGGCCTGGGCCTGCTTGGTCCAACCGGCCGGAAGAGTATAAGTCTGGTTGGCGCTAGCGCCGCTGCCGTAAGTGATGACCGCAATCAAGCAGGTCCCGGCGGTTGAAGCGACCGGCAGCTTAAGGGTGATTGGAGCGCCGCCCACGAAGAGTGGATAACCAATCTGTGGCGGATCGTTCTTCTGAACGAAGGCTACCGCTCCTGAGCCGATGCTGACTGTCGTGGCGGTCATGGTTGCCCAAGCGTATACGGCCAGCGCGGTGAATGCGAGCGCGATAAGGATGATGGCGACAAACCTGCGAAACATGGGAGAATCCTCCCGGGGCCGCGTAACCGGTGAGTCAAGCACCGCGCCGCGTGGCCCCGCTAGCGCAGTCTACGTCCCAGGACGGAATCGTGCATGACGAATCAGCGCATTGCTGATCGCGTCGATGGTCGGCCCGTGGTCCATGAACATGCCGCCGTTGATCGTCAGGTTGACCACAGCGGCCGTTTGGCGAGTGCCTACCCCTCCGAAGCCGCCGACGCCCTTGCTGACTGCACGACCACCCGTAGGGCTCGGCTCATGCGTCAGATCGTAAGCAGCGTTGTGGCTGCCGGCAATCTTGTCGATGAGCTGCACGGTCAGATCTAGTATGCCGACCAATGTACTGGCGGCCTCAATCAACTTACCCCAAACCTTGAGAAGCCCTGGCGCCGTCTTCTCGGTAAAGCCCTGCCAGGACTTGTTGAGCTCGTTTTGTTTTTGCGTCGTTTCATCGATTGCGTCACGGCCACCCTTTATCCGAGCCTCGATCAACGCGAGGATTCGACGATGCTTCTCAGCCGTCGGTAGGGTCTTGTCGTTCATAATCTTGTCGAAGGCCACTGTATCGCCAAGTAGATCCTTGACCGCCTTCTTGTTCCCGGCCATGGCCAGCACCAGGGTCTTCTCGGCATCGGTCACAGGGATGTGCTTGATGGCCGCATAGTCCAACGCATCCCCAAGGATGTTTAGGGCGGCAGCCGTGTCATAGCCAGCACGGATGATCGACGCCAGCGCTTCTTGCGTGTCGTACTGGTCGCTGATAAAGCGAGCGTTGGTGTTGAGGAAGGCTTCAATCGCCGCCCCGTGCTCGGCCAGCGTGTCCTTCTGAGTAGCGTATGCCTGTGTCAACAGGTTGGTAGCCGTTTCCTGCTTCTTGAAGTTCTCGATACCGTCACTCCCAACCTTGTATAGAACGGCAAGAACGGCGACCAGCGCAAGTGACTCAACGTTTAGCCCGAACAGACTTGCCTTGAGCGCATCAGCGCCGGCCAGGTTGGCGAGCGTCGTAAAGCGAACTAGTACGTTCTCTTCAGGCATCCTTAGATCCGGCCATCGCCTCTTGCGCCATGTCGGTAAAGATGGTGGCCGCCTCCACCAATTGATGGCTAAGGACGCTCAACCGCTGTATGGCGTTGTTCAAGCGCCCCACCTCATCCAGGTCGATGTGGGTGTAAAAGTTCTGCGGATCGTTGAAGGCGGCGGCAAGTTTGGAAGCTGGCACCGCAGCAAGGTTGGCGAGCGCCATGAGCTCAGGCTGATCGGCAAGGATCGCCATTACTTCTTACCCCACCAGGAACGCCACCCGTAGTAGAAAGCCACCATGCGTTTGATTCCTCCCATCGCCTTGTGCGCTGTATAGAACGCAGGCTCTCCTCCTCCCCCAGCAAAGACATGAGCCAGCTTGGATTGGCGAGCGGTTAGCTTGCGACCACTACGTCCGCGGAAACTACCGCGCGTTCCAAACTCTCGCCAATACATCTGAATCGCGCCGCGGATCTCGCCAGTCGTCTTGTTGCCGACTTGATGCACGGTCACCTTAAGCGTGTCCCGACCGTGGTAGCCGAAATGCGCTGGACCAAGTGGAGTAGCGCTGGCCGTAACCGCCTTGGCCTGCTCGAGCAAGATCTTAGTGTTCTCAAAGTTCATGGCAAGAATCCGCGGCCGTGCCAGCGCCAGCTTTTCGAGGAGCGCCTTGTCGTAGACCTTCATAGACACCTGAAGCGCAGGCATCAGTCCCCCGGCGTCAGACGCATGACTCGGCGGGCTGCATTGTCGTACTTCAGGTGGCAAGAGGCACACAGAGGGATGTAGTCAGTCGGCACGATGGAGAACATACCGTGCAATGGGTCCCAGCGCGTACCTCGACCGGTAATCAGTGCCACTCTCTGATGCTTGATCGATCCACAGTGAAGGCACGGCTGCCCGCGCAGTAAAAGACGAGCTCGATAGTGGGCGCCCCTTGATCCAACGTTGTCGCCCGCCCAGTGGGGATGTTGTGCGCCCGACAGCCTTCTCGCAATACGCCGAGCTTCCTCCGAAGTGATCCGGCGAATGTTTGAAGGATCACCAGTCCAGCCGACATAGTTGCCGTTCGCTCGCCGAGCCGCTATGCGCTTAGCGACGTGCTCCGACGTTTGCTTGCGGCCCGTAAGAGGATGTGTCATCCTTACACTGTACCATGGCACAGCTATAATTGCGCGACAGTGTCCACACCTGTTACTAAAAGCGAGCAGCTGAACGCCACTTTGTCGCTGACCTTGGACGATTCCTTGTAGTCAGAGAGCAGGGCGTTGAAAGTATGGCTGGTACCCTGGCCGGCGTTGTTGCCAGCTGGGTAGAAAATGACCGCGGTGGTCGTGCCCACCTGATTTAGCGCGATCTGGGCGAACAGCACCGAAGCAGGGCCGGTGGTGACGGTCGGATCCCAGGAGCCGCTCAGCGTCAATGTTGCGCCAGCAAGGCCGCTCAGGTAAGTCTTGTAGAGGTTGGTGGCGACTGTGGTCTCGGCGGTGTCAACCTTGATGTCGATGTCCGCGGTGTCACAGAACAAACTGAGCGCTTTCGTTGCCACGGTCACTTCGAACAGCCGCCCGTGTTTAAAGGCCGTAGCGACACCTCATGGCGTAAAGCTTACTCCTAGGTTGGGTAGCGCGCTACGGCAATCGAATAGGTGGCGGCAGCCGTGCCAATGGTCGCCACCGCTCGAACGAACTGGCGCACTGTACCGACCACCACAAGGCGCTGGGCGCCCAAGCTGGTCATGTTGGTGAAGGCACCCCCTGCAATGTCCGTGTAGGCGCCTCCTTGCGTCGTGGCGTCCTGCAGCTTGAACTGGTGCGTTCCTGCCGTGTAGGCGGTGACGTGAAGGTGGGCAATCAGCCCGGTCCCAGCCGCGCTCGTCATAACGCCATCGCCAGTTCCAGTAATCGTGCCCACGTTCTCGGAGGCGAGCGGATGGAGGCTGACGCCATAGCCCACCATGCCGGACGATGTTCCCTGAGGCGCCGTGCTATCTGCCTGCCATGTGAAGCCAACTGGATTAGTCGTCTTGGACGATTCCTTGTAGTTGGAGCTGTTGAACGTCTGCAGCCGGACAAGATCCCCAATTGTCGTGGCACCGGCGGGTGCGTAATTGAGGATTCCTGAAGAGGCTTGAAGCGAAAGTCGGACGGCTGTCAGGGTGGGATCGTAGTAACCATAGCCAAAGAATTGGGAGAAGGCGGGGCCGGCAATGAAAGACTTATACGTAGATTTGGCAGTAGAAACCTCGGACATCTGAACATAGGTGTTGAACTGGGACGAGAAGAGAAATGTGGAAATGTCCTGTGCCGTAGTGGCCGTACCGTGCAGCACCTCGAACAAGCGCCCATGTTTGAAGGGCATTAGGAGCCGCCTACCTCAACGATGAAGCGGGCGCCCAGGTACTCTTCCGTACCAGGGCCGACAAGGAAGACAATGCCAGCATCCCTCACCGCCACAGTATCCACTTGAGAGGATAGATCCGTCCCAATTGTCGCTTCAAGCACCATCGCCACCGAGGTCAGGCCGTCGAGGATGGTGGAAAGCGCGTCCCGCGCTTCGAGCCCGGTGAGGTTCCCGACCACGAAATCGACCGTGAAGGTGGCCTTGTACATGCCATGCTTGGCCGTCTGGTTGAATTCAACCTCCCCAGGACGGGGATAGTTCACAATCGCGCACGGCGGCGTATAGGCCCGCGGCTGGTAGGCATAAACGGTATCCACCAGCCCAGCGTCCCGAATTGTCTTGGCGATGGCGTCCATGGTCGGGCCAAGGCTGAAGCCGCTCACGCGGCAATCCAGTAGCGGGTGAAGTCCCCGAGCATCATCTCTACGTCGGGATCGAGGCGCGACTGCAAACGGATCGCGGTGCCCTGATCCCCGAAGCCGGCGACGCCGAGTGGACTGCCGCGGCGGGCGTAATAGCGGGCAGCCTGGAGCAGGCAAGCGGCCTTGATCGTGGTCGGCACCGCGCCCCAGCCCCACTTGGCGCTGACGAGCAGGCCGCCCGTGTTGGTCGGCAGGGCAGTTGAGGTGCCGAACTCCAGGCGGGTGAAAGGATCGCCCTTGCTGGCCGCGTTGTAAGGCCAAGCGCGCGTTGGCGTGTAGGTGACGGAAGAGATGTAATCGGTGACCGTGATGGCGCTGATCAGCTGCACGTCGAGGAAGAAATCGTCCACCTCCAGAGTGGGCGCCTCGGTGGTAGCAAAGAGTGTGGGGTAGACCACTGACCAGTCGATGGCACCGTAGTAGCCGCCCCACGGCGAGCCTGCGCTGCGACGATAGGTAAAGGTCCGCGTCGCAGCGGCCGTCAACTGCGCCTCGAAGGTGCGGTTGGTAGCAGTCTGAATGGCCGTGGTGGCGGCCGTGATATCCAGGCTGAGATAGGGATCGTTGAGATCTGCCACCGGCGTCTGTCCGGTCATGGCGATGTAGGAGCGCAGTTCGGCCAGGGTGCAGAAATCAGCCATCTAGGGGCAAGTGTAAGGCCGCCGTGCAAGGATTAGCACAGCGGCCTCGAGGCTGAGAGAAGAAGGGCTGGTTAGGCGTGATATCCGGGCAGGAGCTCGTAAGCCGCCGCGTTCCTGACCTTGGCGTCAGTGCGCGCGTAGCCGAAATAGAGCACCTGATTGGAGCCGATACCGGTGTAGGGGTCAACGGCGATCCCGACGCCCTGGACATCGCGAATCAGGTAAGCCTGGTTGATGTCCCCGAAAGCCGCGTAGGCGGTGTTGACGTTGGCCGGGTTGGCAGACGAGGTCAGGCTGAAGGCCGGCGAACCCTGGTCGATCTTGACCGGGTAACCAAGCAGCCGGAAGCTCATCGGCTCGCTGATGCCGGAATCTGAGTAGGAGACCATTAGCGGCCGGTTAGTGCTGTCGACGAAGCCAGAGATCACGCCATGGGTGGCCCAGTTCATGATCCATGAACAGTTCTCGGTGACGTAGCTCGGGTCAAGGTTGTGGATGAAGGCCTGCAGCTGAGCGTTGGCAGTGGCCTGAACCAGACCAGTTGAGAGCACCCAAGCCGCGGTAGTGGTCGAGGTCGCGTTGTAGAGGCCGCTGGGGGCAGTGGTCCCGACGCCGACCGCGTACTCGCTGGCCATCTTGCGGGCCAACCGAACGCCAAGCATCTCGGTCACCAGTGAGGTCACGTCGAAGAGTGCATCGTCGATCAGCTCTCGCGGCACCTTGAGGCCGAGCTGGCCAGTACCGGTGGCCGCGTATTTGAAAGCGCCAAGGGTGACTGTTCCAAAGACGAGATCGGCACCACCAGAGGCGGGGGCGGCGTTGATAGCCGCCAGCGCCGATGAGTTGGCGGTGTCGTCAAGGGTCGGGAAGTTCAGTGGATCGCCGTTGCCAGTGTTGATGTGGGCGGCCAGGGCAGAGATCCCACCAAAGGCCTTGGTTACCCTGACCATCACGGCTGGGCTCAGAGTCGGCACCAGGTAACCACCGCCGGTGGTGGTCTCGGTCTGGGCGTAGGACTCAGGCGTCTGGTTGTGATGGGGCCAGGCAAGCACCTTGTAGCCAGGCAGGCGTGCATCGGTTACCGCCGGAGCGCCAGAGTAGCTAGCAAGCTCCTTTGCCGCGCCCATATCGCCTCGCAGGTACTTATCGAAGGTGTAACGACCATCGTCGCGAGTGCCCTTGACCACGCTCGGCGGCTGGATGCTGAAACGCGGCGCCTCCCAGTGCTGGCCACCCTTGCTGACGGCCTCTTTCCGGGAGAACCGGATGAGATCCTTGTCCCACGCCTCGTACTGGGCAAGCTCATCGTCAGTGAGGGAATCAACACGATCTTCCATCGCCTTCATGGCGACGCGGATCTCTTCGGCGGTTTTCGGCTTGGTCTCGTCTGCCATCCCTAGTACTCGACGTAGCCGAATTCGAAGGCCCAGCTAGAGGCGGCCGACTGTGTAGTGGCGATGAACGGAACCTGGAGGCACTTGCCGGGCGGAATCACCACCGGCGGCATCTGCCTGGTTGTGATTGCGGCCTGGCTGGCCGTGGCGACTGAGGGGCTAGTGAAGCCGGAGACGCTGCCGAACTGAAGGACGAACATGGTTCCGACCGTGAACACAGCCGCCTGGGTCGGGATCACCAGCGCCTGACCGATCAGCACGCGCACGTTGGCAGTGGCCGCGATGCCGGTCGGTAGGAGGCGGATCACTGCCCCCGAAGTGGTGTAAGGGTCGTTGGCGTTGGTCCCCACTGGGGTCAATGCCGTACCGCCAGTAGGGGAAATCGTGTCCAGCTCCAGCTTCAGTCGAAGGTCAACTCCGGCCGTACCGGCCGCCGTGTTGTAGCCCACGATCCAGTCCAGATATAGGGACCGGCCTATGTTGTTGGCGTTGTTGTTGAGGATCGTAAAGAGCGGCGCCGTATCGCTGAAGGAGGTCGGCGCAGCTGCGGTGGCAACACCGGTGGCCCCGTTGTTGGCGGTGAAGTAACTGCCAGCATCGATGACCGCGCGGGTAGTGTTCAGTGGCATTACTTCTTACCAGTCCCGAAATGAGCTTCCTGGCCGAGCTTCTTCTGTACCGCGTCAACGCGATCACGCATTTCCTGTCGCACCTTCTCGTCGGGCTCGTCAAGTACCTTGCCGATCAACGCGTCACGCTCGGCGAGAAGGGCACGACCCTCGGGACTGTCGTTGTCTACTCCTGCCATGGGCTTAGGCTCCAGATTCGTGGCTGTGAATGAACATCTACGGAGACGCTATCACATTCTCGCTCGCTGCGCGTGTAGGTTTTCTGCTAGTCCTTACGCGTCAACCGACGCAGGCGAAGGCGCTGGAGTCGGGGATCTCCTGGCTGAACTGAGTTCAGCACGACTGAAGTGCCCTGGAAGGCTGGATTCTCCACGAAGTTGATCTGGTCAAGTTTGCCTTCGGTCCAGATCCGAACCTCGCCTCGCTTCTCGTACTTGCCGGGGATGAACTCAAAGCTGACTCCGATCTCTTCGCCGGCATCTACAAGAGCCTGGAGATCGCCAGCATAACTGGTCTTGGGCGGCTTCAGCGCAAAGTCAACCGTAGCCCCGTTGTCAGCCAGTTGCAAGGTCCCCGCCTTCTGGGAGCCGAGCCGAAGCACAGACTCGTGCCCCCAGTAAGCGCGGACCTTGCCAGCCGCAATGCTCGGCTGGAAGATGCCCGGCTGAAAGCCATGTTGGCGACCGTCGACGGTGACCGTCCCGTAGGCGTGAACGCGGCCGCTGAAAACCCCAGCCTCAAACTTAGCGTCCGCAACGCCGAAGGTTAGCCGTTCCATCCCAGCTATTGTGTCATTCCGGCAGGCACCTTGCCGTTCGCGTTTCAGCCTCCGGTGGTCGGCTGTGGAATCTCCGGCAACTTACCAGATGGCGGTACTGGCGCTGGCGTGCGGAAGGTATCAAGCGGGTCCTTGGGACCAAGGCCGGCGAACTCGCGATACTCCTCTTCGCTAAGTACGCCAGCGTCAAGCTGCTGCAGCAATAGCTTGATCTCGATCTCCGGCGTACCCTGTAAGAGGCCCTTGTAGTCGAACTCAACAAACTTGGTGCTTGGCCCGATGACTGGTGAAACGGCCTCCTCGATACGCGAGGTGATTGGCATCAGGGTGAAGCGCGCGAAACCAGCCACTTGCTCGGCAAGGCCCGACGCAAAACTCTGTTCCTTGCTTGTGCTGAAGAGCAGGTGGGCGGGAACGCCGAGCATCCGCGCCACCTCATGAACGGTGAACTCGCGCTGTTCAATGAACTGCGCCTGATCGTTGCTTTGGGTCCAGGGCGTGAACTCGAACTCCGCGTTGGTGGTGACGATTTCGCCCGCGTGCTCTGGACCGAGCATCGTTTCCTTGAGCGCCTTAGCAACTGCTTGTGCATCCTCGAAAGTGACCTTGGCGCCAGAGCGCGCAGAGACCAAGCCGGAAATGTGCGCGCCATTGGTCATCGTTCGCCGCGCAGCAATGTCAAGCGCCTGCGCTAGGGCGATTCCACCTCGGAAGAGCCACATTGGGGACAGGCCACGCAGGCCGTCGAGGGAAGGTCCGAGAATCTGGGTCATACAGCGGCCTTCGATCGCGTTATCGCAACCGTCGCCGAATTGCAGCTGTTTCCCGCCCGAAACAGTGACTGTAAAGACGCGCAGATTGCCCTCCCAGCGCGGTATGTAGTTAGTCGGCGCGAAGGGCACTAGGCCGATCAACTCGCCACCGTTGGCGTGAACGTGCGGTAGACCAACCTCCCCGGCCGTCACCAGATTCAATACCACCTGCTCTTTCCAGTTGAAGGGCGTCATCCGGCCGGGCCCGCCTGGCCACTGATCCATGAAGCTGGTCGACGGCTCGCGGGCATCGCCATCAGCATCCCAGTGGTACGTCTTGAGCGGCAAGCTGGCGATCGTGCCAGCAAGGATCTGAACGCCACGGTTGAAGGCTGGATTCTCGAGTGCCTGATAGGCGGGGAAGTTACCGGCCGGTCCTAAGCCGAAGTGGATCAGGTCGGCAAAGGCCGGACTGCTGATCGAAATGTTGGCGTACTTCTCTGGGTCGCGAAAGGCTGCCCAGCGTTCGCCTAGTGACGGCACGCGCTCAGTCTAAGCTTATAATATTGGTAGCCCCAATGACTGGACGCTTACTCACCTATTCCATCACTCCAAGCGGCTGTTGGATTTGGCAAGGTTCATTGCACCCAAATGGGTATTCCCGCATTGCGGTCCGCCATTCGCGCGTAAAGGGCTGGGGACATAGGGTTATCTGGGAGGAGCTGGTTGGACCGATCCCAAAGGAGATGACGCTCCACCATGTGTGTGAGACGAGAGCGTGTGTCAATCCAGATCACCTGCGCCTGGTGACGCTCGCCGAAAATATCGCCCTTGCACGATCTAGGAAACGCGTGGCAGGTATATCGCGGCCATTACCGGCTAAGGCCATCCATGGCAGATACACGACTTACCAGAATTACCGATGCCAGTGCCGCCCTTGTCTTGATGCGTGGAATGCCCACTGCGCGATCTATCGCTAGCCGCGTTTGGCGTTGCACGACCGGCAGAGAATCAGGATGCCGTGAATGACCCCACCCCCATGTCGGACGGCTTGAAGATGATGACGGGTGAGGTCCACGTTACGCCCACAGTCAGCGCAAGGTCCGGCAAGCGGGATGGCGCGATATAGCGAATCAGAATAGGCGCGGCGTTTCGGTTGCGCGTTGCGGCGAGCCTCAAAATAGCGAGCGCAGTCAGGACAGCGGCCCCGACGCCCAGCGCTACCAGTAGCTTTCCCACAGTCACGACACCGATGCATAGCAATCAACGCAGAGGCGCTTGCTCCGATGCTCGAGCGGTACCCGCAACCAGTCCCCATGGCTGACAAAGAAGTGCGCGTAGTCGCGGCCGCAGAGCTCGCAGGGCGCCTTGATCGTGCGATGAACGAACACCCTCACATACCCATCGTGCGCGTGATCCCAGCGCTCGTCATAGTCGTGCTCGGCTGGGTTGACGCGCTCCCACTGGGCGGTCATCCGACAAACAGCCGGCGCTGCACCTCTTTGTGCTCGTAGCGATCGACCGCCAGCGCCAACGCGATGCAAGCGTCAATGTGGCCGCGCGGTGCACTCTTGCTCTTACTCAGCGTGAAGCCACGCTCATTGAGGCGCGGTACGGCGTTGACCACCTGGGCGCCGAACAGTTCGTCAGCCTCATGTGTCAGGCCGCCGCGCTGGATGCGCTCGAACAGCGCACCGACGATCGGCGTCATCTGCTCCACCGACTGCGGCACCTCGACCATGGGCAGCCGTCCCTCTGTGAGATAAATGGCTGGCAACTCGAATAGGCGTTTGTCATAGCTGATAGCCCTCACGTCCCAGTCCTTGTCTAGGTCGCGAAGATACTGGGTAACAGCCGCGATATCCACAGTCTGACCTGGCGCTGGCATCCAGATCCTTGCGGTGGCGTGGAGCCGGCCGTCTGGTCGCTCCTGAACGCAGACGATGGCCGTAGAGTCTCGGACGAGGCCGACGTCAACGCCCACGTATACGGGTAGTTCTCGCCGCAGCTCGTAGTGCTCCTCGAGGCCGGCCCAGATCGTTCTAGCGTCGGGTCCCAGCCAAGAGTCGTGTCCGGTGACATCAGGTTCATTGAGATGGTACGTCCTGAACGCCGCCTCTGGCGTCATCACCGCAGCGTTGCGCAGGAACGCAATGTCCGGCATCCCGTGCTTTAGGTTGGGGTTGGCCCGATGCCAATTGGCCTCGTCGGAAAGAGCGGCACCAGGTTGTCCGGAATGGACTCGCCATAGGAAATCGGCGGGGGCGTTTCCGTCCCTGACCATTTTGCGGAGCTGATAAAGCGGCGATGTAGTGTCAGGCCCCCAAGTGCCAGCTCCGAGTACACGAGCGCCCCGCCGTTTCCGTCCGAGTAATACCGCATCCCACGTAGCCTGCTGAATATGTCCCACTTCATCAACATAACCTCCTGGCCAGATGTCTAGCCCCTGCAAAGTGTCGGGATCGCTGGAGCGCGGAATGATCTTCCCGCCAGTCCTGGGAACGAGGATTGTCTCAGTGCCCACGCCAGAGAACACCAGTGAGCGTCTGGCGAGCTCGGGCTCGGCCTGGATCATGCTCACCACCTGCGCGTAGACGGCCGTTCGCGCCTGGTTGAGCGAAGCGGCCACGATCGGGATCAGCGGCGCTCCCTGTGAATCGCCCTCGAAGAGATCCCACGCAGCCATCATCGCCAGGTCGGTCGACTTACTGCCCCCGCGCCCCATACCGCGCACGCCGGCGCTGTAGTCGCCCTCGAACCATTCCTCGGCAAAGCGCTTCTGCTCCGGCCAGAGCTTGACCAGCTGGCCGGCGGCGGATCCGCGCGGAAGCCGGAGGTATTTCTCGGCGAAGCGAATGTAACGGCCAACCCTCGAGCCTCTCCACCTGACCCAGGGCCCAGCGGTGCTGTCCTCAGCCCGCTTGGCGGCATTACCCTCCCGAGTCAAGGATCGTCCCGGCTTGTTTTGTATCTAACTCAAGCCC
>Ga0137409_10002724_pt1 | contig 18846 bp, 14 predicted proteins | sample CZODoug1_16funga_FD_122059 | JGI IMG/M metagenome (GOLD analysis project Ga0137409, IMG submission 122059) | Vadose zone soil fungal communities from Angelo Coast Range Reserve, California, USA - CZODoug1_16fungal (Hybrid Assembly) | ecosystem: Environmental > Terrestrial > Soil > Vadose zone... | reverse complement strand
TGGGCCGTGGCTTTGTCCACTTTGCCCGAACCCCGAACCTGGGCGTAGTCCCGTACGCGCCGCAACAAGCGGTTGGCGATACGTGGCGTGCCGCGAGAACGGCCCGCGATCTCGACCGCGCCGGGGGTATCGACTTCGACGCCGAGAATCTCCGCGGAACGCTCTACGATTACGCGCAGGTCTTCCGGTGTATAGAACTCCAAACGAAGAACAATTCCGAACCGGGAGCGTAGAGGCGCAGAGAGCAGGCCTGCCCGCGTGGTGGCACCGACAAACGTAAATGGCTGAACTTCAAGAGTATGCGTCCGCGCCGACGGGCCCTGGCCGATGATGATGTCGAGTCTGTAGTCCTCGAGAGCCGAGTAGAGAATTTCCTCAAGAACCGGCTGCATGCGGTGGATTTCGTCGATGAACAGAACTTGCTTGTTTTGCAGGTTGGTCAGGACGGCCGTCAGGTCGCCTTTGATCTGCAACGCCGGGGCCGCCGTCGACTGAAACGCCGCTCCCATTTCGTTGGCAATGATGTTCGCCAAGGTCGTCTTGCCCAAGCCCGGCGGCCCGTAGAGCAAAACGTGATCGAGCGCCTCGCCGCGCGACTTTGCCGCTTCTATCGCGATCGCTAAGTTGTCTTTGACCTTATTCTGTCCAATGAACTCGGCGAGCCTCTGCGGGCGCAGCTTCAACTCGAACGAGGAATCATCCTCGACCGGCACGGCGGAAACCAGCCGTTCTTTCGGGTCCAGGCCTTTCTGATCTATGTTCTTCGTCGGGAGAGGCACGCTAGGGCGATGGTAAAGCGAAAACCGGTCGGGCGCAATCCGGCTGTGGCGAGGACACCGAAATTACTACGGTGCCGCGATCACTCCGAGGCGCGCGCCTTGCAGCTTTTCGGCGTCAAACCATGCGAGTTTGAGACCGAACCACGTACCCGGAGTTGGCTTGGCTTTCGTCGAGGCCTTGCCGAAGTCTTGGCCGCTCAGGAGGAACGCGACCGGGCAGTCTCCCACGTCTTGCAGTCTCTTCGCCAGCCACCCGTCTGCATCCAACGCTCCGGCCAGCATGACTGGAGTGCCTGGAAAGTAAGCGAGCTTGGCTCCAAACTCCGGATGATCTTCGCGGGCAGGTTCTGGCCAGCCGTACGCTTTCCGGAACAAAGCAATAGCGGCGTCCATGTCCTTCACGCCCAGCACCACAGACGCGACACTGCTTAACCCCATCTGCGCTGCACTCGATGAGGGCTTCACTCGCCACTCACGGGGAGTGGTGTCCTGAATCATGAAAGGCAGCATCGCTCCAGCCTGCTGCGTTCCGAGTGCGGCTGTCTTCCATTCCAGCACCTTGCCATCCGGCTTCTTTCGGCCACCCGGAAACGGGCCGTCCACGGGCAATCCCACGCTCTTCAACGCATCGACATCCTTCTGGATATCCGCGCTACCTACTGCCCACGCGCAGGCGCCCGCATTTGCCAGCATCAACTTCGACCAGGAGGACTCGGTCGCCGTCCCCGCCTTCATCGGCGCCACCAGCTCCAGATACGAGCCATCCTCAAGTCCGATGACTGCCATGTGTGTGCCGCCATTGGCATGGGGGCCGCCATAGTCGGCTGCTAGCCCAAGGCTCCCGAACGCCTCTTGCAACACGCTCAAGTCCGGTCCGCAAATAGTGACGTGATCCACCTTCAGAGGGCGCGATTTATCCGCCGCGGCGGGAACTCCGATGCTTAGAATCATCGTCGATGCCGTCGCCAGTTGGAGCCACTGAACAGTCAGATATCGCTCCTCTACTTCACATCCGTGCGTAGATCAGCCGGACACAGCCCACGACAATAGCAACCAGACCCAAAACCTTGAAGACGATTCTCATCCTAGGAGAAAGCTGCCGATACTGTTGCGGACCTGACGTAATGGTTACATCCTCTCTGAGATCAGGCAGATCAACGCCTACGAGCCCTGCGACCAGGAAAAAGATTCCGAAAATAATCAAACCCCAGTTTCCATTCATCGCCTTCCGCCAATGAACAACTACTCGTCCTCTTCCTTTACGTCGCCCCGTGCTGCTCGTGCCTTCTCCACAATCTTGTCCTGCAACTGCGCCGGAACGACATCGTAGTGGTTCATCTCCATGTTGAAGCTGCCGCGGCCCTGGGTCATTGCCGTCAAGTCGACACCGTAGGTCAGCATCTCCGCCATGGGCACTTCTGCGCGGACGATTGTATTGCCGCCTTTGTTGTCCATGCCCTGAATCCGGCCCCGGCGCGAATTCAGGTCGCCCATGATGCTGCCAGCGAACTCGTCGGGCGCAGTAATCGAAACCGCCATCACGGGCTCCAGCAGGGTCGGTTTGGCCACTTCCATCGCTTTGCGAAAGGCAATGCGACCCGCCACCTGAAACGACAAGTCGTTCGAATCCACATCGTGATACGACCCGTCGTATAAAGTCACCCGGAAATCCACCACCGGGAATCCCGCCAGAAATCCTCTCGCCGCCGTATCGCGAATTCCCTTCTCGACCGCCGGAATATAGTTGCGCGGAATCGCTCCGCCAAAAATTGCATTTACAAACTCAAACTGCCCGCCCCGGGGCAACGGCTCCATCTTGATCTTGCAATCGCCATACTGGCCGTGTCCGCCGGACTGCTTCTTGTGGCGGCCCTGGACGTCGGCCTTGCCGCGAATGGTTTCTCGATATGGAACTTTTGGAGCTTTCAGGATGACTTCCGCGTGGTAGCGCTTCTTCAGGCGCGCCACGGCTACTTCAATGTGCTGTTGCCCGGTTCCGGCGATGAGAAATTCGTTGGTCTGTGGGTCGCGGAAGAAGCGCAGCATGGCGTCTTCTTCCATTAGCTTGTGCAGGCCGCTGCTCAGCTTGTCTTCATCGGCGCGGCTCTTCGGCTCAACGGCAAACGTGATCGCCGGCTCCGGGAGCTTGATGTGCGGGTAGCGAATTGGGGAGGATTTGTCGCCCAGGCTATCGCCGGTCAGCGTGTCCTTCAGCTTAGCCACCGCGCCAATATCTCCGGCGTGCAGCTCGGTTACCGGCACGGCCGTCTTCCCTTGCATGATGGAAAGGTGTGCGAACTTTTCGGAAGAGTTGCGCTCGAAGTTTTGCACGGTGGCGTCGTTCTTCAACACGCCGGAAAAAACTCGGAAGTGCGAAACCCTGCCCGAAAACGGGTCGGAGACGGTTTTGAACACATATAAGGACCCGGGTTCCGCATCCGAAACCTTCCTGGCGGGCGGAGCACCGTTGCTCCCCGGATCCCCCAGCACAACCTCCCGCTCGACCGGTGCCGGAACGTAGTCCACAATAAAGTCCAAAACCTCGTCTGCGGCCACGTTGCCTAGCCCGGAGGCAAATAATACGGGGAAGATGCGGTCTTCGCGAATCGCTTCATGCAGCGCCGGAATCAGGTCTTCTTCGGGGATGGTTCCCTTCTCGAAGAACTCCTCCATCAGCGCGTCTTTGCCTTCGGCCACCAGCTCCACCAGCCGCTCGTGCGCTTCCTGCGCGGCGGCTTTTAAGTCTTCGGGAATGTCTGTTTCTTTGCCTTTTCCGTTTCCGCCCAGCTCGTACAAGCGTGCCTTCATACGGACCAAATCTACTACGCCTTTGAAGTTCTTTTCCTTTCCGATCACCATCTGGAGCGGTGTCACCGCGCGCCCAAACGCCTTGGTCAGGGATTCCAAAACATGCTCGGCATCGGCGCGCTCTCGATCCATGCGGCTGGCTACAATCAGGCGGGGCAGGTTGATCTCTTCGCAGTAGCCCCAAACGCGCTCGGTAACGACTTCCACGCCCGCTACGCCGTCCACAATCACCAAGGCCGCTTCCACGACGGGCAGCACCATCTTGGCTTCATGCACAAACATGCTGAAGCCCGGCGTATCGAGCAGGTTGATCTTCGTTTTGCCCCATTCCGTAAACGCAACGCCGCAGGAGAGCGACATCTTGCGGACGATTTCTTCTTCGTCGTGGTCGGTGGCCGCACTGCCGTCGTCCACGCGTCCCAAACGCGGGGTGGCGCCGGCGGTGTACAACATGGCTGAGATGAGGGAGGTTTTACCGGCGTGCCCATGGCCGACGACGGCCAGGTTCCTTAGATTTGCGCTCTCGTACACTTTCAAGGGGCTCTCCTTCTGCGTCCAGGCATCGGAGTTCGTTCGACGTCCATTTTGACAGCGACAACCGGACCGAGACAGAATCGCAGGGCCAGGCTGCAACCGTACCCTGCAAAACCCCAGATGCTAGCACACGGCGGAAGATCGCTCAAACAGGCCTTTCGGCGAAGTCCTCGCGCTCTCGTTCCTTCCTGCCCGCGGGAACATTCCTGGAACGTCCAGCGTCTACTTCAGGAGTAGGAGGAACGCGAATTCTAACGATTCAGTTATCCTGGCCGAATCGCAAAGCAGCTATCCGTGCCACAGTTCTGGCGGTCGTTGGGCTGACCGCGATCCACAACGCGGTGTTCGTGCCGTTTTTCGCCTATCGCGGCATCGCTTCTTCCAAGGCTACGGCACTCGCTGCGATGGAAGCCCCTCCTACGTTGCTCGAGCGATCACCCATCGGATTCCTTGAAGATGCAGACATCTCGATGGCTTACCTGTCCTCGCTGTCGGAGCCCCCATCCGGAGAGATGCTTCATAAAGGAGTGGAGCTCCGGCGAGTGGCTCATACCTCCGAGTTCAGCCTCATCGTGCTCAGCCCAATCGAGTCCGCCGACAAAATTCGCGCTCTTGCGGAGCGTCTTGGCGGCAATTTGTCATCGTCCCAGTATTCGGGCAGCGACAACAACTATGCCGATATCTCGATCAACGTCCCTGTCGCGGCCCTCGATCAGGCCAAAACAGAGATTCGCAAGCTCGCTCTTCGAATCGAGAGCGAGAATAACGCGGCGGAGGACGTAACGAAGGATTGGGTGGACAGTGATGCCCGGCTACACAATCTGCGGGCGAGCGAGCAACAGTATCTCCACATTCTCAAGCTCGCTGGCTCCGTCAAAGACACCCTCGAAGTTACAGGAAAACTCAACGAAATCCGTGGCCAGATCGAGCAACTGGAAGCGGAATTCGCCACCCTTGCGAAGCGCGTCCAGACCGTCGCTATTAGCGTACGACTCCGCGCTGACGCCGACATCCAAGTCCTAGGCTTGCGCTGGCGTCCGCTATACCGGGCCAAACTCTCATTGCGCGAGGCTGTGGACTCGCTTGGGAGCTACGGTGCCACCATGTTCTCCGTGATCTTGCATCTTCCAGTTATCGCCCTCTGGCTGTTTACCTTCTTCGCCTTTGCTGCCGTCGGCTGGAAGATCCTCCGTTGGGCGGCTCATGTCTTCCTCGGCTGGAGTGTTCACCAGAAACCATAACCCTCATTCATTCCCCACCAGAGTGCCCGCCCGGTCCGTGTCAGCGAACCGGGCGAGGTTTCTTCTCACCCCATCCGTTCCGCAAACGTAATCTCCCAGCCTTCGGGATCTTCTATACCGAATTCCTTCATCCCGTAGAACTGCTCCTTCATTGGCATGGTAATTTTCACGACGTGCTGCTCGACCGTCTGGAACAGTTCCTCAATTCCCTGCACTTCGATATACAAGGTTAGCGCGCCGCCTGCCGGACGCGCTCCAAGCGCCGGATGGTCCGCGGCCACCGCTTTCTGATCGTTGAAGAAGATCTCTACGGGTCCGTTTGTGACAATCCCGAAGACATATGGCGCTTGCTCCGGCACAGTTTGTCCACGTCGAAAGCCCAGCACGCGGCAATAGAACTCCATGCTGGCGGCAACATCGCGCACTACGAGATTTGGCGTAAGTTTTTGCAGCTTCATATTTCCCTCATTTCAGTTTGAAATTCCGGGTTTGCGCGGATCGTCGATGAACTATCGGATCGAAGAGAGCGCACACCTCCGGTGTGCTCGCATCTCCTCCATCCACGCTCCCGCGAGGAAGAACGTAGGTAGGAACCCTCATTGTGAGTGGCTCCGCCAGGCGGCCGAGCGCGGATCCCGCGAGGTACGGCGAAAGGATACCACGAGGCCTAGTGCTGCCCAAATACCGGCACTTCCCTCTCTGGCTACCTCTTTCCAACCTATTGTCAGACTTTGGCCGGAAATGTGCTCTAATGGTCCGCCACCTGTAGTTGGGAAGTTTCGGAGTCTAGGCCCAGGCAACTCTCGGCTTAGCGCAGTCTCAGACGAAGCACCAGGCCCTTCTAACGACGGCGTTGTAGCCGTACCCAAGGTACATCGCAATACAGTTCCGTCGCCTCCAGCGTAAGGCGAGCACGCAGAACTAGCGCTTCAACCGCTATGTACTCTGGCGTACAGAAGCCGATAGACAGATAGAGGGAACCTATGCGAATCCTGCTCTACAACCCCGACAACGGCGTCACCCGCAACTTCATGCCCCACCTCTGGATGTTCCTCCTCCAGTCGCTCACTCCCGCCGAGCACGAAGTTCTCCTCATCGACGGCAACGCCCAGCCCATGGATGAAGCCGCCCTGGCCCGCTACGTGAAAGACGAAAACATTGGTCTCGTCGGCATCGGCGCCATGACCCGCATGGTCGCGAAGGCCTATCGCGTCGCTGACGCCATCCGCGCCGCCGGAGTCCCAGTGGTCATGGGCGGCCCGCACGTCACCGAAATGGCCGACGAAGCCCTCGAACACTGCAACGCCGTAGCTCTCGGCGAAGCCGACGAAACCTGGCCGCAAATCGTTCAAGATGCCGTACGCGGCCAGCTCAAACCCATCTACGCCCCTGTCGACGACGCCGGCAAGGAACGCAAGCCCTCCCTCAAGGAATACCCCGTCATCCCCTGGGACAAAATCAACCTCAAGCAGTTCAATCTCATCCCCAAAGCATTGACGCCGATGATGAAGAAGCTTGGCGCTGGCTGGGGCACGTTCAGGATCATCCCCGTCGAATCGGGCCGCGGCTGCCCTTACGGCTGCGAGTTCTGCACCGTCACTGGTTTCTTCGGTGACTCCATCCGCTTCCGAACAAACGAAAGCGTGGTCAACGAGCTTCTGCTTCTGAAAAAGCGGGCGCAGAGCGAACTTGGGCAAATTGCCGTCTTCTTTATCGACGACAACTTCGCCATCAACGTCAAGCGGACAAAGTCGCTATTGCGCGACATCATCGCCGCCGGCGCTCAGCTCAACTGGGTCGCCCAGATTAGCGCCAATCTCCTCCGCGACGAAGAACTTGTTGACCTCATCGCGGCCTCCGGCGGCAAATGGGTCTTCATTGGCATGGAATCCGTCGACCCGGTCAACCTGGCCGATGTCAAGAAGGGCTTCAACAAGCCCGGAGAGTACGCGGCCGTTCTGGAACGCCTGGCCCAGCGTAACGTCTTCGCTATTACCTCTTTCATATTCGGTATGGATAACGATACTGTGGGCGCGGCCGAACGCACGCTCCAGCAAGTCCGCACCTGGCCGCCGGGACTACCCATTTTCGGCCTGTTAACGCCGCTTCCCTCGACGCCCCTTTACAAGCGCTTGGAAGTCGCTGGACGCCTCACGCGCCCGAAGCACTGGAAGGAGTTCGTCCCCTTCGCCATGGCGCACACGCCCTTGAGGATGACCATTGACGAGGCCCACGCGGAGGTTAATTACGGCTGGAGCCACGCCTACAGTCCCGAAGCCCTGGCCAAAGCCGTCGATGCCATCGCCGATAAGCCTCTTGGCTACAGGGTCAACATCTTCGTGGCTAAACTCTTTTTCCGCGGCATCTATTTCCCCATGATGGGCAAGATGGCTTGGCCGAAGTGGATCGCCCAGAACCGACGTACGATTTATAAGCTTGTCAAGGAAGGATTTGGGTTCGGAAAGAGAACAGATTTCGGCCATACCGCAGGCCTACATCCGGTAGAAATCGTCGCACCGGCGGGGAAACCGTAGCGCAGCGATCACGCCATCAAGGCCGCGAAACCGAGGGTGGCGTTCGCCGTTCAGCGCATGGGCCTTAACCCATCTCCGTCAGCCTCGCATCGCAGATCTTCATGAAATTCGTAATGGCTTGAACCACCGCCCCATCGCCGATCGAGGTGTTGATCATGGTGTGGTAAAGGGGCAGGTTTGGCCATTCAACACCAAAATATTTCGAAACGTAATCGCCACGCTCACGATCGACGGTGTCGACGAGTTCATGAGCTTCGTCCTCCGTCTTGCCGCGAGCCAGCAGACGCCGTACTTTGTCTTGTGTGGGAGCATAGAGAAACACACGCAGGGTGTCGTTCCTGTCTCGCAAAAAGTGCTGGGAACCTCTTCCGACTACGACACAATTTCCGGTTTCGGCCGCTCGCAGCACGACGCGCTTGGTCATCTTCAAAATGCTTTCGCTATCGACAACATTCAACTTGTGGGCATTGATGCTGCCTTCATAACTGCCTCGCAGAAAGGACCTGAAGAGGCGGTAGTAGAGGGGATCCCTGCGTTCCTCCCGGTCCTCAACGGCCGCTTTAGAACAATTCGCCAGGCGGGCGATCTCCTCGGTCAGCAACTGATCCCATAGCTTCCAACCAAGTTGGCTGGCAAGCTGCGCGGCAACTTCACCGCCGCCACTACCATACTCGCGTTCAATGGTAACGATTTTAATCATCTGGATCCCCGAGTGGCGCGAGCCTTTTCCGCCGGTCCGCCCCTGAATATTTTATCGCTCACTCTATTGGCCTATCCCCTCCACCGCCGGGGTCGTTCTTCTTCAAAATAAAGGCCAAGAAGAACATTACGGCCGCCCCCACGCAGAGAACCTTAAATGTATCGATGTATGCCAGACAGCTCGCTTGGGCTTGAACGGATCGATAGATCCTGGCATAAGCGCCCATCTGCGCTTCATGCGTTCCTAATCCGCCATGAGCCAGGCGCTGACTGAGGCCCTTGACCGTGTTCTGGAAAGTTGAACTTCCCGCTTTGGCATGCTCAACCAGGACTTGCTGGTGGAACTGGGCGCGTCTTGCCAGGAGCGTGGTAACCAGCGACGTACCCACGCCGCTACCGATGTTACGCATGAAATTGACGATGCCCGCCACCGCGTTGTTCTTGTCGGGAGGGATGCCGATATACGCCACGAGTGTGATCGGCACAAAGAGGAACCCCAGACCGATCACCTGGGAAACGCGCAACCACATCGCACTCGTGAAACTGATCTGCAAATCCAGCCGCTGCGTTGAGTAATACATGGCGATGGAAAGACAGAGCCAACCGCATGCGATCAAGTATCTCGCCTGGACCTTGGTGGTGAGCTGGCCCATGATCGGCATCTCGAGCAGCAGAGCCAGTCCTCCGGCTGAGATCGCCAGCCCCGCGAGTTGCGAGGTATATCCGAGCAGGGTCTGGAGAAACAGCGGCATCATCACGAGGCTGCTGAAGAGCATGATTCCGAGGACGAACAACATCAAGCAGGCACCGGAGAAATTGACGCTCCTGAACAGACGCACGTCGACGACCGGCGTCTTTTGATGCCACTCCCAAATGACCAGCGAAACCAAACCCACAACCGCCACGATGGCAAGTGTCGTGATGAAGCGTGAGCCGAACCAATCCTCCTCCTGGCCCTTGTCGAGAAGAATTTGAAGGGCCCCCACGCCGAGCGCCAACAAACTGATCCCAATGTAGTCCAACCTGACCTTGGCGTTCTTGAGGCGCTGCAAGTAGGGAGGGTCTTCGACAAACGTGTAGATCAGGAACAACGTTGCCAAGCCAACCGGAAGATTGATGAAAAAAATCCAGCGCCAGGAATAGTTAAAGGTGATCCACCCGCCGAGGGTTGGGCCAATGGTGGGTGCTGTGACCGCTGTGATTCCATACAGCGCGAACGCCAAGCCCCGTTGCTGAGGAGGAAAAGTGTCCGCTAGAATTGCCTGGGCCATGGGTTGTAATCCGCCGCCACCGGCCCCTTGCAGGACGCGAAAAAAGAGAAGGAGGCCAAGACTCGGCGCGATCCCGCACAGCAAAGAGCTGGCCGTGAACAACACCAGGCAGGTCATGAAAAAGCGCTTCCGGCCCAGCGCGCCAGCGAGCCACCCGCTGAGAGGAAGAACTATGGCGTTCGAGACTAGATAGGAAGTGAGAACCCAGGTACTTTCATCGTTGCTCGAGCCCAGATCCCCGGCCATGTAGGGCAGCGCCACGTTGGCGATACTGGTGTCTAGGACCTCCATGAACGCCGCCAGAGCAACGACGAAGGCAATGAGCCAAGGATTGTATTTGGGGCGCCATACCTCCAGGTCGAGAGGAACTGCGGCGGCAGAACTCATCGCACGTATACATCCGGCACAACGTTCATGCCTGGGCGAAGCTGGCGGTCTCCGTTCTCTCCCGGCTCCAGCGCAATCTTGACCGGAATCCTTTGGACGATCTTGACGTAGTTGCCCGTCGCATTTTCGGGTGGAAGCAAGCTGAAGAGAGGGCCGGTCGCTCCAGCGATGCTATCCACATGGCCTTGGAAGGTACGGCCGGTCGAATCCACGTGAATCTTTGCTTTCTGCCCAGCTTGCATGTGCCTGAGCTGCGTCTCTTTGAAGTTCGCAGTAATCCAGACCTCGTCGAGCGGAACCACGGTCAGCAACTGCTGGCCCGACTGAACGTTTAAGCCAACGACAACGGTCTTGCTCACCTCGCCGCTAACCGGGGCTACGATCTTGGTGTATGTGAGGTTGAGTTGTGCCTGCTCAAGCGCGGCGCGTTTTTGTTCCATATCCGCGATAGCAGCCCGGGCTCGCGCCTGACTCGAGGAGACTTGTTGGGGACCGGTTTCTGCCGTCTTTTGATTCGCTCTTGACTGCGTGAGCCGGTTTTCGGCCTGTTGCACCGACTGTTGCAGTGCGCTCACATTGGCGCGCGCGGCGGCAACCGTTGCGGTACCGGCTTTGGCGGCGGCTACGGCTTGATCGTAAACCTGCTCTGCGACTTCACGTTTATCCACCAGCGCTTTGTAACGACGGAGATCCTCTTGCGCCTTCACATCGTTCGCTTCCGCCTGTTCCAACTGGGCGCGTGCAGCGGTGAGTTGAGCTTGCGCAGCCAGGATTCCCGCATTTGCGTTTTCGACGTCGGATGTGCTGACCTTCAGTTGGTTCGACGTGTTGACCGAGGTAATGGGAACCGCGATGTTCAGGGCTTGAGCCGTGGCTTCGGCGTTTGCAAGATTGGCGCGGGCTTGCGCAACCGCGACCTCATAGTCCTTCGGGTCAATCTCGACCAACACGTCGCCTTGATGCACGTACTGGTTGTCTGCGACGTTCACCTTCGTCACGTAGCCGGAAACCCGTGCGCTTACTGGATAGAGGTGAACATCCACCTGCGCATCGTCGGTGGACTCATAACTGCCAAAGTAGCGCCACAAAACTACGGCAGCAACAAGCAGTACAAGAACGCCAGATCCAATAAGGATGTTTCTGCGTCGCTTAGACCGCGAGTATCCCCGCGCTGGCGGTGTGTATTCGGTATCGCGTAAGGATGGCACACCCGATGGGTTCTCTTCTGCCATGGTTACTTTCCTTTGAAGAACTCTTTGACTGTCGCTTCCGCCGAGCCCAGGGAGCGGGCTAGAGAAATTTTGGCGTAATTATAGCCATAGAGGCTGCCGATGTACTGTTCGTGGGCACTGGCGGCGGTTTCCTGAGACTGCACCACCTCCACAGTGTCGGCGACACCGGCGCTAAATCGGTCGCGCGACTGGGTCAGTGCCGCCTCGGCCAGATCGATGTTGCTGCGCGCGACCTCAACCTGCTCGGCCGACGACTGCAGGTTGAGCAGCGCAGTGCGAACCTCGGAATCGATTTGGGCACGGAGATTGGCCAGGCGCTCCCTGTTCTGCGTTAGTCTTGCGTCCGCCTGCAAGACGGCGCCGTGCACGCTGCCTCCCTGAAAGATCGGAATGGAAAGAGTTCCGCGCACATCGAAAACCTGGGTCGCGGTCGATGGATGCGCTCCCGCAGCTCCGATATCGCTATTGAAGGAAAGTGACGGGAAATAGCCTGCCACTGCCGCGTGCCGCGAGAATTCCGCCGCTCTCACCTCTGCCATCGCTGCCTGGTAGTCGGAGCGTGAGGCATAGGCCCGGCGCAGGCATTCTTCTAAGCTGATGCTCTCGAAGGGCTGGTACAACGCCTGATCGGTCAGCTCGAATTCCTGCCCCGAGGCCAACCCGATGGCGCGGGCCACCGTCAGCTTCTGAATGGCGAAGCCGTTCCTGGATTGAATCAATTGCTGCTGCCGTGTCTGCAGTTCCACCTTAGCCCGCAGCCCGTCGATAGCCGGAGACGTACCGGCATTGACCTGGTCCGACGCCTGACCGTAGATAGCTTGCGCCGTCTTGACCTGCGCCTCGGCAGTCTCGATCCGTGCCTGATCGGCAAGAGCCTGCAAGTAAGAGAAGCCCACAGCGAGCACAACCAGATCGCGTGCGTCGTTATATGTATAGTGAGCCGATTTCAAGCTCTGACCTGCCGCGCGCGCGTTGCTGATCGACTTCCAGTCAAACAGCGACTGGGTCACGTTCACACGGGCATCAAAATACGAGAACGGACCCACAGCCGTTGGGAACGTTAGGCCAGGAGCCTTGAAGGAAAATCCGACCTCAGAGAGATTGGCTTTGGAGACATCAACATAAGGCGCGGCCACCACGTGTGGCAGCAGTTCACTCAGCTGCTCCCAGCGCTGTCCGCGGGCGAATTGAATATCTGCACTGGACAGAAGCACGCCGAGATTCTGCCGCAGTCCGCGGTCGATGGCATCCTGCAGGGAAATCCGCATAGTGCCAGCAACGGGCTCCGAAGCCACGCTGCCCGCGAATGGACCTCCTTGCGGCTCCGGCGTGCTGGCGGCAGGCGCGGCCTGCCCAGCCAGAATCTGCGCCCCCAGGAACAATACGGCGCAAATCGATAACATGCTTTTGAGCCCGATTGCATAGTCGAGCCGCACGTGACGACGGGCGTGATCGGCTACCACCAACTCCTCCTCGAAAACAAGGTCGATGATTAGGCGATGATTATAGGGTGTGAGTCTGCACACGCGCTAGCCGCTAGCGCACCGTTTGAGCCGGAACCTCGGTTGCAAAGACCGGAAGTATCCTCTAAGCTTGAAGTCTCTTCAGGTTACGCCCAAGCCGGGATGGCGGAACTGGCAGACGCAGCGGACTCAAAATCCGCCGGGCTCCGGCCCTTGGGGGTTCGACCCCCCCTCCCGGCACCAAGCTTAACTCCTCCTGTTTCAATCCGTTACTGCAACTTCCGCTCTAAGTTCCGAGTTCACCGGCCGAGACGTGCGCCGTAAAGGGGGCTGAACCGGGGGCTGTTCTCCACGCGCGACGCACTTCTGCGTTTCCTCCCTGAAGTCTTTGCTCGTGTGCTGCACAGTGGCTATTGTGGCACTCTCAATAGTTCCACAGCCTTTCGAACAGTGTTTTGCGGCGCTGCTACGATGCGCGTATGAGGCGTTACAGATTTGTCTCTGACATTCCAGACCTCATTGGGTTTTGGGGTTCTTCCTTTCTCGTGGTAAGCGGGTGGACCATAGCCCACAAACCACTATTGCCGATTGAGATCATCAAGAAGCGAATCGCGAGGCGCGGAGGAAGGGGATCTGAATGACTGGTCTTACCAATCGTTCCCCGTCACTCGAACGGCATTCACCTGCTTGGCCTGAAGCAACTGGTGGGTCACTCGACTTAAGCTTGGTCGTCCTAGGCAACATCGAGAAAGATAAGTCCATTCGGGACGACCTCATCAACCTCTTTTGGGGGGTTACTGTTCTTGATGATGAGCCTTTCGAATTCCTGAAGCATAGGCATGTGCGGGACTAGGCTGCGCACTCTCGGCGGAGTGCATTGGTACCGAGCCGGAACATTCTCTTCAACGCCGCCAACTCGCGATTGACGGTGGCATTGGCTGCGCCGGACGGAGTTACAGCGACTGTGTGGCACGATTGCTATAATTGCGCGACTTGGAGGCACGACAAGTGACCATGGCCACCACGGTCCTGTCACCAGAAGCCCAGAAGTTGGGGCCGGAATCAGCCGCTAGTCCTCGCGCCGATCCTCGCCTTCCTCTTGCGGCGATTCTTACGCTCTATGCAATCCTCGGCTGCACCTGGCTTGGATTCAACCGCAATCCCATCCAAATCCTGTTGACTGTGACCGCCGGATGTCTGATGGACATGGCGTTCCACTGGCTCTTCCGCGGGCGCGATCTGCTGGTGCCGTTGAGCGCCTACATCAGTTCGGTCTCGATTGCCCTGGTCCTGAACTACTCGCACAACTACTATTTGCTTTTCCTGCCCGTCTTCTTCTGCATTGCGTCCAAGTACGTACTCACGTTTGAGGGGCGGCATGTTTTCAATCCCTCTTTGTTTGGGGTAGTGGCTACTCTGGTCATGGGAGGAGGGATGTTCTCGCCCGCCCCGGCGTACCAATGGGGCGGCACGGTGCTGGCGGCGGCGTTCATGGTTACGGCTGCTTTGGCATTGTTTGTTTACCGCATTCATCGCGGGACGCTGATTTCTTCTTTTCTTCTCTTTTACGCCGTGCAGGTCCTGCTCCGGGCCTATATTACGCGCTGGCACTTGCCGCCCGAGGTGCTGATTCTGGGCACACTGTCCGCACCGACGTTCTACCTGTTCACGTTCTACATGATGACCGACCCGAAGACTTCGCCGGCAAAGCCGCGCATACAGTTGGTTTGGGCGCTGGCCATTGTGCTGATGGATCTTTGGTTTCACACCCGCCAGTCGTTGTACACGTTGTTCTATGGACTGTTTGTCCTGAGCAGCGGGCGATTTCTGTGGTTGCATGCCAGGGCTCTGGTTCGGGAACGGTTATCGTATGTCCGAAGTACCCTTACGTTGGCGGCGGCGGCGCGAGTAGCGTTTTTCCTTGCACTCGGGTTGAGCGGGTACTTTGCGTATGCGCGGTTCATTCATCCCAGAGTCACGGTGCATCCTGGCTTTCACTTCCAGACGATCGCTCCGGCACAATCGGGGATAAACTCGCGGCTTGGCAACGTGCTCGACGAGGTTGACCCGCGGGTGCGGCACATCGCCAAATGGGTGCTGTCCGTTGGAGATGCGATTGCCGTAGGGGACCACGACAACGATGGCCTGCAGGATATTTTTCTGACGAATCCGTTGAAGCGGCGGGAAGACCGCAATGCGCTTTATCGCAATCTCGGGAACTTTCGTTTTGAACGCGTGGAGATTCCGGCCCTGCGCGAGATTTCGCTCCATCCCGACAAGTATGGCCTGGTCGGCGGCGCGCTCTTTGTGGATTACGATAACTCCGGCGCCGAGTCTCTGTTGCTCACAATGGCCTACGGCAAGACGCGGCTGTTGAAGAACATGCTTCCGGTGACGGGCAAGCCCGAGTTTGTGGATGTAACTGGGCAGTCGGGCATCGACGAACATACGATTTCTGTCGCGAGTACGTTCTTTGACTATGATCGCGATGGACGGCTGGATCTGTTGGTCGCCAACAGTATGTCGCCGTATCTCTTGGACTATGCCACGCCGACACCACTGGATATTTTCCATCTTCCGCAGCCCGAGTACGCCGGCGACCGGCGCATGTTCCACTTTATGCATGCGGGATGGCACAACGCGGAGAATGGCGGTCCCAATGTGTTGTTTCACAACGAAGGAGACGGTCGCTTTCGTAAAATGGATACCGCCGCCATCGGACTGCCGCAGACGCACTGGACGATTGCTGTCGGCACGGGCGATCTCAACCACGACGGCTATACCGACCTCTACTGCGCAAATGACTTCGGTCCAGACGACCTTTATTTGAACGCACCTGACTCGAAAGGCCAAGGCCGTCGCTTTGTGCACGTGGTGGGACGCATGTTTGGGGACATTGGGAAAGATACCTATAAAGGAATGAACGTCTCTATTGGAGACTTGGACAATCGCGGCGAAATGGATATCTACGTGTCCGACGTTCACGTTCCGTTGCAGGCCGAAGGCAGCCTGTTGTGGAAGACCTATCCGAACCCTGGGAATTCTTTTCTCCCCAAATTCCGTGATGAGGCAACGTCCCGAGGCGTGCTCAACGAGGGTGCGTTTGCATGGGGAGCGGCCATGGGAGACATCAATCTCGATGGGTTTCTCGACATTGTCCAAGCGAATGGCATGGTGGACGATTCTCCCGACAAGCGCTTTCCCAAGCCGCGCGATTACTGGTACACCGCGGAAAAAGTGATGCTCTCTCCGCCGCAGATTCATTCCTACGCGGACAACTGGGCCGACTTGCGAGGGTACGAAATCTTCGGGCACCAAGCGAATCGCGTGTACCTTTCCCGCGGGCCGAACAGCAATCTGCAGTTCGTGGATGTGGCCAGCCAGGTAGGTCTGACCGAACTGGGGAACTCACGCGGCGTCGCGCTGGTCGATTTCGACAACGACGGCGCGCTCGATCTGGCCATCACTCACCAGTTTGCGAATCTGTCACTCTACCGAAACACCTTGCATGACGAAGACGCTCAGCGTGGAACAGCGCACCACTGGATTGGACTAACTTTGCGCGGCGATGGGAAGGCCGTAAACACTGAAGCGGCGGGCACGGTGGTGCGGGTGCGCTATTCCGGGCCACGCGGCGCGGTGCAGCAGATGCGGGAAATTCAGATCGAAAACGGATTTTCAGCGCAGGGCGATCGGCGGGTGGTTTTCGGATTTGGAGGCTTTAATGGACCCGTGGAAATTGAGATTTCCTGGTACGGTGGGGAAAAGCAGTATGTCCACGATTTGGCGCTCGACCGGTATCACGAGATCCGTTACAGGCCGGGTGGCGTGTCCGACGTTGTGAGATGAACGTGGTGAGGTTAAGAAGGTGTAGCGAAGAAGGTGCGGTGAAAGATGTCGCTACTGGAGTTTTGGTACATCGCGGCGGAGTCCCGGGCACTGCAACAGCGGCCTCTCGCGTCCGTGATTTTGGGCGAGACTGTCGTTCTGTTCCGGGACGGCGAGGGCCGGATCGGCGCGCTGGAAGACCGGTGCGCGCATCGCAACGCTCCACTGTCCGCAGGGCGCGTGGCGAACGGCTTCATCGAATGTCCCTACCACGGCTGGACGTATGACGGGCAGGGCAGTTGCGTCCACATTCCTTCATTAGGCGAATGCTCGGGCGAGGCCGTGAAGCTGCCACGGCATCCGGTCCGCTCCTATCCAGTTCAGGAACAGGATGGGTACGTCTGGGTCTACCTGGGAGCCGATGTGCCGACGACGGTTCCGTTCAAGTTCCCGCACGCCGGGGAGCCCCGCTGGTCGACGTTCCGCATGCAGACGCGATTTCAGACGGACGTGGAAGCTTGCCTGGAGAATTTTCTGGATTGCCCTCACACCGCCTATGTTCATAAAGGATGGTTTCGCAGCCACGACGCCCGCCAACTCAAGGCCTACGTGCGCACACGCGGCGGAGTTGCGGAAGCGGAGTTCGAAAACGAGCCGGTCTCGAAGAGCGTGATCACGCGGTTTTTCTATCCTCGCGGACGCAAACCGCGGCATACGGACCGCTTTCTCATGCCCAGCATCAGCCGAGTTGACTATGAATTTGGCGCCGACCACCACTTCATCATCAGCTCGGCGTGCACGCCGGTCGGCGATTGGGAGACGCAAGTCTACACGGTGGTTACGTTCTGCTATGGGCAGATTGCGCCTCTGATCAGGCTGGTGTTTGAACCGATGGCCCGCCGGATTTTGCGTCAGGATGTAGATATCTTGACCTTGCATGGGCAACAGATGCGAAGGTGGGGCGGGCCGCGTTATGCCCACGTCGAAACGGATTTGCTCGGAATTGAAATCCAGCGGATGCGGCGGCGCTGCGAACGCGGCGAAGCACCGCAGCAGCAAGAGGTGGAACGTGCTGTCATCATGCGATTCTAGGCGGGCAACGTTGGCCATCCTGGCGGTGACGATGGCGTCGTTCGGGTTTGGCTGGGTGCAGAATGCGTTCCATCCGGTGGGAGGGCCGATCTCGCTCGCGAAAATTCTCTGGCTGAATCTGGCATTGCTTGTGTTTTATGTTGTGCCGTTCTGGTTGTGGCGGGATGTCGGCCTGGAACCACAGGCGCGGTCGATATTTGGCTGGGTCTTCGCAAGTTTTTCGGTGCGGGCACCCTTTGAGCTGTGCATCATTTATTTGACGCGCTGGTGGCGCTGCGAGTATGGCATCGCGCATGATCTTTTCACGCTGCTGCTAGTAAGCTGGCTGACGTGGCGATGGATCGGCACAACTCGATCTCGACCGAGCGCTGCAACCATCTTCATTCCGCTACTGCAAGTGACTCTTATCGTGGAGATGTTCATGGCGTGGGAGTTTCATAAGGTGGCGTCGCCAGCGACCGGGATTTATTTTGCTGCTCCCACGGCGGCGTTCAGTCTAGTGAACCGGGCCAGTTGGCTCGCGGTAGTTGTACTCTATCCGGCATTGGCTTGGCTGCTGTGGAAGTCTCGACGATATGAAACTTAATAACGAAATCGTTCGCGTGGCTGGACTCGGTCCCTCGGATCGGGATACGTTGTTCGCTCTCTACGCGCAGCACTATTCTGGCGCCAGGCGCGACCAGTTCGAGGGCGACTTCAAGCTGCCGGTACGGCCTACTGCGCGCCTGCGTGGTCGCCCACACCGGCCTCAGTCAGTAGCTAAGAACCAGAAACGATGGTCTTGACGGTCGCGGTGATGCCAGTGGCAACCTCGACCTCGACCTGATGCGTGCCCAGCTCCTTGATCGGAGTCTTGAGCTTGATCTTCTTCTTGTCGACCTCGACACCGCGGGCATCCTTGATCGCGTCTGCGATGTCGGAGCTGGTGACAGAGCCGAAGAGATGTCCATCCTCGCCGGCCTGCTGGGTGATTGTGAG
>Ga0137409_10002722_pt1 | contig 18847 bp, 17 predicted proteins | sample CZODoug1_16funga_FD_122059 | JGI IMG/M metagenome (GOLD analysis project Ga0137409, IMG submission 122059) | Vadose zone soil fungal communities from Angelo Coast Range Reserve, California, USA - CZODoug1_16fungal (Hybrid Assembly) | ecosystem: Environmental > Terrestrial > Soil > Vadose zone... | reverse complement strand
TGGCCGGGGCCATGATGGCCCTCCTGCCTCCCGTGGCCATCATCATCTTCATGCAGCGCTGGTTCGTGAAGGGCCTCATCGAGAGCGAGAAATGATGTTCGAGCTGAAGCGTGTGACGAGCCAAAGGCGAGGGACACGATGAGGCGAGGGCTGAGTTGATGCGCTCGGTCTCTATTGCGGGCTGGGCGCTCTTTGGCCTCGCCATCGTGGCGGGTTCGGGGGGAGCGCAGGGGAAGCCCACCACGCTGCTCGCCGCGCACCGCGGGGGTGCCCTCCTCTGGCCCGAGAACAGCCTCCTCGCCTTCCGGAACGCCGTCGCCCTCGGCGCCGATTTCATCGAGTTCGACGTCCACCTGTCGAGGGAGGGCGAGGTGATGGTCATCCATGATCCGACACTCGACCGGACGACGAACGGCCAGGGAGCGGTGAGGGACCGGACCGTCGCCGAGCTCAAGGCCCTCCGTCTCAAGGACAGGGCGGGTGTCGTCACCGGCGAGACCGTGCCCACGCTCGACGAGGTCATTGCCGTCGCGTCCCGAGCCGGCCGCCGCATGCTGCTCGAGATCAAGCTCGACGCCGGCCGCGCCCGCTACCCCGGCATCGAGGAGAAGGTCCTCGCCCTCCTCGACCGCCACCGCATGGCCGGCTCGACCGTGGTGATGGCCTTCGAGCCCGCCACCTGGAAGCGCATGAGGGAGCTGCGTCCCGATCTCGCCGTCTGCGCCCTCTACTCCGCCCGGACGCTCGGGCGCACCACGCTGGCCGCCGAGCTGGAGACGCTCCGGGCCGCCGGCGTCGGCTTCGTCGGTCTCGAGCACACGGCGGTGGATACGGCCGCGCTGGCGCAGGCGCGACAAGCGGGGATCCAGGTCGGCGCGTGGACGGTCAACGACGCGGCGGCCATGAAGCGCCTCATCGAGGCCGGCGTCGGCGTCCTCATCACGGATCAGCCGGACGTGGCCAAGGCGCTCCTGGGACGATGACGGCGCGCCGCTACATCCTCGCCCTCGACCAGGGCACCACGGGCTCGCGAGCGCTCGTGGTCGATCCCGACGGCCTGGTGCGGGGCCGCGGCTACGTGGAGCTGGCGCAACACTATCCCCAGCCCGGCTGGGTCGAGCACGACCCCGAGCAGATCTGGATCACGACGATCGAAGCCGTGGCGCGGGCCATCGCGCAAGCGCGCATCGCGGTCTCCGATATCGCCGCCATCGGCATCACCAACCAGCGCGAGACGGCGGTCGTCTGGGATCGTCGGTCGGGCCGCCCGATCCACCATGCCATCGTCTGGCAGTGCCGCCGCACGGCGCCGTTCTGCGAGCAGCTGCGCGCCGACGGGCTCGAGGCGGAGTTCCGGGACCGGACGGGCCTCGTCCTCGATCCGTACTTCTCGGGAACCAAGATCCGCTGGCTGCTCGACGAGGTGCCGGGAGCGCGCGGGCGGGCGGAGCGGGGCGAGCTCGCCTTCGGCACGGTTGATTCGTGGCTCCTCTGGCGCCTCACCGACGGCCGCGTGCACGCGACGGACGTCTCCAACGCCTCGCGGACGCTCTGCTTCGACATCCGGACGTTGCAGTGGAACGAAAGCCTCTGCGGGCAGCTCGGGGTGCCCATGGCGATGCTGCCGGAGGTCAAGCCGTCGGCGGGCCTCTTCGGAGAGACGGCCGGCGGCGACCTGCCCGCGGGCATTCCTGTCACGGGCATGGCCGGGGATCAGCAGGCCGCGCTCTTCGGCCAGGCCTGCTTCGAGCCGGGTATGGCCAAGAACACGTACGGCACCGGCTGCTTCGTCCTGCTCAATACCGGCGAGCGCCCCGTCGCCTCCGAGCGCGGCCTCCTGACCACGGTCGCCTGGCAGCTCGACGGCGCCACGACCTACGCGCTCGAAGGCAGCGTCTTCGTCGCGGGGGCCGTGGTGCAGTGGCTGCGCGACGGGCTGGGCATCATCTCGCGGGCCGACGAGTCCCAGGCGCTCGCGGAGTCCGTCCCCGACACGGGCGGCCTCTACCTCGTGCCCGCCTTCACCGGGCTCGGCGCGCCGTACTGGGATCCCTATGCGCGCGGGGTCCTCATCGGCATCACGCGCGGCACGAGCCGCGCTCACATCGCACGCGCGGCTCTCGAGGCCATCGCCTTCCAGAGCCGCGACGTCCTCGACACCATGGCCCTCGAGGCGGGTGTGCCCATCCGCACCCTCCGCGTCGACGGCGGCGCCGCCGCCAATGATTTCCTCTGCCGCTTCCAGGCCGACGTGCTCGATGTCGAGGTCCTTCGCCCCGCGATGACGGAGACCACCGCGCTGGGTGCTGCCTCGCTGGCCGGGGTGGGGGCGGGGATGTGGAAGACGTCGGATCTTGCGGGTCGCTGGCGTCTCGAGCGCCGCTTCGCGCCGGGAATGCCGCCGGCCGCGCGCGAGACCGCCTATGCGCGGTGGCGCCGGGCCGTCGAGCACGCCCGCGATTGGGCAGACCACTGACCACTTTCAAGGAGACATTCATGACGCGACTGATCGCCGCGGTGGCGGCGCTGGCTCTGCTGCTCGCTGGCTCCGGATTCGTAGGGCCTGCCCGGGCCCAGGCGCCCGCAAGGGCTCAGCCCGCAGGGGCTCAGATAGAAGGCGAGCTCAACCTCATCACCCCGATCTCGAAGTTCATCCACGACGCCTCCCTCAAGGCCTTCGCCGAGTATGCCAAGGAGAAGTGGAACGTCACCGTGAAGGTGAACGCGATTCCGGCCGGCACGCCGGTCGCCTACGGGCGCATCGTGGAGTGGAAGGGCAAGCCGGAGGCGGACATCTTCTGGGGCGGGGAGTCGGCGCTCTTCGAAAAGCTGGCCGAGCAGAAGCTGCTCCAGAAGCTCGAGATCTCGCGGGCGGCCTGGGAGTCCGTTCCCGCCTCGATCGGCAAGCCCAAGGCGATTCCCCTCAAGGACAAGGACGGCTACTGGGTGGGCACGGCGCTGGAGCCCTATGGACTCGTCTACCATCCGCGCCGGCTCCAGCGGCTGGGCGTGGCCGAGCTGAAGGACTGGGAGGACCTCCTGAATCCGAAGCTCAAGGGCGAGGTAGCGCAGTGCGCGCCGACGCGCTCGTCCTCCTCGAACGCGACGTACGAGGTCATGCTCTCCATGCTCGGCGAGGAAAAGGGCTGGGAGTGGCTGACCCGCCTGGCCGCCAACACCGGCCACTTCACCGCGCGCAGCCGCGACGTGCCCACCGTGGTCGCCAAGGGCGAGTTCGCCGCGGGCTTCGCCGTGCCGTCGTACATGGCCTTCGAGGAGAAGCTGGCAGGCTTCGACATCAAGTACGTGGCCCCCAAGAACGCCTTCGTCACCCCCGAGCCCATGGCCATCCTGGCGGGCGCGCGCAATCCCAGGGCCGCGCGCGCCTTCGTGGAGTTCCTCCTCACCGAGCGGGGGCAGAAGGTCTTCATGGAGCGCGGCCTCTTCCCCATCACGCCGAAGTTCAAGGTCCAGGGCGCGCCGGGCTCGACGGCGGAGCTGGCCGTGGAGTTCACGGGCGGCGTGCGCTCCTACTTCGATCGCGACGTCTCGAACGTCTACGACGAGGCGGTGGCGGCCAAGCGCTCCGACGCCCTCAAGACGCGCTTCCGCAGCGACATCGAGGTCAAGTGGGAGGATCTGAAGAAGAAGTAGGGCGTCCCCTCGTGGATATTCGCATCAGCGAGGTCGTCAAGCGGTTCGGCGCCGTCACCGCGGTGGACAGGGCTGATCTCACCGTCCGTGACGGCGAGCTGTTCACGCTCCTGGGTCCGTCGGGCTGCGGGAAGACCACCCTCCTGCGGCTCCTCGCGGGGTTCTCCCAGCCCGACGCCGGGGAGATCCGCTTCGGGGATCGCGTGGTCAGCGGCCTCGCGCCCTACGAGCGGAACATCGGCATGGTCTTCCAGAACTACGCCCTCTGGCCCCACATGACGGTGGCGGGCAACGTCGCCTACGGGCTCAAGCTGAGAAAGCTCGGCGGGACGGAGGTGGAGCGCCGCCTCCGCGAGGGCCTCGCCAAGGTCAACCTGGCGGGCTTCGAAGGGCGCTACCCCGGTCAGCTCTCGGGCGGCCAGCAGCAGAGGGTGGCCCTCGCCCGCGCCCTCGTGCTCAACCCCGACATCCTCCTCCTCGACGAGCCGCTCTCGAACCTGGACGCGAAGATCCGCGTCCAGGTGCGCGCGGAGATCCGGAGCCTCCAGCAGGAGCTGCGCATCACCACCATCTATGTCACGCACGACCAGGAGGAAGCCCTCTCGCTCTCCGACCGCGTGGCCGTCATGAAGGACGGCCGCGTGCTGCAGGTAGGCGCGCCCAAGGAGCTCTACGAGCGACCGCGCACGCGCTTCGTCGCCGATTTCGTGGGCACCAACAACCTCGTGCCCGGACGGGTGAGCGAGCGAAGCTCCGGGCAGCTTGTCGTGGAGACGGCGCTCGGCCCTCTGCGGGCCATCGCGGAGGCTGCCGTCGGCGAGCGATGCGTGCTCGCCATCCGGCCGGAGAACGTCGCCCTCGATTCACGCCCGGCGCCCTCCGGCAACGTGGTGCGCGGCCGCGTCGCCTTCGTCTCGTATCTCGGGAGCACCGTGCGCTACGACGTCGAGGCGACGGGGGGCCAGATCATGCGGGCCGATGTCCGCGATGCCTGGCACCACGAGCCGCTGGCCATCGGCCGGGACGTCGCCCTCAGCTTTCCCGCCTCGGCCACCCTGGCCCTCGCCGATGATGTCTAGACGGCGGGCCCTGCCCGTCCTCGGGGTCGGTCTGCTCTGGCTCTTCCTCGCCCTCTTTCTCGTCTACCCGCTCCTCCGGATCTTCTACGACGCGGTCACCGACGAGGCGGGGCGGCTCACCCTCGCGAACTTCGTGGCCTTCTTCACCGACGCCTTCTACCTCCGCGCGCTCTGGAAATCGCTCGCCCTCGGCGCGGCCACGGTGGCCGCCTCCTCCGTGGTAGGCATTGCCGTCGCCTTCCTCCTCGTGCGCTTCGACTTTCCCGGGCGCTCGCTCTTCGGCTACCTGACCATGATCCCCATCATCTCGCCGCCCCTCGTGGGCACCCTCGGCTTCACCTTCATCCTCGGTCGGGCCGGCTCCATCAACGTGCTCCTCCAGGACGTCTTCGATCTCCTCCGGCCCATCAACTTCCTCTACGGCCTCCATGGGGTCGTCCTCGTGGAGACGCTCCACCTCTTTCCCATGATCACCCTCAACGTGGTGGACGCCCTCGGCAAGATCGACCCCTCCCTGGAAGAGGCGGCGGAGAGCGTGGGCGCGCGGGGATGGCGGAAGTTCTGGACGGTGACGCTGCCCCTCATGACGCCGGGCTACGTCGCCGGCGCCCTGCTCGTCTTCATCTGGACCTTCTCGGACTTCGCCACCCCGCTCATCCTGGGTGTCCAGGACCTGCTCGCTCCCCAGGCCTATCTCAACATCGTGCAGTTCGTGGATCGCCGCATCTTCCGCATGGGGATCGTGATCTCGGCCCTGATGGTGATCCTCGCCGTGGTCTTCCTCATGGTCGCCCGGCGCTGGGTCGGCCTCAAGGACTACGCCTCACTCTCCTACGCGACGGTGGAGCGCCGCCGGTTGACCCCGGGGAAGCGGGCGGGGGCCGTGGCGTTCCTCGCCACGCTCATGCTGCTCTCGTTCATTCCCTACGCGGGGGTGGCCCTCGCCTCGTTCAGCAAGGGCTGGTCGCTCACCGCGCTGCCCCTGTCCTATACCCTCCAGCACTACGAGCGGGTCATCGTGGAGACGCCGAAGTACATTCTCAACAGCTTCCTCTACTCGGGGCTCGCGGTGGCCCTCTGCATCGCCGTGGGCGTGCCCATCGCCTGGGTGCTCGCGCGCTCCCGGCTGCCCGGGCGGGGCGCGCTCGACTCGATCAACACGCTCATCCTGGCCGTGCCCGGCACCGCCATCGGCATCGCCTACATCCGCGCCTTCCACTTCGATCTGCCCGGCTTCGATCGCGGGCTGACATCGTTCTGGATCATCATGCCGATCGTGCTCGCGGTGCGACGGCTGCCCTACACCGTGCGGGCCGCCCACTCCTCGCTCCTGCTCGTCCACCGATCCATGGAAGAGGCGGCCCAGAGCGTGGGCGCCACGGGACTGCGGACGATCCGCGACATCAGCCTGCCCTTGATCTGGAAAGGGATCGTCGTGGGCAGCCTCTTTTCCTTCATGACTTCGCTGCAGGAGGCTTCCGCCGTGCTCTTCCTGGCCCTCGGCGGGTGGGAGATGATCACCAACGGCATCTTCACCTTCTACATCGCGGGCAGCTCGAGCGAGGCGGCCGCGCTCGGAGCCATTCTCATCGCCGTCGCCGCCCTCAGCGTCCTTGTCCTCAACAGGCTGACGGCGGGCCGGATGGGCGGCGTATTCGGCTAGGATTCCTGCCACGAATCGAGGGACTTTGTGCGTGACCGACATCTTTTTCCTCGCCTTTTTCGGCGCGAAATCAGCCACTTGACTCAACTTGTGCAGCCGGGAACGCTGTGATAGTGTTCCTGTTCACATGGCTCCGGGAAGTGACCGGCCGCCACGTGGCCAAGGCGCGCAGCTCGTCAATCTCGGGACCATGCTGTTCGCGTGTGTCGCCGTGGGGCTGGCCGCCGGATACTTCGCGGATCGGTGGCTGGGGACACAGCCGTGGCTCCTGTTGATCGGGCTCGGCTTGGGCATCGTGGCGGCGGGTGTGAACTTCTATCGCACGATCAAGACGCTGAGCCGAATGGATGACTCCGGGGACAATGCCTGATCTCACCACTCGCGTGACATGGGCGGGCGCCTGGACGGTGGCGGCCCTGAGCGCCGGTGCCTGGTGGATTGCCGGCATGCCGGCGGCGGCCGGGGTGACGGGAGGCGGCGTCATCGGCATCATCAATTTTCGCTGGCTCGCCCGCGATCTGCGGCGGGCCGTCGCCCTCGTGACCGACGGGCAGGCGGGTCTGGTGCGGGTGGGCCGTGTCGGCCTGCGCCAGCTCTTCACGTTCGGCGCCCTGGGCGCCCTCGTGGCCCAGGGGTGGGCTCATCCCGTCGCCGTGGGCGTGGGGCTGGCCGCGCTGCCCCCCGTGCTGCTGTGCCAGGGGCTTCTGAGCGCCCGAGAGGACAGCTAGGCCATGGAGCTCATCGAGCACCCGCCCATCCTCCGCGTCCCTCACATACCCGACCAGGTCCTGTACATGTGGATCGTCATGGCGGTGCTCGTCGTCGTCGCCATCGTGGCCACGCGCCGCCTCCAGCTGGTGCCGCACGGCACCCAGAACATGATGGAGGTCATCCTCGAGCAGTTCGTCAAGGAGCTGGACGAGACCATCGGGCACGACGGCCGACGCTACCTGCCCCTCATCGCCACCCTGGGTCTCTTCATCCTGACCTCGAACCTCATGGGGCTCGTGCCGGGGCTCGTCGCCCCCACCGCGAATCTCAACACCACCGCCGCCTGCGCCCTCATCGTGTTCTTCACGTATCACTGGATCGGAGCGAGGAAGCAGGGAGTCATCCCGTACCTCAAGCACTTCGCGGGCCCCGTGCCCGCCCTCCTCAAGCCGCTGATGTTCGTCATCGAGATCATCAGCCACTGCGCGCGGCCGCTGTCGCTGTCCCTTCGCCTCTTCGGCAACATGATGGCCGGCCACATCCTCCTCGCCATCTTCTTCTTCATGATGGGGCTGGACGGGATGCTCGGCTGGGCACTGTCAGGCTCCCTGGGAGGGATCCTCATCGGGGCGCCCGCGACCCTGATCATGGTCGTCTTCGTGGTCGGCTTCCTGCTGCCCCTCAAGATCCTGGTGGCCCTGATCCAGACCTTCATCTTCTGCAAGCTGGCCATGCTCTACATCGCCGCGGCCGTCGAGGAAACCGAACACCACTAGGCGGTAACCACCATTACAAGGAGGAGTGCCGTGCGACGCACTGTCACGTTGACTCTCATGGCGATTCTGGCCGCGCCCGGGATGGCCTGGGCCGCCGAGGCGGCCGTCGGGGATCTCCCGAAGGCCTTCGCCGTCCTCGCCGCGGGTATCGGCTTCGGCCTGGCCGCCGGCCTCTGCGGCCTCGGCCAGGGCCGGGCCGCAGGCTCGGCCGTGGACGCCATGGCGCGCCAGCCCGGGGCCATCGCGCGTATCCAGACCGCCATGCTGCTCGGCCTGGCCTTCATCGAGTCACTCGTTCTCTTCGTCTTCGTCATCGCGGTCATCTTGCTGTTCGTGAAGTCGTAGCGGGAGCAGGAGTCCCGGGCGTCCCGGGGCCACGTGCCCGGGACGTCCGAAGCCGCGCGGAAATGGCTCGACGGTCCCAGTTCAAGATTCCCCGCATCCCGGAGATGACGGTCCGGCGCCTGTCCGTGTACACGCGCTGTCTCCTGCAGCTGGAAGAGGACGGAGTCAAGACCATCTCGTCCCAGGAGCTGGCCGAGCGCTTCAGCCTGAACTCCGCCCAGGTCAGGAAGGACCTCGCCTACTTCGGCGAGTTCGGCGTGCGCGGCATCGGCTACTACGTCTCGGGCCTCAAGGCCGAGCTCCAGCGCATCCTGGGCCTGGACCGCGAGTGGCAGGTGGCGCTGGTGGGCTTCGGCAACCTGGGCTCGGCGCTCTTTCACTACAAGGGCTTCGCCCGCCAGGGTTTCCGAATCTCGGCCATCTTCGATGACGATCCCGGCAAGGCCGGCAAGCTGGCCGACGGCGTGCCCATCCTGCCCATGCGTGATCTCGCGCGCGAGACCAAGGGCCGCAATCTCCAGATCGCCATCGTGGCGGTGCCGGCCGAATCGGCCCAGCCGGTGACGGAAAAGCTGGTGGCCGCCGGGATCAAGGCCATCCTCAACTTCGCCCCGGGGCGCATTCGCGCTCCCAAGGACGTACGGTTCAAGAGCGTGGATCTGTCCATCGAGCTGGAGACCCTGAGCTTCTACCTGGCGCAAGGTCCCAAGTCGTAAGCTGCGCCCCCGCTAGGGGCGGGTGCTAAGCTGCCAGGTGGTGTCGCGTAGCGTTCGTTCATGAGCCTGACCGCGTCGGAGTCGATACTGTCCCGGTGGGCCGCGCTTGGAGAGCTCTCCACGGCCCTCGCCCAGGGAGTAGCCTGTCTCGAAGCCCAGGGTCTGTGGGGCTCGTCTCGCGCTCTCGTGGTCTCGGCCCTCGCCCGCGACACGGGCCGGCCCGTCCTCTACCTCTCCCCGGGCACGGCCGAGCGTCACCGCGCCGCCGAGGACATCCGCTTCTTCCGGGACACGCTCGACTCCCCGAGCGTCCCCGTTCTGGAGTTCCCCCCCGCCGAGCCGAGCTTCTGGCAGGGCCGCCATCGCGACCATGTCGCCGAGCGAGCCCTGGTCTGCCACGCCCTCCTGACCGGGGGCGCCATCGTGGTGGTCACCACTCCGGCCGCCCTCGGTGCGCCGATTCTCTCCCCGGAGACCTTTCGCGCCCGGACCTTCACGCTGACGGTGGGGGCGAGCCTCGAGCGGGAGGGACTTCTCCGCGCGCTCGAGACGGCCGGCTACGAGCGGGTGGACACCGTGGTCGAGGTGGGACAGTGGAGCCTGCGGGGCGGGATCGTCGACATCTTCTCGGCCACCCACGATCGGCCCGTGCGCGCGGAGTTCTTCGGTGACGAGATCGAATCGCTGCGGCTCTTCGATCCGACCACGCAGCGGTCCGTGGAGACGCTCGGCGAGCTGACGGTGCTCCCGCTGGCCGGAGCCGACGCCGATCACGCCCTGCCCGTGTGGCTGCCCGGCGAGATGCTGGTCGTCCTCGACGACCCCGCGCTCCTCGAGGCGCCGCCGGAGGAGGCGCCCTCCGCCGTGCCCCTCGCCCAGGCGCTCGGTCGCTTCCCGCGGCTCGAGCTTCCGCTCCTCCAGCGCGGAGGCGGGCGCGTGCCGCGGGTCGCCATGGGCACTCGCTCGGTGGGCGGCTTCCAGGGCCGCTTCAAGGACCTCGCGGCCGAGATCCGGAGCTGGCGGGGGGAAGGATTCGCCGTGCGTCTGGTCGTGGACGACGAGGCGCAGGCCGCGCGCTGCCGCGGCATCCTCCAGGAGCACGATCTGGAGCCGTGGCCCGACGCCACCCTCTGGAGCGCCGAGGGTCTCGGTGTCATCACGGGCGATTGCGCGGCGGGCTTCCAGCTGCCCGCCCTCGGGCTCGTCCTTCTCGCCGAAGAGGACGTCTTCGGCGCGCGCCGGCGGCGGCTGCGCCGTCCCGTCTTCCAGCGGGGCGCGGCCATCGCCGCCTTCACCGACCTCAACCCGGGCGATCTCGTGGTCCACGAGGCGCACGGCATCGGCCGCTACCACGGCCTGCGCACCATGGCCGTGGAGGGCCGCGACGCGGATTTCCTGCTCCTCGAGTACGCCGAGGGCGGCCGCCTCTATCTTCCCGTCGAGCGCCTCGACCTGATCTCGAAGTACATGGGCGCGCCGTCGGTGGCGGCGCGGCTCGATCGCATGGGCGGGGGCGCCTGGCAGCGCGTCAAGGAGTCCGTGCGGGCCGCGGTGCGCCAGATGGCCGAGCAGCTCCTTCGCCTCTACGCCGCGCGTTCCGTGGCGGAGCGGCGGATCTTCTCGGGCGACACGCCCTGGCAGCGGGAATTCGAGGCGGCCTTTCGCTTCGAGGAAACGCGCGACCAGCTGCGGGCCATCGAGGACACCAAGCGGGACATGGAGGGCTCGCGCCCCATGGACCGCCTCGTGGCAGGAGATGTCGGCTACGGCAAGACGGAGGTGGCCCTGCGCGCGGCCTTCAAGGCGGTGGCCGATGGACGGCAGGTCGCCGTCCTCGTGCCCACCACGGTGCTGGCCCAGCAGCATTTCCACACCTTCAGCGATCGCTTCTCGCCGTTCCCGACCCGCGTGGAGCTGCTCTCCCGCTTCCGTAGCCCCCGGGAGCAGAAAGCGGTGGTGGAGGGGCTCAAGACAGGGGCGGTGGACGTCGTCATCGGTACCCATCGGCTCCTGTCCAAGGACGTCGCCTTCCGCGACCTCGGCCTCCTCGTGGTGGACGAGGAGCATCGCTTCGGGGTCACCCACAAGGAGCGGATCAAGCAACTCCGGACCTCGGTCGACGTGCTGACCCTGACCGCCACGCCCATCCCGCGCACCCTCTACATGTCGCTGGCCGGTGCGCGCGATCTCTCGGTGATCGAGACACCGCCGCTGGACCGGCTGCCCGTGGAAACGGTCGTGGCCGGCTTCGATCGGAAGGTCATCAAGGAAGCCATCGAGCGTGAGCTCCAGCGCGGCGGGCAGGTCTTCTTCGTGCACAACCGGATCCAGTCGCTGCCCTCCATGACCTCCTTCGTGCGCCAGCTCTGCCCTCAGGCGAGGGTGGTCATGGGGCACGGCCAGATGGGGGAGCGGGAACTGGAGGCGGTCATGGTCAAGTTCGTCGACGGCGAGGCGGACGTTCTCGTCTCCACGGCCATCGTCGAGTCGGGGCTCGATATCCCCGCCTCCAACACCATCATCATCAATCGCGCCGACCGCTTCGGCCTCGCCCAGCTCTACCAGCTGCGCGGCCGCGTGGGGCGCGAGCGCCAGCAGGCCTACGCGTATCTCCTCGTGCCCGCCGCAGGCAGCCTGGACGAGACGGCGCAGCGACGCCTGCGCGTGATCGAGGAGATGACGGAGCTGGGGGCGGGCTTCCAGCTCGCCATGCGCGATCTCGAGATTCGCGGCGCCGGGAATCTCCTCGGGGCCGAGCAGCATGGACACATCGCGGCGGTGGGCTTCGATCTTTACACGAAGCTCCTGGCGGAAGCCGTGAGAGAATTGAAAGGCGAGCCGGCCCCAGCCTCGGTGGACCCCGTGATCACGGTAGGGGTCGAGGCGCTGCTGCCCGAAGAGTACGTTCCCGAAGTCAACCAGCGGCTCGCGATCTATCAGCGGCTCGCGGACGTGGGCGACGACGACGAGGTCGCCCAGATGCGGGCCGAGCTCGCGGACCGCTTCGGCCCGCCGCCCCCCGCCGTCGTCGCGCTGCTGGACGTGGTCGGGCTGCGGGTGCTCAGTCGGCGGCTCGGCGTCGAGCGCCTCGAAGCCGGCGGCGGCCGGGCGCTCGTGACCTTCGCCCCGTCGACTCCTGTCACGCCGGAGCGCATCCTGGCCGTGCTCGGTCGACGCGGCAGCGGAGTGACCATGCGGAAGGAGTTCATGCTCGAGGTGGTGATTCCGACGGGCCCCTGGGAGGCGGTACGGGATGCGCTGCGCGCGCTGCTGGAGTCTCTCGCGTGAGCGGCGCGGCCCGGCTCGTCCTCGTCGCGAGCGTCGCCGCCGCTCTCGCGGGGTGCTCCATCCCCTCGTGGATGCCCCTCGTCGGCAAGGCCAAGGAGCCGCCGCCGCCCGCCCCGCCTCCCGGCGAGGTGCGCGCTCCTCTCCTCTCGCGCTCCGCCTTGCCGCCCGACGCCGAGGCGGTCGTGGACCGGATCATCTGCGTGGTGAACAGCGATGCCGTCACCCTGTACGAGCTCGATGAGGCGGAGGCCTACTACCTCTACGAGAACAAGCTGCCTCGACCGTCCGAGGGCGAGGAGCGCGCGAAGCTCCGGGAGCGGGTCCTCGCCGGCATCGTCGAGAAGCGGCTCCAGATCCAGCAGGCCGAGCGCGAGAAGGTCACCGTCGACGATGCCGAGATGACGGAGCGGATGGGAGACATCCAGAAGCGGCTGGGGGCCAACACGCCGGTGGAATTCGAGGAGATGATCAAGGCCCAGGGTCTGAGCATGGAGGCGGTCAAGAGGCGCATCCGCGAGCAGCTGCTCGTGGAGCGCATGATCCGGCGCAAGGTGTCCCTGCGCGTCTCCGTTACCGAGGAGGAAATCGACCGCTACCTGATCGCCAACCGGGAAAAGCTCGAGACGGGCCTCGCCTTCGAGGCCCGCCACATCCTCTTCGTGCCCGGGGCAGGCTCCGGCGAGGACGGCTGGACGGCGGCGCGGCGCCGGGCCGACGAGATCTACAGCCGCGTGCTCGCGGGCGAGGACTTCGGCGATCTCGCGCGCGAGTATTCCGAGGACACGGGCACGGCCAAGAACAGCGGCCGGCTCGGCGTGCTCAAGCGGGGCGAGCTGGCCGCGGACATCGAGACGGCTATCCTGAGGCTCTCGCCGGGTGAGCACTCACCGCCCTTCCGGTCCCAGGTCGGCTACCACCTCTTCGAGCTCGACTCCAAGGAGACGCTCGCGGGAGAGCAGCTCGCGCAGGCCCGCAACCAGATCCGCGACATCCTGTACAAGCAGAAGTACGACACGAGGCTCCAGGAGTGGCTGACGGAGATCCGCGGCAAAGCCATCATCGAGATGCGGCTCTGAGCGTCCTCCCGGGCGACGGTGAAGACGCCAGTCAAATGGCCCGACGGGTTCAAAAGCTCTGGGAGTTTTAGATTGACACAATGGCGCGCGCTGTGGGAGATTGAGGATCGAAGTCGAACCAAGTTCCCCGTACACATTCAACCCCCCGGAGATCACCATCTCGCAGCGTAGTCCCAAACGGCCCTCGCCGCAGAAGTCTGACGCCACCGAAACGGCCGCGTCCGATTCCGGTGGAGCAGGAGGCAACAGGATGAACCTGTCCGAACTCAAGGATAAGACCATCACGGATCTCAACGCCGTGGCCAAGGATCTCGGGGTCCAGGGCACGGGCGGGCTCCGAAAGCAGGAGCTGATCTTCAAGATCCTGCAGGGGCAGGCCGAGCGGGACGGGCTCATCTTCGCCGAGGGTGTCCTCGAGGTCCTCCCGGACGGCTTCGGCTTCCTGCGCGCGCCGGACTACAACTACCTGCCCGGCCCGGACGACATCTACGTGTCTCCCTCGCAGATCCGGCGCTTCGATCTCCGCACGGGCGACACCATCTCCGGCCAGGTCCGTCCCCCCAAGGACACCGAGCGCTACTTCGCCCTGCTCAAGGTCGAGGCGATCAACTTCGAGACGCCCGAGCAGTCGCGCGACAAGACCCTCTTCGACAACCTCACCCCGCTCTACCCGATGGAGCGGCTGCGGCTGGAGCACGACTCGGAAAACCTGACCACGCGGGTCATGGATCTGCTCTGCCCGATCGGCAAGGGCCAGCGCGGCCTCATCGTGGCTGCGCCCCGCACGGGCAAGACGGTCATGCTCCAGAACCTCGCCAACGCCATCGCCAAGAACCACCCCGAGGTCTATCTCATCGTGCTCCTCATCGACGAGCGACCCGAGGAGGTCACCGACATGCAGCGCTCCGTCAAGGGCGAGGTCATCTCCTCGACCTTCGACGAGCCGCCCCAGCGCCACGTCCAGGTCGCCGACATGGTCATCGAGAAGGCCAAGCGCCTGGTCGAGCACAAGCGAGACGTCGTCATCCTGCTCGACTCCATCACGCGCTTCGCGCGGGCGCACAACGCCGTGATCCCGTCCTCCGGCAAGGTCCTTTCCGGCGGGCTCGACGCCAACGCCCTCCAGCGGCCCCGGCGCTTCTTCGCGGCCGCCCGCAACATCGAGGAGGGCGGCTCTCTCACCATCATGGCCACCGCCCTCGTCGACACGGGCTCGCGGATGGACGACGTGATCTTCGAGGAGTTCAAGGGCACGGGCAACATGGAGGTGCATCTGGACCGGCGTCTCATGGACAAGCGGGTGTTTCCTACCATCAACATCGAGCAGACGGGCACCCGGAAAGAGGAGCTCCTCCTCGAGAAGGACGAGCTGCAGAAGGTCTGGCTGCTCCGCAAGGCCCTGACCCAGCTGAACCCCGTGGAAGCCATGGAGCTCCTCCTCGACAAGGTCAAGATGACGAAGAGCAACAAGGACTTCTTGAGCGCCATGAGCCAGATGGGGTAGGGCTGTTTCCCCGCAGAAATCCCCAATTTGTTGCGGTTTTGGCAGGGGCCTGGTAACATCAAGCCTTCATTCGCACTCATCAGGAGGTGGGCCGTGAAGGCTGGCATTCATCCGGAGTACGTGGACACCACGATCACCTGCAATTGCGGGGAGGTCATTCACACCCGCTCCACCCAGCCCCAGATCCGGGTGGAAGTCTGCTCCAAGTGCCATCCCTTCTTCACCGGCAAGCAGAAGTTCCTGGACACGGCCGGACGCGTCGAACGCTTCCAGCGGAAGTACAAGAGGAAGCCGATCGCGGAGGGGTAGGGCCCGGCTCGGCAGAGCGCCGCGCCACGCTGTCACTGTCCAGAGGTGCCGTCGTTCTCTGTCTCCGCGCGCGGTGACCTCGCCGTCCGCCCACTTCCCCGCGAGGGGCCGTCATGTTTGACAAGCTCCGCCAGATCGAGGACCGCTACCGCGAGCTGAACGGGTCGCTCTCCGATCCCGCCGTCCTCGCCCAGCCCGCGCTGTACGCCAAGGCGGCCAAGTCCGCCTCCGAGCTCAGCGAGGTCGTGCAGAAGTTCGAGGACTACAAGCAGCTCCTGGGCGGCCTCGAGTCGGCCCGCCGCATGGCCGCCGAGGAGCCCGATCGCGAGATGCGCGAGCTCGCCCAGGCCGAGGTCCGCGATCTCGAAGGGCGCCAGGGCAAGCTCGAGGAAGAGCTGCGCGCGCTCCTCATTCCCCGGGACCCCAACGACGACCGGAACGTCTTCGTGGAGATCCGAGCGGGGGCGGGGGGAGACGAGGCCGGCCTCTTCGCGGCGGACCTCGCCCGGATGTACACGAAGTACGCCGAGCGACAGAAGTGGAAGGTCGAGCTCATGGACAAGCACGAGACCGGAGTGGGCGGCTTCAAGGAGATCGTGCTCTTCATCCAGGGCCGGGGGGCCTGGAGCCGGCTCAAGTTCGAGCGGGGCGTCCATCGCGTGCAGCGGGTGCCCGAGACGGAGTCGAGCGGGCGCACCCACACCTCGACGGTGACGGTGGCCGTCCTGCCCGAAGCCGAGGACGTGGACATCAAGGTGGACGAGAAGGACATCCGCGTCGACGTGTACCGCTCCTCCGGTCCTGGCGGGCAAGGGGTGAACACCACGGACTCCGCCGTGCGGATCACGCATATCCCCACGGGGCTCGTGGTCACCTGCCAGGACGAGCGCTCGCAGATCAAGAACCGGGCGAAGGCCATGCGGGTGCTGAAGGCCCGGCTGCTCGAGCGCGCGCAGGACGAGCAGGCCGCCGCCATCGCCGCGGACCGCCGGAGCCAGGTGGGAACGGGGGAGCGCAGCGAGCGCATCCGCACCTACAATTTTCCTCAGGGCCGGGTCTCCGACCACCGCATCAACCTCACGCTCTACCGTCTGCCCGCCATCCTCGAGGGTGACCTCGACGAGATCGTGGACGCCCTGGCCGCGGAAGAGCAGCGCAAGAAGCTCCAGGAGCCCTCATGAGCCGCGCCACCCCGAGCACGATCGCGTCGCGTCTCGCGGAGGGGGCCGCGCGCCTGGGCGAGGCCGGTCTCGACAGTGCGCGACACGACGCCGAGCTGCTCCTCGCCGCCGTCCTCGGCACCGACCGCCTCTCCCTCTACGTCGAGCCGAAGCGGGCCGTGGACGGGGAGGTGGCCGCCCGCTACCGCGAGCTGATCGATCGCCGCGCCGGTCACGAGCCCGTCCAGTACATCCTGGGCTGGGAGGAGTTCCGGGGTCTGCGGCTGACGGTGACGCCGGATGTGCTGATCCCGCGTCCGGAAACGGAAGGGCTGGTCGAGCGGGCTCTCGAGCTGCTGACCGGCCTCGATCACGCGGCGGTGGCCGATGTGGGGACGGGCAGCGGAGCGATCGCGTGCGCGCTGGCGGCGGCGCGCCCCGATCTCGAGCTGCTCGCGGTCGACCAGTCCCTGGGCGCCCTCGCCGTCGCTTCGGACAACGTGCGCACGCTCGGGCTCGCCTCGCGCGTGAGGCTTCTCGCCGGCGATCTCTTCGGCCCTCTCGCTTCGCTCCGGGGCAGCCTCGACATGGTCGTGGCCAACCCGCCCTATCTGCCCGCCATGACGCTGGCCTCGCTGCCCGCCGAGGTGGTCCGCTTCGAGCCGCGCCTGGCCCTCGACGGCGGCCCCGATGGGATGCGCGTGCTGCGGCGCCTCATCGCCGAGGCCCCGGCCCATCTGCGACCCGGGGGCTGGCTCGTCATGGAGATCGGGGAGGAGCAGGCGGGCGCGCTCGCCTCGCTGATGGCCGCCGAGGGCTTCTCGGCCATCGGGGCGAGGCGCGATCTCCGCGGCGTCGAGCGCTACATCGAGGGCTGCTGGGCCGAAGGCAAGACCGTCGTCCCCCTCACGGGCGTGGCGACGCAAAGGATGAGCTGCTGATGCCCGCGCGGCTCGTGATCGAAGGTGGCATCCCGCTCCGCGGCCTCGTCGAGGCGAGCGCGGCCAAGAACGCGGCGCTGCCCGCCATGGCGTCGAGCCTGCTCACGGCACAATCGATCGTGCTCGACAACGTGCCCAGGCTGGCCGACGTGGTGACCATGACCTCGCTCCTCGAGCGCCTCGGGGCGAAGATCACACGGGAGGCGGACGGCGCCACGCGCCTGTCCGTCCCGAGCGTGACGACGCCCGAGGCGCCGTACGAGCTGGTCTCGACCATGCGCGCCTCCGTCGTCGTGCTCGGCCCGCTCCTCGCCCGCACGGGCACGGCCCGCGTCGCCCTCCCGGGCGGCTGCGCCATCGGCGTGCGTCCCATAGACCAGCACTTGAAGGGCCTGGCCAAGCTCGGCGCCGACATCACCATCCAGAACGGCTATGTCGAGGCGCGGGCCAGCCGGCTCAAGGGTGCCCGCATCACCACCGACCTCGTCACCGTCACGGGCACGGAGAACCTCATGATGGCCGCCGCGCTGGCCGAAGGGGTCACCGTGCTGGAGAACGCCGCCCGCGAGCCGGAGGTAGCCGACCTCGCGCGGCTCCTCACCGCCATGGGCGCGCGCATCGAGGGCGCGGGGACGGAGCGCATCGAGATCGAAGGCGTGCCCGAGCTCGGGGGCGCGCGGCACCGCGTCATTCCCGACCGAATCGAGGCGGGCACCCTGCTCGTGGCGGCGGCGATCACGGGCGGGGACGTCACCCTCACGGGCGTGACGCCGCGCCACCTCACGGCCACCCTCGCCAAGCTCGAGGAGTGCGGCGTGAGCATCACCGTCGAGGGCGATCGCGTCCGTTGCCTCGGGCCCGCGCGCCCCCGGCCCGCGGACGTGATCACGAGCCCCTTCCCGGGCTTTCCCACCGACATGCAGGCGCAGATGATGGCGCTGCTCGGTCGGGCCGAGGGACTGAGCAAGATCACCGAGACCATCTTCGAGAACCGCTTCATGCATGCCGCGGAGCTCTGCCGGATGGGCGCCCTCATCGAGACCGACGGACCGTTTGCGGTGATCCGAGGGGTGGAGGCCTATCAGGGCGCTCCCGTCATGGCCACCGACCTCCGCGCTTCCGCTTCCCTGGTCCTGGCCGGGCTGGCCGCGCGGGGCACCACCGAGGTTTCGCGTGTCTACCACCTGGATCGCGGCTACGAGGGGCTCGAGCGAAAGCTCCAGTCGCTCGGGGCGCGGATCGAGCGGGTGAAGACCTGATCATGTCGGCCCTCACGGTCGCGTTGCCCAAGGGACGCTTGCTCGATCCCGCCCTCCAGCTCCTGTCCGCCATGGGCATCCAGGGCCTGGAGGCGGACACGCGCAAGCTCCTGCTCGCCGACGCCGAGCGGGATCTGCGCTTCATCTTCCTCAAGCCCGCGGACATTCCCACCTACGTCCAGTATGGCGCGGCCGACCTCGGTATCGTGGGTAAGGACATCCTGGCCGAGCAGCAGCCCGACGTCTACGAGCCGGTGGACCTGGGCTTCGGCTTCTGCCGCCTCGTGGTCGCCGAGCCCCGCGAGCTCTGGGAGCGCGACGATCCCGCCAAGTGGTCGTGGGTTCGCGTGGCCACCAAGTATCCGA
>Ga0137409_10002721_pt1 | contig 18847 bp, 16 predicted proteins | sample CZODoug1_16funga_FD_122059 | JGI IMG/M metagenome (GOLD analysis project Ga0137409, IMG submission 122059) | Vadose zone soil fungal communities from Angelo Coast Range Reserve, California, USA - CZODoug1_16fungal (Hybrid Assembly) | ecosystem: Environmental > Terrestrial > Soil > Vadose zone... | reverse complement strand
AGCGCTACGGCTTTCTCGGCGGCACGAGCACCCTCGTCCTCGACACCTTCTACGGCTTCTATACTCCCGGGTCGAAGTCGCTCAAGGTCGTCGGCGGGATCCCGGACGACGTCCTCGCCGGCCTCCGCGGGTATTCCGCCTGCTTCGAGCGCCCGAACACCTACGGCGCGGGCACCGGGGTGACCTACCATCCCGACTACCTGAAGGTCGTGTGGGAGCAGCTCGCCCGCGACGCCGGCGTCCGCGTCCTCCTCCACGCCTGGGTCCAGGACGTCGAGGTCTCGAACGGCCGCGTCACCGGCGTGATCGCCGCCACCAAGATCGGCCTGCGCCGCATCGCCGCGAAGATCGTCGTCGACGCCTCCGGGGACGCCGACGTCTGCTATTATTCGAACGTGCCCTTCGAGCTGGCCGGGGAAAAGGATCCCGCTCAGACCCTGACCACGACGTTCCGCATGGTGAACGTGGATATGGACCGGCGGAAGTCCGTCCCCAAGGCGAAGTTCCACGAGCTGATGGCCGCGGCGGCCGGCAGCGGCAACTACGACCTCCCGCGCAAAGAGGGCAGCGATCACGCCATGCCGGTGCCGGGGATGACGTCGACCATCATGACGCGGCTCGCATCGACGGAGACGCGCGGCGGCAGGGTCGTGAACGCGACGGATCCCGAATTGCTGTCGCGCTCGGAAATGGACGGACGCCGCCAGGCCCTCGAGTATGCGCGCTTCCTGCGCGACCGCGTCCCGGGCTACGAGAACGCCGACTTCGCCGGTTTCGGCACGCAGATCGGCATCCGCGAGACGCGGCGCGTCCACGGCGACTATCGGCTCACGCGCGACGACGTCCTCGGCGCGAGGCCGTTCGACGACCAGATCGGCCTCTGCGGCGCGCCGATCGAGGACCACCACGGCGGCGCGGACACGACGTGGGCGTATCTGCCCGACGGCCGCTGCGTCGGCATCCCGTACCGGACCCTCGTGCCGCAGCAGAGCGAGAACCTGCTGGTCGCGGGGCGCTGCTTCTCCGCGACCCATGACGCGCACGCCAGCGTGCGCTCGATGGCCCAGTGCATGGCGATGGGCCAGGCGGCGGGCGGCGCGGCGGCGATCGCCGTCTCGCGCCATATCGCTCCGCGCGACGTGCCGGTCCTCGAGCTGCGCGACCGCCTGCGCGCGACGGGCGCCGTCCTGGAGACGCCGTGAAGAAGGGCGACACCTTCGTCCTGGAGGCGGCGCCGGACTTCGTCCTGGGCTTCGACGTGGGCGGCACGCGCCTGAAGGCGGGCGCCGTGAGCCGCAAGGGGAAGCTCCTCGCGCAGGAGATCGTCCCGACGGGCGCCCTGGAGGGCCCGAAGGCGCTGCTGATGTCGATCGTCGCGATCGCGCGCGCCCTGGAGAAACGGATGGGCGGCCCCGCGAGCGCGGTCGGCCTCGGCCTCCCCGGCGCCATCGACCCCGAACGCGGCGTCGTCCTCCTCCCCGGCCGTCTGAAGGGCCTGGAGAACTTCCCCATCGTCCCGAAGCTCAAGAGCGCGTTCGGCGTGCCGGTGATCGCCGACAACGACGCACGCCTCGCGATGATCGCGGAGAAGGAATACGGCCTCGCGCGCGGCAAGGGGTGGGCGCTGACGGTGACGATCGGGACCGGCGTCGGCTCGGGCGTGCTCATCGACGGCCGCATCCTGCGCGACCCGCATCTCCAGTTCGGCACGCAGGCGTCCCATATGGTCCTCCAGGCGGCGGGCGGCCGCCTCTGCTTCACCGGCGCGCGCGGGACGGCCGAGATGCTCTGCTCCGCGGTGGCCCTCGCCCAGCAGGTCCGCGACGGCCTCTCGCGCGGAATCCCGTCCCTGCTGTCCGACCGCCACGCGGCCGACGCCAACGCCGTCGACTTCGCCGCGGTCCTGGAAGGCGCGGCGCGCAGGGACCGCCTCTGCCTCGACGAGCTCGCCGTCTGGACGCAGAACCTCGGCTGGTTCCTCGTCTCCGCCGTGCACGCCTATTCCCCCGAGATCGTGATCCTGGCCGGCGGCGGCGCCAACGGCGCGAAGTATTTTCTCAAGTCGCTGCGCGCCCACGTCAACAAGCACCTCTTCCGCTGGCCGGTGGGCGAGCCGCTGCCCATCGTGGTCTCGAAACTCAAGGACCACGCCGGCGTCCTCGGCGCGGCCGCCCAAGCCTGGTTATTCGCATAGGCGGAAGGCCGCAGCAAGAGGAGAACCATGAGCTTCATTCGCACCGTGCTGGGCGACGTCGCCCCCTCCGCCCTCGGCGTCTGCTATGCGCACGAGCACCTGATCATCGACCGGAGCTACACGACCCAGCTCTTCCCCGACATCCATCTGCCGTCGGTGGAGAACGCGGTGCGCGAGCTGAGCGACTTCAAGGCCGCCGGCGGCGGCGCGATGGTCGACTGCATGCCCTGCGACGCCGGCCGGAACATCGAGAAGCTGGCGGCGATCTCGAAGGGCAGCGGCGTGCACGTGATCGCCCCCACGGGACTGCACCGCGTCGGCTTCTACCCCGAGGGACACTGGCGCTTCCGCTGGAGCCCGCAGGAGATGGCGGACCTCTTCGTCGCCGAGATCGAGCGCGGCATCGATGCGAACGATTGCGCCGGCCCCGAGTTGCGGCGGACGCCCCATCAGGCGGGCGTGCTCAAGATCGCGAGCGACGGCGCGGAGCTCGACGACGCCGAGCGCGCGGCCTTCGACGCGGTCGCGTCCGCGCACCGCAGGACGGGCTGCCCCGTCGTGACGCACTGCGAGGCGGCGCGCGGGGGGGAACAGGTCGCCTTCCTTGCCTCGCGCGGAGTCGAGCCGCGTCATGTCGTGCTCTCGCACACCGACCGCCATCCCGAGCCCGCCTATCACCGCGAGCTCTTCAAGACCGGCGCCTCCATCGAGTACGACCGCGTCTTCCGCTCCCCGCTCGACGACGCCAACCCGACCCTCAAGCTCTTCGTCGCGATGGTGAAGGAGTTCCCCTCCCAGGTGATGCTGGGGACCGACGGCGCCCGTCAATCCTACTGGCGCAGCTACGGCGGCAAGCCCGGGCTGGACTACCTCCTCAAGGAGTTCAGCGAGCGGGCGAAGAAGGCGGGCGTGACGGAGTCGGAGCTGAAGGCGGTCTTCGTGGACAATCCCGCGCGGGCCTACGAGTTCCGGCGCTGAAGCAGGTCGAACCAGGGATCGAGGATCGCCGCGGCGCCCTTCCCCAGCAGCGGCCGCAGCTCCTGGATCGCCTGCGCCATCAGCGATCCCGCATGGGACGCCATGATCTTCTCGTGCAGATCGCCCGAGATCGAGAGCGCGAGCAGGGTGAGGGCGATCGCGAGGACGCCGCCTTCGACGGCGCCGAAGACGAGGCCCAGGTGATGGTCCCAGCCTTCGAGTCTGGCCCGCTCGAGCCTGCGCCGCGCCAGGGCCGCGATCCCGAAGACGACCAGCGTGATCAGGACATAGAGCAGTCCGAAGGCGAGCCAGCGATGGAGGGAGGGGAGTTCAGCGGACAGCGGCCAGCCGGCGGCGATGCCGACCACGGGGGAAAGGACGCCGGCGGCCAGCCGCGCGAAGCCCTTCCACGCACCGAACGCGGCGGCGAGGGCCACGACGATCACGACCAGCCCGTCGAACAGCATGCCTGTCTCCAGTATACCCCTGTATCTACGACGAACCGTCCGTCGTCGGCGACCCCATAAAAAAACCCCCGGTCCGGAGACCGGGGGTTTTCAGTCGGCTTGCGAGTTACGCCTTGGCCACGTTCACCCACGTGTGCACGTGGGGCGAGCCGCGGAAGTACCAGGACATCGCGGGGCCCTCGATCTTCCAGCGGTCCCACACCTTGTCGTTGCCCAGGTCGTTGTCCTGGTAGAACGCGAGGTGGATCTTGTCGAGGCCGCCCGCGTCCTTGATGATCGTCATCGCCTCCTCGACGTCCGAGGCGCGATACGGCGCGAGCAGGTCCTTCAGGGTGTCCTCGACCAGGCCCTTCTGGTCCTTGGAAAGCTCGCCCGCGCAGAGGCCGGTCCAGGGGCCGGTCTTCTTGATCTTGATCGACTTCTCGTCGTCCGCGGGCGACTTCTCCAGCAGCGCCTTTTCCTGCTGCTTGCCGTCGAGCGCGGTGAACACCTTGTTGGCCAGCTGGGCCTGCTTCCAGAACACGTTGCCGGGGTGGTTGGGCTCCTCCTTGTCGTTCGGCCCGGCCTGGTGGCCGTAGAAGATCGGGCCGCCGAACGCCGCGCCCACCGCCTTGTCGGAATTGCAGCGCATCGTCAGGTGCCGGCCCGTCAGCACGAACTCGAACTTCTCGGTCGACGGGTCGCCGAACGTCGCGACCGTGTAGCGCTCGAAGCCGCCGTAGTCGTCCTTCATCTGCTTCGCAAAGCGGCCCGCGCCGTCCTCGCTGACGATGCCGCGGAAGATGTCCTTGATCATCTGCTGCTGGTCGCCGCTGTAGAACTTGCCGATCTGCTGCGGCACGATATCCCAGTTGTTCGAGACCTTCAGGCGCCGCGCGTCGTCCCAAGGCAGCGCGACCAGCTCCTTCTGCTCGGGCTTCAGGCTCTCGTAGAAGCTCTTCGCCAGGACTTCCGGCTTCTCCGTGCGCCAGGTCGACGCCCACACCGGCGTCTTCGCGAGGGCCGCCGCGGCCGCGACGCCCGCCGTCGTCTTCATGAAGCTGCGGCGCGAAACTCCGTCGCCGCAATCGGGGCAAATTTTCTCTTCCGCCATGGGGTTCTCCTCAATCCTCTACGAACAATACGCTTGCAGGTACGCCGGAAGCGGACGGACTTTGAAGACGCGCCGAAGGCGCGCCCTCTGGCTGCGGCCTGCGGTCTGAGCCCTATCCGAATACGACCGCTTCGAGGTGGTGCTCGGCTTTGTAGACCTGCTTCCATTCGACGGCGTCCGTCGAGCGCAGGATCTTGCCCTTGTAGTTCGTCCCGACGAAGACGCCCGCGCCGAACGCGGCCGTCAGCGGCGCGTCCTTGTTCTCCTTCCGCGTCCACTCGAGGCCGTCGGGCGACAGGTACGTCGCCCCCTGCCCCACCGCGACAAAGCGGTCGCCCACCCAGAGGATCGAGTTGATGTGCTCGCCCTCCTCGCCGGGAAAGCGGTGCGTCCACTTCTGGCCGTCCTCGGTCACCGAGCGCAGGCCGTGCAGGCCGACCCCGACGAATTTCCCCGCGCCGAAGACGACATCGACCAGCGTGTCCGTCGCCTTAAGATCCCCGGCGTCCACCCACTCCTTGCCGTCCTTCGACATCGCCCGCCGCCCGCGGTCGCCCACGCCGACCCAACGGTCCGTCCCCCACGCGAGGCGGCGGAGAATGTGCTTCCCCGAGATGAACATATAGTCGTCCCACTTGGCGCCGTCGGCCGAGCGGACGACGAAGGGCGACGAGCTGCCGACCGAGCCGGGATCGCCGCCGATCGCGAGGAAGCCGCCGTCGCCGAAGGCGAGGCCGCGGATGAAGTTCTTGTACTGGCCGTCGCGGTTGGAGACGTCCCACTTCGCGCCGTCCTTCGACGTCGCGATGATGTTCGCGCCGCCGAAGTTGCCGACCGCGACGTGGACGCCGTTGCCCGCCGCCGCCGCGCGGTAGGTTTCGCCCTCCTTGCCGAGCTGGAGGTTCTTCCACTCCGCGCCGTCCTCGGAGACGATCCGCTGGCCCTGGTGGCCGACGGCGACGAAGAGGCTCATGCGAGGCCGGGGAGCCGGCCGTTGAAGGCCGCGTGCTTCGACACCTTGCTCTCGCCGAACTCGTCGAGCTTCACGCCCATGCGGTCGAGCATCTCGAGGTAGAGGTTGGACATCGGCGTCTTCTTCGGGAAGGCCAGGTGGCGGCCCGTCTTCAGCGTCCCCTGAGCGTTGCCGGCGAACACGACGGGATAGTCGTCCTTCCCGTGCCCGCCGTCCGCCATATAAGAGGTGTAGAGCAACAGGCTGTTGTCGAGCAGCGTCGAGCCGCCCTCGTCGATCGCCTTCATCCTCTTCACCATCTCGCCGAAGAGGCCGGTGTACCACGCGTGGATCTGGCGGCAGGCCTCGCGCGCGATCGGGTCGGCATGCTCGGGCTTGTCGGCGTTGCCCTGGTGCTCCAGCGTGTGGCAGTGCCGCTCGTAGCCGACCGTCACCACGCCCGGGAACAGCGACTCGTCGGTGCCCACCGCGAACGTGCAGACGCGCGTCGTGTCCGTCTGGAACGCAAGGATCATCAGATCGGCGAAGAGCCGCGTGTATTCCCCGTGGATTTCGGGATCGCGCTCCGTCGCCTGGCGCATGCGGCCGGCCATCCGGCCGTCGGGCAGGTTCGCTGGCACGACGGCCGCCGACGGACCCGGATGCTCGGCGTCCTGCGCGGCCTGGAGCTGCAGATTTTCCACCAGCTGCACCCGGCGCTCCACCGCGCGCACCGAATGGAGATATTCGTCGAGGCGGTGCCGGTCCGCCGCGCTGAGCGACGACTTCAGGCGGCCGGCTTCGTCGACGACGTAGTCGAGGACGCTCTGGTCTTCGGAGTCGCGCTTGGCGCCCGGGACGGCCGGCGCCGCGCTGCGCCGGGTCCAGTCGGGAACCGCCACCTGGCGGCCGCGGAACATCCGGTCGAACACGAGGCGCGGATTGGACTCATAAGGGACGTGCTGGTCCGCGGCGCGCCACGAATAGCGCGTCTCCTGGTTGCTCATCCCCATTTCGAGCGAGGGCAAGTAGCTCGACTGGCCGACGACCTCGGCCGCGGCCTGGTCGACGGACTTCGACGAGTGCGACTTGCCGTTGATCTTCTTCGCCTCCGGGGCGCCGGTCAGGTGGAGATACCCGGCGGACTCGTGGCCGTTGAGGCCGTCGGTCTTCCCGTTGTGGGACAGGCCGGAAATCACCAGCAGGTCGTCCTTATGGGGCTCCAGCGGACGCAGGATCGACGGCAGCTTGCCGAGCGGGCCGGTCTCCTTCGGCTTCCACGACTCGAGGACCGTGCCGCCGGTGACGGTGACGATCCCCATCCGCAGCGGGGGTTTCGCCGCCGCCGCGGCGGGCGCCAGGGACTCGAGGAACGGCAGGGCGATCAGGGCGCCGGTGCCGCGCAGGACGTCGCGTCGGGTGAGTTCCATGCTAATCCTTCGCCTCGATGGTCTTACGGTGCCGGAAGGGAAAACTCTTCACGATTCCGAGCACGATCGACGAATACCGGTGGCCGTCCTTCGCCGCGGCGGCCTGGATCCCGCGGATCGCGCACTCGTCGGAATCCTGCACGTCGCGCCCCAGCGCATACGAGAGCATCTGCTCGATGAGATTGCGCTCGAACGCGTCGCGGCTGCGCGCCAGCACCTGCTTCAGGCCCGGCACGCCCTCGAACTGCTCGCCGGAGGGGAGGACGCCGACCGCGTCGAGCGGCTTCCCGCCCTGGGTGTCGCGCCAGGCGCCGACGGCGTCGTAGTTTTCGAGCGCGAAGCCCAGCGGGTCGATGCGCCGGTGGCAGGCCGCGCACGAGGGTTGGACCGCATGCTGCGCCATCAGCTCGCGGAACGTCCTGGGCTCGGCGCCCTTCTTCTGTTCCTTGATCGTGCCGGCGTCCGGCGGCGGCGGGGGCGGAGGGGTCCCGAAGATCGACTCCAGGATCCACTTGCCCCGCAGGGTCGGGCTGGTGCGCGACGTGTGCGAGGTCAGCGCGAGCACCGCGCCCATCCCGAGCAGGCCGCCGCGGTGGTTCTCGGGCTTCAGCGCGACCTTGCGGAACTGCTTCCCTTCGATGCCGGCGATCCCGTAGTGCTTCGCGAGGTCGTCGTTGAGCCAGGCATAATCGCAGTCCAGGAGGTCGAGCACGCTGCCGTCCTCCTGGCGCAGCTTGTCCAGGAACGTGGACGCCTCGTCGCGCATCGCCTGCTTGAGCTTGTTGTTGAACGCCGGGAAGAATTCGGTGCTCGGCCGGGCGAAGTCCAGCTTCTTCAGCTGGAGCCATTGAAAGGCGAAGTTGGACGTCATCGACTTCCCGTTCGCGTGCGCGAGCATCCGGCGGACCTGGCCCTCGAGCGCGGCGGCCTCGGAGAGCCTGCCCGCTTCGGCGTCCGCGAGCAGCGCCTCGTCGGGCATCGTCGACCACAGGAAGTAGGAGATCCGGGTCGCGAGCTCCGGCCCCGAAAGCGCGTAAGGCGCATTCCCCGGCTGCTCCCGCTCGACGCGGAAGAGGAAGTGGGGCGAGACGAGAATCGCCTTCAGCGGCAGCCGCAGCGTTTTCTCGCGCGCGTGCAGCGCCATCAGGCGGTCGAGCTCGTCGTCCTGGATCGGGCGGCGATACGCCCGGCGGGCGAAGGCCCTGATGAGGTCGCGCGGCGACGGGCCGGCGAGCGGCTTCATCTTCTCGAGGATCAGGTCCGCGGCGGCGAAATACTTTTCCATGAGCGCGGGCGGGAGCACGAGCGCGTTGGCCGACGTGTCGAAGGCCGTCCCGGTCGCCTCCTCGGGGATGCCGACTTCCGCGGCGACGTCGACCGTCACGCCGCTGAGGTCGCGGACCGAGTTGACGTACTCGGTGCGGTTGAGACGCCGGATCAGCGGCGGGCCGGGATCGAGCTCGGCGGGATTGGCGCAATCGATGTAGGCCGCCGCCCCGCGCAGCCAGGCGAGCAGCGTCTCCCGCTGCTCGGGCGAGAGCGGCTTCTCGCCCTCGGGCGGCATCTCGTGCTCGTCGACCTGGAGCAGGGCCTTCTTCCACATCCGGCGTTCGCGCAGCGCCGCGGCGCCGTCCTTGAGGCGGGAGAAGTCGAGGCCGCCCTTCTTCTTCTGGGGGCCATGGCACTTGGAGCAGGCGGATTCGAGGACGGGCCGGATGTCCTTCACGAAGCCGGCCGCGAGGGCGTCGCCCCCGGCGGGCGGCGTGGACTGGGCGGCCAGGCTCCCCGCGAGGGCAGCGAGGAGCAGTCCGACCCAGGCTCGCCTCATCATGTCTCTATATAGTGCGAGGATGCCGCCGGGCAACTCGAAAACGGAAACGGCGCCTACGCCGGATCAGCCCCGCTTCAAATACGCCTGAACGGACGCGTCGAAGATCTTCGACGTGACCCCGCGCAGCCGCGGCGCCCGGGGATCGGCGACGGACGCCGACATCAGGGCGCTCAAGGCGTCGAACTGCTTTTTAAAGCCCCGGACCCGAATCGCCCGGACCGCCGCCGGCGACGGCGTCCACCCGGCCGCGGTCTGCCGGACCAGCCCGGCGCGCAGCAGCCTCGCCAGCCCTCCGCGGACCTCCCCGTAGTTGAAGATCGCGTGGTTGATCCAGTCGCCCGCGGAAAGGATGGCTTCCAATCCGGCCGCCTTTCCGCCCCCGGCGTGGAGGACCGCCAGGAGTACCCAATCGTCGGCGTCGCCAAACCGCATCATTCTGTCGATCTTAAGGTACACTCCTAGCGGAGAAGTAAAAGCATGGAACCCGCGCTCAAGTGCAATTCCTGTTCGACCCTCCTGGCCAAGACGTTCGACCGCACCTGCCCCAAGTGCGGCTGGGACAATCAGGTCCGGGTGCGCAAGTGCCTCAAGTGCCATGCCGGAATGCTTTCCCTTCAGGAGGTGGTCGGGGTCCGGACGATCGGGGGAGTCCTCGTCTTCATGGGACTCGTCCTCTGGTACTTCTGCGGCCCGCTCCTCGCCGGCGCGATCGCCGCCGGTCTCGGCAGCCTGGGCGCCCTGTCCACCCTGGTCCTGATGCGCTATTGCTGCGGCGGCTGCGGCAAAGGCGTGGATCCGCAGCTCCTGTCGACGGCGGAGAAGCAGGCGGCCTGGGTGAAGCGCGGGATCTACCTGGCTGCGGCGGGCCTCCTCGCGGCCGCGGCGGCCGTCCTCGCCTCGAAAGCGCTGCATCCATAATGCAAACCGGAATCTCCGGGGGTGGATTTCCCCGGGGAGGATGCCATGGAAGCCGCCGGTTCGAGGTGCACGGACTGCGGCGCCGCGCGGGACAGGCTCAGCGGCGAGATCTGCCTGCGCTGCGGCTGGGACAACCAGGTCCGGATGCGCAAATGCATCGCGTGCAAGGGCGCCGTCATCCTCAATGAAAAAATCGGCTTCGGCCCCATCGGCGGCGTCGTGGGCCTCGGCGGGTTCGTCTTCTGGCGCCTCTACGGCCCCCTCCTCGGCAGCGCTCCCGTCTCCTCCATCGGCACCGTCTGCGGCGCGATCACGGCCCGGACCCTGGGCTGCAGCTGCGCCGAATGCGGCAGGAAATCCGAGGCCCGCTTCCTCGACTCGGAGGAAAAGGACACGGCCCGGAGGCACCGCCTCGGCTTCACGCTGAGCGCCGCCGGCCTGGGCGCCCTCGCCGCAGTCCTCCTCTTCTGCCGGCTGGCCCTCCTGCGGAGCAGCAGCTCCTCCGTCTAGCGCCCTCCGTCGCCTCCCGTCCCCGTTGCAGGGCGGGCCCCTCTTCATTCCTGATGCCTGATGCTTAATGCTTGATGCCCTAATCCTGTTGGATATACTCGCCCTTCCCGGGACTATTAGAGGACAAAGGATGAGCAAAAGCGGCGGCTTCACCACCCAGGGCGAGGTCCAGAGCTTCAAGTCGGCGCCCAGCGTCGGCGTCGGCATGCTGGGCTACGCGTTCATGGGCAAGGCCCACTCCAACGCGTACAAGAAGCTCCCCTACATGATGTATCCCCCGGTCGCCATCCCCGAGCTGGTCGCCATCTGCGGCCGCAACGAAAAGGCCGTCACCGAGGCGCAGAAGCGCTACGGCTACAAGAAGCATTACCTCAAGTGGGAGGACATGCTCGGCGACAAGGACATCCAGCTCATCGACAACGGCGGCCCCAACGACGCCCACGCCGAGCCGTCCATCGCCGCCATCAAGGCCGGCAAGCACATCTTCTGCGAGAAACCCCTCGCGCGCACCGCGGAAGAAGCCAAGACCATGTGGGACGCCGCCAGGAAATCCAAGGTCAAGCACCAGGCCGCGTTCAACTACCGCTTCGTCCCGGCCATCCGGCTCGCCTACGACCTCATCAAGGCCGGAAAGCTCGGCCGCATCTACCACTTCCGCGCGGTCTACCTGCAGGAGTGGGTGATGCCGCACTACAACACGCCCCACATCTGGCGCCTCCAGAAGAAGGTCGCCGGCTCGGGCGCCCTCGGCGACCTCGGCGCACACCTGATCGACCTCGCCCGCTTCCTCGTCGGCGAGATCCAGTCCGTCAGCGCCATGACCAAGACCTTCATCGAGCAGCGCGCGCGGCTCGACGGCAAGGGCATGAGCCAGGTCGACGTCGACGACGCCTTCGTCTCGACCGTCCAGTTCCAGAACGGCGCGATCGGCACGATGGAGGCGACCCGCTTCGCCGGCGGCCGCAAGAACTTCGGCAGCTTCGAGATCAACGCCGAGAAGGGCTCGATCCGCTTCAACCTCGAGGCCATCAACGAGCTCGAGGTCTACTGGGTCAGCGACGAAAAGGAGACCCACGGCTTCCGCCGCGTCTCCGTCACCGAGGGCTACCATCCCTTCATGGCCAACTGGTGGCCGCACGGCCACATCATCGGCTGGGAGCACGCGATGGTGCACGAGATCAACCACCTGCTGGACTGCATCGTGAACGACAAGAGCGTGGCGCCGCTGGGCGCGACGTTCGAGGACGGATACAAGTGCGCCGCCATCTGCGACGCGATCGTCGAGTCGTCGAACTCGAAGCGCCATATGGAGATTGAGTACTGAACACAAAGACACCAGGACACCCAAGGCCCCGTCGCAGACCTTCTCTGGTGTCGGGGGGACCGGAAAATGGTTTCTTCTTGGTGACCTTCGTCTCCTGGGGTCTTTGTGTTCCATCCGGGCTGGGCTTGGTTTGTAAAGAGGACTGGCTATGAGCATCGACTTCAAACCCGAGTATATGCAGCTGAGCGTCCTGACGGCGGCGCTCCAGGAACTGACCCCGCGCGACAAGCGCCGGAAGGATCCCGACCTCGCGGTCGAGGAGTGGATCGCCTTCGCGCCGACGATCGGCGTCAAGCGGCTCCAGATGTCCTCCGCGCTCCCCGAGGAGCTGGCCGACATCCCGCCCGAGGCGATGCTCGACCCCGTCGCGGACCATCTGAACGTCCTCAAGCCCTTCGACAAGAGCCGCGTGAAGCGGATCGAGTCGGCCCTCAAGGCCTCCGGCGTGACCTTCTCCGACATCGGCTACTTCGACAACATGCTGATCGGCGACGCGAAGCTGCGCAAGATCAAGCACGACTGGATGGTCAAGCTGATGGACGCGGCCGTCGCCCTGGGGGTCAAGGCCGTCTGCGGCTTCGTCGGGCGCGACGTCGAGCTCGACATGGACCAGAACCTCGAGGCCTTCGAGAAGCTCTTCGTGCCGCTGCTCAAGGCGGCGAAGGAGCGCGGCCTGGAGTACCGGGTCGAGCAGTGCCCGATGCCCGGCTGGAACACGACGGACAACTGGCACAACAACATCGCGTATACGCCCGGCATGTGGATCCGGCTGGCGAAGATCGCCGAGAAGAACAAGTGCGGCGAGGCCTTCCGCATCCACTACGATCCGTCGCACGCGATCCTGATGGGCCAGAACACCCGCGACGTGTTCCAGTTCCTCAAGGACCAGGGATACAACCACCTGATCGGCGGCTTCCATGTGAAGGGCCAGGTCAGCAATCCCAAGGGCATCGCGGAATGGGGCTACGGCGGCCAGACCTGCGATCGCGGCGACCGCAGCGGCGGCAAGCCGAATCCCGACATCCGCAAGCAGTCGGCCGCGTGGCTCAAGCAGGTCGTCCTCTGCACTCACGAGCTGCCGGGCACGGCGAAGCACGACCCGCTCGCCTACCTGCAGAACCGCACGGTCGACTGGCTGGACCACCAGCTGGCGGCGCGCGAGCTGCTCAAGTTCAAGCAGGGGGTGGCGAACGTCGACCTCGTCGTCGAGCACGAGTATCCGGATGCGCGCATCCAGGACCCCAAGAAGCTGGCGCCGGTGCTGAAGGGCTCGATCGCGTTCACGCGCTCCATCGACGAGGCGGCGGCGAACATGATCGCGCTGCAGAAGGTCATCGAGAGCCAGGGCATCAAGGTCCAGGGCGTCGGCCGCGAGGCGTACCGGAGCTAGAGTCCGGAATAGAGTATCAGGAATCGCTGACGCGACCCCCGGCGTCCCCCCCCAGGCGCCGGGGATCCCGTCGACCGGCTTTCTCCCCGGTTGACGCTCCCTTCTGCGCGCCCTACAATGCCTTCTTCTATATGGTCGACCGCAGCAGCATCATCTCGGGCAATCTCCCGCGGCCGTTCGGCAAGTACTCGCTGACCCGCGAACTCGGCCGCGGCGCCATGGGCATGGTCTATGAGGCGCGCGACAGCGCCCTCGACCGCCGAGTCGCCCTCAAGCTCATGCTCCCGAACGACAACCCCGACCCGAAGGATGCCGTCATCGAGGAGCAGCTCTTCACCCGCGAGGCCCAGCTCTGCGCCCGCCTCGCCAAGCACCCCAACATCGTCAGCGTCTACGAGGCCGGCACCATCGACGGCCGCCGCTATATCGCGATGGAGCTGGTCGACGGCATCCCGCTGTCGGACTGGACCGAGCAGCGCAAGCCGTCGCTCCGCGCCCGCGTCCGCATCCTCCGCGACGTCGCCTATGCCGTCCACCACGCGCACCAGGCCGAAATCCTCCACCGCGACCTGAAGCCCAAGAACGTCCTGATCGACGCCCAGGGCCGGCCCTTCGTCACCGACTTCGGCATGGCCAAGCGCGTGGGTGGCGACGGCTCGAGCTCCGGCATCTCGTCCTCCACCGGATCGGGCACGGTCGTCGGGACCCCCTCGTACATGAGCCCCGAGCAGGCCCAGGGACTGAAGAAGGTCGACCGGCGGACCGACGTCTACGCCCTCGGCGCGATGCTCTACGAGATGCTGACCGGGAAGCCGCCCTTCCCCGGCGAGATGACGATCGTCGCCCTGATGCGCGTCGTCCAGGACCCGATCCTGCCGCCCTCGACCATCTCCCCCAGCTGGGCAAAGACCTCCGAGAACAAGCAGATCGAATCGATCTGCATGCAGGCGCTGTCCAAGAACCCCGAGGACCGGTTCCCCGACTCGCTGGCCTTCGCCGACCAGCTCTCCGCCTGGCTCGGGGAAAAGCCCGCGATGGACACGGCCCGAACCGCCGCGAAAAAGAAGCGCTCGCCCATGATCTGGCTGCCGGCCGCGCTCATCCCCATCGGCGTCTTCGTCCTCTTCTTCATCCTGCGCTTCGCATCGGGACCGAATCCCTTCGAGTCCGACTGGAGCACGGCGACGTCGATCATCCCGCTCGCGCATGCGACCCGGGACGCGGTCGAGGGCGGCTGGAAGCCCGAAAGCGGCGGCCTCGTTTCCACGCGGTCGCCGCATGCCCGTATCGAACTGCCCTTCCGCGCGCCGGCCGAGTACGACCTCCGCGCCACCTTCGTCCGCCGCGAGGGCAGCGACGAAGTCGCGATCCTCCTTCCCTGGAAAGGCGCGACGTTTCTCTGGACGATCCGCGGGCTGGAGAACGGCCTGCCCAATACGGTCGTGTTCCGGGTGAGGAAGGACGGGATCGCGTCCATCCTGAAAAGCGACCGCGTCGCGAGCAGCAGCACGACCGCGGTGCCGAACGCGCCGGGCGCCGCCTGGGCGCTGAAGGACCCGTCGCTGATCGGCCTCGGCAGCGCCGACGGCGTCGTCGAGTTCAAGTCCGTCGAGCTGATGGGCATCAGCGGCCACGGCGAGAAGTCCCGCCCTTGACCCGGTTTTTCAGGTAGCGCCGCGGGCCTCCGCCGTTATATAGAGCGTCCCCATAAAGGAACCCCATGAAAGCACTGCTGCTGCTGCTGTCGCTCCTCGCGCTCCAGGACAAGAAGCCCGCGCCGGCCACCGATCCGGAGAAGGCGGGGCCGGATTACAGGATCCAGGGCGAATACGCGAACGGGTCGACGGGCGCCCAGGTCGTCGCGCTCGGCGACGACAAGTTCGACGTCTATATCCTCGCCGGCGGCCTGCCGGGCGCGGGATGGGACGAGAAGACCAAGACCAGGGCGTCGGCGAAAACCGAGGGCGGCAAGACGACCGTCAGCGGCGACTGGGCGGGCGAGATCGCCGACGGCGTCCTCAGCGGCGCAGGCGACGTCCAGCTGAAGCGCGTCGTCCGCACGAGCCCGACGATGGGAGCCAAAGCTCCGGAGGGGGCGGTCGTCCTCTTCGACGGCACGAGCGGCGAGGAGATCCTCGCCGGCGGAAAGCCGGCCAAGGTCGTGGACGGCGTGATCTGGGCCAGCGGCACCGGCGGCTTCTTCAGCAAGCGCAAGTTCGGCAGCATCAAGCTGCACGTCGAGTTCATGCTGTCCTATATGCCCTATGCGCGCGGCCAGGGTCGCTCGAACAGCGGGGTCTATCCCGCCGGCCGCCACGAATGCCAGGTGCTCGACAGCTTCGGCCTGAAGGGCGAGAACAACGAGTGCGGCGGCATCTACACGATCGCGAAGCCGGCCGTCAACATGTGCCTCCCGCCATTGCAGTGGCAGACCTACGACATCGAGTACCATCTGGCGTCGGACGGCAAGCCTGCGACGATGTCGGTCCTCCACAATGGCGTGAAGATCCACGAGAACGTGGAGCTGAAGAAGCACACGACGTCGGCGCCCGACAACGGCGCGGACGACACCCCCGGCCCGCTGCATCTGCAGGACCACGGCAACCCCGTCGCGTACCGGAATATCTGGCTGGTCGAATTGAAATAGAGGAGATCCCCGTGAAAACGCTGCTCGCCGCCGTACTGCTGCTGCCCTGCCTCCAGGACAAAAACGAGGAAGGCTTCACCCCCCTGTTCAACGGCAAGGACCTGACCGGCTGGAAGGCCAACGAGAACGACACGACGTTCAAGGTGGAGGACGGCAAGATCATCGCCAACGGCAACCGCTGCCACCTGTTCTATGTCGGCGACCTGAAGAACCACGTCTTCAAGAACTTCGAACTGCGCGCGCAGGTTCTCTGCAAGGTCAAGTCCAACTCCGGCATCTACTTCCACACGGAGTTCCAGGAGAAGGGCTGGCCGGACAAGGGCTTCGAGTGCCAGGTCTGCTCCAACGCCTTTTCCGACCCCCGGAAGACGGGCAGCCTGTACGCGGTGAAGGATATCCCGGAAGCGCCGGCGAAGGACGACGAGTGGTTCGACTACACCATCCTCGTGAAGGGCAAGTCCGTGACGACGATGATCAACGGGAAGGTTGCGGTCGAGTGGACGCAGCCCGACGACTACGTGCCCACCAAGGACCATAAGGGTCGGCTCCTGGCGACCGGCACCTTCGCGCTGCAGGGGCACGACCCCGGCAGCCGGGTGGAGTTCAAGAACATCCGCGTGAAGCCGCTGGAAGACTGAAAACAAAGACTCAGAGTCAAAAGAGACACAGAGCCGGAAGGCTCTGTGTTTTTTTATGCCCGGCCGGCGTTATCTCTGGAAGCGCGGATAGGCCCAGACCGACCAGTCCCCGCGGGTATCCGCAAGGTCGTCGACCTTGAGTTGGATCTCCTTTGCGCCGGGAGGCAGGGTCACCGCGATGTCGGCCTCGAACTCCTTGAGTTCGTTTAGAACCTTCGACTCGTAGAGCACCTTGCCGTCGACGACGACGATGTACTTCCACGCTCCGGTGACCGCCAGATTGTTGCGATCCAGCTTGATCCCGGTGGCGAGGAACTGGCGGCAGCCGGGCGGGATGTCGAACGTTAGGCTGCTCGGCGCGTGGGCGAAGAGGTACTTCTTGCACTCCTTGCCGCCGGCAATCACCAGGACCTTCTCGTCGTTGATGTTTGCACGCAGCTTGCCGTTGGCGACGGTGATGGCCTTCGGCGTCACCAGGGTCAGATCGATCGAACCGGGTCCGCCGGGCTGACCCGGCAGCGCGCCGTAGAACTCGATCGCATCGATGCGCTTCTCCATCCGGGCCTTGAGGATCGCCGTCGCGTCCGGCAGCGCGCTTTCATAGATCCCCTGGGCGTGATGGAGCAACTGCATCTTGCGGAGCAGGTTCTTCTCCTTCTCTCCCAGATCGAACCAGCCATCGGCGATCGCCATTCGCTCCGCCGAGGAGGTCGGCAGCGCGATTTCTTTCTCCGAGAGCGATTTCAGCGTCTCGTCCGCGCCTTTCACGAGGAAGCGCAGGCCGAGATCCCAGCTGCCCTTCACCAGGCACAGATACCGGCCCATCTCCGCGTTGGCGGGGCCGTCGTCGGGGTTCTTGGCGAGAATCTCCAGAAACTTCTTCAGCCCCTGGTATTGGGTTTTCGCTTCGGAGATGTCCTTGGCGCGCACGCCGACGCGAGTCGCCAACGCCTGGTCGTTGCCCTTTCGGGCGAAGGCGACCGCAGACGTCGCCGCCTTGTCCGCCGCATCATACAGATCGACCCGCACCAGATCGTCGACGAGAAGGATCAGGGCTGCGGCAAGGGCGCTCATCTCCTCGGGAGCCTTGACCGACTTTCCGATCGCGTTCAGCGCCTGCACCTTCATCGGTAGCGCGTCGATGTCGAAGCTTCGTGCGGCGGCATCGATGGCGTCCGTGGCTGATTTGGCGTCGCCGCCTTGGACGGCAATGTCCTGGGCCTCTCGAAAAAGCACCCACTGGGAGACCATGTCGTCATTGCTCTTGAGGCCCTGGGTCAGGAGCAGGCGGGCCAGCGCCTTGCGATCGGTCGGAGTCTTCCGGGAATACTGATCTTTATAGAGGTCCTTGATGACCTTTTCCGCATCCTTCTGCTTCGCCGTCTCTGGAACCGGCGCGCGCTTGAAGACGTCCACCGGAATAACTGACGCCGGCGCATCGGGAGGTGGAGGCGGAGCATTCTTGACCGGAGGAGGTTCGGCAGGTCTTGGCGGCGCGGGCTCCGCGGGGCTGCCGCCGATAGCGACCTTTCCGTCGTGGATCAACTTGCTGAGCTGGTTGACCGCGCGAAGGCGGTCGGCCGCGAGTTTCTGCTTTTCGGGTGACCCTATTTCCTGAAGCACCAGGAACTTGATGCGCGCTTCTTCGAGCCTGAAGCCCGCCTCGATGTAGCCAGGGACGGAGCCCTTGGAGCGGGCTTCTTCGTAGGAGGCTTTGGCCTCCTCGAGGGCCTTGTCGGCGCGCTCGAGAATCTTGTCCGCGTCGACCTGCTGTACCAGCGATAGGATGCCGAAGTAGAGCAGCGACAGCATCCGATCCCTTCCCTAACAGGTCTGATCTTTGCTAATCCTACTTCTGCAGCTGGTCGGCGAAGACCTTGCGGAACTTGTCCATCTTGGGGCTGATGACGAACTTGCAGTAGCCCTGGTTGGGGTGCTGGCGGAAGTAGTTCTGGTGGTAGTCCTCGGCCTTGAAGTATTTCGCGATCGGCAGGATCTCCGTCACGATCGGATCCTTCCAGGCGCCCGACGCGTCGAGCTCCTTCTTGATCTTTTCGGCGATCTCCTTCTGCTCGGGCGTGTGATAGTAGATCCCCGAGCGGTACTGCGTGCCGTGGTCGTTGCCCTGGTAGTTGAGCGTGGTCGGGTCGTGCACCTTGAAGAAGATCTTCAGCATGCCTTTGAAGTCGATCACGGCCGGATCGTACTTGATCTGGCAGACCTCGGCGTGGCCGGTCTTGCCCGTGCACACCTGCTCGTAGCTGGGGTTGTCCATGCTGCCGTTCGAGTAGCCGGATTCGACGGCGGTGACGCCCTTCACTTCCTGATAGACGGCTTCGACGCACCAGAAGCAGCCGGCGCCGAGGGTGATGGTCTCGGTCTTGCCGGACGCAGCGTCGTTCTTGGGCTTGTCCTGAGGGGCCATAAGGGAAACGTCCTCCGTTTTCGGGTTGCAGGCGGCGAACAGGGCCAGGG
>Ga0137409_10002720_pt1 | contig 18852 bp, 18 predicted proteins | sample CZODoug1_16funga_FD_122059 | JGI IMG/M metagenome (GOLD analysis project Ga0137409, IMG submission 122059) | Vadose zone soil fungal communities from Angelo Coast Range Reserve, California, USA - CZODoug1_16fungal (Hybrid Assembly) | ecosystem: Environmental > Terrestrial > Soil > Vadose zone... | reverse complement strand
CGTGAGGAGGTAGGCGTCGCCGCTCCAGCGCGCGAGCGCCATCGCCACGTGGCTCTTGCCGACGCCGGGCGGTGCCTCGACGAGGAAGACGCGCGGCGTCGTGGGGTCCTCGAGAGCTTCCTCGATACCGTCGGCCAGCTGCGTCAGCAGCCGCGTCTGCTCCGGCCGGGGTGTGAAGCCGGTGGGGAAGTGCGCGAGCAGGTCAATACGATCTGTCACGCGTGGACGATGGTATCACGCGGGGTGTCGCAGGTATTATCGGGACGTGCCGGGCGACGGCTCTCGCGTGCTGTTCGAGATTTCCGCCGGCGGCCTCGTCCTCGACGAGGAGGGCCGCGTGCTCTTGATCCGCGCCCGCGACCTGCGCGGCCAGCCGGTGTGGACCCTGCCGAAGGGGGCGTTGACGTCGGGCGAGACCAGCGAGGCCGCGGCCCTGCGCGAGGTTCGCGAGGAGACCGGCTACCGGTGCGAGCTGGTGCGAGAGCTCGCGCCGGTCACGTACTGGTTTCGGCGACAAGGCCGGCAAGTGAAGAAGACCGTGCGGTGGTACCTCATGCGACCGCTCGAGAAAGTCGGCGAGCACGACCACGAGGTCGACGAGGTGCTGTGGACGGACAAGGACGACGCGCTCGCGCGCTTGCGCTACGACTCCGACCGGCGTCTCCTCGCCGGAGCCTGAATCTACCTGGCATGCGGTGCGACTTGCCAAGGCACAGCCTCTAGGGTAGCTTCACGGCCCAGTACCTGTTGTTTCCTGGGTAGCGAACAACACCGGTCCGGCTCCTGGCGCTTTCGACCCTCTCGGGAGGGTTGGTGGGACATACCCGCCAGCGCAGGAGGGATTGATGCAACGTTATATCGCGCGAAGGTTCCTGCAGAGCCTGCTGGCTCTGTGGGTCATGAGCCTGATCGTCTTCAGCCTGGCGCGGGTTACCGGCAACCCGCTCGACGTCATGTTGCCGCTCGAGGCCGGGCCCGAGGAGTACGAGCGGGTCTCCAAGCACTGGGGGCTCGATAAGCCCCTCTACGTCCAGTACGTCGTCTTTCTGACCAAGGCCCTCCAGGGGGATTTCGGGAATTCCTGGAAATGGCATGGGTACACGGCCATGGGGCTGGTCGGGCAGCGCCTGCCCGCAACCCTCCAGCTGGCCGGCTTCGCCTTGTTCATCAGCATCGCGATCGCGCTGCCGATCGGCGTGCTGGCTGCGGTCATGAAGGGCACCGTCTGGGACTCTGCGGCGAAGATCATCGCGCTGCTCGGCCAGTCTCTGCCCGGTTTCTGGCTGGGGATCGTCCTGATGTGGATCTTCGCGGTCCACCTGGGCTGGTTTCCGACCTCCGGTCGAGGCGGAATCCAGTACATGATCCTGCCGGCCATCACCCTCGGCTGGTTCCAGGTCGCCGCCGTCATGCGGCTGGTCCGCTCCTCCATGCTGGACGTGCTGGACAGTGAGTTCGTGAAGCTGACTCGCATCAAGGGTCTCTCGGAATGGAAGGTCGTCTGGAAGCACTGCTTGCGCAACGCGGCGATCGCCCCCTTGACCTACTTCGCGATCATCGCCGGCGTCCTGATGACCGGCTCGGTGGTGACGGAAAGCGTCTTCTCCTGGCCGGGCACCGGGCTCTTGGTCGTCGATGCGGTGAGGGCGCGGGACTTTCAGGTGGTCCAGGCCGTGGTGATCGTCTTCGCCGGCATTTTCATCTTCACGAACCTGCTGGTCGACATCCTTTACGCATACCTCGATCCCCGTATCCGGTATCAATAGCGGAGGAAGGGAGTCGGCACATGGCTACTGTGACCGCGCGAACTCTTCCCTGGTATGCGCCACCGCGGGTCGCGCATGCGATGCGTCAGGTCCGACGCTACCCGGTCGTGGCGCTGAGTCTGCTCATGTTTCTCCTGGTGATTCCGGCCGTGGCCGCGCCGCTGATCGCGCCCTACGATCCCTTGCAGGGCTCGCTGGCCAAACGGCTGAAGCCGCCCGCGTGGCAGCAGGGCGGCTCCCTCGATAATCCGCTGGGTACTGACAAGCTCGGGCGCGACATCCTGAGCCGGATGATCTACGGCGCCCGGGTCTCGCTTGCGGTGTCCATGGTGGCGATCTTCGTCGGCGGCATCGCGGGCACGGCGCTGGGGCTGATGTCGGGCTATTTCGGCGGGAAGACGGACGCGCTGATCATGCGTCTGGTCGACATCTCTCTGTCCCTGCCGACGATCTTATTGGCCCTCGTCTTGGTCGCCGCGGTCGGGCCGAGCTTCAGCACGGTCATCATCGTGCTGGTCGTGCTCCTCTGGGCGCGCTACGCTCGGCTGGTCCGCGGGGAGACCCTCAGCATCAAGCAGAGGGATTTCATCGCGCGAGCGCGGGTGGCCGGGGCGTCCCACACCCGCATCATGACTCGGTACATCTTTCCCAACGTCGTCAACTCGCTCGTCGTCCTGGCGACGCTCCAGGTGGGATACGTCATTCTGCTCGAATCCGCCCTGAGCTTTCTCGGCGCGGGCCTGCCCCGGCCCACCCCGGCGTGGGGCCTCATGATCGCCGATGGCCGCGAGTTGATCGTCACCGCCTGGTGGGTCTCGATGTTCCCCGGGCTCGCGATCATGTTGACCGTGCTCTCCCTGAACCTCTTGGGTGATTGGCTGCGAGATCATCTGGATCCCAAGCTCAGACACGTCTGAGACCAGAAAACGTGCGGAGGAGATATCCGATGAAACGCGTCGTTCCGGTTGTGTTGGGGCTCCTGCTGGCGACTTTGACCTTCACTCTGGGAACCGCTCCGGCGCAGGAGGCCAAGATCCCGAAGTTGGTGTTCGCCTCCGCCGGGTTCGAGGACAGCAACCGCTACTGGATGATCAGCCGTCCCGACCATCTCCAGTACGACCCATTTCTGGAGACGCTGCTCGAAGTCGATCCGAAGAGCGGCGAATACACGCCCCGTCTGGCCGAGAAGTGGCAGGCGAGCCCCGACTTCAAGGAATGGACGTTCACCCTGCGCAAGGGCGTTCCGTTCCACTTCGGGTACGGTCAATTCACCGCCAAGGACGTCGTGCATTCGCACTCTCTCATGATGCGTCAGGAGGCGACCGCGACGCTGGTCCAGACCTGGCGCGGCGTCGAGGAGGTGAAGGTCGTCAACGACCACCAGGTCGTGTTCCGCATGAAGCGGCCGTCGACCACCCTGCCGTATGCGGTGTCCCGCGCGGGCGATCTCCGCATGGTCAGCAAGGCTCAGTGGGACAAGGAAGGGATAGAAGGATTCGACAAGCGGCCGGCCGGAACTGGCTCCTACCGTTATGTCGGCCGGCAGCCGGGCCTCTCCATCACCTTCGAGCGAGTGGACAACCATTGGAAAGGCGAGAAGCCGGCGTTCAAGGAGCTGGAGTTCAGGCTGGCACGCGAAGAGTCGACCCGGCTGGCCTTGCTGCTGTCCGGCGAGGCGCACATCGGCGACCTGCCGCGCGAGCTGCAAAAGGATGCGCTCAAGAAGGGCATGAAAATCTACTCGTCGTCGTTCCCCGTGGACTGGATGACTGTGTATCTGGGCGGGATGTACTTCCTGCCCGGGGACCCGGCGTTCAAGCCCGACGTGGCCTGGACCAAGAAGCCGGTGCGGCAGGCCCTGAACGTGGCCATCAATCGGAAGGAGTTGCTCAACACGGTGTTCGCCGGCAAGGGGACGATGACGTACGTGACCGGCTGGTCCGCCCAATCAGAGGGCTACAACCCGGAGTGGCAGGCCCGGTTCGACCAGATGTACGGCTTCAACCCTGCGAAGGCCAAGGCGCTCCTGAAAGAGGCCGGCTACGGCCCGGGGCAGCTCAAGTTCAAGATCCTGGCGTTCACCGAGCCAGGGGAGTCTGAGGGCCCCCAGGTGGCCGAGGCGCTGGGCATCTACTACAAGGACATCGGTGTCGACACCGAGATCGAGGTGCTCGACTGGGCCAAGGTGCGGGAGATGTTTCGCAAGAAGACGATCCAGTGCTGCATCTGGCCCAACATCATCTCGTGGCGGCCATCGGAGGAGTGGATCCGGATCAGCTACTGGAGCAAGAGCGCGAACCACCACTACGAGAACGAGTTCATCGACAAGACCTACAACACCCTGAGCCAGACCATCGATCCCAAGGAGCGGAACCGTCTGGCCCGGGCGATCGGCGACCACCTCTTTGAAGAGTTCGCCGACATCCCGCTCTTCTGGTTCGCCAACGAGGTCGTCGCGAACCCCAAGGTGGTGAGCGAGTGGGTCTACCCGGGCCTCGGGGCCGGGCGGTCGACCCACTTCCATCTCATCAAGGCCGCGAAGTAGACGGAAGGACCGCGATCCCCCATGTGACGACGGTGGCGCATGCCCAGACAGATCGGTGATGTCATTCTGGAAGTGGAGGACCTGCACACCTACTGCTTTACCCGTTGGGGCGTGGTGAAGGCCGTCGATGGGGTGAGCTTTTCCCTGCGCGAGGGAGAAGCGCTGGGAATCGTGGGCGAGTCGGGGTGCGGGAAGACCATGACCGCCCTGTCGTTGCTAAGACTCGTGCCTCGGCCGGTGGCCCGTATCATCAAGGGGAAGATCGTGCTCGAAGGGGAAAATCTCCTGGAGAAGAGCGAGCGCGAGATGCGGGCCATCCGGGGACGGCGCATCTCGATGATTCTTCAGGACCCGCAGACCTCCCTCAATCCAGTGTTCACCATCGGCAACCAGCTGATCGAAGCCATCCAGATTCACCACCGAGATGGCCACCGCTCGCTGGTACGGCGGGCGATCGATGGCTTGAAGCAGGTGCGCGTGGCGGCGCCCGAGCGACGCGTGCAGGACTATCCGCACCAGATCAGCGGCGGCATGAAGCAGCGCGTCGTCGGCGCCATCGCCATCTCCTGCGAGCCGCGCGTCATCATCGCCGATGAGCCCACCACGTCGCTGGACGTGACCATACAGGCGCAATATCTTCGGCTATTGCGGGAGATTCAAGAGGAAACCAATCTCGCGCTGATCTTCATCACCCACGACTTCGGCATCGTGGCAAAGATGTGCGACCGCGTCATGGTGATGTACGCCGGGCGTGCCGTGGAAAGCGGCCCGGTGCGAGAAATTTTCAACCATCCCTCCCATCCGTATACGCAGGCCCTGTTGAACTCCGTGCCCACCATGGACGAACGCGTCGAGCGGCTCTATTCGATCACGGGCCAGCCGCCCGCCCTCTGGGACTTGCCCGTGGGGTGTCGGTTCGAAGCTCGGTGCCCCCAGGCCGATGATCATTGCCGGCGTCAGTATCCTCCCTCGTTCACGGTGGGAGAGGGCCACACCGCTGACTGCTGGCGGCTGGAATAGGGCATGGAGGCCGAGCCGATTCTCCGAGCCCAGGGGCTGGTGAAGCACTTTCCCGTCACCCAGGGCATGCTCTGGACGACGGTCGTCGGCTGGGTCAAGGCCGTGGACGGCATCAGCTTCTCGATTCAACCGGGGCAGACGCTCGCCATCGTGGGCGAGTCCGGTTGCGGCAAGACGACGACCGCCAAACTGATCCTGCGTCTCGAGGAGCCCACCTCCGGCGAGGTGTTCGTCGACGGGAAAGACGTCCATGCGCTGAATGGCGACGCGTTGAAAGAGTACCGGACGAGCGTGCAGGCGGTCTTCCAAGACCCCTGGTCCTCCCTGAGCCCTCGCATGCGGGTGCAGGAGATCGTGGCTGAGCCCCTGGTGGTGAACCGGGGGGTGTCCGCGCAGGAGGTCAAGGGCCGCGTCGCAGAAATCCTCAGCCGAGTGGGTCTGCGCCCGGAGCAGGCGAAGCTCTACCCCCACGAGTTCAGCGGTGGGCAGCGTCAGCGCATTGCCGTGGCGAGCGCCCTCGTGTCGGATCCGAAGCTCATCATCCTGGATGAGCCGGTCTCGGCGCTGGACGTTTCAATCCGAGCGCAGATCATGAACTTGCTCGTGGATCTCCAGAAGCAATATGGCGTGAGCTATTTGCTCATTGCGCACCATCTGGCGACGACCCGCTACATGGCCCATGAAGTCGCGGTCATGTACCTGGGTAAAATCGTGGAACGGGCCAAGACCGAGGAGCTGTTCAAGAATCCGGCGCACCCCTACACCAAGGCCCTCTTCTCGGCCGCCCTCCCGGCCCACCCGGACATCGTGCGCGAGGAGATCATCCTGTCCGGGGAAGTCCCCTCTCCGATCAATCCCCCCTCGGGCTGCCGCTTTCATCCCCGCTGCCCCTTCGTGATGCCACAATGCTCAGAGATCGAGCCGGAAGAGAAGGCGCTCGTTCCTGGTCACACGGTGGCATGCCACCTCTACTAGGGAGCACGGCTCGGCCGCCTGAGTCTCTGTCCTCGATCCACGTCTTCGCCATCTTGACGGCGTAGTCATCAGCGTCCCGCGCGGCGTCGAACGTGACACTAAGCAACGCCAGCAGGGTGTGCGTGTAGGCCCTGCCGCCGTCGAAGTCGCTCACCAGCGCCCGGGGACACCAGCGATTGCCGTCCGATTCATACGATTGTGACTCGATCAGCCACCCCTTGTGCTTGGTCGCCCTCATCGGAGGCCCCCTCCTCGACTCTCGCTTCCTTGAAGCGAGGCCGACTCTACCACTGGCGGGGCGTTTTCTCGATCTTCTGCGTGAGAACTACGGTCAGATGCCGTTTGAGTCGAAGGTCCCTGGCGTGGGAATCTGGAGGTGACCGAACCGCCGTTCTATTTGGGGGACCCTATGATTCGCTCTGTCATTGCTGGCGTCGGTATCTGCTTGCTCTTGACCGGCTGTGGCCTCCATGCCATGCGCTACACCTGGGTCGGTGACGAGACCAAGTTGCCCCAGGTAAACCTTGCGTGCGCTCGCGAGGTGCAAAACGCAGGCCCTGTGGCGGGAGCCGCGAAAACCAATCCGTTCACCGGGAAGCTGGTTGGCGGCGCCATCCCCACGCTGTACAAGGATTGCGTGGAGAAGCGCGGCTACCGGAGGACTGGAACCGACGACGTGGCTCTCGCGTGGGACGACCGACTATTTCGATGGCGCCCCGACCCGACATGCGGCAAGCCCCTTCAGACCTGCATATGGGTTGAACCAAGCGGAGATGTGTGGGGCATCGCGCCGCTACCGTCCCGCTAGTCTGCCGCCGGGCGGTTCAAGAGCGCGCCCCGCGTCTTGGTTGGCAGCCGGTAGACGCTGGTGCGCGCGGTGAGGAAGAGGACGCTCCCATCCTCGCCCCAGGCCAGGTTCGCGGGCAGCTCAGGCAGAACGATGCGCCCGAGCAGTGTGCCGTCGGCCCGGCACACCCAGACGCCGCCCGGCCCGGTGCAGAACACATTGCCCCGCACGTCGACCTTGAGGCCGTCGGGCACGCCGGGATCTTCCGAGGCCATGTCCAGCAGGACGCGGCCATTGGTCAGCATGCCGTCAGGGCGCAGCGCGAATGCCCGGATGTGCTTGTGGGCCGAGTCGTCGATGTACAGCACCGACTCGTCGGGTGAGAAGGCGAGGCCGTTCGGCAAGGCAAAGTCGTCCGCCAGCAGGTGGAGGCTCCCGTCGGGAGCGATGCGGTACACGCCGTGGCAGGGCTGCTCCTTTCCCGGGATGGGCTGGGTCCACCAGCCCGGAGGCCGCACCACGCCCGGCCGGCTGGGCTGGACGGCGTAGGGCGGGTCGGTGAAGTAGATGGAGCCGTCGGACTTGACCACGATGTCGTTGGGGCTGTTGAGCCGCTTGCCCTGAAAGTGCTCCGCCAGCACCGTGCGAGCGCCGTCGTCGGCAATGCGAGTCACGCGGCGGCCGTCGTGCTCCGCCGCGAGCACCCGTCCCTGGCGATCCAACGTCAGGCCGTTGGACATACCCGTGGCGAAGGTGGTCAGCTCAGGACCCTCCGGCAGCCGGCGCCAGCGCACGATGCGCTTGTTCGGGATGTCGCTGAAGAGCAGGTGAGTACCGCGCCAAACCGGCCCTTCGGTGAACGTCAGCCCGCCGGCGATGCGCTCGATGGCTGCGTCTGAGGCGATGAGGTCGCGAAGGCCCGGATCGTGCACTTCCAGAAGTGACATGACTCCTCCTCAGTTCGCGGCGCGTAGCCCAACGCCGTGCGTGCGCGAAGCATATCGTAGATCTTCCAATGTCGGCTCGGTCCCGCCTCGATTCAGAACGCCAGGCGCCACGCGCCGACCACGGCTGCGCCGGCAGCGGCGACGAGCAGCCATTGGACCGGCGCCGGCGGGACCCATCGGATGGTGAGCGCGGCTATCAGCCCGAGCCCCCCGCCCAGGAGGAAGCCAAAGAGATGGGCGAGGAGATCGGCATGCGGCCCGGTGCCGAGCAGCGCCAGGAGGGCCAGGCTCGCCGCGATCACGACCCATGACTTCCTCCCGCCCGCTCCCGCGCGGCCCGCGACGATGCGCAGGGCGGCGAGGATGCCGATGGCGCCGAAGGTGGCCGTGGATGCACCGACGGAGACGTGATCGCCGCCGTGGACAGCGGCGGTGACGGCGTTGCCGCCGGCGCCCGCCAGCAGGAGCAGCCACAGCCCGACGCCGGGCCCGAGGTACCAGCACACCGCGGTCACCAGCACCACGGTGGCGGCGGCGTTGCCGGCCAGGTGGGGCGCGTCGGCGTGCAGCGTCAGCGCGGTGATCGCGCGCCACCATTCGCCCGCCATCATGCGCGTCGCGTCCGCGCTGCCGCGCTCGAACCAGACGCTGCGCGCCGCGCGCGGTCCGGTGATCGCAAAGAACCCGATCAGCAGGAGCGCCACGACGGCGCCGACGATCGTCATGGGCCGCGCCGACGTCGTCTCGTCGCGGCGGCTCGGGCCCTCCCTGGAGCTCTCCTCGTCGTAGGCGGCGAGACTCGCCAGGGCGGATGGGGCATCATCGGGTGGGACGATCACCGCCCAGCCGTCGAGGCGCCGGCGCAGCCAGTGGGGGGTGCCGGCGGCGGCGAGGACGACGGCCCACTCATCGGCTCGCTGACGGCTCGGTGTCACGCGCACCGCCGTCCCCGGCCCCGGCATGCTTCGGAGCGGATCGCTATCCGGCTTTAGCGCTCTCCACCGGCGTCGGACTGCCGGCACCCGTCAGCCCCAACCGGCGGATCGAGATCTCGGCGCGCTCCTGCATCCGGGCATCGTCCGCGTTCAGGTTGCGGGTGAAGCAGCAGTACTCCAGCTGAACCCCGTTGGGGTCCTTGAAGTAGATCGACTTGGCCCAGTCGTGGTCGACCACGTCCGATACCTCGACGCCGCGGGCGATGAGTGCGTTGCGCATCTCGTCGAGCCCCGCCTCGGAGCCCGCCTCGAACGCGAAGTGATAGAACGCGTTCGGTACCCCGAGCCCGTGGTTGATCCCGGCGTCGTACTGCGCCGGCACGCCGGGCACGCCCCGCGCTTCCATGAAAGCAATGAGCTGGTCGTGCCCGGTGTCGAAGAAGATGTGGCGGATCTGCCCGCCTTCCTTGACCTTGAGGGTGTCGCAGCGCACCGCCTTGAACTTCAGGACGTTCTCGTAGAAGTCACGCGTCCGGTCGAGATCCAGTGTCGAGAGACCGATGTGCGAGAACCCCTTGTGCGCCATCGTGGGCCGTCCTTTCAACGGAGTACGCGCTTGAGTGGCTTCGTCGAACCCGACGATCAGTGTACGACCCTTCCGGAGCGAGGGAGCCCGAAGATTGCCCGTCGTCCCATTTTCGAACCTCCAGAGGCGAACAAGGAAAGCGATGGCCGCGGCGATCGTCCCGATGGCAAGGGTCTCTTGGAATGCAGTTGCCCGAACTCTCAGAATTAGGTATACCTAACTTACTTTCACCAGGAAGGCAGCGTAATGAAGCCAATGGGCATCGCAGGAGTGGCGGGACCCCTGGTGGGGGCATCGCTCGAAGCGAAGGGGCCGCTCGCCATCGGTCGCGCCCGCCGCCTTGGGATCTATGTCGTCGGCAGCGGGCTCTGGCTTTCGGGTGGCCTCTGGCTGCTGTTTCACTACTTCGTTCAGAGCCGAGGAGACTTCGCCCTGAGGCCCCATCGACTGGAGCCGTGGTGGCTGACGCTTCACGGCGCCTTCGCGTTCGGTGCGATCTGGGTATTCGGCTTACTCTGGGGCGCGCACGTCACGCCGGGTTTGGCGGGCAGGGAACGACGGCGTTCCGGCACGGTAGTGGTCGGCCTCTGCCTGTGGCTGATCCTCAGTGGATACCTCCTCTATTACCTGGGCCACGAGAGGCTGCGCGCCGTCACAAGTCTGCTTCACTGGTCCCTCGGACTCCTGTTCCCGGTTCCATTCTTCCTTCATCGTCTGAGGGCCACACCGCGGCCGATCCCGCGAAGCGATGTCGGCCATACCCGGAGGACACGCTAGCGCCGACTCCGAACACATAGCCGCTCACCCAGCCAGCCACCCAAAGCCTTCGAGCTTGAGGCAGCGAGCCATCAACCACGGCGCGGGCGGGAAGCCGCGTCGACGTGGAGGTGTCCGTGGCCTCAATCAGCCGCTCGAGAACCGTCGCGATGGTCCTGCTCGCCGTGCTGGTCTGCGGGTGGGTACCAAGGGTCGACGCCGCGTCGCCCGAGGAAATCGACCAGAAGCTCAAAGCGATGGAAGAGGAGATGCGCGCCCTGAAGCAGCAGCTCAAGGAGCTCAAGGAGGTGCCGGCACCCGCGGTGCAGACGCCGCCATCAGAGAGCGTCCAGCCCCAGGCGGCGAACAAGGACATTCTCGGCTTCCTGCCTTCGCCTATCGAGGGCCTGAAGCTCGGCATGTACGGCGAGTTCAAGTTCGGGATGCAGCAGAACCCGGATCGCAACGGCCAGTGGCAGAGCGGGTTCGATGCCGCCAGGATCGTGCTGCTGCCGAGCTTCCAGTTCACCGACAGCATCATCTTCAACGCCGAGATCGAGTTCGAGCACGCCGGTTTCGCTGCCGATGCCGATGACAAGATCAATGGCGCAGTCGGGATCGAGCAGGCGTGGGTGGACTTCAAGGTCAATCCCTACTTCAACGTGCGGTCGCCGGGTATCGACCTCGTGCCCGTGGGCTACACGAACCTCTTCCACGAGCCTACGCTGTTCTACAGCGTCAACCGCCCCACGCTCGCCAACGGCCTGATCCCCACAACCTGGTCCGCGCCCGCGATGAGCGTCTACGGCAAGATCGTCGACAACTTGCACTACCAGGTCCAGGTCAGCAGCAGCCTCGAGGATTTCGGGTCGGGCTTCGACTCCAGGACAGACGGCAACTCCGTACCGCCGTTCCCCGAGGGTTACGATCCCGGCATCTCGGGAAAGACTGCTCTTGGCCTTGCGCGACCACCGCTCGGGGACTTCCGGCAGCTCACCAATGCTCCGGCGACTGCAGTGCGGCTCAGCTACACCCCACCGTTCATTCCGGGGCTCGGTGGGAGCACGAGCGTGTACTACACGCCGAGCACGACCCCCCGCGGCGCCTACTCGGATACGGGCACGACACTCAAACGGTCGAGCCTCACGCTGATCGACTCGGAGGTGCGTTACCGCCTGCCGGTGACCGGCTTCGAGTTCCGTGGCGAGTACGTGCAGAGCATCTTCGGGAGCCCGGCGAACCTGCGCGCGAACAATGACACCGATCCCACGGACAACGTCGGCCGAACGATGTGGGGAATTTCGGGCGAGGTCGCCTATCACTTCGGTCTCGGGCGGGCGCTGGGCGCCGAGTGGGAGATCGTCCCCTTCTATCGGTACACGTTCCAGAGCCTGCAAACCTCCGGATTCCGCGGCACGGATGAGAACACCCCCACTGGCTCCGGCCGGCAGCAGATCCAGACGATGGGCTTCGCGCTCTTTCCTGGCAAGAAGCTCGTCCTCAAGCTGACGTACGAGAATGTGCTGGATCACCAGTCGGGCGGCTGCAAGTGCGATTACGTGCTCGGCGGAGTCGGCTTCTATTTCTGATGCCACGCTCCACGACCACGGATTGGGTCAGGTGGACAGTGCCGACGGCCATCGTCATGTCGATCGCGCCGGCCGCCTATGCCACGCGATACCTGACCGTCGAGGAGGCCCAGCGGTTGGCCTTCCCGGCGGCGACCCGATTCGTCGAGGCGCACGTCATCTTTCGGGCCTCCGACGTCGCCGCGATCGAGCGGCTGTCGGAGCAGAAGGTGCGGACGCGCGGCCAGCAGGTCTGGAGAGCTCAGGCCGACGGCCGTCTCCTCGGTTTCTTCATCATCGACTACGTCATCGGCAAGCATCTTCTGATCGACTATTCGGTTGCACTCGAGCCGGACGGCCGGGTCAAGGGGGTTGAGGTGCTCGAGTATCGAGAATCCTACGGCACCGAGATCACGAGCCACAGCTGGCTCCGGCAGTTCGTCGGCAAGACAGGTCGCGATCAGATCACGATCGACAAGGACATCCGAAATATCTCCGGCGCTACCTTGTCGTCGCAGCACGTCACGGAGGGCGTCAAACGAATCCTGGCCGTTTATGAGACCTGCCTTCGATAGCGCGCGCCGGGCGCGGCCCGTGCTCGGAACCTTCGTGGAAATCTCGGCCCGCGGCGCCCCGCGGGCCGATCTCGATGCTGCGATCGACCGTGCGTTCGAGGCCGTCGCGGAGGTGCACCGCCTCATGAGCGCCCACGACTCCCGCAGCGACGTGGGCCGGCTCAATCTCGAGGCCGCCACGCACCGAGTTCGCGTCCATCCCTGGACCTATGAGGTCCTCCGCGCCGCGTGCGAGCTCCATGAGGCCACGGCCGGGATATTCGACATTGCGCTCGGCTCCTCCGCGCCGCGCTCGGCCCTGCCGGGCCGTTCCGACGTCGAGCTGGGGCCCGGCCACCGCGTCCGCTTCAGACATGCCGCGGTCAGGATCGACCTGGGTGGCATCGCCAAGGGTTTTGCGGTCGATCGCGCTCTTGCGTGTCTCCAGGCTTCGGGCATCCCGTGCGGCATGGTCAATGCCGGTGGCGATCTTGCTGTGTTCGGAGAAGACGTCACGGTGGTGCGCATACGCGACCCGCGCAACCCTGGATGCGAGCTCTGCCGGATTGAAGTCAGGAACGCGGCGCTCGCCTCCAGCGGGGGGCGGTTCGACCCGTTCGAATCGTCGGAGGCAATGGATTCGGCGATCATCGACCCGGCCACGCGGGGCCCGGCACGGAGGATCCGGGGGGCCACGGTTCGCGCGCCGTCCTGCATGATCGCCGACGCGCTTACAAAGCTCGTCATGCTGACCGGTGAGGCCGCGGCCGCGCTCCTACGACAGTACGGCGCGAGCGCGCTCTTCGTGTCCGCGGATGGGGATCTCCGGGCCACCCGCGACTGGTCCGATGGAGTGCATGGGATGGCTCACTCGATGATCTCGTCGAGCACGCGCCCTTCCACGTCCGGCGTCGCGAGGCCGAGAAGCCGGGCGGCGGTCGGCGCGATGTCCACGAGTCGGACGCGCTCGAGGGCGACGCCGGCCCTCACGCCGGTGCCGGCCGCGATGAAGCCCGTCGGCATGCGCGGATGCGACGGCAGGTAGCCGTGCTGCCCGCCCGAAGCCGAAACGAGTAGGGAGCCCCGACAGCCGGAACCCATCGCGAATCCCGGCGCGGCCGCGATCGCGAAGGCGGCGTTTGGCAGCGCGCCGAGCGCGTCGAGCTCCGCGCGCGACACGATCGCATAGGCGTCACCCGCGTCGGCGCGGAGCGCCTTTTCGGCGGCGGCGGCCGTCGCGGTGTCGCCGGGCGGATTGACGAGAATCGCCGCCGAGCCGCCCGAGATGTACGCGATTGCCTTCCAGCCGTCGCCCGGTTCGGGGCAGCCGCGCAGTCCGGCCCGAGCGAGGAGCACGTTGGGATGCACGCCCCGACGCGCGTCCTCGAAACCGTGATCGCCCGTGACGATGATCACGGAGCGATCGGTGAGCCCGACCTCGGCCAGCGTGCGCCGTATCGCGCCCACGTGAGCGTCCACGCGCGCCAGCGCCGCCTTCGGCTCGGCGCCCTCGCGGCCGACGCGGTGCTGGAAGTAATCGGTCTGGACCAGATGCACGAGCAGCAGATTCGGGCGCGCCTGCCGGATCACCGCCGTGACCGTCTCGGTCAGGAACGCGTCCCACAGCACGACGTCCTTGAACATCTCGGCCTTCGGCGTCACGCCCAGGCGCTCAAAGATCCCGGGCGTGCTGTCGGCGATTAGTCGCGGGAGGGGCTCCTTCTGGGCGTAGTAGTCTCGCTCGGGCACGAGCAGGTCGATGCGCGCGCCGGCGGTGACAGGCCAGGAGACCGCCGCCGTCGTCAGCCCCGCGGCGCGCGCCCACTCCCAGAGCGGCGAGGCTCTGAGGTCGGTCGCTTCCTCGTACCAGCGCCCGCGCGTGCCCGCGGGCGTCGGGATCGTATTCGAGAGCACGCCGTGGCGCGCCGGCCTCACGCCCGTGACGATCGTCGCGTGATTGGGATAGGTGACCGTTGGGAAGACGCCCTCCGCCGCCCGCGCGTGGCTCCCGGCCTTGAGCAGTGCGCGAAGCTCCGGCGCGGCCCAGGCATCGTCGAGATAGAACTCCGGACGCAGGCCGTCGATCGAGATGATCACGACATGCTGCGCGCGTCCGGACCCCTGTGCGTGGACGGCGCAGCCGGCCAGCACGCCCAGCAGGGCCACAGCCGCGAGCAGGCGCCGGCGCGTCACGCGACCACCAGACCGCACCGGTCTATGAAGAGGAGACAGTTCCCACGCGCATCGCGACACGGCATGACGAGCGGTGTACCACGGATCGAAGGTGGCGACCAGCCGACGCCGGTCTTGACGCTCGCGACGACGTGCGGCTAGGATCGCCCCCGTGACGGTCGCGCTCTTGGCCAAGGCGGCCTCGCCACGCTTTCTCCTCGCGCCCGGGCTCCTCTGGGTGGCGCTCGTCCTTGTGCGAATGCAGATCGTCACCGACCTGCGGCTCGGGCCGGCCGAAGCGCTCGCCGCCAGGGTTTACATCGGGTGGCTCTACGACGCGGCGGCGACCGTCCTGGTCGTCGTCGCCGCCACGGTGGTCGGCCGGACGAGCCGGCTGGCCGGGGCCGTCGCGTTCGGCATCATGGCGCTGCTCCTCTGGCTCGGCACCGGCTTCAACGCCGGCCACTTCCATTTCTTCGGCACGACGCTCGACTGGTGGATCGTGCGACTGCACTGGCGCGACCTCGGAGATGTCAGCGGCTCGATCGCGGAGTACGTACTCTCACCGCTCATCGCCGCGAGCGTCGTTGCACTTGCGGGCTCGTGGGTGGCGGTGTGGGTGAACGGTGTGGGGCCGGTGCGGGCACCGGTCACCGGCCGGTGGCGCGCCGTCCGGACACGAGCGCAGTTGCTCCTTTCGGCGCTCGTGGTCATGATCGTCGGCGTTCAGCTTCCCACGCTGATCAATAAGGATCAGCCGAGCATGGCCGTGTCCGATCAGGTCTGGCGCCTGTGGTGGGACCAGAATACGCGGCACATGTGGAGTCGGCCCCTGTACGCGGGTGCCGGAACCGCCTGGACCGACGAGCTCGGGCGGAGCCGGATGGAGCGCGCGGCTGCCACACTCGCCAGCTTCCGCGACTACCACGACGGCGCGCCGCCGCCCGTGCTCGAGCGGTACGCGGCTGACTATCCGCTGGTCCGCCAGCTCGCCGCCGACCCCGAGCGTGGTCGCAGACTACGGACGCAGCTCGGGTTGCCGTCTGAAGGGCCGGTGCACGTGATCGTGCTCCTGCTCGAGACCACGCGCAGCTTCGAGATCGAGCATCCGGATCTCGGACCGCAGGTGTTCCCACGGCTGCGGCGGCTTTTGGCCGATCACGCGATCAACTTTACCCAGGGGTATTCCTCGAGTCTCGGCGGCGGCCCGACGGTCCGCGCTCAGTTCAGCGTCTCCTGCTCCCTGCTCCCCAATGTCCTCGGCGCCGCGCCGCATCTCGCTCATCCCACCGTGCGAGTGACGTGCCTGCAAGAGCTTCTGCGCGCCCACGGCTACAACACAGTGTGGATGAATTCGCACAAGGCCGACCACCATGGTTTGCGCCAGTTCGAGATGCTGCACGGCAACGGGACGTTCTTCGACGAGGCGCACTTCCTGGCCCGCGGGGTCACGCAGCGAATCGGCGCCTGGGGACTCGCCGACAAGCCTTTCCTGCACGAGGCGCTGGGGACGGTCAAAGAGATCGCGGCGCGCGGCGCGCCGGTGTACGCGCAGATCCTGACCCTGAACACTCACGGCCCGCACACGGTGATACCCGAGGGCCCCGTTTCGGACGCGCTGCTCGCTGCCACGGTCGGGAAGGAATCGTACCGGGCGTACCTGTCGCGGCTGCGCTACTCGGACGACGCGGTGTCGAGCTTCCTCGAGGATCTCTTCAAGGGCCAGCTCGGTGGCAACACCGTGGTCATCCTGCTCGGCGATCACAGCACAGCGATCTGGTCGACAGTGCCGGTCGATCCGGTGCAGCGCCTCGACCAGCTGTTCCGCATCCCGATCGCCATTGTGACCCGCGACATGCCTTCGCCACGGCGGGTGGACCACCCGGTGCACCAGATCGACGTCGCCCCGACGGTCGCCGACATCCTCGGATTCGGCGGTAAGGTCACCTGGGTCGGACGCAGCTTGCTCGGTGACGAGGGGACGCCGTGGGTGTACCAGCAGGGAGAGGATCTACACTACCGGACGCGCAGCGTCGCCTGCTATACGCGGCCCGGCCAGCGCGCGCCCAGCTGCTTCGACACCCGGGCCGTGGACCCATTGTTCGCGACCTCGCTCACGCCCGTCCCCGAGGACCCGGCGCTCAGCGCGTTCTTCCGCCGGGTGCTGCGCGCCGACCGTCAAGTGATCGCGCTCAACCAGGTGGCGCCGGCGGCCGCGCCTGCCCCGTGAGTCCGTGGCGCGGGCGGTCCCACGGGGCCGCCGCTTCTCGCCGGCGCTGACCTGTCCCGGGCTGAAACCGCTTTGCCGAGTTGCCAGAGACGGCTGGGCCACGGATTTCTGGTTAGGAAGCGGGCTTCGCCAACGTGTTCGCAATCATGAGGATTCCCCCGCAGATTGTCTCGGCGGCCGCGGGCGAACTTGTCGGCGTGCGGGAAGCCGCGCCGGCCGCGCCACGCTGAACTTGGTCTTATGACGATGGGCCTGCTCGCGGTGAGGCCCTGCGGTGCCGTCTATGAAAGATCAGGCGACTCAATCGCCTCTAACTTTGTGTATTCATGGCGGTCCACTGGAAGCAGAACCGGTTTTCCACGCTTAACTCCCGCTTCAGGCCAAATCTCGGCGTAGAGAGCCGCTCGCGCGAGGAATTGACGGCTGAAAAGCGCTCGGACGGGGGCAGGTCAGACAACGGTATTTAATGGTCAGGGAGGCTCGAGTGGCCGTCTCGGCCGTCGCCGTCGCTTTCAGAGAGGGCCGAGCCGCTCGGCGTCCCACACCTTGTAGCAGTCATCGTGGAAGAAGACGGACATCCATTGCAGCGACACCATCAGGAGCACGGCTTTCTGATTCGGGCCGATTCGCTCGTCGCAGGCGTCGCACTGTCGTCCAGCGCTTGAAAATCGTCCGATCTCCCGGATGCACACTACGCGGCCTTGCGGCAAACGGCCGTCTTTGAGCCGGCGGCGCACTAATTCCCGAATGAGGGTTGGGTCCATGTAGCGGTCTGGAGCAGCGTCGTCGATAGTTGAGACTGTCAAATAGAGTACTTCCCAAAGGGATTTCCGATGATGTTTCGCGACGCCAATCACCGTGTTATGCGCGCCACGGTCGGGCGAGGCGCTCGCGACAGATGCGAGCCGATTCTCGTGGACGAGATGAAACAGCGCAAGGTCGCGCCGTAGCTTTCGATGCCCCCTCTTTTCGCCGCGAGGCATCACGGTTGGCACTATCTACTTTCTATCAACACTCCTGCTCCCAAACGGGTCCAAATGAGGCAACTCGATCGCGTTTAACTTTGCGCAGTCTGTACTGGTGATGGGTCTAGCCTTCCGCTGGAAGGCGAATCGCTTTCCAACGTAACGCGGAAGACTGGGAATCCCGCAGGACGTCTCGACCGGACCATCAACCTTTTAGCCGGGTCACGAGCCAAGCACGAAACGCACCTCGTGCGAAACATTCCCCCGCCGCCAGGTCGTGCGGGAGCTTGAGCACAGTCCGCGTCTCATTTCTCGCTCTTGGCGGGCTGACGGCCCGCCGTTCGCGGACGCAACACGCGCTGCGCGCCGCTCACGACGGCCAGTACCAGCGCACCGGCCGCGACGCCCATGAGGGCATCGAGCAGGAGGGACGTCGCGAGTCGAAGCATGCCGCCGATGCCGGGGCGCGCGGCGAGGCCTTCAGACAGGTCTCCGATCCAGCCGTGTAGCCCGGGAATGCCATGGACGAGGATGCCGCCGCCCACCAGGAACATCGCGGCCGTGCCGGCGATGGACAGGCCCTTCATGAGAAATGGCGCGGCCTTGAGAATGCTCGCCCCGAGGCGGCGCTGAATCCGGGCGACCACCGCGTCACCCTCGCGCCGGCTGAGATACAGTCCGCCGTCGTCGAGCTTGACGATGCCCGCGACCAGGCCGTAAACGCCCGCCGTCATGAGGAGCGCGATGCCGATGAGCACCACACCCTGCGTCATGACGGGCGCGTCCGACACGATGCCCAGGGTGATGACGATGATCTCCGCCGAGAGGACGAAGTCGGTGCGCACAGCCCCCTTGATCTTCGCCTTCTCGGCCGAGACGAGGTCTGTCCCGGGATCTGACCTTGCCTGCACCAGCTCGGCGTGGTGCGCGTCGTCTTTCGCCGGGCTGTGGAGGAACTTGTGCGCGAGCTTCTCGACGCCCTCGTAGCAGAGATATGTGCCGCCGATCATAAGCAGTGGCATCACGGCCCACGGCGCGAAGGCGCT
>Ga0137409_10002719_pt1 | contig 18854 bp, 16 predicted proteins | sample CZODoug1_16funga_FD_122059 | JGI IMG/M metagenome (GOLD analysis project Ga0137409, IMG submission 122059) | Vadose zone soil fungal communities from Angelo Coast Range Reserve, California, USA - CZODoug1_16fungal (Hybrid Assembly) | ecosystem: Environmental > Terrestrial > Soil > Vadose zone... | reverse complement strand
AGCATCGCGCGCGCGTGGGCGGAGCTCATGCAACGACTCGGCTACACGCGCTACGTCGCACAGGGCGGAGACTGGGGAAATGCTGTTTCGGAAGTGATGGCGCTGCAGCAACCCCCGGGTCTGCTTGGTATCTCGACCAACATGGCGGCCACTGTGCCGCCCGAGATCGCCCAGGCCATGGCGCGGGGCGAGGCGCCACCGGCCACTCTTTCTGCCGACGAACGGCGCGCGTGGGACCAGCTCGACTTCTTCTACAAGAAGGGCCTAGGCTACGCCAACGAGATGGCGCTCCGGCCGCAGACGCTGTACGGGCTCGCTGATTCCCCCGTCGGTCTCGCGGCCTGGATGGCCGACCACGACGCGCGCAGCGAGGAGCTCATCGTGCGGGTTTTTGACGGAGGCAGTGAGGGCCTGTCGCGCGATGACATCCTCGACAACATCACGCTCTACTGGTTGACGAACACCGCGGTCTCCTCGGCGCGTCTCTATTGGAGCACAATGCAGCTTGGGGGAAAGGGTGGCTTCTTCGACAGCAGGGGCGTTCAGATCCCGGTAGCCGTGATGGCGTATCCGGACGAGATCTATCAAGCCCCGCAGAGTTGGGCCGAGCGCGCGTATCCCAAGCTGCTCCGTTACAACCGGCTGCCCAAAGGCGGGCACTTCGCGGGGTGGGAGCAGCCCGAGACGTTCGTGGCCGAGCTGCGCACGGGGTTCCGGTCACTGCGGTAGTTGGCGCGAAAGGCAAATGAACGATTTCACAACCTCGCGGAGGATGAGACGATGAGACGGAACCGAGCTGCAGAAGGTGGCGCATCGCGCCGAGACTTCTTGGTCACGAGCGCCGCCGCGGTTGCCGCCGCGGCTATGCCGGCGGCGCCGCTTACCGCAGATGCCCAGGCGAGGGCGACCGCCCCCGCTGGTACCCAAGGAGCACGTTCCATGAACACGATCACCACCAAAGACGGCGTTGAGATTTTCTACAAGGACTGGGGCAAGGGTCAGCCTATTGTGTTCAGCCACGGTTGGCCGCTATCGGCCGATGATTGGGACACGCAGATGCTGTTCTTCCTCAAGCACGGCTATCGCGTCATCGCTCACGACCGGCGTGGCCATGGCCGCTCCACCCAGGTCGGCGGTGGCCATGACATGGATCATTACGCCGACGACCTGGCCGCGCTGACCGCGCATCTCCACCTCAAGGGTGCGGTGCATGTCGGCCACTCGACCGGCGGCGGCGAAGTCGTGCGCTACCTGGCGCGCCACGGGCAAAGCCGGGTGGCAAAAGCGGTGATCATCAGCGCGGTGCCGCCGCTGATGGTAAAGACGGCGGCCAATCCGGGCGGGCTGCCTAAGGAGGTTTTTGACGGGTTGCAGGCGCAAATCGCCACAAACCGAGCACAGTTCTATTACGATTTCCCGGCAGGACCGTTCTATGGCTATAACCGACCGGGTGCGAAACCCTCTCAGGGTGTGATCTGGAATTGGTGGCGCCAAGGGATGATGGGAGGAGCCAAAGCGCACTATGACGGCATCGTTGCCTTCTCCCAGACGGACTTCACGGAAGACCTAAAGAAGATCACCGTGCCGGTCCTGGTGATGCATGGCGATGACGACCAGATCGTGCCGTATGCCGATTCGGCGCCGCTGTCGGCAAAGTTGTTGAAGAATAGCACGCTGAAAACCTACAAGGGCTTTCCGCACGGCATGCCCACGACGGAGGCGGACACCATCAATGCCGACCTGCTGACCTTCCTGAAAGCCTGAGTCGGGGAGGTGCTAGCATGGAAACGCAATCAGAAGGGAATGCGGTATGAAGCGACGTGGGATCAACCAGGATCGCCGCGGCTTTCTCGCCAGCGCGGCGGCGACCATTGCCGGACTGGAGCTCACCATGTTGGGTGCGACGAAGTCTGTGCTGCACGCGATGCGAGCCGCGACGGACCGGGGCCTGTCGGCGCTCCGAAGCGCGACCACCTGGTTGCATTCACCCCCGCTGACCGCGGAGGGCCTGCGCGGGAAGGTCGTACTCGTCGACTTCTGGACCTACACCTGCATCAACTGGCTGCGAACACTCCCACACGTGCGCGCGTGGGCGGACAAGTACCAGGGTCGCGGTCTGGTCATGATCGGTGTGCACACGCCGGAGTACGGCTTTGAGCACGACATCGAGAACGTGCGCCGCGCCGTGAAAGAGATGCGCGTGGACTACCCGGTCGCGGTCGACAACGGCTACGCGATTTGGAACGGGTTCGATAACCAGTACTGGCCCGCGCTCTACGTCATCGACGCGGAGGGCGCGATCCGGCATCACCAGTTCGGGGAGGGCGACTACGACGAGGCCGAGGCGATGATTCAGAAGTTGCTACTGGAAGCCGGAGTAGGCGGCATCGCGCGTGACATGGTGACGCCCGACGCCCGCGGTCTCGAAGTGGCCGCCGACTGGGACAACCTGCGCTCCCCGGAGAACTACCTCGGCTCCGAGCGCACCGAGGGCTTCGTCTCCAACCGCGATGCGGCGAAGCTGGGTTTGAACGAATGGACGATTGCCGGCACCTGGAGAACCGGCAGGCATGCCGTCACGCTCAACAAGGCTAACGGTCGGATCGTCTCACGCTTTCACGCCCGCGATCTCCATATGGTCCTGGGACCGGCGGCGAAAGGGACGTCCGTGCGGTTCCGCGTGCGTATCGACGGCCGGGCACCGGGTAGCGCGCACGGCATCGACGTCGACGACCAGGGCCAGGGCGCGGTGACTCAGCAGCGCCTGTATCAACTGATCCGCCAGTCGCGGCCGATCGCGGATCGCCAATTCGAGATCGAGTTTCTCGATCCTGGCGTGGAGGCGTTCGCGTTCACGTTCGGATGATTTCACATGTATCGAGGATCGACGAGCAGACAAGATCAGCTGTGGGGAAAGATGCCGTTGCCGCCAAACGCCGAGCCGCAGTGGTGGTATCAGTATTACTTTTCGACGGACCACCGTGCCTACCATAACCTTTGAAGGTGATGCCAACGGTGCACCACACCCGGATTCCTTTGCCGACGCCGTCGTCGAAGTCGACGGCTATTGATCGAGGGTAGCCAATGACCGCAGCCCCTGCCTCGCCGCTCCTCGCCACGAGTTCCGATCGCCTTTATCCGACGCTTACGCCGGCGCAGCTCGCGCGCATCGCGCCACATGGGCGCCCGCGCCACGTCGCACAAGGCGAAGTGCTGGTCCAGGCGGGGGAGAGTGTAGCGCGGATCTTTGTCGTCCTCGCGGGCCGGATCGACGTCATCCGCCCGTCGGCCACCGAAGAGGTCGTGATAACCTTCAGCCCGGGGATGTTCACCGGCGAAGCCACAATGTTGTCGGGCCGCCGCGGGCTCGCCCAGGTCCGGGCAGGAGAAGCCGGCGAAGTCATAGAAGTCAGTCGCGACGACCTGCTGGCCCTCATCCAGACCGACAGTGAGCTGAGCACCCTCTTCATGCGCGCCTTCATCCTGCGTCGGCTCGAATTGATCGCCCGCGGCGTAAGCGACGTCGTGGTCCTCGGGTCCCCGCATTGCAAGGGAACGCTCCGCGTCCGCGAGTTCCTCACCCGCAACGGGCATCCCCACACGATGCTCGACCTGGACCGCGACGCGGGCGTCCAGGAGCTGCTCGATCGCTTCCACGTCACCGCCGCCGACATCCCGGTCGTGATCACGTGCAGTGAGGTCGTGCTCCGCAATCCGACCAATCAGCAGCTCGCCGACGCCCTCGGCTTCAACGACGCGATCGACCAGACCCAGGTGCGGGACCTGCTCATCGTCGGGGCGGGACCGGCGGGATTGGCCGCGGCCGTGTATGGGGCGTCGGAGGGATTGGATGTCCTGCTCGTGGAGTCCATCGCGCCTGGAGGCCAGGCCGGCTCGAGCTCCCAGATCGAGAACTACCTCGGCTTTCCAACGGGGGTCACCGGTCTGGAACTGGCGTCACGCGCCACAAGCCAGGCACAGAAGTTCGGGGCCCAGCTGATGATCGGGAGCGCGCGACGCCTGGGCTGCGACCGCGCCCCGTACGCGGTCGACGTTGGGGACGGGCAGCGGCTGCCGGCACGCGCCGTGATCATCGCCACAGGCGCCGAGTATCGCCGGCTCCCGATTGAGTACCTATCGCAGTTCGAAGGCGCCGGGGTGTACTACGCCGCCACGTTCATGGAAGCGCAGCTGTGCGCCGGTGATGAAGTGATCGTCGTGGGCGGCGGCAACTCCGCGGGCCAAGCCGCCGTGTTCCTGGCGGAGACCGCCCGGCGGGTGCATATGGTAATCCGCTCGGCCGGCCTCGCCGACACGATGTCGCGCTACCTCATCCGTCGCATCGAAGACCATCCGGCCATCGTCCGGCACGTGCAAACGGAGATCGTGAATCTCGAGGGCAACGGTCACCTCGAGCGCGTGGGCTGGCGCGATAACCAGACCGGGCTTGTCGAGACGCACGGCATCCGGCATGTCTTCACCATGACGGGCGCGGTGCCCAGCACTCAGTGGCTGGCCGGTTGCCTCGTGCTCGACGACAAGGGGTTCATCAAGACGGGACCGGACCTGTCGCCGGAGGACCTGGCCACCGCGAAGTGGCCGCTCGCCCGCCCTCCCCATCTGCTCGAAACGAGCCGCCCCGGAGTCTTCGCGATCGGCGACGTCCGCTCGGGGAGCCTGAAGCGCGTGGCCTCGGCGGTGGGCGAGGGATCGATCGCGATCGCCGCGGTGCACCAGGTGCTGCACGGGTAAGGACGTACACCCCGAACACGATGCCACCGCAACCTCCACCCAGCCTGTTCGAATGGGCAGGCGGCATGCCTGCGATCGAACGGCTGATGGACCTGTTCTACAAGAAGGTTCGATCAGATGCCTTGCTGGCGCCCGTCTTCGCCCAGATGAGCGTGGAACACCCCCAGCACGTCGCTCACTTCGTCGCCGAGGTGCTCGGTGGGCCGGCGTCGTACAACAAGGAGCGCGGCGGGCATCCGCACATGATATCCCGCCATCTCAACCGCCGTCTCACGCAGCCGCAGCGGCTCCAGTGGGTGCGCCTGTTGCTCGAGGCGGCCGACGAGGCGGGCTTGCCGGACGACCCCGAGTTCCGCTCCGCCGTGGTGGCCTACCTCGAATGGGGATCGCGCCTGGCCGTGCTCAATTCGCAGCCGGGTGCTCCCGTCGATCCCAAGGCGCCGATGCCGCAGTGGGGGTGGGGCGTACCGGGAGGACCCTACCGTGGCCCAGCGTAAGCCGTCCACCCCTATTGAGATAGCCTGAACACGCAACATCACTGTTGCATTTATGCCGACCCCGTATTATGATACGCAACAAGAACGTTGCGTAATCACGCGATACGGCTAAAGCACCCTACAGGAGAGGGTACCAACCATGACTGCCAACGTCGAAAAGGCTCAAGCCACGAGCAGCACAGACCGTATCGAGAAACGGGTGGTGCTGCGCGCTCCGCGTTCGCGCGTGTGGCGCGCCATTTCCAGCGCGGCGGAGTTTGGATCGTGGTTCCGGATGAACCTCGACGGCGCGTTTGCCGAGGGCGCGACCATCCGGGGGAGGGTGACTGCTCCGGGCTACGAGCATGTGACGCTGGACATGCTGGTCGAGCGGATCGACCCGGAGCGCTATTTCTCGTATCGCTGGCATCCGTACGCGATCGACCCCGCGGTGGACTACTCGACTGAGCCCACCACGCTGGTCGAGTTCACGCTCGAGGACACCGAGGGGGGCACCGCCCTCACGATTGTCGAATCCGGGTTTGATCGAATCCCGCTCGCGCGCCGGGCCGAGGCGTTCCGCATGAACGACGCGGGGTGGGCCGGGCAGATCAAGAACCTCACGCGCTATGTCTCGTAACCGCGGCGCGGCCGCTCTGAAGGTGACCGAGGCCGTGCCGGTGTTTGCCGCCCTGGCAGACGCCACACGGCTCGGCCTCCTGGGGCGCCTGTCGGTCGAGGGACCGCTCTCGATTACGCGCCTCAGCGAGGGGACCGGCGTGACGCGTCAGGCAATCACGCGGCACCTCTATGCCCTCGGCGGGGCGGGCCTGGTGCGCCATGCCCGCCGGGGGCGCGAGCGGGTCTGGGACCTGGACCTGAAGCGCCTGGAGAAGGCGAAGCAGTACCTCGATCGCATCGCCGCCCAGTGGGACGCCGCGGCTGACCGATTGAAAGCGTTTCTCGAGAGGGAACCGTGACACCCGATCTGATGCGTTCAATTCATTCGAAGTCCTGGATCACCCACACATCCCCTCCCTGGGGACGGAACCGGTCGAACAGCACCCATCGCCCGTCCGGCGACCAGACGGGATAGTCGATGCGCACGTCAGGATCGTCGAACGCGAAGACCTTCTCGGGCTTGCCTCCGGTAAGGGGAGAGACCCACAGCGTCTTGTGTCCGACTACGTCCATGATGCGGGCATGATCGGGGCTGAAGGACATGTGCGACCCGCCCGCGACCTCTGGTAGCAGCTCGGGATTGGGATTGCCGCCGGTCACGGCTACTTGCAGCACTTGCGGCTTACCACCGCACGGACACTTGAACAGCACGCTCCGTCCGTCCGCCGGCCAACGCAGGAAATGACCGATCACTCCATTACGGGTCAGCTGGCGTGGGTCGCTCCCATCCGCGTTCATGACCCATACCTCGAGCCGTCCGCTCCGGTCCGATTGAAACGCGATACGGCTGCCGTCGGGCGAAAAGAACGGGTTCACATCCATCGAGCGAGTGCGCGTGAGCTGCGCGATCTGTCCGCTCGCGACGTCGACCGTCCAAATATTGACCTTCCCGGCGCGGGATGAGAAGAACGCGATGCGTGCGCCGTCCGGCGACCAGTTCGCCTGAAAGTCGCCGCCCGGGCCGTGCGTCAGCTGACGGGTCGAGCCGTCGGCGAGGGAGTACAGCCAGACATTCATCTGGCCGCCCCGGTCGGAGTTGAACACGATGTACCGGCCGTCGGGGGACCAGCTGCCGCGGCTGTCTTCCCGCGTGGTGGCGATGACCGCTTCCGGGGGGCCGGTCGGCTTGCCGGTCTGGGGCGATACCGGCAGCCGCCAGAGGTCCGCGTTCTGGCTCAGAATGGCGAACGCCAGGCGCGCGCCGTCGGGCGAGATCGCCGCGTCCACGTCCTGGCCGCCTCCGTTCGTGAGCTGCTGCGGCAGGTCTCGGGGCGTCCCGTCGGACGCGACGGGCACACGCCAGAGATTCAGCCCGCCTCCCCGGTCGGAGGAGAAATAGATGAACCGGCCGCTCGGCGCCCACACGGGATTCAGGTCGTGAAACAGCGCGGTCGTGACCCATACCGTCTTGCGGGATGCCACGTCCACGACGCGAATGTTGAAATTGGTGCGCTCGATGCTCTGGAAGACGATTCTCGTGCCGTCGGGAGACCAGTGCGGCCGGACGTGACTGACGGCTTCCGAGGTGTCGGCGGTCACCTGCTGGGGATTGTGCCCCTGGCGGTCCACCACCCAGACGCGGCGGGGGCCCCCCCACGAGGCGTCGACGGCGATGCGCGCGCCGTCCGGTGAATACGACGGATCAAACGCGTTCTCCAGTAGCTTGACCTCCTGTCCCGAGCCGAGGTCGAGCGCCCAGACGTCACCCCCGTCGTATTCGCCGAACACATCGCCCGGCTCGAGTCGCACGTTCGGCCGCTGGGCGCGCACAAAGAGAATGGTGGAGCCAGCGGGCGACCAGGTCGGCTGCAGGTCGTCGTAGGCCCCACTGGTCAACCGGGTTTCGTCCGGCGCTTCGGCGCGCTTGCGGAAGATCTTCCTCACCCCTCCCGCCTCCGCCGCGTAAGCGAGTTGCTTGCCGTCGGGCGACCAGGCCGGATACTGGTGCACGCCCTGGCGGAACGTCACCTGAGCGAGTTTTGGCTCTCGCGGCGTCCGCCGCGCCGCCCGGCCTACGACCAGACCTCCCGCCGCTACGAGCACCACGACTAGGCCGGCCACCCAGACACGCAGACCGCGCCTGCGCCGCTCTGCGGGGGTCGCGCCCTCCCCCACCGCCAGCGCCTCGAGCTGTTGCAGCACGTCGCCGGCGCTCTGCCATCGGTCCGCCGGCCGCTTCTCGAGACACCGCATGATGAGCGCTCCCAAGCCGTCAGGGAGATCAGCCCGGTGTTGGCCGACGGGTTCGGGTGTCCGCGTGACCTGGGCCGAGAGCGTCGCCTGCGGGGTCAACCCGGCGAACAGCGTCCGCCCGGTCAGCATTTCGTACCCCAGCACGCCCAGCGCATAAACGTCCGCTCGCTGGTCCACGTCGGGGTCTGCGGCGGCTTGCTCGGGGGCCATGTAGGCGGGCGTCCCCAACGCGACGCCTGCAGTGGTGAGCGTCTGGCGCCCGGCCGCTTCGCTCACGGCTTTTGCCACACCGAAGTCCATGACCAGGGCATGGCGCCCGGACAGCATCACGTTCTCCGGCTTCACGTCTCGGTGCACCACCCCGTGCGCGTTGGCATATGACAGGGCATCGGCGACGTCACGCAGCACTCGTACGGCGTCCGTCACCGGCAGCTGACCCTGCCGCTCGAGCCTGGCCCGGAGCGACTCCCCTTCGACGTAGGGCATGACGTAATAGAGGAAGCCGTCGGCCTCCCCGGAGTCGATGAGGGTGAGGATATGCGGGTGCTGGAGTTGGGAGGCGACGTGAATCTCGCGGAGAAAGCGATCCGCGCCGAGCGACGCCGCGAGCTCCGAGCGGAGCACCTTGATCGCGACCTGTCGCTCATGCTTCACGTCCTGCGCCAGGTATACCGTCGCCATCCCGCCGTGGCCGAGCTCGCGCTCGACACGGTAGCGGTTCGCCAGCGCCGCCGTGAGGCGATCCACGGGCGCTGTCAACTGGCCTTGAAGACCACCGTCTGGATCGAGTGTGGCCGCGCGCTGATCTCCACCGACGCAGACCCGACGGTCAGGAAGTATTGCCCACCCTTCGGTGTCGGGTTCATGACCACGATCGCCACCGTGCCGTCTTCGTTGACGAACGCCGTGGTGAGCAGCATGCTGCGGCTGGGTGACGCGACGATGCGTCGCGCACCGGGACGGATGAACTTCGAGAAGTGGCCGATGTAGTAGTACGAATTGGTGTAGATGAGTTTGCCGGTGCGCGTGTCGGCATGGATCGGGGCGAAGCAGAAATTCTCCACGTGGTTCGGGCCACCGCGCTCATCGAGCAGAATGTTCCAGTCGGTCCATCCCTCGGTGCCCGAATTGAAATCGTGGATCATGGAACGGCCGTAGGCCTCTCCCAGGGCCCACCTTCCGTAACCCGTGGAGTCGAAGGTCGCCGGCGTGCCCTCGGTAAAGAGGATGTGTTTGTCGGGGTAGAGCCGGCTCACGAGGGCCACGTTCTCGTACATCTGCTGTCCGCCCGACCAATCTTCATACCAGTGAAATCCGATCCCCCAGGCATACTGCGCGGCCGCGGGATCGTCGAAGATCGCCTGGGCCCGCTGGATGATCAGGTCGCGATTATGATCCCACACCATGATGTGGACGTCGCGCAGCCCCTGCTGCGCCATGACCGGACCCAGATGGTTCTTGAGAAAATCCCGCTCGTCTTGCGCCTGATAGACGCAGGATTCCCACCGCTGCACGGCCATCGGCTCGTTCTGGATCGTGATCGCCCATATCGGCACGCCTGCTTTGCGATAACTCTGAATGAACTTCGCGTAGTAGAGTGCCCACGCCTGAGCGTAATCGGGGCGCAGGTGGCCGCCGTGCAGCATGTCGTTGTTATCCTTCATGAACGCCGGCGGGCTCCAGGGACTGGCGAAGAGCTTGAGCCGGTTCCCGCTCGCGGCCATCGCTTTCTTGATGAGCGGGATCCTGAAGCGCAGGTCGTGCGCGATGGAAAAGGACTTGAGGTCCCTGTCCCCCTCATCGACATAGGTATAGCTCTCGCTCGAGAAGTCACAGCTGTGGATGTTGGTCCGGGCCAGGGTGTAGCCGATTCCCCGGTCCGTGCTGTAATACGCCTGCAGCAGCTCCTCTTGTCGCGCCGCGGGGAGTTTGGCAAAGGTCTCCGCCGCGGCATCGGTCAGCGCCCCGCCTATTCCAATCAACGGCTGAAAGGTTTTGCGCGGGTCGACGAAGACATAGATCTTGCCTTCGGAGGTCGGCTCGGACGGCTTGAACGTCAGGGTATCGGTGGGCGTCAGCCGGAAACTGGTGCTCTCGGCGGTGGTGTAGACGATCGCGCGCCTTTGTGCATCGACAGGCTGAGTCAACAGGAAGAGGGTAAAAACGACTGAAAAGGTTCGCATGCCGATCCTCGTGGCTATGTCCTCGGCGCCGCGGGTTTGGCCGCGTAGATGAACTCGTAGTACTCGCGCATGGCCAGACCGGCCGCCGCCTCCTCGTCCACGATCACGATCGCATCGCGGTGCAGCTGGAGCGCACTCGCCGTCACCATGCTGGTCACCGGGCCTTCCACCGCTTGCGCAACCGCTTTCGCCTTGCTTTTGCCACTCGCCACCAGCAGCAGCTTGCGCGCATCGAGGATCGTGCCGACGCCCATCGTGATGGCATACACGGGCACGTCCTCTCGGGCGTCGAAGAAGCGCGCGTTGTCATCGATGGTCTGCTTAGACAGCGTCTTGAGCCGGGTGCGCGAGCTCAGGGAGCTCGTCGGCTCGTTGAAGGCGATGTGACCGTCGGAGCCGATGCCGAGGATCTGCACGTCGATCCCGCCGCATTCCGCGATGCGCCCCTCGTACCATTGGCAGAAGGCTGGGTAGTTGCTGGTAGTGCCCGAGGGAATGTTGATGTTGTGCCGCGGGATGTTCACCTGTCGGAAGAAGTGCTCATCCATGAAGTAGTGATAGCTGTGCGGATGATTCGCGGGCAGCCCGACGTATTCGTCGAGGTTAAACGTCGTCACGCGAGAGAAGTCGACCTGCCCCGCCCGGTGCAGGCGTACCAGCTCCTGATACAGGCCGAGTGGCGTGGACCCGGTCGCCATACCGAGTACGGCATTCGGCTTGGTGTTGAGCACGTCGACGACGAGTTGCGCCGCCACCTTGCTCATTTGCTGGTAGTCGTGCTGGATGATGACTTCCACGCTTCAGCCCTCCCCTACCCACCGACGCGACCGCTCGAGCGCTTTGCGCCATCCGGCGTCGAGCTGCTTACGCTGCGGGGGTTTCATGCCGGGCGTGAAGCGGCGATCCACCTGCCACTGCACCGCGATCTGTTTCTGGTCCTTCCAGTAGCCCACCGCCAATCCCGCGAGGTAGGCCGCGCCCAACGCCGTGGTCTCGGTGACCTTGGGCCGCACCACCGGCACGCCCAGCAGGTGCGACTGAAACTGCATCAGCAAATTGTTCGCCGACGCGCCCCCGTCCACGCGCAGCTCCTTCAGCTTGATTTTGGCATCGGCTTCCATCGCCCGCAGCACGTCCGCGACCTGAAACGCGATGCCCTCCAACGCGGCGCGCGCCACATGCGCCGCGGTCGTGCCGCGGGTGACGCCCGCGAGCAAGCCGCGCGCGTATGGATCCCAGTGCGGCGCCCCCAGCCCGGCGAATGCGGGGACCAGATACACACCGCCCGTGTCTTCCACCTGCGCGGCCAAGGCTTCGACCTCGGACGACGAGGCGATGATCCCGAGGCCGTCGCGCAGCCACTGCACCACCGCACCCGCGATGAAAATGCTGCCCTCCAGTGCGTACTCGGTCCGGTTGCCGATGCGCCATGCCACCGTCGTCAGGAGATTGTTCTTGGAGGCTATCGGCTTCGTGCCGGTGTTCATGAGCATGAAGCACCCGGTCCCGTAGGTGTTCTTCACCATGCCGGGCTGGGTACACGCCTGGCCGAACAGCGCGGCCTGCTGGTCGCCCGCGATGCCCGCGATCGGCACCGCCTTGCCCCCCGCGAGCAGCGTCGTGTCGCCGTACACTTCGCTGGATGAGCCGACCGCCGGCAGCACCGAGCGCGGCACGCCGAACAGCTTCAACAGCTCGTCGTCCCAATCGCCGGTGCGGAGATTGAAGAGCATCGTACGTGAAGCATTGCTCGGATCGGTCACGTGCACCCGCCCGCCCGTCAGGTTCCACACGAGCCATGAGTCCACCGTGCCGAACGCCAGTTTGCCGGCTTTCGCCTTGGCCTGCGCCCCCGGGACGTTGCGCAGAATCCATTCGAGTTTCGTGCCGGAGAAATAGGCGTCCACCACGAGGCCGGTCTTGCGCTTGATCATGGGCGCCAACCCGCGGGCCTTCAGCTGATCGCAGCGGGCGGCCGTGCGGCGATCCTGCCACACGATGGCGTTATGCACCGGCTCGCCCGACACCCGGTCCCACACCACGGTGGTCTCGCGCTGATTCGTGATCCCGATGCCGGCGATGTCGGCGGCGGGCAGCCCGGCCTTGCCGAGTGCTTCAATGGCGGTATGCAGCTGGGTGGCCCAGATCTCCGTCGCGTCGTGCTCCACCCAGCCGGGCGTGGGAAAGATCTGACGGAACTCCTTCTGGGCCAACGCCACGACGCTGCCGCTATGGTCGAAAACCATGGCGCGCGAGCTGGTCGTGCCCTGGTCCAAGGCCAGAATGTATTTCACGCCGGCCACCACGTCTTGTACACGAGCCCCGCGATCAGGCCGCCGATGATCGGTCCGGCCACCGGAATCCACGCATAGCCCCAGTCCGAATTCCCCTTGCCCGCGATGGGCAGGAGCGCGTGGGCGATTCGCGGACCCAGGTCACGCGCCGGATTGATCGCGTAGCCGGTTGGCCCGCCCAACGAAAGACCGATGGCCCACACCAGGATGCCAACCAGGAATGGGCCGAACCCCACGTCCCAACCGTGCACCGGGTTGAGATTCTTCGGCGTCAGGATGGCCAGCACACCCAGCACCAGCACGAAGGCGCCGATGACCTCGGTCAGGAGGTTCGCGCCCGTATTGCGAATGGCGGGGGCGGTGCAAAACACGGCCAGCTTCCCTGCCTGGCTCTCCGTCACGGGCCAGTGCGGCAGGTAGGCGAGCCACACGATCGTGGCGCCGAGAAAGGCACCGACCATTTGGGCGGTGATATAACCGGGCACCGAGGCCCACGGGAACTTGCCGATGGAGGCGAGGCCGATGGTCACCGCGGGGTTCAAGTGGGCGCCGCTGAAGGCGCCGACGGCATACACCGCGACCGCCACACCAAACCCCCAACCGGCGGTGATGACGATCCACCCGGCGTTCTGGCCCTTGGTCTTGTTGAGCACGACGTTGGCGACCACGCCATCGCCCAGGATGATCAGCAGCATGGTGCCGAGCAGCTCTGCAAGGAAAGGTGGCATAGGCTTGGATGAGGAAGGGGCGAAGGTATCAGCGGGAAAGCCACTTGTCTACACGTTCGGCGTCCAGCTCGGCCGCAGTCACGCGAGTATCCCGAACCAGCGAACGGAGTTGGTCCGCGGCATGCTTGTCGTCCGGAAGCCGCCGGGCGGGCGCCATGGCAGCGTCACCATCAACCTCGCCTTGCGGATCGGTAATCACGTGGAGCGCACGGGCGGTGGACAAGTCTTCGCGGCCGAGACCGGCTTCACGTTGTCGCACGGCCCCGATACCGTCCGCGCTCCCGACATTGCATTCGTACGGCGCGAGCGACTCCCCGATCCCATCCCGGTTCGCTTCCCCGATCTCGCCCCCGACCTCGTCGTCGAGGTGCTGTCGCCCGGTGACCGAGCGGGCGAGATTCTCGCCCGCTCGCTCGCGTCCATCCTGTAGCCCCGACCTCGCGGTCAGAGCCGGAACAAATAGCTCAGCTTGAGGAAGAAGGTGTCGTCCGTCCGCCTGAGACCCCGGAACTGGAACGCCTCCTCGTCCACCATGTTGCTGCCGTACCCGGCGAACACGACCGTCCCCGGGACCGGTTGATAGCTGAGCAGAACATCGGCATGGAACAGATTGCTGTGCGACGCGGCGGCGCGACTCAGGGTATCCGGTCCTTGGATGAAAATCGGCGCGCCGGTGCGCGAGTCGTCCCGCAACGAGTCCGTCTTGTCCTGGATGTACTGGCCCACCACCCGAACGAACAGCGGCCGCGCGACCTGGTATTCGAGCTTGACCCGCAGCACGCGACCCACGTTCACCAGGCTGCCGTCGGTGCGGCGATTCACCTGCTGCCAGAAATAGCTGATGCTGTTGCGGAGCCGCTCCGTGGGGCGGTAGGACAGGTCCATGCTCAACAGCAGCAGATCGGCCGAGGCCCACTCGAAGAAGTTCTCATCATGGCCCTGTAGGAAGAATCCGCTGGCGCTGAAGTGCTTCCACTGGGGCGTCCCAATCTGGACGATGTATTCGCCGTTCGCGATCGTCGGCTGACCCGTGAACGCCACCACCGTGTCGCCCCCCCCGGCGCGTGGCACCTTGAGCCGGTAGGCCGCATAGAGGGCCGAATCGTAGCCGAACGATTCCACGAAATACCCTGCGCCCACGCTCCACCCGCCGCGTAACGTCGCGTTGCCGTTGAAGTGCAGCTTCTTGTCCTGCAGGTGCCGCCCGTGGATGAAGTTCTGATACTGCCAGATGCCGTCCACCACGATGTCGCCCGTGAACCGCTCAAGGAGCGCCCCGGGTCGCCCATAGGTCGTGTAGCTGGGATCGACGTATGAGTGCACGATCCCCGCGCGGCCGATGAAGCCGCTCGCGTCGCGAAACTGGTCCGAGATGCCCGCGAACAGGCTGCGCAGGCCCCAGATGCGATGCTGCACCGTGAACTGGCTCAGCCACAGCGGCGCGGTCGTGGTCACGCCGCCGACGCGGGTGCGGCTGCCCGCGAGCTGCAGATTGAGTCCGTAGATCTCGTTGAAGACCAGCCGGCTGTCCACCTCCGCGACCCGGTTGTAATCGCCGCCCTCGATTCGATCGGTGTACACCAGGCCGACGCGCGAGCCTTGGCCCAGGCTGCGTTGGGCCCGCAGAATGTTGAAAATGGGATTGTCGCTGCCCGTGGCCGACGCGAACTTCTGGTCCACCGCCGACAGCAGACCGATGTCGGTGCCGAAGGTGGTCCCGGTGAGTTTGACCGCCGCCACCGGCTGGACGATGCGACGCGTGTAGATCAGGTTCTGCGGCACCTGAAACAGCTCGCTGCCTTCCAAGAAGAACGGCCGCTTCTCCGGAAAGAACAGCGCCTGCCGCGGGTCGAACGCCAGCTGGCCCGCGTCCGATTCGACCTGGGAAAAATCCGGCTTGAACGTGCCGTTGAGCGTGAGGTTCTCCGAGACCCCCCAGCGGATGTTGCCGCCCAGCTGCGGGTTCCCCAGGTCGTACCGATAGCCCCCAGGCGTGGGAGCGCCGCTCGCCTTCCCGGTCGCCTCCGGGTTCAAGTCCATGACGAGCCCGCGATGCATCCCGCTCAGGCCGACCAGGTTACCCGATTGCCCGATGAACGTCGCGCTGGCGCGGCGCGCCGGGAACCAGGAGTCCTCGAAGCCTGAATGCTTCACCTCGCGCACGATGTTCAGCCGCCAGTCCTGCGGTTGCCGCGGCTGATACCGGATGCTCTTGAACGGAATCCGCACCTCGACTTCGTATCCCCAAGCGGTGACGCGACCGTGCGACTGGAAGACGAAGTCCGGGCTCAAGTCGGGTTGCTCCCGGCCCACGACCGCGCTTCCGATGAAGCCGCCGGCGGTGACGTTGGCGCCCTCGACCAGAGAGCCATCGCCTTGGATACCCAGCGGATTCACCGCGAACATGAGGACCTGCTTCCCATCGTGAAACGTGCCGAGCAGGATCTGCACGTTGTCGTCGCCGAAGATCTGGTCGCGACTCGCCAACGTCACCGTGGGACGGCCGTGCAGCTCGAAGGCGCGAATCCCGAAAAAGATCGCGGTGGCCGAATGCCACACCAGCACCTGGGTGGAGTCCGCGGCCGGCACGCCGTCGTTGGGGGAATACTGCGAGAAACCGGTCAGCCGCGCCGCCCGGGCCCAGACGGAGTCGGAGAGGTCGCCGTCCATGACCACCTCGGCCTCCAGGCGCGGAATCGGCACGTCGAGCTGGTGATCCCGGCCCGAGTAGCTCGTGGAGTCCGAGCAGAGGAGGAGGCACACCGCAAGGAGCATGGCCGATAATTATGGATGCGAAGCCATCTGACGGGGACTCGGGGGGAGTTAGGAACGTGTCAGAACGGCCCCCAAAGTTGCCCGCGGACGATACGAGACACCATGTTCCCTATCGAGCAGGATGTCAACTATCGAACCCGATGTTCACAAACAAAGGCTCCAGTCAATGAAAGCCTACCTGTACACGACCGGCATTCTGTTCGCAGCCATCATGGTCGGCCATGTGTGGGAGGTGATCGACCGGTCTCGCGTGTTCGTCAGTGACGTCGTCATCGTCCTACTGTGTGCCGGGCTGGTGGTGTGGGCGTGGCGGCTCGCGCGCACACGCACATGAGCGCACCCGGCGGTTCCATTCTGAACGGTCCTGCTTGACCGGCACGGCGCTCGGGCGCAACCTGCTGCCGACTGATTACGGTTGGGTGATGTGCGCGCTCACCAAGCCCGGCTGGCGGTTGATGAACGATCAACGGCTTCCACCGAGGACTCTATGACCAGGCACTCGCTCGCCACAACGGCTTTCCTCATCACCGCCGCCCTGCCCTGGCCCCGCGTAAGCCCCGCGCAAGGGTTCAAGGCCGCGAAATTCTCGATCGGCGGCGACGGTGGCACCGATTACCTGACTGCCGAGCCCGGCACCGGGCGGGTGTTCGTGTCTCGCGGCACTCACGTGATGGTGGTGGACGGGAACACCGGTAAAGTCTTGGGCGACATTCCCGACACGCCGCGCACGCACGGCATCGCCTTGGCGCCCAAGTCGGGGCGCGGGTTCATCACCAACGGCGGCGATTCGACGGTGACGATGTTCGATCTCAAGAGCCTGGCGGTGATCAAGAAGATCCCCGTCCCGACCGGGGGCCTCGACGGTATCATGTACGAGGACTTCTCCGACCGGATCATCCTCACCAATCACAGCCGGCCCATCGGCACCGCCGTGGCGCTCGATGCCAAAACCGGCGACATCGTCGGCACGGCGCAGCTCGAGGACAACTCCCCGGAGGGCGCGGCGAGCGACGGCAAGGGCAGGATCTTCGTCAACAATGAAGGCACGAGCACCATGCAGGTGCTCGACGTCAGGACGATGAAGGTGCTGGCGTCCTGGCCGCTCGCGCCGTGCGAGGGCCCCACGGGCATCGCCTACGATCGCGCCACCAACCGGATTTTCTCCGGGTGCGGCAAGACGTCGGTGGTCGTGAACCCCGCCACGGGCAAGATCGTGGCGACGATCGCGAACGGCGACGGCGTGGACGCTTTGGGATGGGACCCTGGAGAGAGGCTCATCTACATCCCCGCCGGGCGCGACAGCAACGTCACTGTCGTGCACGAGGACGCGCCCGACAAGTACAGCGTGGTGGCCACGGTCGCCACGATGCGGGGCGCCAAGACCATCGCCGTGGACCAGGTGAAACACGTGGCCTATCTATTCCAGCCGGAATACGGCCCCGCGCCCGCGCCGCCCCCGGGCGCCCCGCCGCCACAGCCGGGGGCCCGCCCGCCGCGTGGTCCGGTCATCGCGGCGTGGTTCTTCGCGATCAGCCACTGACCTCCTACGGACCCGCGGCGTACCCGGTCTGCTCGACCCGGATCCGGTACAGACCCTTCCCCGCGGTGATGAACAGCGTCTGCGCATCGCCGCCCCGGCCGAACTTCACGTTCGTGGGACTCTCCGGCGTCGGGATGTAGGCCAGCGCCTTTCCGGCCGGCGAGTAGACGTAAATGCCCTGGCGCTCGCCCTGAACCGCGCAATAGATGTTGCCGTCGCGGTCCACGGCGATCCCATCGGGCCCGGCCGGCGAAAAATCCACCACCACGCGGCGGAACTTCGCCGAGCCGTCCGGCCCCAGATCGTACGCCAGCAGGGCTTTCCGCCCGGGCGCGGCCGGCGTCTCCGGTGGCAGATCGCCGAACGCGCCGTTATCGTGCGCGGCCACGTACAGCGTCGCCTGATCCGGAGACACGGCGATGCCGTTCGGCTTGCCGGCGTCGGCCGCGATCAGCGACACGCGTCCATCGAGATCGATGCGGTACACCCCCTGCACCGGCTGCTCGATCGGCTCCCAGCCCACATAGCGAGGATCGGTGAAGTAGATGCGCCCGCGCGCATCGAGCGCCAGATCGTTCGGAGAGTTGAAGGGGCGGCCGTCGAAGAGCGCCGCGACGATCACGCTCTTGCCGGTCTTCATGTCGGTCCGCGTGATGCGTCGACCCCCGAACGCCGCCCCCTCCGCGACCACCAGGCGCCCTTGGGCGTCGAGCACCATCCCGTTGGACATGCCGCTCGGCGAGCGGAACACGGCGGTCGTCCGAGTCTTCGGATCCCAGCGCCAGATGTACCCCGCTTGGTAGCCGGAGGCCTTGCCGACGGTGATGTCCGAGAAATACACCGAGCCGTCCGGTGCCTGCACGGGACCTTCGGTGAAAAACCCGTCGCCGAACAGCCGCTCGAGCGTGGCGCCGGGCGCCACGATGGACGGATCCTGGGCGATCAGCAGGTCGGGCATGCACGCCATGAGCAGTCCCACCACACGAATCGAGCGTCGCAGCAAGATCACTTCGTCTCCTTGGTGAGATTGAAACCCGCCTCAAACGTCGTCGGTCGCCGAGCCCGAGTTAGGGCCGCCAGGCGTAGCCCACCTTGGTAAAGAACGTCCGGTTGGTTCGGGTGAGGTCGAATGATTGAGTGCCCGCCTGGTTGTCTGAGTATCCGATGAACACCACGGTCTGCGGATTGACCTTGTAGGAGAACAGGAACTGCCCGAACAACCCTTCGTCGAA
>Ga0137409_10002718_pt1 | contig 18855 bp, 10 predicted proteins | sample CZODoug1_16funga_FD_122059 | JGI IMG/M metagenome (GOLD analysis project Ga0137409, IMG submission 122059) | Vadose zone soil fungal communities from Angelo Coast Range Reserve, California, USA - CZODoug1_16fungal (Hybrid Assembly) | ecosystem: Environmental > Terrestrial > Soil > Vadose zone... | reverse complement strand
CACGCACGTCCCGCTCCAGCATTTGTCGCCCGACCAGGCACCCGTCGAGATCATCAACAGCCCGCTCTCCGAGGTCGGGGTGCTCGGATTCGAATTCGGCTACTCGATCGAGTGGCCGGACGGGCTCGTCCTCTGGGAGGCGCAGTTCGGGGATTTCGTGAACGCGGCCCAGGTCATCATCGACCAGTTCCTCGCCGGGAGCGAGGAGAAGTGGCGGCGGCTCTCCGGGCTCGTGCTGCTCTTGCCGCACGGTTTCGAAGGGATGGGCTCGGAGCACTCCAGCGCCCGGCTCGAGCGCTTCCTCGAGCTGGCGGCTCGCGACAATCTGCAGATTGTCTACCCATCCACCCCGGCCCAGTACTTCCACTGCCTTCGCCGGCAGGTAATCCGCCCCTGGCGAAAGCCGCTGGTCGTGATGACGCCGAAGAGCCTGCTGCGCCATCCCGCGTGCGTCTCACCCCTCGAGGATCTCGCGCGCGGACGATTCGAGCGCGTCCTCCCCGACGCGACCGTTCCTCCCGAGAAGGCGAAACGAGTGCTGCTCTGCACCGGCAAGATCTACTACGAGCTGTTCGAAAAGCGAAAGACGCTCGGCCGCGTCGATACGGCGATCGCGCGGGTCGAGCAGCTCTACCCCCTCCCCGAGGAGCTGCTCAAGAAGCTCCTCGATGGATGCCGGGACGGCACCCCGGTCTATTGGGTCCAGGAGGAGCCGGAGAACATGGGCGCGTGGCGCTACATCCGGGCGCGGTTCGGCGAGAGCCTCTTCGGCCGCTTTCCGCTGCTCGGCATCTCCCGGCCGGAGGCCGCGACCCCCGCGAGCGGCGCCCTGAGCAGCCACAAAGTCGAGCAGGAGCGGCTCCTCACCGCCGCCTTCGGGGGGGCGCGCTGACCATGGCCGTCGAGCTGCGCGTTCCCGAGGTCGGCGAGTCGATCACCGAGGTGCAGATCGGCTCCTGGTTCAAGAAGGAGGGCGATCCGATCGAGCGCGACGAACCCCTCGTCGAGATCGAATCGGACAAGGCGACGCTGGAGCTGCCCGCGCCGGTCTCGGGCACGCTCTCCAAAGTGCTGAAGAAGAAGGGCGATATGGCCAAGGTTGGCGATCTGATCGCCGAGATCGGTGAGGGCGCGCCGAAGACGGGCGCGAAATCCGCCGGCGCGAAGGCGCCCGCGACCACCGGCGCGAAAGGGACAACCGCGGCGGCGGCGCCTTCCCCGGCCGGCGCCCCCGCGACCTCACGCGCCACGGCCACCGCGCCGCCAACGCCGGTCGGGGCGCGCGGCGCCGAGACCCGGGTCATGCCATCCGCTCAGCGCGTGCTGGCCGAGAACGATCTGGGCGTGGCGGACGTGGCGCCCAGCGGACCGGGAGGGCGCGTCCTGAAAGAGGACGTGCTGGATCGCCTCGCGAGCCGTCCGGCGCCGGCGGCGGGCAGTGCGCCCGCGGTCGCCCGAGGCCCCGCGCCGCGATCCCCTGCCCCGGTCCCCGACTCCGCCGAGCGGGTCGAGGAAGCGGTCCCGATGAGCCCGATGCGTCTTCGGATCGCCGAGCGGCTCAAGGAGGCGCAGAACACGGCCGCGCTCCTCACGACGTTCAATGAGATCGACATGTCGCAGGTCATCACGCTGCGTGAGGAGCTTCGCGAGGCCTTCCAGGAACGCTTCGGCGTGAAGCTCGGTTTCATGTCGTTCTTCGTGAAGGCCTCGATCGACGCCCTGATGCAGTTTCCGCAGGTGAACGCGGAGGTCCGCGGCAAGGAGATCGTCTACCGGAACTACTACGACATCGGGATCGCGGTCGGGGGCGGCAAGGGCCTCGTCGTGCCGGTGCTGCGGAACGCCGAGCGCATGAGCTTCGCCGAGATCGAGATCGCGATCGCCGATTTCGCGGCCCGCGCGCGCGAGAACAAGCTGTCCCTGGACGAGCTCAAAGGCGGCACCTTCACCGTTTCGAACGGGGGCGTCTACGGCTCGCTGCTCTCGACGCCGATCATCAACCCGCCGCAGAGCGGGATCCTGGGCCTCCACGCGATCCAGAAGCGCCCCGTCGTCGTCAACGACGAGATCGTGATCCGCTCGATGATGTACGTCGCCGTGACCTACGACCACCGCGTGATCGACGGCCGCGAGTCGGTCGCGTTCCTCAAGCACATCAAGGAGCTGGTCGAACACCCGACGCGGATGCTCCTCGGCATCTGAGATGACCGAGACGACGCACGACCTGGTCGTGATCGGCGCGGGCCCGGGGGGCTACGTCGCGGCCATCCGCTCGGCGCAGCTCGGGCTCAACGTCGCCTGCGTCGAGGAGGTGGAAGCCCTGGGCGGCACCTGCCTCCGCATCGGATGTATCCCGAGCAAGGCGATGCTCGAGTCGAGCGAGCGCTACCACGAAGCGAAGGCCGCGCTGGCTCCGCACGGCGTCAAGGTCTCCGGCGTCGAGCTCGACCTCGCGGCGATGCTCCGGCGGAAGGACGAGGTGGTCGGCGGCCGCACGAAGGGCGTCGAGTTCCTGTTCAAGAAGAACAAGGTGACGCGCTACCTCGGGCGCGGACGGATCGACGGGCCCGGGCGGGTCGTGGTGAAGAGCGGATCGGGCGCCACGGACCTTCGGGCGCGCCACATCGTCATCGCCACCGGAAGCAAGCCCACGACCCTCCCCGGAATCCAATCGAACGGCGACCGGATCGGCGCGAGCACCGAGGCGCTCTCCTACGCGGCCGTGCCGAAGCACCTCGTCGTGATCGGGGCGGGCTACATCGGGCTGGAGCTGGGATCGGTTTGGCTGCGCCTCGGAGCGAAGGTCACCGTGGTGGAGTATCTGGAGCGGATCCTCCCCGGCATGGACGCGGAGATCGCGCGGGAAGGGCAGAAGCTTCTGGAGCGCCAGGGCCTCGAGTTCCGTCTGGGCCAGCGGGTGACCGCGGCGCGCGTCGACGGCAAGTCATGCGTCGTCGAGTGCGAGGGGGCGGACCCGATCCGCTGCGACCGGGTGCTCGTCGCGGTGGGGCGGGCCCCGAACACGGATGGCCTCGGCCTCGACTCGGTCGGAATCAAGACCGACGAGAAAGGCCGGATTCCGGTGAACGACCACTTCGCGACGTCGGCGCCGGATATCTACGCGATCGGCGACGTGATCCGCGGGCCGATGCTCGCCCACAAGGCGGAGGAGGAGGGCGTCGCCTGCGTGGAACGGATCGTGACCGGGTACGGTCACGTCAACTACGACGCGGTCCCCGGGGTTGTCTACACGCAGCCCGAGATCGCCTCGGTCGGAAAGACCGAAGAGGAGCTCAAGGAGGCGGGCGTCGAATACCGGAAGGGCGTCATCTTCTTCCGGGCGAACGCGCGCGCGCACTGCCTCGGACAGATCGACGGGCGGGTCAAGGTGCTCGCGCACGCGCGCACGGATCGGGTGCTGGGAGTTCACATCATCGGCCCCCGCGCCGGCGACATGATCGCCGAGGCCGCGGTGGCGATCGAGTTCGGCGCGAGCAGCGAGGATGTGGCGCGCTCGTGCCACGCGCACCCGACGCTTGCCGAATCGCTCAAGGAAGCCGCGCTCGCCGTCGACGGCCGCGCGATCCACAGCTAGCGCCTGAAAATTCGTGGCCCTGAAAATAGGGCGGCCCGCCCCGCTGGGGGGCGGGCCGAAGCGGCCGTGGTCTCGCGCGAGGGAAGGACGAGGCGTGCGCGAGATCCGATCGGCCGGGATCAAGTCCAGTTCGTTATCGCCCTACCTCCCCAGATAGAACGTCGCGCCGGTTATGAGTCCAAATTCCGATCGATCCGCCATGGCCGCGCGCCCCTCGAAGTAGAGGCTCGCCCCGCTCATCGGCAGCGTGACGCCGCCGAAGATATTGGGACCGATGTCCGTCCCGGGGTCCCTCGGACCATCCGAAGAGTAGAAGTGCATCCCCAGACCGGCTCCGAGGTACGGGCTCACGCTGCCCGACGGCTCGAAGTGGTAGGAGGCGTCGAAATTCGTGTTCGCGTCGCTCAGCCCGTTCTGGCTCCAGAACATCGCGTTGGGCATGAGGTGGACGTGGCTACCCGCCTGCTGGAAGTTCAGCCCAGCGCCCACAGCGAGCGTCCCGTCCACACCCTCGGGGTCGATGACGCCCACCTTCGCGTCCATGCCGTAGAGCGCGAACGCGGCGGCGTTGGTCGGAGAACCAAGAAGCAGCGGTATCAGGAGCGCGACGGCAAGGAGCGCGGCGCGCTGCGAGAAATACTTTTGGAATCGACACATGGCTCACCCTCCTATGGGTGCCCGATCTTCGAGACCGGGCACAGGGTCAGAATCCTAGGGCCAACCCAGCCGACAACGTCCAGTAGTCCGGATTGAATTTTTGAGGCACGAGACGGCTTTCCTGATCCTGAAGGAATACATACCGTCCGCTGAAATCGAGGGCCACCCCCGGCGCGAGCGGCATCTTCATTCCGCCGCCCACGTGGACACCGAAGTCCTGCGTGGTCTGGTCCTCCAGCCCGAGTGACGGCCGGTACTCCAGCGTCGTGTGATACCAACCGACGCCCGCGCCCGCATAGACGACGGGAATCGGCGAGAGCCAGAGCGACGCGGTCACCGGCCACATCTTCGCTTCGACCGCGCCCGCGTTCCGTTTCTCGGTTCGGTACGATCCGCCGATCTCGGACTTGAGAAGGTGCGGAACGATGGAGCTGCGAATCGCGAGCCCAACCTGCTTCGTCACCTCGTCGCTCTCGACCGATCGCGTGATCCCGACGGACGGGACGATCTCGACCGCCCTCGCCGCCTTCGGCTGCACCACGATCAACAAGAGCACGGCACTCGCGACGCGCGTAAGAATCTGGAACGGCATCGCCGTGCGTCGAACTTCTCTGCGATCCATGGGCACCTCCTTTTCGATACGACCCCCACTTGCCTGGGTCGACCCCCATCCGGGACGTCATACCCCGGATCCAAGCCGGACAGGTAAACAAGGGCTGTGCCACCGGGGCAGTTTTTGGGGCCGATTTTCGGCTAACCAGCTACGATATAGTCAGATCCTGGCGATGCTGTAGCCCGCTGTTCGACCACACGGCCGGTCCTGACTGTTCCCCGAACCCGGGCAACTGTGTCCCGATCGGGTCGGAAACCGCCAAAACTGTCGTTAAACGTTGACGGTTTGAGGACGGGTACACTCCGCGTGGGGAGGCTGGAACGCGCGCGGCGCGGGTGCGGTTGTGCGGGCGTGGTGAGGCGCTGCGGTGGGGCGAGCTAGGAGAATTCCTCTACTTCAGCATCAACAGCTTCTTGGCGTCCTTCGCGCCCCAAGCGGTCTCCAGCTTGTAGAAGTAGACACCGCTCGGAAGCCTCCGCGCCGAGTCATCCTTGCCGTCCCAGCGCACCGTGTAGACGCCGGCGGCGTGGTGCTTGTCGACCAGGGTCCGGACGAGAGCGCCTCCCACGCTGTAGACCCGGATCGTCGCCCAGCCGGCGTTGGTCAGCGAGTAGCGGATTGCAGTCGCCGGATTGAACGGGTTGGGCGCGTTCTGGAAGAGCCTGCTCGGCAGCGGCGGCGCTCCCGGCGTCGGATCGTCCTCGACCGCGGTCGGGTAGTAGCAGGCGGGAACCTGGAAGTAATCGGTCATGATATTCTTGATCAACCGATACCGCTCCCCGGTCTCCTCGATGTTGTTGTAGTTGAACGCCATCATAAGAGTCCGCGCGCTGTCGAGTCCGACCGGGGTGTACTTCGTCGCAAAGCGGGTGGCGGCGGCAAGGGTGTTCGGATACTTGAGAAAGTTGCCCGACTTCCCTCGACTCGGCGCGCTCGTCGCGGTGCCGATGAGGTCGAAGTCCTCGATAAACGGGCAATCAGAATTCGCGTGCATGAACCGCCCTGCGGATGGAGAGCCGGCGTACCCGGTGACCACCGGATGGAGCGTGTCTTGGGGGGTATTTTCCCAAAGGTTTCGCAGGTACCGAGCCCCCATCGTGAAGTCGAGGAAGCTGTTGTAGTTCTGGTTCAAGACGATCAGCTCCCAAGCGACGTTGTCGCCCACGATGAGAAGATTGCGGTTCTTTCCGGCCTGCTGGATCCACGACTGGAAGAGCGCCTGGTCCGTCTGGCGAAGGGTGTACTGACTCAGGCTGCCCGCGTGCCAAATGATCGTCGAATAGCGAAGCAGGTCGTTCGTCGACGCGGGCGGCCAGAAATAGAACGGGTCTCCGGCGGGAGGGCCCCCCGGCGTGTTGCCGGCCCCGCTCGTCGGTCCGTTCACATCCCACGTGTCGAACTTGTAGCCCTGCGCGGTCAGGGCCTTCGCGATGGTGGCTTCCGTCTCGCGCCCCGCGTTGTCGTTGATGAAGAGAATCTGCGCCAGGCTGTCCGTGCAGCCGAGTACCGGATTGATGGCCGTCTTGAGTGGAAGGATGGAGGCGGAGAAATAGGTCTGGGTCAGCGGCGCCTTCGCGGGCAGATACCCGACCGAGTCGGCGCTGTCGGTGACGGCGAAGTAGTACTCGAGCTTCGTCCCGGCGGCGTAGGCGCCCGGCGGAACGTCCGCCCAGCGATAGGTCGGGAGCGACGGAGCCGATTGCTGGAGCGCCAGGGAGTTCCAGGAGCCGTTGTTGAAACGGTAGTACATGAAGCCGTTCTTGTAGCCCCGGCTGGTGCTGACCTGGACCACCGCGCTGTCCCCGAGCGGCGTATTGAAGTTGTCGTTGCTGAAGAACGTCGTCGTCCGGAATGTGTCGTTGAACAGATCGAGATCCCGCTGGATGAAGACCGGCGGCGCGGTCGCCTTGACCCCGATCGCGATGTTATCGAAGAGCGGATAGACGTTGGCGAACGCGGTCGAGCCGCCGCAGAATACCGGGCCCCAGTCCTTCACGATGAACTGCACTTGGACGGTATCCTTCCCGCCCGCTTCCGGCAGGACCACCTTCTGGCGGATCCAGTCCTTGCTCGACCCGTAGTAGAGGAGACCGGTCGGGTCCCTCCAGAGTCCCCACGGAGCCCCGGCGTTTCGGGTGCGGTAGTTGAGGCTGTAATAAAAGCAAGCGTCGAGCGGCAGATTTCGATAGATGTCGAAGGCGACCAGCACCTCGGAGGATCGATTTACGAAAACCGGGGGCGTATTGAGCCGGTCATCCAGCCGTGGGATGAGCGCGAAGTTGACCGGATCCCAATCGACCCAGACGTTCGTCCGGTTGTCCGTGCAGAGGTCCTCCGTGGCGACATTGTTGGCGAGAGCGTAATAGTCTCCGACCGCCGGGAGCGTCGTCCGGTTCCACGACCCCATCCCGCTCTCCATGTCGTCGGAGAACTTCGTTACGGCGCCTGCCGTGACGGTGACGTTGTCGATGATCCAGCCGTCGCCGTCGTAGAGGCCGTCCGCGGACGAATTCCTGCCGTCGCTTGTGAACACGAAGCGGAATTGCTGCGGCCTCCCTCCGCCCGGATAGTTGTTCCACCCGGTCCAGGTCGACTCGGGAATCGTTACCGAGTAGAAGCCGCACCCGCCGCCGGCGGGCGTCGCACCGGTGAAGCTGGCGAGGTCGAGATAAATCTCCGTCAGGTCTCCCACCTGGACGACCCCGCCGTCATAGCCCGACTCGGCTTTGATTCGATAGTTGAACGAGAGCGTGACGACGGTGCCGGGCGGGGTCCCCCTCAAGTCGACCGAGTTGTCCAGGATTTGGGTCCAGTTGTTGTCGTATCCGGCCCGGTTGGAGTCGTAGATCCAGGAGGAGTCCACCATGCCGCACCACCACGCATGGTTGGTGCAGGCAAATACGGTGTCGATGTGCCAGGCGGTGGGTCCCCCCGAATTGTCGTAATGCGTCCACGATCCCTCGTCAGCGATGGGATGTCCGTCGAGGCTGTCCTGGAATACGTAGACCTCTTCGAGCGGGGGCGCGGGAAAGTGCGGGCGGCGCGGCGAGCGCGAGGCGCGGCCGGTCGGCGCTTGGCCCATCGGCTCGGTCCGGTAGACGCCGCGCGGGAGTTGCTCCACCGCCTGCTGCGACCCGCTCGCGAGCGGGGCCGCGGGCACAGGTGCGGCAAGCGCGGGAAAGCCGAGTGAGGCGCACGCGACCGCGGCGAGCCGGAGAAGCAGCGAAAGGGCAGATCGGGGATGAGCGGTAATGGGCGCGGGTCTCCGCACGATGTCTCTAATTAACGAGATGGGGAATGCTGCGATCCGCGAATGGTGCGAGGGCCCGTTCCCGGCCCACACCACAACTATACTAGTATAGCATATTCCGATGTCCCGTACCAGGCGGAACCGCAAGCCGTTACCGGCACATGCGATGGGAAACGCTCGGTCGGGGAGTAAGGGCATGGCCCCTTCCGGGGGCGCCACCCGGCGCCCGCTCCTCTACGCATGCTTCTTCGCCTCCGGGGCCGCGGGGCTAATCCTAGAGATCGTCTGGTCGAAGTACCTCTCGTTCCTCCTGGGAAATTCGATCTACGGCGTCTCCACTGTCGTCGCCGCATTTCTGGGGGGACTCGGGATCGGCGCCGCGCTGGGAGGACGCCTCGCCGCGCGCGCCCAGGAGCCGCTCCTGCTCTACGCGCGGCTCGAGCTGATCGTGGCGGCGCTGGGGCTCTTGAGCCCGCTCGCGTACCTGGCCGCCCGTCCGATCTTTGCCTCCCTGAACGCCCTCTTCCTGGGACACGGCGCGGCATTTCTCCTGCTCCGCTTCCTGGTGCTCTTCGCCGCGCTCCTCGTGCCGACCATCGCGATGGGCGCGAGCCTGCCGCTCCTTGTATCCGACTTCGCGCGCCGGGACCCGAAGGGCTCGGCGCCGGCGGTGGCGCGGCTCTACGCGGTGAACACGGCGGGCGCGGTGGCGGGCGTGGCGGCCGCGGGGTTTCTCGCGATCCCGGCGCTGGGCTTATGGAAGACCGCGGCCCTCGCCGCCGCCATCGATCTCGTGGTCGTGCTCGCGATCGTCCTCGCGCGCCCTCCGGCGCCTCCCGCCTCGGCTCAGGAGGGGACCGCGCCTGGCCCGGCGCCCGACGCGCGCGAGCCCGGAATCTCAGGCGCCCCGCGCGTAGCGCCGGCACTCGCGCGATGGATCCTCCCGATCTTCGCGATCTCAGGGTTCACGGCGATCCTCTACGAGGTCGCCTGGACGCGCATCCTCGCGGTGCCGTTCGGAGGAATGGTCTACGCGTTCTCGGCAATCCTCGCGATCTACCTCGTGGGGATCGCGCTCGGCGCCTCGGTCGCGGCGCGGCTGCTCCGGTATTTCAAGGCGCCGGTCGCGCTCTTTGGCTTGCTGCAGGGATTGCTGGCGGCCGCGGTCGCGTTGGGGAGCCGCCTCTTCAACCACATCCCGCATTGGGAGGCCACGGCGATCGCCCGGTCGATGGGCAGCACGTCGCGGCTCCTTTGGGGCGAGGTGGGGATCGCCGCGCGGATCATCCTGCCCGCCGCGCTCGTCCTGGGCGCCCTCTTCCCGACGGCGGTCGCGGTCTATCAGCTGAAGCGCCGCGAGGCGGGAGCGTCGGTCGGGACGATCTACGCCGCGAATACGATCGGCTCGATCGCGGGGTCGCTCCTCACCGCGTTCCTCCTGATTCCGTGGATCGGAACGCTCCGCTCCATCCTCGTCGCCGCGGGGCTCAACGCCGCGATCGGAATCGCGGCCCTCTGGGCGGCCGAGGGACGCCCGCTGCTCCGCCGCTCCGCCGCGGCCGTCCTGGCCGTCGCCGCGGTGGCGGTCGCGGCGTTTGCCCTGCCGACCTGGAACCCGGAGCGGATGAGCCTGGGGCTGATCCGGCTCCTGAGATCGCACTGGTACGGCGGCGAGTCGCTGACGCACCGGACGATCGACGCCGTCGGGACGTCTCCCGAGATCGAGCGCCTCCTCTTCTACAAGGAAGGGCGGGCCGCCGCGGTCGCGGTGATCGAGACCGGCGGGCGGCGCGCGCTCCTCATCAACGGCAAGACGGACGCGACGACCGGGGTCGGGGAGGACATGGCGCAGCAGGTGCTCGTCGGCCAGCTGCCGCTCCTCCTCACGCCGGAGGGAAAGGACGTCTGCGTGGTGGGCTACGGAAGCGGGGTCACGACCCACGCCGTGCTCACGCATCCGATCCGCGACGCCCTGACGATCGAGCTGGAGGACGCGGTGATCGAGGCGGCGCCCCAGTTCCGGGCGGACGCCGGGGAACCGCTGGCGGACCCGAGAAGCCGCCTCCTGATCGAGGACGCCGGGACCTACCTCCGCTCCACGCGGCGCGCGTACGACGTGATCATCTCGGAGCCGTCGAATCTCTGGATCGCGGGCATGGCCGACCTCTTCACCCGCGACTTCTATCGAACCGCGTCCTCGAAGCTTCGGCCCGCCGGGATTTTTTGCCAGTGGGTGCAGTGCTACCAGACCTCGCCCGCGACCCTCCGGACCATCTTCCGCACGATCGCGGGCCGTTTTCCCCACGGGCAGCTCTTCTTCGTCGACAAATCGGCCGATCTCATCATCCTCGCGTCGCCCGACCGCGACGTTCCGCTCGATCTCGATCGCCTCGCCGCGGCCTGGGCGCGCCCCGAAGTGGCGCGCGACCTCGCGCGCGTGGGCGTCGGATCGCTGGCCGACCTCCTTCGGTACTACCGCGGCCGGCTCGACCGCGTCGCGGCCGCCGCGGGGGCGGGACCGATCAACACGGACGACAACGGATGGCTGGAGCACCGCGCCCCGTTCGACCTTCTCTCGGGAACCACCTCGGAGCACGAGATGGATTGGTCGCCGGATGTCGCCGCGGACCTCGCGGCGTCGATCGTTTCGGATCGGGATCGCGCGTCGGCGCTCCTGGACGAGGCGACCGCGCGGGCGAAGGCCGCGGGAAACGAGGGGGCGGTTCTGGGATTGCCGATGGCGCGGGAGCTGCTGACGCGGGGGAAGTAGATCCGTCTAGCGGCGGAGGCCCCGGTACTCCGCGGCGTCGAAGGCGTCGACCTGAATCGCATCGCGCCGGGCCGCCGCGGCCTCGCGCGCCCGGCAGCGCTCCGCTTCCGTGATCACGCCGGCGCGCAGGGCCGCATCGTAGAGCGCGTCGCCCTCGCGGTCTTCCACCCGTTTCGACCGCACCGCGTCCTTGATCTTCCGCTCGATCGGGGCCGCGGCCGCGACCTTCTTGTAGGCGGCTTCGAGCCTCCCGAGCCCTTCCTCTTCCGGCGGCGGAAGGAAGATGTCGGCGGTCAGGTGCTCGAGCGCGTCCCGGTCCGTGAGCATGCTTCGCGCGACCGCCGCGCTCAGGCGGTCGTCCGGCCCGCGCCGCCTCATGCCGGGCGGAAAGACCGCGAGCCGAAGCATCCACGCCGCGGGGCGATTCGGAAAGTTGTCGAGGACGCCCCGGAGCGCGGTTTCGATCTCGTAGAGCGCGTGCGCCGCGGCCCAGCGGGCGAAGGGAAGGTCCCGAGCGGGCTGGCCGTCGTCCACGAATCGCTTGAGCGCCGCCGAGCCGAGGTACATCCAGGCGAGCGCGTCCGCGAGGCGACCGCTCAGACGCTCGCGGCGTTTGAGGGTGCCGCCGAGCGTGGCCATGGCCGCGTCGGAGATGAGCGCGAAGGCGGCGCTATACCGCGAGAGCTTCACGAAGAGCGGGCCGGCCGGACCGCCCACCGGGCACGGCGCCAGCAGGCCACCGGTCCACGCGAGCCACTTGGCGCGGATCGCGGTGCCCAGGACATGCCCGACGTGTCCAAAGAAAGCCCGGTCGAACGCCGCCAGATCCCGGGCCGCGATCGAGCGCATCTCCTCCTGGACGAATGGATGGCAGCGGATCGCCCCCTGCCCGTAGATGATGAGCGTGCGCGTGAGGATGTTCGCGCCCTCGACCGTGATCCCGACCGGGACCGAGGCGTAGGCCGCCGCGAGGATGTTTCGAGGCCCGCGGCAAACGGCCGCCCCCGCCTGGATGTCCATCGCGTCGTTCACGACCGAGCGCATTCCCTCGGTCAGGTAGCGCTTCACGATCGCCGAGACGACGGCGGGCTTCTGATCCGAGTCGATCGCGCCCAGCGTGAGCTTGCGCGCGGCATCCATCAGGTAGGTCTGGCCCGCGATCCGGGCGAGCGGCTCCTCGATTCCTTCGAAGCGTCCGATCGGGAGCCCGAATTGCTCCCTCACGTTCGCGTAGTCGCTCGTGGTCCGCGCCGCCAGCTCCGCCGCGCCGACCGAGAGGGACGGGAGCGAGATTCCGCGGCCCGCCGCCAGGCAGTCCATGAGCATCCGCCATCCCTTCCCGGCCATCGCGGATCCGCCGATGATGAAGTCGAGGGGCGCGAACACGTTCTCTCCATAGGTGGGCCCGTTCTGGAACGGCACTCCCAGCGGATCGTGGCGCTCTCCGATGCGGATTCCAGGCAGGTGCGCCGGAAGAAGGGCGCATGTGATCCCCAGATCCTCGGCTCCTCCCAGGAGACGGTCGGGATCGTGAAGCCGGAACGCGAGGCCGAGCACGGTGGCGACCGGGGCGAGCGTGATGTATCGCTTGTTCCAATGGAGGCGCATTCCGAGGACCTCGCGCCCCTCATAGGTGCCGCGGCAGACGGTTCCCGTGCTTTGCTGGGCGGTGGCGTCGCTTCCCGCCTCGGGCTCGGTGAGGGCGAAGCACGGAATCTCGTCTCCCGTGGCGAGCCGGGGCAGGTAGTGCCGCTTCTGCGCGTCGGTCCCGTACCGGAGGAGCAGCTCCGCGGGCCCGAGCGAGTTGGGCACCATGGCGGTGACCGCCGCGGTGACGCTCCGGCTCGAGAGCTTGGCGATCACCGCGGAGTGCGCGAGCGCCGAGAAGCCGAGGCCGCCGAACTCTTCCGGGATGATCATGCCGAAGAACCGCTGCTTCTTGAGGAATTCCCACGCCTGCGGCGACAGGTCGCCGCCGCGGACAACGTCCCAATCCTCGATCATCCGGCAGAGCTCGTTCACCGGGCCGTCGAGAAAAGCCCGCTCCCTTTCGGTCAGCGCCTTGGGGCGAAAATCGAGCAGCTTCCGCCACCGGGGCCGCCCCGAGAAGAGCTCGGCCTCCCACCAGACGGTGCCCGCTTCGAGCGCGATCCGCTCGGTCTCGCCCATCCGGGGAAGGGCGCCCGCGAGAATCGGCATGAGCCAGCGCGTCACGATGCTCCGCCGGAGCGGAGGCACGACGAAGACGAGCGCCAGCGCGATCAGGACCAAGGCCAACCAGAGCATGAGCGATCCCGTGAAAGGTGGACCCAACGGAGCAGCCGACGCCAATCCACTGAGTATACATTTCATCGTCACAACCGGAGCGGTTCGGGAGCGTCGGGGCGAGGCCGCGCGTCAAACTTCGACGCGCCTCCCTTCGTGCGATAGACTCCCAACGATTTCGCCGCGCGTCCTGTCGAAACGAATGCGCGACCGGGCGCGTAGTGATCGGGAGAGTCCCCCCCACCCCGGCCAAGCCGCGTTTCCGCAAGAGAGACCACGAGAGGAGCGTAAGCTGATGTGGCATAAACACATCCGGCTAGGGCTGGTCCTTTCCACGTGCGCGGCCGGCCTCTGGGTCTCCCCCGCCGCCGCGGCGTTCGACGGCTTTACCCTCGAGACCATCGGCGCCGCGGGCTCGGACAGCGCCGACGGCCGCAAGGCCGCCCTCCCTTCGATCCGGGCCCACCGCCTGAACGGCGGCGGAGAGATCCGGTTGGACGGCAAGCTCGACGACACGGCGTGGCGGGACGTCGAGCCGGCGCGAGGATTCCGGGTATGGGATCCCGACCGCGGCGCGATCCCGTCCGAGGAGACGATCTTCAAGGTCGCCTACGACGACGGCGCCGTCTATTTCGGCGTCGCGTGCCTCGAGAAGGATCCCTCCAAGATCTCAGCCAAGCTCGCGCGGCGCGACCGCGATTCGAACTCGGACCTTGTCAGCATCTACATCGACCCCTACTTCGACCGCACGACGGGCTACAACTTCCGGGTGAATCCGCTCGGCGTGCAGCTCGACAGCTACATCTACAACGACGGCGACCGCGACGACGACTGGGACGCGGTCTGGGAAGCCGAGACGTTCCGCGACCAGAACGGGTGGTACGCGGAGATCCGGATCCCGTTCTCCGCGATCCGGTACCGGACCGGCGCGTCGATGACGTGGGGGCTCGAGATCTACCGCTACATGCAGGGACGGGGCGAGGACACGGCGTGGGTCATCTGGGACCGCACGGCGCATGGATTGGTCAGCCACTTCGGCGCGTTGACCGGGCTCGAGGGCATCCGTCCGCCCCGCCAGATAGAGGTTCTCCCGTACTTCGTGGAGCGATCGACCGACCGGGCGATGGAAGGGCCCGGAGACAAGATTGACGGCTTCCAGAATTTCGGCGCCGACCTCAAGAGCGGGATCACGGCGGACCTGACCTTGAACGCGACGGTCCAACCCGATTTCGGTCAGGTGGAGGCCGACCCCGCGACCCTCAACCTCTCGCCGTTCGAGACGTTCTACCAGGAGAAGCGGCCGTTCTTCGTCGAGGGGAATCGATTCTTCCAGCACCCCGACTTCAATCTCTTCTACTCACGCCGCATCGGGACGGGAGACGAGAACTCCCGCATCCGGTACGCCGCGAAGGTCACGGGGAAGACGTTCGGCGGCGTGTCGCTTGCCGCGCTCGCGGCATCCACCGACCTCACCTCCGACGGGCAGGCGCACAATTTCTTCAAGGACGGGGCGCGTCTCTCGCGATATTTCGTCACGCGCATGGGGAAGGAGTTCGCGGGAGGGCGGCACCGGTTCAACGTGATGCAGACCGCGGTTTTGAACACCGCGAACCGGGACCAGTTCGGGGACGCCGCCTCGCGCGAGGCCTACACGACGGGCCTCGATTTCGATCTGAACTCCAAGAACCGCGAGTTCAACGCGCAAGGATCGTTCGTGGGCTCGATCATCGACCCCGAAACCTCCGCCCTCGACTCTACGATCACGGGGAAGCCTGTTTACGGCACCGGAGGCGCCCTTGACCTCAGGCGTCGCGGGGGAAAGCTGCAGGGCGGGGTGAGCGGCCGCTGGGAGGGCTCCAAGCTCCGGATCAACGACATGGGATTTCTGCAATCCCCGGACGAGGTTTCCTCGAGCGCGTATCTCTACTATCCGTACGACCCGAAGGGGAAGAGCAAGACGTTCAACCGCGGCGAGCTGAACCTGAACGCATGGCGAAGCTGGATCTACGCCGGGCGGACGGGGTCCGACGCGGTGACCGGCGCCGAGGTGTGGGAGTACGGCCCGAGGCATCCACAATATTCGGGCATCGAGCTGAGCGGTTGGGCGCAGTTCCGGAATTATCGGGAGTTCTGGTGGGGAACCACGTTCAACGGCGAGGGCACGCATCGGTTCGAGACGCGCGGCGGTCCGCTGATCCGCGAGCCGCTCACCTACGGCGGCTGGATCGGCGGCGCCACCGACACGCGGAAGAGTTTAAATCTGAACCTGGAAATGAAATATTTCGTCGACACCGCGAGGAACGCGAGCACCGACGTGACGCTCACCACGAAGTGGAATCAAAGCAGCGCGGTGAACCACAATCTCTCGCTCTCCTACCACGATCGGATGGACGACACCCAGTGGCTGGAGAACGTGGACCTTGCCCAAGATCCGGGAGGGATCGGTATCGGCGGCATGAGCTACGTCTTCGGGGACATCCATCAGCGCACCGTCGATCTCACGCTGCGCTCGAACATCATCTTCACACGGAGCCAGTCGCTGGAGCTCTATGCCCAGCCGTTCCTGACGGTGGGCGATTACAGCCGGGTGCGGGAGCTGATCCATCCGGACAGTTACGACTTCTATACCTACCTGGGGCCCCATTCCGATGCGCGGGCCTGGGACTTCAGCTTTGCGTCGGTGAACGTGAACGCGGTCTATCGTTGGGAATACCGGCCGGGCAGCACCTTCTACCTGGTCTGGACGCAGGGTCGCTCCCGGGACGACGTGCGCATGAATCACAGCGCGAACCCCAGCGAGTTCCACAACAATCTTCGCGGCCGCGCGCTCTTCCAGAGCGAGCCCGAGAACACGATACTCGCGAAGATTACCTACTGGATCGCGATCTAGACGCGGATTTGGATCGGGACGGCTTCCGCATTTTCGCCTCCGCGGGAGCCGCTCCCGTGTTCCGCTTGTCCCACTCCTCCCGCAGCAACCCCATGACGATCACGTCCCAATACCTACCGTCTCGATAGCTGTGCTTCCGCAGGGTCCCCTCGGCCCGATATCCGACCTTTTCGTAGGCGCGCCGCCCTCTCGAGTTGTGCTCGTAGACGTGGAGCCAGATCCTGTTCAGGTTGAGGGTTTCGAAACCGTACCGGGCCATGAGCGCCGTCGCCTCGGTGCCGTAACCCCGATCCCACTCCGTCTTGTCGCCGATCAAGATCCCGAATCCGATATGCCGGTCCTTCAGGTGGAGCGCATGAAATCCCGTGTTGCCGATCAGGCGGTCGTCCTTCCGGAGCGCGATTCCAAGCACCATGCCGGCCTGATCCTTGGAGGCGCGAGCGATGAACTCCTCCTCCTGGTCGCGATTCATCGGGCGGTAGAGGATGAGGTTTCGCGTTATTTCCTGGTCGTTGACCCAGGGGACGAAGATCGGCGCGTCCTCCCGCTCCAAGGGGCGGAGGTAGATTCTCTCGCCGATCAGGAAGGGATTCTTCAAAGGAGCGCGCTAGGCGGCGCCGCGGCGTTCGCTACGCGGCAACGGTTCGAGACCGCTTCCATTCCCGCACGACGACCGGCACGCCCGCGTCGATCGTGCGGAAGACAGGCCTCCAACCTAAAACCTCCCGGGCCTTCGTCGAGTCCACCTTGGGGCAGAACGTGTAGGCCTCCACCTTCCACGCCCCGAGGATCGGAATCAGCTCCTCCTCGGGAACGGAAACGGGCTCGGGCGCGCCCATCGCGCGCGCGACAAGCCTCGTGAACTCGCCGAGCGTCGTGGGGCTGTCGTCGGCGAGGAGGTAGTCGTCGCCGTCGAGGCCGTTCTCGATCGCCAGGCGGTAGCCGACGGCGGCGTCGCTCGCGGCGAGGTAGTGCATCGTCTGCGTCCCGTCGCCGACGAAAGCGGACTGCCCACGGCTCATCGGTTCGAGCACGCCGTGCTCGAACCATCCGCCCGGCCCGTAGACGAACGCCGGGTTCACGCTGACCGCGCGGAGGCCCTTCTTCCGGTGGCGCGCGAACACGGGGTAGGTCTTCCGGTGCCGAATCCCGAAGCCGCGCCCCGATGAGATGGGAGACGATTCGCGGACCCAGCCGTCGGGCCCCGGCTCAAAGAGGAGCGATCCGAAGGTATTCACGAGGCGCTTCTTGTGACGTCGGACATAGCCGCAGAGGCGGTCGAGGATCGCGGCAAGCTCGTCGGCATCGCGCTCGGCGTCCTTGCGATCTTTCTTCCCCTGTCCCACGTCGGCCGGCACCGCGAGGTGGATCACGACGTCCGACCGCTCGATCGCCGATTCCCACGGCGCGGGATCCCGGATGTCGCCGACCACGGCGACGACGCCGTATTCGAGGCGCGCCTTCGCATCGGCGTTTCGCGCGAGTCCCAGGACCCGATACCCATGCGTGACCAGCTCGCGGCAGACCGCGCGGCCGATCGCGCCGGTGGCCCCGGTGACGAGCACCGCGGTGGCGTAGTCCTCGGCTGGATCGTAGGTAGGCGTTATCGGCCGGCCTCCCGGCCGAGCCACTTCCACGCGAGCGGGAGCGCGGCTGCCGCCAGGCCGATCTTCACGACGTCGCCGGGCACGAACGGCCAGAAGCCCAGCGCCCAGACGTTCGAGGCGCCGACGTAGCGGGCCAGCCACGGGAGCGCGACCGCGAAGATCGCGATGTTTCCGAGGACCATGGAGAGGATCGTGCTTCCGACGCGGCGATCCCAGCCGCGCTCGGCCAGGAAGCCGCAGAGCCAAGCGCCCGGAACGAAGCCCAGGAGGTAGCCGCCCGTGGGACCGAGGAGCACGGCGGGGCCCGCGTGCGGGCCCGCGAAGACGGGGAGGCCGGCGGCCCCCTCGGCGAGGTAGGCGATCACGGCCGCCGCGCCGCGCCAGCGGCCGAGCGCGGCGCCGACCAGGAGGACGGCGAAGGTCTGGCCCGTGACGGGGACCGGAGAAAACGGGAGCGGAATCGCGACGCGGGCGGAGAGCGCGATCAAGGCGCTTCCGGCGAGCGCGAGCGCGAGGTCGAGGGCGAGCGAAAGTGCCCTGGCGCGGGGGGCGGCGCTCGGCCCGGCAAACGCCGGACGCCAAACGTCGGCGAGGGTAGTCATGGCGGCAGTGTAGTCCCCGGGCGGGCCGCGCTCAAGCCGGGACTCTACGCGCTGTGGACCGTCTTCCACGACGTGCGCGTCGAGATCTTCGACACCCGCGCCGTGCGCTTCGAGCACGCCGACCTCGCCGCCATCGCCCAGGCGCGCGGGGCGGCGCCGCTGCTCGAGGCCTCGACGATCGAGGCCGGCCACGCCGGTCTCTTCTTCAAGGACGGCCGTCACGAGGCGACGCTCGCCCCGGGACCGCACGCCTTCTGGAAGGGCGTGGCCAAGGCGCGAATCCAGGACGTCGACCTGCGCGAGCAGGTCGTGGACGTGGCCGGCCAGGAGATCATGACCGCCGACAAGGTCACGCTGCGCCTGAACGCGGTGGTGACCTACAAGGTCGCCGATCCCCTGAAGGCCGTCACCACGGTGGAGGACTACCGCCAGGCCCTCTACCGTGAGGCTCAGCTCGCGCTGCGTGGCGTGATCGGCACGCGTGAGCTGGACGCCCTCCTGAGCGACAAGGACGCGGTCGCGCGGGAGCTGGACGGCATCGTCCGTACCCGTGTCGTGGGCTTCGGCGTCGAGGTCGTGGCCCTCGGCATCCGTGACGTGATCCTG
>Ga0137409_10002716_pt1 | contig 18855 bp, 20 predicted proteins | sample CZODoug1_16funga_FD_122059 | JGI IMG/M metagenome (GOLD analysis project Ga0137409, IMG submission 122059) | Vadose zone soil fungal communities from Angelo Coast Range Reserve, California, USA - CZODoug1_16fungal (Hybrid Assembly) | ecosystem: Environmental > Terrestrial > Soil > Vadose zone... | reverse complement strand
CGGACGGCGATTCAATCACGCTTGATGCCATCGCCGCTTCCCGCAAGCCGCCGGAGAACGTCGCGCACGCCGGCATAGAAACCAATGCCGCCAAGCACGAGCAGGAAAACCGGCTTCGTATGGAGCCAGTGATCAAGAAAATAACCGAGAAGCCCGCCCACGACGACGGCCGCAACGAGCACGAAGGGCAATTCCATGGCAATGGCAGCCTGGTTGGAGACGTCTTTCGCTTTTTCCGCCCCAGGAGAGGGTGAATCGGAATTTTCGGGTCTATTGTCCGAAGGCATATTGGGCGAGCCGCGTGAACGGCTCAGGATACAACCCCGCGGCCAGCGTGACAAACACGGCGACGCCGAGGGCCACAGCCTGCGCGCTCGTCATGGATGGACGCGGCGCTTCGCCCGGCTGCTTGAGCCAGGCATGCACGACGATGCGGAAGTAATAGTAGAGCGCGGGGACGATATACAACACGGCGAAGACCGCGAGCACCGGATGATGCGTTTCGATCAACGAAAGAAAAATGAAATACTTGCCCATAAAGCCGGCCGTCGGCGGAATCCCGGCAAGCGAAAGCATGAAGATCAGCAGCAGCAATGCTGCGGCGGGGCTGCGCTGGTACAAGCCGTTCAGGTCCTCGAGTTCCTCGCCGATGAGCCCTTTCTGGCGAAGCACGATGATGACCGCGAAAGCTCCCGCGGTCATGAACACGTACGCGAACAAATAATATGAGATTCCGGTCAAGGCGGTCCCGTTGCCGGCAACGAGACCGAGCAAGATGTAGCCAACATGCGAGATCGAGGAATACGCCAGCAGGCGCTTCACGTTAGTCTGCGTCAGCGCGGCGAGATTGCCCCAGGTAAGCGACGCCACGGCCACGCCCGCGATGAGGTACATCCATTGTTCCTGCGAAACTTTTTGCGAAGGAGAAAAGACGGAGAGGAATAGCCGCAGAAGCAAAGCAAAACTCGCCGTCTTGGATGCCACGCTGACATAAGCAGCGATCGGCGTTGGCGCGCCTTCGTAAACATCCGGCGCCCACTGATGAAACGGCACGGCCGCGACTTTGAAAAACAACCCGACCGCAACCAGAACGAAGGCGAGGATCGGAAGAAGCTGCAGAACGAAGGGATCGAAGTTCAGCGCTAAGGGGAGATTCCTTTGCAACAGCAGCCGCATCTGTTCGCCCTGTACGCCAGGGAGGTGGCTAAGCGCAACGGCGTGCACCAATTTGTCGCGCTGCGCCAGTGCGCCGGTGATGGCGCCGATGTTCGTAGCGCCGCTGAGCCCATACAAAATCGAAAAACCGTAGGCCAGGATGCCAGAGCTGAACGCGCCGAGCAGAACATATTTTAATGCGGCTTCATTCGAACGCTTATCGCGGCGCAAGAAACCGGTCAGCACGTAAAAACTGAGGGCCATGGTTTCAAGGCCGAGGAACATCACGATCAGGTCTATCCCGGAGGCCATCAGCATCATTCCGACGCAGGCAAACAGCAGAAGCGCGTAGTATTCGCCTTCTTGTTCCCTTTCGATCTCCAGGTATTTCACGGACAGCAGAATCACGAGTGCGGTAGCGGCCAGGAAAAGAGTTGAGAAGAAAAGGAAGAACGGATCGACCAAGACCGAATCGTGAAATCCGGCGAAATCACCTCTTGCCGCGACCGCTCCGCGGAGTTTCCAGATTGTGAAAGCGCTGAAAATGGTTCCCGCCATCGCCAGCCCGGCATTCCAGTATTTTTCTTTCCGCTCGATCCAGAAATCGATTAGCAGGATCCCCAGTCCGAAGAGGACGAGCTCCATTTCCGGAAGGATGGCGGCACCGTCGCCCTGGAGATAGCTTCGAATCGCGTTGATGAACGGGATATTCATTCGGGCGTGCTATTTCGTCTCCGCAACAGCGGCGTGGAGTTCCGCCGCAGGCAATTTTGCGCGTTCCGCTTGATAGAAATTCGGATTCACCTGCTCGACAATTTTTTGCACGGGCTTTTCGATCAGGGCGAAGAACGGCTTCGGATAGATGCCGATCCAGAACGCCAGAATCACGAGGGGCACGAGCGTGGCGTATTCGCGCAGATTCAAGTCCGGCAAATCTTCATTGGCAAACTGCGTGACCGGGCCGAACATCACGCGCTGGTACAGCCATAGCAGGTACGCCGCGCCCAGCACGACGCCCAGCGAGCCCCAGGCAGCCCAGGCCTTGCTCACCTGAAATGCGCCCTGCAAAATCGTGAACTCTCCGATAAAGCCGTTCAGCAGCGGCATTCCCAGCGAACTGAGACTGACGATCAGATAGATGGCTGCGAAATTCGGCATGGGCGTTGCCAGGCCGCCGAATTCGGAAATCATGCGCGTGTGACGCCGTTCGTAAAGTACGCCAACAATCAAGAACAGCGCGCCAGTGGAGATGCCGTGGTTGATCTGCTGGAGCACGCTGCCAGCGAGACCGTTCGGCGTAAGCGCAAAAATTCCCAGCGTGCAGAAGCCAAGATGGCTGACCGAGCTGTAGGCGATCAACCGCTTCATGTCCTTCTGCATGAGGCAAACGAGCGCGCCATAAATGATGCCGATCAAAGAAAGCACGATGACGATGTGAATGATTCGCGCGCGCATGACGGTATCCGTGGGCAGCAGCGGGAGCGAGAAGCGGATGAAACCGTACGTGCCCATCTTCAGCAAGACGCCCGCCAGGATCACAGAGCCGGCGGTAGGCGCCTCCGTGTGCGCGTCGGGCAGCCAGGTGTGGAACGGGAACATGGGAACCTTGATGGCAAACGCGAAGAAGAAGCCCCAGAAGAGCCAAACCTTCAGTGGGTCGGAGAAGTGTTGCGCGGCGGCCAGCAGCGTCGGAACATCGAAGGTGCGTGTCCCGCCGGCGGACACAGGCGCGTAGAAGTACAGCGCCAGGATCGCCAGCAACATGACCACCGATCCGGCCAACGTGTACAGGAAAAACTTGATGGCTGCGTAAAGGCGCCGGTCGCTTCCCCAAACGCCGATGAGGAAGTACATCGGGACGAGCATCACTTCCCAAAACACATAAAAGAGGAAAAAATCCAGGGAAACGAAAACGCCGATCATCCCGGTCTGCAGTAGGAGGAGCAGAATGTAATACTCCTTGGTCCGCTGATGAATCGCGCTCCACGACGAGAGAATGGCGATCATCCCGAGAAACGTGGTGAGCATGACAAGCAAGAGGCTTATGCCGTCGATGCCCAGATGATATCTAGCGCCGATCGAGGGGATCCACTCGGCGGATTCCTCGAAGGAAAAGGGCTTCTCCCCAGGATTCCACCAGCGAACCAGCGGAAGAGAAACAAGAAAACCAAGGGCGCCAAATACGTTTCCAGCGATCTTATGCGCGTTTTCCATCTCGCGAGGAATGAAGAGGAGCACCAGGGCGCCCAGAAGCGGCGTGAAGAGAACCACGCTCAAGATGTGATGTGCAAGAAAGTCCATTCTCATCGCCTCTCAGCGCACGCCGCGCAGCAGAACCTGCATATGATGACCGTAATACGCCAGGAGAATTACCAGTCCTACCAAAATCAGCATCGCGTAGCTGGAAAAGACTCCGGTTTGCAGCAGCCGCACCGGATAACTGAAAAGCTGAATCAGCTTCGCGCTGAAATTCAGCAGCCCATCGATGATCCACTTGTCCCACCACATCGATAGAGTTGACCCAAAGCGCGCCAGCCAGCCTGCGCCGTTTACGCCCACTCCGTCGATCACGTTTGCATCGAAGCGGCCGAGCAGAGTTCCGAGGTCTTTGGTGCGCTCCACGACCGCCGCGTCATAAATCTCGTCCAGGTAATACTTATGCAGGAGCAAGTGATAGAGTCTCGGCCACTTTCCGGCGACCAATTCCGGCGCAATTCTCTTGGTCCGGTAGAACTGGTACGCCAGCCAGATTCCGGCGCCGACGATTGAGAGGGACGCCAGCATCAGGAAATACTCTTTTGCCAGAGCGTGATGTGCGATCTTTACCGCCCCTGTCTCGGAAACAACGCCGGTCAAGACAGGTTCGAGAAACCGCTCGAAACGGTTCTCTCCTCCCAGCGAGCCCGGCCACCCAATCCACCCGCCAATCAAGGAAAGTCCCGCGAGAATGATGAGCGGAACAGTCATCGCCGGCGGCGATTCGTGGACATGTTTCTCAACATGCTCGTCGGCGCGGGAGTAGCCGAAGAATGTAAGGAAGAGCAGCCGGAACATGTAAAACGCCGTCATGCCCGCAGTGATGAAGCCGACAAGCCACAAAGAAAAATAGCGGTCGAACGCCCGTCCGAGGATTTCATCCTTGCTGAAAAATCCGGCGAATGGAAAAATCCCCGCGATCGCCAGGGTCGCGACGGTAAACGTCCTTGCGGTGATCGGAATCTTGTTCCACAAACCGCCCATCTTTTGCAGATCCTGTTCCCCCGACATCGCATGAATCACACTGCCCGCGCCGAGGAACAGTAGCGCCTTGAAGAAGGCATGGGTCATCAGATGAAAAATTCCCGCCGCGAACGCGCCCACGCCCAGAGCGAGAAACATGTACCCGAGCTGGCTGATCGTCGAATACGCCAGCACCTTCTTGATGTCGTTCTGCACCAGTGCTATGGACGCCGCAAAAATCGCGGTGACAGCGCCTACCACCGCCACCCCGTCCATCGCAAACGGCGCGAGTTGGTAGACCGCGTTCATGCGCGCGACCATGTACACGCCTGCGGTCACCATCGTGGCTGCATGAATCAGCGCGCTCACCGGCGTCGGGCCTTCCATGGCGTCCGGGAGCCAAACGTACAGGGGAATCTGCGCCGATTTCCCCATCGCTCCGACAAACAGTAAAAGAGCGATGCCGGTCAACACCGGTGCGCCATAAGCCAATGCGTGTGCGTCCACAGCTGCCTTCAGTGCTTGAAAAATTCCTGAAGCGCCTTCCGCGTCTGGCAAACCCTGGGAGGTAAACCGGATGGTGCCTAATGTCACTGCGGTCAGGAGAATCCCGAGGATAAAGCCTGCATCCCCGATGCGATTCACGATGAACGCCTTTTTCCCCGCATCGGAAGCCGACTTTTTCAAGAAATAGAAACCGATCAGCAAGTAGCTGCACAGGCCGACGCCTTCCCAGCCCACGAACATCAGCAGCATATTGTTCGCCAGGACCAGCGTCAGCATGGCGAACATGAAGAGATTCATGTAGCCGAAGAAGCGGTAGTACCCGCCTTCGTGCCCCATGTACCCGACGGAGTAGACGTGAATCAGGAAGCCGACACCGGTAACAACCAGCACCATGACGCAGGAAAGCGGATCGAGAAGGAATCCCCAATCCGCTACAAACGGTATGGCGTGTCCACCGGTCATCTGCATTGGCCCGGGCGTCAGCCATTCGAACAGGATTTGCTGCGCGACGCGATGCTCCGGATCCGCGGCCAACAATTGAAACACCGCCCCCGCGGCGTAGACAAAAGACAAGCCCACGCTTCCCACGCAGAGCACGCTGACGGCGGCATTCGGGAGCTGTCTGCCAAAGAAAAGCATCAGCGCCGCGGTCGCCAGTGGAAACAGCGGGATGAGCCAGAGGTGATCGAGAAAATAGCCCGTGGGCGTCATGCCGGTTTCATTTCTTCTTTCCTGTCCTCACGCTACCACTTCAACAAATCCATTTCGTCCGCCAGCACCGTTTCGCGGTTCCGGAAAAAAGCGATGATGATTCCGAGCCCCACCGCAGCCTCCGCAGCGGCATCGGCAATGATGAAGAGAGCAAAGACCTGCCCCGCCACGTCGCCGTACAAACGGGAAAATGCCACCAGGTTAATGTTCACGGCATTCAGAATCAGCTCGATGGACATGAGCACGACGATCACGTTGCGCCGCGTAACGACTCCGATCACGCCGATGATGAAGAGCGCGAGGCTCAGGAACAGGTAATGTTCTATCGGAAGCATCGCTGCGCTACGCCCTCTTCTTGGCCATTACAACGGCGCCGATCATGGCCACGAGCAACAAAACAGACGCAATCTCAAACGGCAATAGATACGAATCGAACAGGCTTTTGGCCACCGCTTCGGAATTGAGCGGCAAACGATTCGCGGCCACCGCCGTCAGCACCGGCAACCCCTGCCCGGGCATTTTCCCGGAAGTCCAGAACATCACGCCGACCTGGCCGGCCAGCGCCAGCGCGACGATGAGCGCCACCCACTTCTGCCGCGCGAACTGGATCTGCTGCAGGGCCACGTCCAAGTTGACCAGCATGATCACGAAAACGAAGAGCACCATGATCCCGCCGACGTAAAGAATGATCTGGACGATAAACAAAAACTCCGCGCGCAATTGCAAGAAAATCCCCGCGGTCGCGAGCAACGCGGTGATCAGAAAGATGGCGCTGTGGACTACGTTCCGTCGCGTCACCATGAGCGCCGCGCTCGCCACGGCGATGCCGGCAAAGAAATAAAATAGGACTTTATCCAGCATAAAAATCCGAAGCGGCGGTTTGTTCCTGCCGCGCGTCGTGCTGTTTCTCGAGAGCTAGAATAAGAAACGCGGCCACCAGCGCCAGGATGGCCGCGGGAGTCGTAACCAGAAGCAGTCCCCAGCCATGCAAGTGAAAGTAGGCTCCGACGATCAAGGCCACGCCAACCAGCAAAACGTTGATGATGGACAGCGGTATCAGGAAATGCCACCCCAGGCGCATCAACTGGTCAAAGCGGTACCGCGGTATCGTGAATCGCAGCCACATGAAAAAATAGATGTACAGGCTCACTTTGAAGATGAACCAGAAGCCGCCATGAATTCCTGAGTAAAACGGCGCTACGGCTTCGCGGAGCGACGGTTTGATCACCGGCAAAACGACCGGCGCCGCGAGCACCAGGGCAACCGCGAAACAGAGACCCGCCACAACTAGCATGAACAGCTGTTGCACGCGCGTCGGCTGCTTTGGCACGCGCACGACGCAATAGGCGCCGACAGCCAATATCAAGAGCGCGGGAACAAAATCCAGAAAATTCAGCCAGTGAACACCGGGAAGTCCGTGCACGCTGGCAAAAGGACGCAGCCAACCGCCCAGAAATAGCGTCGTCGCAACCGACGCCACCACGATCATGTTGGTGTATTCGGCGAGAAAATAAAGCGACCAGCGGAATCCACTGAACTCCGTCATGTACCCGGCGACCAGCTCGGACTCGGCTTCCGGCAAATCGAACGGCGCCCGGTTGGTCTCCGCAATGGAGGCGACCAGGTAAGTAAAAAAAGCCACCGGCGCGAGCAGCACGAACCAAATGCCTTCTTTGCTCTGCGCTTCCACGATCGATTTGATATTCAGCGTGCCCGTAAATAAAAGCGCGCTCACCAGCGCCATCCCCGCGGCGGTCTCGTAACTCACCAACTGCGCCGAACTGCGCAGCGCTCCCATCAGCGAATAGTGGCTGTTCGAAGCCCAGCCGCCCAGCACGATGCCAAAAATTCCCAGCGCGCTGATGCCCACAACGAAGAGAATGCCAATGTTAATGTCCTGCGCGATCTGAAATGCCGGTCCGATCGCCAGGCCAGCCAGCGAAAGCAGCCCCGCCCCAACGGAAAGCACCGGCGCGAGCCAGAAGACGAGTTTGTCCGCGTTCTCCGGGATGATGTCTTCTTTGATGAGCAGTTTCACCGCATCCGCGATCGGCTGCAGCAAGCCATGCGGTCCCACGCGCATGGGCCCAAGCCGTGCCTGCATGTCCGCCATGATTTTGCGTTCCACCAGCACGATGTAGCCGACGATCAGCGGCAGAATCGCGACGACGGCCACGCCGCAGAGCAGCGGTGCCCAGTAGAGCTTCAGGAATTCAAGCGTTGCCTGAAGTGCAGCATTCATCAGCGGTCCACTTCTCCCAGCACGATATCAATCGTTCCGATGATGGCCACCACATCGGCCACCAGGTGCCCCCGCACCATGCGGTCGAATGCCTGCAAATTTATGAAGGAAGGAGGCCGGATGTGCACACGATAGGGCATGACCGTGCCGTCGCTCACAATGTAGTAGCCGATTTCGCCCTTTGGCGCTTCAATGGCATGATAAACCTCACCCGGCGGCGGCTTCAGCACCTTCCCCACTTTCGCCAGTATCGGCCCGCTGGGAATATTCTCGATGGCTTGCAGGCAAATCAGCCGCGATTGCCGCATCTCCTCCATTCGAACCAGATAGCGATCGTACGTGTCTCCGGTTGTGCCGACGGGAATCTCGAATTTATATTGATCGTACGCCGCGTAAGGCGCGGCCTTGCGGATGTCCCATTTCACGCCGCTAGCCCGAAGCACCGGTCCAGTCACACCGAAGGCGATGGCATCTTCCGCAGTCAGAATCCCCACGCCCTTCGTGCGCCCAATCCAGATGCGGTTTTGCGTGAGCAATGACTCATATTCAGCGATACGCGATTCAAAATCCTTGCAAAACCGCTCAACGTCCTTCTCCAAAGTGTCGTAGGCCTCGTATTGCAACCCGCCGATCCGGAACGCATGTGTCGTCAAGCGCGCTCCGCAATACTTTTCAAAAATCTTCAGAATTTCTTCGCGCTCGCGGAAGCAATAGAACAGCGGAGTGAGCGCGCCAATATCCAAAGCATGCGTTCCGAGCCACAGGAGGTGGCTGGCGATTCTCTGCAGTTCCGTCAAAATGGTTCGAATCACGCGCGCCCGCGGCGGAGCTTCCACCACCAGCAATTTTTCCACCGCCTCGCAATATCCCAGGCCGCTGCTCACCGCCGCGACATAGTCCATGCGGTCGACGTAGGGAGCAAACTGCTGATACGTGCGGTTCTCCGCGATTTTCTCAACGCCCCGGTGCAAATACCCGATGATGCACTCCGAGCCGATCACGCGCTCGCCATCGAGCTTCAATTTGACGCGCAGCACGCCGTGCGTGGACGGATGCTGCGGCCCCATGTTGATGACCAGCTCGTCCGCGCCCAACAGGGTCTTGCTATCGTTTGTGGTATCGATGCTCAGGGTCGTCTTCCCTTTGCGGCTAAAACCGCCTCACTGCCCGCTCTCAATTCCAAGATTTTCCCGTACCCAGGCCATGTCCTGCTGCAAGATGTCATAGTCTTTCCGCAGCGGATAGCCTTGCCATTCGTCCGGCAACAGAATGCGTTTCAAATTTGGGTGCCCGGAGAAGATAATTCCGAACATGTCAAACACTTCGCGTTCCTGCCAATTCGCCGTGGGCCAAACACTTACGACACTAGGCACTTCTTCAGCATCCGCGGTCCACACTTTCAGCCTCAGCCGCTCGTTCTTCGCGAAAGAGTATAAATTGAGTACCACGTCAAAGCGCTTCACACGCTTCGGCCAATCCACCGCCGTCAAATCGGCGAGCATGTCGAATTTTTCTTCGTCGCGCAGGTGCAGCGCAATCTCCACCAACTGGGCGCGATCCACGGTCAGGATGGCCTGCTTGCGGTCCTCCGTTGCTTCCAAAAGCGCCGCACCGAACTTAGCGCGAAATCGTGTGACGAATTCGTTGTCGAGCGGAGTCTGCAGCACAACGGGAGGCTTTGGAGGGGCGGGTGCCGCCGCTTTTGGGGGAGCAGCGGGCGCGCTCGCGTCCGCAGGTTTGCCAGGGGGAATTGACACCGCTGGTGTACTGCTTGCGGGCTTATCGCCCGTGGGGACTTGAGGCGGTTTAGGTTCCTTGGGCTCGTCAGCCATGGACCCCGGGTGCGACAGGCTGCGGTAAACAGCTACCGTTCACAATCTGCAACAGAGGAGCAGCCGAAAATTCAAACGCCGCGTTTCTAACACACGCTGCAAACCGAGTCAATCAGAACCACTTGCGCACGGGATGAGGGGTTTGGGACAGGAGGAGAATTACGGCTCACGCCCACTCAAGAGCACCCTTTTTGTACAGCCACAAATACCCGACCAGCAGGATCCCGAGGAATGCCATCATCGAAACCAGAGCGAACAGCCCCTGGTGCGCCGCCACCCACCCTTTGTACAGAATCGCCCAGGGAATGAGGAACATCGTTTCCACGTCGAAAATCACGAACAGCATGGCAACAATAAAAAACCGCACCGAATACCGCCCGCGCGCATCACTCTCTGGAGGGATCCCGCACTCATAGGGCTTGAGCTTCGCGCCGAACGAGGTGGATGCCGGCCGAATGAACTTCGCCAGGACCAGTGTGACCGCGGGAAAGGCGATCACCAACACGGCGTAAATCAACACAGGAATGTACGCGCTCTGCATCAATTCCTCACACGCAGCATCCTATCACCGTTGTCAATCCTGGGGCCGGCTTACTTCTCGAACAGCAGCTCCCCCGCGCGGCTGGTGGCCTTCACAACCGCCTTGATGAGCGTCACGCGGAGCTTGCCTTCTTCCAATTCCATAATTCCGTCAATGGTGCATCCTGCGGGCGTCGTTACGGCGTCCTTTAGCAGGGCGGGATGATCGCCCGTTTCCAGAACCACACTCGCCGCGCCCTTCATGGTCTGCGCCGCGAGCAGCGTTGCAACATCGCGCGGGAGACCCACCTTGACGCCCGCTTCGGCGAGCGACTCGAGAATGATGTAGGCATACGCAGGGCCGCTCGCCGAAAGGCCCGTCACCGCGTCCATATTTTTCTCGTCCACCACCACGGTGCGCCCGACGGCGTTAAACATAGCGCGCGCCATCTCGAGATGCTCCGCCCCTGCGTGTGCGCCGCGGCAAATGCCCGTCATTCCGCATCCCACTGCCGCAGGCGTGTTGGGCATCGCGCGCACCACGGGAACTTTTCCCCCGAGACGCTGCTCGATGTAACTCGTCGGCACCGACGCGGCAACGGAAATCACCAGCGTTTTCTCACTCAGCTCCGGCGCAATCTCTTTCAATACTTCGCCCACCACTTGCGGTTTCACACCGAGGAGCACGATGTCCGCGCCGTTCACCGCCGTGCGGTTTTCGGTCGTCGCAGAGATGCCCAGCTCCTTCGCCAGCGCCGTGGCCTTTTCGGCATGCTTCACCGTCGCGGTAACGCGCTTCGGCGAGAAAAGCTCTTGCTTCAGATAGGCTCGCAGCAGAATTCCGCCGAGTTTTCCTGTGCCCAGAACTGCTAGTTTTTTGTCCGACAGTTTTTGCGCCATGGTTCAATCATTCTTGACTTGAATCGGCTATCGGTCAACCCAAGAATCTCAAAGGACGCCGCCTCAAACGGTTACTTCAGCGAGCACAACTCCGCTGCCAGGCAGCCACCTATGCCCATCAATGAGACGATAGAAGCATGGACCCTGCTCCTTCCCTCTCCCATGCCGCGAACGCCGCGGCCCCGCCAACGGTTGACAAACGATCGGCGCTTTACGATCTGATTGCCTTCTTCCTCGAAGGTGGCATTCAGATCTGGGTCCGCATTACCGGCAAGCGCATGCGCGAAGCCGATGCCCCCTGGCTGCGCTGCCCGCTCGGCGAACGCGGCCGCATCGGCACGGGAATCTACGAGCGCATCGCGCGCGACGAAAATCTTCAAATCCGCGTGCCCCCCGGCGCCGGCCTCATTCCCGATTTCAACGCGCTCCGCGGTCCCAATTTCAACCCGGACGCGATTCATCCGGCCATTCGTGATTTCTACGAACACGCCGCTGCCTATCACCTCGAGGTCTGGACCGAAGTCTCTCTGCTCGGCCACTTTTTTCTCTGGCTTCTCGTGGAATTCATCAGCCGCCGCATGGAACAGCTCAACTTCCCCATCTCTTCTCTCGAAGTCGCCAAAGGCATGAGCAGCGAAGTCGTCCAGCTCCTCGAACCCGCCTCGGGCCGCATCGTTTACACCGGCTGGCTTCGCCGCCTGAAATCTTCCGGCCACGTGATCTACGCAGGCCTCTACTCCACCGTACAGGTCCCCGGCGAGCCCAACCCGTGCGTCAAGGTCACCTTCCCGTGCAATGGCAGCGCCAACGTTTACCTCTGCCCCGTCACTCATCCCGACGGCTCGTTTGGTCTGGACTCTTCCGGCTCCGCTTGGGGCCGCTCCGGCTTCTATCGCATTGTTCGCTCCGGCGCAGAGCACCGGCGCGTTCGGTACGTCAAGACGCTCCACGAGCTTTTCCACGTCTACGTGGACGACGAAGGCGTCCTCCGCACCGAACATATCATTTCCTTCCTCGGCCTCACCATCATCCGCCTCCACTACAAAATGTCCCCGGCACCACAAGAAAAGGGCGAAGTCAAAAACCCCACACGCGAAACCCAAGGAAAAACAAGGTAGTGACTCAGATCGATTTGAATAGGGATAGCTGACAAAGCCGTGCTACAGTCCCTACTATCATGCCTAACTCCAAAAAGCTTGGGACGTCGGCCATTGTTTGGTCACTTGTCTGGGCAATCGCTATCATTGCCACGGCTTTTCTATTCAAGGGCAATCCAGCTGAGTATTGGATGGAGTCAGGTCTCATTATAGGAGCACTCACCTTTGTGGTGCTGAAGCGCCGGCGGCTCGTCTCTCCCACTAGATAGATTCCAGTATTGCAATCCGCTGCTATAACTTCTTCCCCGGATTCACCAAAGGCTAGCGTTACCCTGGCAATGGCCGCCGTTGTGGCCGACCATGTTCGGGATATCTCCGATATCGCGGCCCTGCAGGAATGAGAATGAGTCATCACCAAAATCAAAGTCAAAAACCGCTGGGTGCGACTGTGCTCACCGCAAGCTCCTTTGAAAAACCAAACCCCAAAGCGCGCCACCGGATTCAAAAGCCTGGCCCACGCGCCCCTATCGAAACGTACACCACATTCTTAAGAAATGGTGTATAGTTTCGGTATGGGCAGAACAAACATTGAGATTGACGAGAGTCTGGTGCGCAAGGCGCGCAAACTGACGCGGCTCAAGACCAAGCGGGAAATCGTGGACAAAGCGCTGGAACTCCTGGTGCGCTCGGAAAGCCGCAAGGGCATCCTTCGGCATTATGGAACGGGAATCTGGAAAGGTGACTTGAAGGCGATGCGCAGGAACCGCGGTTGATCCTGGTGGACAGCTCGGTGTGGATCGATTTCTTCAGTTCAGCACCTGGCCGCGCGGGAGATGAGTTGCGGCGGATGATCAGCGACGCCGAGCCCTTTGCTCTGACGGGGCTGGTGGTCGCCGAGATCCTTCAAGGCCTCACGCGAGATGCCAGCCGGATCGAGCACTATCTTTCCCAGTGGGAGATGCTCGAGCCACGTGGCTTCCGAACCTACCGAGATGCGGCGGCGATTTTCCGGCTGGGGCGCACCAAAGGTGTGAGTCTGACAACCATTGTTGCCCTCATCGCGGCGATTGCGCTGGAGCATCGCGCCAGCGTGTTCACTCTCGACAAGGACTTTTCTCGGATCGCGCGCTTGACGGGGCTCCCGCTGCATCCGCTGCCAGGACCATGACGCAAAGAGGGAGCGGAGTTTTCGCTCTGCATGGCCAACTACAAGGTTTACAAACTCATGGAACATGCGCGTTACCACGAATGCGAATGAGCGCGCGTGACGAAAAGGAAAAAACAAGTCAACCACCGCGGAAAGCAGTTGTCTGTTTTCAGTTGTCAGTCAGTAGTTGGAAACCAAGAGTGGAAAGTCAGAAGAATCTCGGCGCGCGCTGAGCATGCGTGTCAAGCAAGAAAAAAACAAAGTCAAAGACCGCACCCTTTGTCAAACCAAACCCCAAGGGGTGCGCTAACCAATTCAAAAGCCTGGCCCACCCGCCCGCTCGGCAAAAGCGCGTCTACGTTTGACCAGCAACGCGCTGCCTTGTGTCAAGAAGCTCGCGTTTTTTGGCCTTCATAGCGTACATAGCCGCGTCTGCCTTGCGTAAGAGGGCTTCGATTCTTTCCCCGTCATGGGGATAGACTGCAACGCCTATGCTGACGGAAAGCAGCGGCTCCATCCCATCATTGGCAATGCCTTCGCAGATACGTTGCGCCACCTGGTTGGCCGCCTCTACGCCTGTTTCCGGTAAGACAACCGCAAACTCGTCACCGCCGTAGCGCGCCGCCGTATCGATGTCCCGGCAGAAGCTCAAAGCATCGGCCACTCGGCAGAGCGCATGGCTTCCTATCAGATGGCCATGGCGGTCGTTGATTTGCTTCAATCCATCCAGATCAAATAACAGCAGGGCAAACGCCCGCCCTGTGCGCTCGGAACGTTTGATTTCCATATCCAGCACTTCCACAAGGCGGCGGTAGTTGGCCAATCCTGTCAGTGGGTCGCGGGCTGCCTGTTGACGCAGATGATCCTCCAACTGACGCTGTTTGGTGACATCCTCCGTGATTACTTCATAGGCGTCCAGCTCGCCCTGCTCACCCATGACTTCTTGTCCGCTGAACTGGATCTTCAGGGTTGTGCCGTCCTTTCGCTTGCATTCTATTTCGATGGGATCGACTAGACCTTGCTGGCCCGATTGCCCCAGCAATCGCGTCCGTTTGTCACTATCTTGAATCAAGGCACTCACAAGGTTTACGGCCAAGAGCTCCTCTCTTGACGCATAGCCGAGCATTTTCACCATGGCCTCATTCACTTCGAGAAACTTGCCGTCGAGGTCGCAGCGGCAAATTCCGTAGCTTAGATTTCCTGCCAAGGCACGGTAACGCGCCTCTGAATGCCTCAAGCCATTTTTGGCTCGGTCGCGGTCATCGCGCAATGCTTTCTCATCCAGAGCTCGATGAACGGCGACGGGAAGATGACCAATGTGGTCCATTTCGATACAGTCGTAGGCGCCTCTTGTAATGAAATCCGCCACTGTCTCGCGTTGCAAGGTGCTACCGATGAAGATAAGGGGGATCTGCCTGTTCGATAGGTGCAGGAGTTCCAGTGCCTGCCTTTCCCGCCAGTTGGGGCTGGGGTGCTCGGCGACAACAAGGTCATAGGCGCCCCTGCACAGCCGTTCGGTAAACTCCTCGGGAGTTGCAACTACCTCTGCGCTGACCGTGAAATGCAGCTTGTCGAGCACTTTCAGGCAACGCTCTACTTCCGCTATGTGACTATGAACAAAGAGGATGTGCAAAGGCGGGTGTCTGCCTTCCGATCCGCTCGGGGCGTCTCGCTTGAGGCGGGCTGGAGGGGTCGAAGCCATTGGGACCAAGGACAAATTCACGGGGGCCAGCCCTTCCCATTGCCATGCTGGCCCCGTGAATGTCTCGATTCTAAGCATCTAAAACCTACGACAGGAGGGTATTAGTGTCTGTACAATATTAGACAGTTTGAATTTTATGTTAACCTTTACAGCACAGCAGTGGTGCGCCAATAGCAAGTACACAGAGACCTGGTATGACGTTGCGTGATTCTGGTCGGTGGCGCAGAGAAATTATTTCGAGATTTTCGCTGGTCTCTTGGAACCGCGGGAGAATATCTTCTGGGTGCCGTCATCTATAGGTTGAGTACCTGGGTGCCTCACTTGCGACCAGGCCGCCCCTGCTCAGGAAACTCCACTGATGCGCATATGCATTCATTGTGCTTGCGAGGGCGCGTTGGGACTTCGCAGCGGGATGAGGGCGTGCAGCCGCTTTTCGCGCAGGTAAAGTCCTCCCCAGACGAGCACGCCAAAAATGATCGGGAAGTAGAATGGTTGACCGGCGCGCAGGTGAGTAACAGTTGCACCGCCAAGATAGGCTGCCAGCAAGATGGCGCCGAGGATCGACGTAGGCGGAATCACGTAGAGGATCGTACAGACAAGCAGGACGGCTCCGATGGGGACTGCGACGCTGGTGGAGAATCCTAGCTGGGTGAATGCCGCAAGGACAGGAGCGATTCTCATCAATTTAGCAACGGCGTCGAAGAGCAGGAACAGCACGACCAGTGTACTGATGATGCGTCCGGCCCAGAGGCTTGCCTTCGAGACCGATTGAGTGGCTGATTCCATGAATTTCCTCCAGATGTCTACCCGTGAAAACTAACAGATGCGTCAGGTCGTTTCCAGTGTATGTCGACGCCGGGGTGTGGATCAGCCTGAGAGCACGCGCTTTCGTCGTGATAAATCCGGGCTAGCCGCCGGCAATGGCCCCGATGATGAGAAGGGGTTCTTTCCCCGATGCGATGGCGTCGGGCAGCGGGGTATCCGGCGGCTCAAGGGAGTAGTCTTCCTCGCAAGCGAAGAAGCGCAGAAACGGACGGCGCTCCTGGGTGACATGATCGCGGATCGTGCCGCACAGCATCGGATACTGGGCCTCGAGGGCGTCGAGCACGGAACGCTGAGTGACCGGACCCTTGACGTCGAGCTGCACTTCCGCACTGACGCGCGCCAGCGCCCGCAAATGTCCGGGGAGTATGACGCGAATCACGGCAGCGTCTGGACCTCGACAGAGAGCACGGCCGGAAGGTCGCGGACGATGGGGGTCCAACTGTCTCCGGCGTTGGCCGAGGCATATACCTGCCCGCCGGTGGTGCCGAAATAGACGCCGCATTTATCGAGCGAGTCGACGGCCATCGCATCGCGCAGCACGTTGACGTAGCAGTCGTTTTGCGGGAGACCTTTCGTGAGCGCCTCCCACTGGTTGCCTCCCGTGCGGCTGCGGTACACGCGCAGCTTGCCATCGAGCGGAAAGTGCTCCCCGTCGCTCTTGATGGGGACGACGTAGATGGTCTCCGGCTCGTGGGCGTGCACGTCGATCACGAAGCCAAAGTCAGTGGGCAAGTTGCCGCTAACCTCTTGCCAGGAGTCGCCAGCGTTGTCGCTGCGCATGACATCCCAGTGCTTCTGCATGAAGAGCACGTTCGGGCGCGAGCGGTGCATGGCGACGTGGTGAACGCAATGGCCGATCTCAGCATTCGGGTCGGGGATGTATTGGGAATGAAGTCCCTTGTTGATGGGCCGCCAGGTCTTGCCACCATCGTCGGTACGGAAGGCCCCCGCGGCCGAAATGGCGATGTAGATCCGGCCGGGGTTCTTCGGATCGAGAATTATGGTATGGAGGCACAGCCCACCTGCGCCCGGCTGCCACTTGGGCCCTGTGCCATGGCCGCGGAGTCCGGCAAGTTCTTGCCAGTTCTGTCCGCCATCAGTCGAGCGGAATAAGCCGGCGTCTTCTACTCCGGCATAGACGGTGTCCGGATCGGTAGGCGACGGTTCGAGATGCCAGACTCGCTTGAACTCCCAGGGATGCTGGGTGCCGTCGTACCACTGATGAGTGGTGAGGGCTTTGCCGGTTTGCGCGGAGGTGTCGTACACGAACTTGTTGCTCTCGCCTTTCGGCATTCCTTCTGGCGTGGTCCGTTCGCCCGGCGGCGTCCCTGGCTGCGTCCAAGTTTTGCCGCCATCATCGGACCGCTGAATGATCTGCCCGAACCAGCCGCTGCATTGCGACGCAAACAGCCGATTGGGGTCGACGGGCGAGCCCTTGACGTGGTTCATCTCCCAGCCAGCAAAATGGGGGCCGCTAACATCCCAGCGTTCGCGCTTTCCGTCCGACGTGAGGACGAACGCGCCCTTGCGTGTGCCAACCAGAACCCGTACTCCGCTCATAACTTACTCCTTGTAAGCTAAACTAAGGATCGCCTGCAGAACGAGAGGCAGTGTGCCCATCTTACTTGTGAAATGCAAGTGAAAATATGCTACCTTCGAAATTATGCCAAAGAAGAAGCCGGGTGCAAAGTGGCGGTCGGGGTGTCCGCTGAATGCTTCGGTGGAGATATTGGGCGATCGCTGGTCGTTGCTGATCATCCGCGACATGATGCTCCGGGGATTCCAGAGCTACAAGGAATTCCTGGAGTCCTACGAAAGAATCGCGACGAACATATTGGCAGATCGCCTGCGGAAGCTGGTAGCTCATGGAATCATCACCACCGAGCGAGATCCATCGGATGGACGAAAGCTGATTTACTTGCTCACAGCGAAAGGAATCGACCTTGCGCCGGTGCTCACGGAAATGGTCCTGTGGGCAGCCGGGCACGAAGATACCGGTAATCAAACGCTTGTGCGGCTAATGCAAAAGGACAAAGAGAAATTTCTGGCTGCAGTGCGGCAACGCTGGGCGGAAAAGAGAATCCGTTCAACGGCTAACTAGCTCTGAACAGAACGTCTCAGGATTTGACTTGTTCGGTAAACGCCGACGGAACTCTAGTCGTGCCGCGCCCCGTGGAGGACTTTCACCGCGTGTGGCAACAGGTGCGCCACCGCTTCCAGCGATTCCACCGCGCCTTTGGGGCTTCCCGGCAGATTGAGGATGATCGTCTTGGTTCGTACAGCAGCGGAACCGCGCGACAATACGGCCGTCGGCGTGTGCTCCAGTCCCTTGCGGCGCATCTCTTCCGAAATGCCCGGCACCATCCGGTCAGCCACCGCCTGGGTGGCCTCCGGCGTGTTATCTCGTGGTCCGATCCCCGTACCGCCCGTCGTCAAGAGGACATCTACGCGCCCGGAATCCGCCACGGCACGCAACTGCTCGCGGATATTTGCGGGATCGTCCGACACGCACAATGACGAGGTGACTTCCCAGCCCAGCCCGCGGCAAAACGCGACGACGGCGGGGCCGGACAGATCCTCGCGCTCGCCCTTGGTTACGGAGTCGCTGATGGTAAGGACTGCGACGCGCATTAGGAAGGTTTCTTCGGGAGACTCACGGCGTCCCTACCGTATCGCGATTGGCCTCATCCATCAGCCGCATCGCTTCCATCAATAGGCCGGTCGTGTTGCGCGTGGTGGTCGTCTTTGTCGAGGCGTTCGCGGCGTTAAAATCAATTTCAAATTCTCCCGCCGTCCACAACACAACTTTATAAACGGCGTCGTCCCCTTCCACCGAACCGATCTTAGCGTCGCGGCACTGCCCGCTTGCAAAATACAGTTCACACTGCGCGCCGTTTTGCCGCACGATCAACCGGCAGGACTTCTGCCCCATCACCAGCGACTGCATCAGGTCGATCATGCTCATCTCTTCCAGCCGTCCTTGAATGACGCCCGGCCGT
>Ga0137409_10002715_pt1 | contig 18856 bp, 31 predicted proteins | sample CZODoug1_16funga_FD_122059 | JGI IMG/M metagenome (GOLD analysis project Ga0137409, IMG submission 122059) | Vadose zone soil fungal communities from Angelo Coast Range Reserve, California, USA - CZODoug1_16fungal (Hybrid Assembly) | ecosystem: Environmental > Terrestrial > Soil > Vadose zone... | reverse complement strand
CAGCAGATTAGGTTAGCAATGTCATATAATGTGATAATGAGTTGATACTGATCTTGGCATTTTGCAGCGTCAGCAGGAGTTGACCCTGTATCTAGCAGCTGTTAATCGGTGTACGACTATGCGGTGTACTTGAACTATTGCTTAGGTTAGCACTTGTTGTATCGTTGATCAATAACACTCTCGGTATACCACGCATAAATGAGTCGAAGTCCGTGTCCCGAGATGCCAGATATTACCAGCATGACAAGGTAATAGAAATAGACTATAAGATAAAGAACTTACTGGCATGTCAGGTGACATCACGCGACCAGCTAGAAGTCAAGCCAAGCCGAAGAACTTCATTCCGCGCGAATTTAGGTTACTACATAGTATGGCAGTCCTCCGAGGACTGCCGCCCGGGCCATACTAGTAGCATTGTATGTTTGCTCGGAGTCCGAGCAAACACCCCCAGTTCTCGCAGATCCAACATTTTTATGGAGAATGCAGCTATAAGTCTGGATTGCCCGTGTGGCAGGTCATTTCCTATACAGGGTGCGCCTGGGGGTCTTTACGGTGGTGGTGGTGGTGGTGGTGGTAGTGGTAATCAATCAGGTGGTGCTGGAACTCAAGGCATTATACGTATAACCTATACTGATAGGGTTCATTCATTTATTACAATTGTAGGAGGTTAAAATTCCTTATAATTCCACTTCTGGAGTGTTATGATTTGAGTAATATTTCTTTATGTAAAACTCCATCTATTATAGAAATAACACCTTATTAAAGGAGATTATTAATGGGGTATAATCCTTTAACTGGAATCTACACTCCGGCTGCTGGAGCTCTTACAGCAACTGCTGGACAAACTATAGCTAGCGCCACTTGGGATGGTATTTTTACCGATATGACGGGGGCCTTTAGTTCCCTTGGTCCTGCTAACCTTCCCTATATTAATGGGGCGCAGATTGCACGTGTTTTTACTAAAGTTCAGACTGTAACATTTTCAGTATCAGCGGGTGATATTGCTACATTTGCTATTGCTTCCATACTTCCACCAAGTGTTACAACTTATCAAGTCAATGCTCTTAGGATTGGTAATGCAAAGGGAAATTTGAATGGAGCGACTGTTTCTTTATATACAGGGGCTGCTGCAACAGGGATTATTGTTATTACAAGTACAGCTACAACTGTTGCTACTTCAGTAGTCGGAAGTACTAATAGCCTTCAATCAATGTTTGGGTCCGCGACTGTAATGTACAATAACGCACAATTGTTTTTACATATTACTACATCTACAGCTACTTCTAATTCAGCCAATGTTTCATTAGAAATTATACCGGTTTATTAAATATTATGGTAGAACAATCAAACCAGCCGCAGTTCACGAATGTTTTAACTAACCAGCCAATAGCTATAACTGATATTACAGATGCTAGTTTCAATGGGGCTGGTCCAGGTGCTACAGGTGGATTAGTCCCTTCCCCTGGGGCTACACCACATTCACCCCCTTATTATTTAGGTGATGATGGTGCCTTTCATGTCATTCCAACTGCAAGTATTGGTAGCCTAACCCCCTCCCCTTCACTTGATCCAAGCTCTACATCCTATACAGTTCAGTCGACTGACTTCATGCGTTTTATTGTCTCATTAAATTCACCTGGGACTCTAACACTTACACTTCCCCCTACTCTACCTGATGGATTTATATTCTATGTAGCGGTCAATACAAACTCAGTTATCTTAACTTCTACTACTTTTATAGCCTTTCCTAATGGTCAGACTAATGGTGGTTCTGGGCCTATAACACTATCAAGAAGCTTGCAAATAGTATGCATTGTTTATGATGGAGGAACCTTCTACGTTCTTGGAAATCAGAGTTCTTTTAGCTCATCAGCAGCTGGACTAGTACCAGCATCAGGGGGCGGAACTACTACCTTTCTACGTGCTGATGGTACATTTACAATAACAGGACGGACTCTCATCAATACTCTGACAGCCAGCAATTCGGCTACCCTTGATGATACTACAAGTATAACAGGAACCTACAATGATTATGAAATCGTTCTTGAAAACATACTTCCGGCTTCAAGTGCGGTTTTTCAATTGCAAATATATTCATCAGGACTTCAAACAAGTAGTTATTCCCATAATTCTTTAGCCAGTGTAGGGGGTGCATCGGCTATTAATAATAGTACAACTGAGAATTATGTTAGATTAACAAATAATGCAATGTCTACAAGTGCCTCAGGAGCAAGTGGTACAATTAGACTGTACAATACTAATAGCACAACCACCAAAAAACTTATTGATTTTCATCTTGTTGAGGATACAGGGGGAGGTACACTACAACAGATAAGTGGAGGTGGTATGTGGACTGGAGGTAATGGGGCAGTTAGTGGGATTAGAATTTCATTTAGCACAGGTAATATAACATCAGGGGTGGTTAAGATTATTGGGTTAAATTAGTTTAAGTCTGTTAGAATAATCTAGCAGCCCATTTAATGGTTTGATCTATTTCTTTATCATAAGCCACTTTGAATCTCTCATCAAAGGGGTCCATGATTTGTGGTTTTGATTGATTATCAGGCCCTGTTACAAGTATTTTCAGATCATCAGGTAGGGATGTGGTCTTTACTGCTACAGTCCTTATAGTCTTAAACTCTTTTACAGGTTTTGTATCTTCATGCTTTGAAGCAGACCTGGTAGGATGCCACTTCTTGTCATCCTTAGTAGCTGGGAACCAACATTTCTGCTTCTTGTGCCCCGGCATATTAAAGGTATAACTTGGGTGAGATCCTGGGGAATGCCTGCGGACACCATATTCATCAGCAAAGCACACCGGTTCATCAATGCTTTGGGCTGTCTCAGCTATACCTGGGATCAGTAAGAGACAAAGGACCAGTAGAACTCTTTTCATGGTTTACTCCTTAACCTCAAGGAAAACTTCTTTGTTGACTACCTTCTTGAAGAACTCAAACTCATCATACATTTTATTAATATCATCATGTGGTGAAAGCATGGTAGTAAACCCTTTATACTTTTCATCACGAGCTTGAATAAATTTAGTTCCGTCAGGGTAGTTTTTTAACACTTTGAAGTGTTCTTTATTAATCTGATGAACCATTTTACTCACCTCTTAACTTAAGAAAGTCGGGGTGGAAAGATTTGAACTTTCGGTTTCCTGCTCCCAAAGCAGGCGTGATGGACCAGACTTCACTACACCCCGATATACTTTTAGTGAACCTGTCGTGCTGCTTTCCCTGGTAGGAAAGTAATTGTTGTTCCAGTTGGATCGTTTTTCAATTCCTTAGCCATTTCTTTAGTAGCGCAGGGCCAACATACCTTAGGCATATGTGTAGGCGCATGAGGCATCATGTAAATATCTACATGACACATATCACAGTGACCAGTAACCGCCGCTGGATTAGGAGTCTCAAGTTCCTCAGTACGAGGACATACATATAGGGCTTGTTCATTGTCATCTGTCATGGCTCATCCCACTTTCCATTTTACCAATCATGGCGGTTTTTACCCTCATATGCCCGTGCAAGTATATCTTGTGCTGTATTATAATCAGATGTGGGCTTTTTTATAAATTCTAATTGCTCATCCGTTACGTCTAATTCACGATCAAAATCATAATTTTCGTCATTGATCGAATAATCGGGCCACCTTTCATTCAGGGCAACTCTTATCTTTGGCATCAATACCCCCTATGTTACCCTGTAAAAGCCTGTAACCTCCCCGATTACCTGAATTATTTCACCTTCATTATTGAACAGACTTGATATACGTTCTACCTGACGTTTATCTATAATTACAGCCATTCCTATCCCACAATTGAAATTGTCAAGCATTTCTTGTTGAGTAAAATCACCCTTGGTTTTTATTTCTTTAAAAATATTAGGAATAGCCCAATCACGTAACTTAAACCCTAATCCAGGTTGTAGGGCCCTAGGTATATTTTCATTGAGTCCACCCCCCGTGATGTGAACCAAGGCTTTGATTTGATCAGTTTGTTTGAGAACATTCAAGCATGATCGCACATATATACGTGTTGGTGTCAGTAAACTTTTCAGATCAATATTGCTCTTTGTACGTTCCAGAAGCTTGGTAAAACCATTGGCATGAATCCCATTTGATGCTAATCCAATGATTAAATCCCCTGGGATTATTACATCTGACTTCGGTAGATATTTGTTAGTATCAACCTCACCTACAGCAAACCCAGCCAGATCACAGCTGCCTGGAGTAAAAGTATAGGCTAGTTCTGATGTTTCACCCCCAATCAATAAACAGTCAGCCTCTTCACACCCTTTATTAATGCCTTGTAATATCTGTTCAAAGGTATCAGTTTTGATTCTACTACAAGCAAAGTAATCAAGAAAGAATAAAGGTTTTCCACCATGTGTGACAATATTGTTGACACACATAGCCACCAGATCAATACCTATCTTACTGTAGTCCCCCACCCAATCACAGATTGATAATTTTGTCCCAACCCCATCAGTGGCTGCTAAGAGCAATTTTCCATTATTTTCATAGATGTAGGTGCCAGCAAATCCACCAATAATCTGGGCTGACTTTATATCTACCCTTGATTTGATGAACTTAGTCAGTTCTGATTTATTCATTATTCTATCCTGCTGCCTGTAGTATCTTTAGTAACTGTCAATTGCCCATCAAAATCAGAAAATGAACTGCTTCTATGGTCCACCACCCAAAGTTGTTTATTCTGATTGATAGCGCGTTCTTTTAGACAAGTCAGCATATCATCTACCCCTGCATCTGACAGGTGTTGAGATAATTCATCGAAGAATTCAGTTTTACAGATAAATCCAGCCCTTTCCATAATCAGGTTAGATAGCCCAAAGGTAACAGCTAGTCTAGCCCGCTGCCCTTCACCCCCTGATAACCTCTCATACTTTACAAGGGTCCCCTTGGCATCTTTGATAAAGGTATTGAAACCCTTAGAAATACCCCCTGATTTAGTTTCCCTTTCAATATCAAATTCAATAGTCCAACCTACCAATCCTAATTGTTCTAGACAATTATTAACTTCTATTTCAAGGGACCTCAAAGTTTCTTCAACAATGTGAAGCCTTAATTGTTTGAAACCTGAAATCCAGAATGAAACTGCTGCCAAGTCTTCATTTAATGAGTTTATTTCAGATTCCTTTTCAGTGACTTTCTCAATTAAATTTATTAATTCCTTTTCTTTGACATCGACTAAATCTACAAATTCATTCTTTTGAATCTTTAGTTGCTGAAGTTTGATCTCAGTTCCTTCTATTTCACGTTTTAGGTACTTTACTTCATTGAGAATCTCATCTCTCTTTTCTTTAGCCTTTGATATTTCTAAGATGCATTGATTTGCTTGCATTGAAGTACCAGACATCTCAAGTTTTATATTATTCTTATCTTCCTTTATCTCATCGATAACTAAATTATATTCAGATCTTTCATGATTTAATTTCTTAAGATCTTTTTCTATTTTTGATAATTCTTTTACTAAGTGTTGCTGATCAACATCTTGATTACAGGTGGGACATACACTGCCTACACCCTTTAATCTCACTTCTATACCTTTTAATGATGTTGTCTTGAACTTAAGTAGATTTATTTCCTTATTTGCTTCTGTTAATTCATTGTCAAATTCTCGCATACGGTTATTGTAATCTGATATTTCAGTTTCATAATTTTTAATTTTCCTATTTTCAATAGCAATGATTTTATCTAGATCCTCAATGTCATTCTTATATGATTCTACCCGTTGGGCCTTGTTAAGGGCTTCCTGTTGTAACCCCATCCATTTGTATTTCTGTTGTTGATCCCATTCTGAAGCTTTTACTTTGAGGCCCTGAACAGTTGATTTTGTGGATTCAATATTGCCCTTAAGTATTGATATTTCCCTTTCAATAGTGTTTTTCTTAGACTCAAGAACAGTAACTTGATTCTGAGCTTCATTTGATTTATCAAGCCAATAATCCAGGTCTAGTATTTGTGAGAAAAGATTAAGTTTTAGTGAAGGGGTTAAATCTAGAAATGAAACCCCGATCTGGGGGATAATAATAGAATATAAGAAAGAATCATAGTTAAGCCTTAACCTTTTAGCTAAGGAATCACGATCAGTAATATGATTATTTGCAGTTAAAGAATTAGGGTTCTGAGTAGTTTTGATTGTTAGATTTTCTTGTCCTATGTCTAAATTAACACAAACACTGCAACTGTCAGAATTATCATTAATAACATCAGGACCACGTAAGCCACGGGTGGTCTTGCCGTAACAGCAGAAACTAATAGAATCAAGTAAAGTTGACTTTCCGGAACCATTCTTATCCAATCTAGGGTTATCATTGTTTGCTCCAAGAATTTGGAATAAACCCACCCCCTCACCTAGTGTCCACTTATGGGACCCTATAAAACTCCTAAAGTTGGTTAATTCTACCCAGTTTATTCTAAACATCTATTTAGTGCTTGGTTATATCAGTTGAGTCTTTTTCATCACGCTTTTGCATCAGAATAGATGTCAATTTTTTGGTGAAAACACACATATTGTCTATATTAGACACAGCAGATGCCTCTTCATCAACAGACACTGCTACTATATACGCTAAAATAGCTGCTAATGTACATAGCCCCTCAACTGGGCCTTTAAGACCCAAGACCTTAGCAGTTACATCTACCCTAAGCTCATCATTTATTGATGCTACCATTTCCTGGAATGTGAGAGCCGTTGTTGCATCATCAGACATGATTCTGTTTAGACTCCAAGATATTAAGTCCAGCCGCTTTGATGTTGGCAGGGACTTGTTCGGACAAGCAAAAGGCTCTGAAGTAGTCCAGGTTTGACTTGCTGGCTGACACCTCAGATAGTCGGGGCCTTTTACGCCCTTGAATGGTTTTTAACTCAACACCGTAGATTTCAATACCATTATCTTTACAGTGATCAAGGATGCGTTTCTTGTGATTAGCCCATTCAACTACTTCGGAACGATCAAGTTCTAGAGTTACCTTGACTTGATCACCTTTAGATAGTTTAGGAATTTCTGACACATCGCGTATAGTAAGAGACAGTTTTTTAGGGGCTGGGAAGTGAAGGTCTATTTCTTTGTTATCATTAAGTAACAAGACCCTGGGAGTAAATTGATCCCCATGCCTACAGTGATAAGGGCTGCCGATGTAAGTAACAGTACCCCCTTCAGTTTCTATCTTTTGAGGACGATGTATATCACCGGACAATATTTTACCAGCTTTATTGGGGGGTACTGTCAGCCCTGTAAGGTGGCTGCCTGATTCAGATATGGCCCCTGTGACCGTGACATGGGTAAAAGCTGAAAAACCTATTGGTACCTGCTTAAACGCGGCTGTAAAGGTCACCTGATTAAGTTGATGGGGCACCATCACCAATTTGTATTTCTCAATAATTGTTGTCTTATTAAAAAAGGTAATACCTTCAATTTCACTTAGAAAGTTAAAGTATGGAAGATCTTCACGGATGTAGTCGTGATTGCCCTTCAGAATAAAAACAGGGGGTTTTAATAGTTTTAACCCAGTAACAATAGCATTAACTAGTTCTGCTGAATGGAAGTTTTTTTCAGTTGTCAAATCTCCCGCGATGACAAGAGCATCCGTGTTATATTGTTTTTGTTGTTCAACAAGCCATGTGAATAATCCAAATCTGTATTTATCTTTTGGTACATCAGAAAAATGTGTATCTGAAGTGACTAAAAGCTTCATTTACAAATTCCTTTAGTCACTCTTATCCAACTTCTTCCATTTCTAATGGCCCAAACGGCCCCGTCACTTACATTATATTTTCTGGCTAATGCTGCATGAGATTCTGACGAATTAAATATTTCAATAACTTCAGATTTTAGTAATTTTACTCTTGTTGCATGTTTCTCACCTGAGGAAGCTTTCCCACTGATAGCTTTATAGTGCCCATTCTGTTCATGAGTTAGACATATAATATTGCTTAATTCATAGGGACCTTCATCATTTTTACGAGCCATATGAAACTTACCGGCTCCTCTTCCTCTTTTATATATCCAGTCATCACCAATATTATCCTTCCACCATTGAATCCATTCTTCAAAAGTTATATTAAATTCTATTAATCTACTTCGTGCATGATTCTTTTGTGTTGAGAACAATGCCCCGGCTCTAAGTATTAATGATATGGGCATATCAAATTGTTCTGCTAAAAGAATACTTTTCTTTGTGTGGTACAATTGTCGTTTTTTACGCATGATTTTATACAGGTTTCGCCAGGGTTATGAAATCAGATATTAGGAATCCATACATACCAATTCTCGCTGATGAAACCACGGATTGTTCTATATGAAGACCTAATCTTCTCAGACCTCTAACTTGCATAAAAATAACAATAGGACGGTTATTTTCTTTCGTAATTAACATGGGTGAACGCTTATAAGAATTGGCTTCTGTAACCGTAGATTGCCAGAATTTAACTAAATGCCCTGTACCTGAGACTAACCCTGAGTAGTTCAGATCACGATAGAACTTTATCTCAACATAGAAGGTATCAATAAAAGGTTGTCCGTCTGGGTGTATTGCTGATAGATCACCTGCTTGGGTTGCCAGTTCTTTTTGTTTTTTACGAGCTACAGTAGCCCTACCCCCGCTCATTGAGCTTCGCCACAGCAAGTCTTCCCTAGACCCAGAAGAAATCCATTTAGATAACTCTACAGCAATTAATCGTTCCCCTCTTCCCCCCTTAGATTTACTTCCACCTTTCTTCACTTTTCACCTTTGCCTTGACTGATCCCAATCTAACGCTATTTTCATACTACCTCTTTATTTCATTACTGACCCATGCCTTGGCTAGTGAGTCCAGCATCCCTGATAGGATCATAGTTTGATACCACCAGTCAGGGTCACCGTTAAATAGTTTCTTAACCCTGGCATGATTAATGTTCCATTGTTTGGAAGATTCACTGCTTTTCATCAGGGCTATGACTTCATCTTTAGTCATACTTCTTTCTGGTGATTTCAGAACTGGTTTTATTCTCATGTGCTTTGGGCCATGCCTTACCATGTTCTATTAGATATACCATGGTTGAATGAATATTAAAGCGCTCCGCTATTTGCTTAACATTCATTTTCTGTTTTCGTAAATTTACAATTTCTATTGCATCATCCAACGTTAATTTATGCTGACGTTTATTAAAGCTTTGTTCACTTTTAGTGGCCCATCTACAGTTTTCAGATTCATAATTTCCATTATTATCAATTCTATCAAGGGTAAGATCTGCACTTGGTTTAGGTCCCATATCAGCTAAGAAGTTGGGGAAACTTACAAGCCACCTCTCACAGACTTTTATTCCACGAGCACCATAGTTTTTATATTCTGGTGAATGTTGCTTTGTGCAACGTGTAATCATGTTATACCAAGCACTATGCTCTGCTTTATACATTCTACGTAAACCACCATATTTTCTCATGATGGGTTTTTCACACCCACAACTTTTTGACAAGTTCCTGATTAAATTGGAGGCAAATACAACATTGCTTCTATTGCATTCACATAAACAGAAATATCTTGCTTTTCCTTGTTTGCTTATTGTCCACTCAAAGATGACAGTCCATTTTCCAAATCTGTTTCCAATAAGACTGTTCATTTATACTTCCCAAACTTTGGTTTGAAGCTTTCTTCAATTTCAGACCATACTTCTTTTACTGCTACAGATGATTTTTCATGCAAATCTTTATACTCTTCAATTGATAGTTTACTTGTACTGATATCATGTAGTTGATGGCTTTCTAATGCATCAACATTTTTTAGCCATTCTAGATTAGAAGTTAAATCATCTACACCATAATTAAAAATAAATGGGAAATCACATTCCCTAAATGGAAGGGCCACTTTATTTTTTTTCGTTTTAGCTTTAATCATAACTCCATAGGGCCGTTCTACTTTACGAACAGTTCTTTTTAATGTTTTAATGTGAGCTAACCACAGAACCTGACTGGCAAAAAAGTCAAGTGCCTTACCACCTGATCTGCGATACTTTTCACCAAATGAAGAATTTATATTTTCTCGGACCTGAGATACTATTAAAAGTAATATCTTAGTTTGTTCTAACCTTCTGGCTACTGTTCTGAACAAGATACTCATGGCCTTGGCTTTGGCCATTCCAAAAGTACCTTCACCTATATCCCTTTCCATTTCAGCATCATCACTTAGGGCATCAAGTGAGTCCAGTACATAGACACCGGGGGTATTCAGTGCAGTCTGCTTTTTGATGAAATTAGATAGGTCCTTGGCGAATTCTTCAACAGTAGTTACAGGTTCTTTGGGGTTGCCAAAATTAACTCTATCGATGTCAAGGCCCATTGATATAGAATAATCTATATCATAGGCTGCTTCTGTTTCACGATAAAAGGCAGATCCGTTAGGGTATTGCCTAAGAAAATTAATGATAACTTCAGTGGCTAATGCTGTTTTGGCCGTTGAACGATCACCTACTATATTACCTATGCGCCCAAGCGCGAATCCTCCGCCAAGCACACAATCCAACATTGTACATCCAGTTGATACAAATTCAAGGGGGGCTTGGGGTTTGAAATAGTTGTTTTCTGTTTCTACTTCTTGATTTAGTTTGGGCTTTTTTCTGGTTGGTGCCATGTATAGACAATCGGGCTAGGGGGTTGCCTGAAGCCCATCTGGGCACAGGTTTCACACCTAACATACTGCATCAGGGTCTCACCTGCAAATGGTCCTATTTTATTGGTTTCTTTCCATTGATGTTTACTGCACATTTATGTAATCAGGCTTATTTTCTGCGATGCTCTCGTTATCTATTACATCTTTCATCCAGTTAATGAGACTATCAAGGGTAAGTTGGGAGGCTTCTGTAGAATCACAGTTAATTGCTATTACAAAAGCCAGAGCATAAGCAGTATTTATCAATCTTTCTGATCTTGGTAAACCATGTGTGAGACGTGCCATATCATTTATTATTTCCCTGTTTAATATTTCACCTACTTCTTCACTAGTAAGTGTAATTGTTGGTTCCATTTTATACATTTAGGTCCCTTTTCCATAACACTAACTGCCTTTTACGTTCTGCCAAGCCATTCAATCCGCCATTTAGTTTCCGTGTTTCCCCAATAATATCGTCTTTTTCAGCATAGGGCTTACAACCACACAGGATCCAATCGGCTATTCCACATTCAAGGGTATGTTCTGGTGATACAATTAGATCTGGATCATTAATAATGTTGAAACCAGCATTACTTTTATCTAAGAAATTCTGAAGTCTTTGATAATTTTCTTTACCTGTAACCTGAGATAAACCCTTACCTCTATAATTCCAACCATCATCAGATGGAGGGGGAGCATTACCAAGTCTTCCACCATAAGCAATATCAGCAATAACACGTGGATTGTGAGCCGAACGTCTAGCCATAGCAGGTGTAAAGTGAGTAGGAAAAACTTCAAGCAACCTTGAAGTGGTGTAATTCATGTTCTCGACCATTTCTAAACCTTGCCCCGCCTCTTCCGAAAATTGCGCAAAAAGGTGACATATTACTAATGGTGTAGTAAGGGCATATTTAGGGAAAATAGTTTGAGAAGAATTAACAATGCCCTCAATTAAGCCAGGGATATGGCTATCCCCATGAGGCCATCTTTTTCTCATAATATCGATAGTCAGAATGCTCATATTAATTATCCTTGTGCTTCAAGAATAAAACAACGAATGAGATAAGTTTTTTCTAAATTCAGACCACGTTGTATTCCATACCAAATAACGGATGATCCAGTAGGATTATCATGCTGCCTGATAATAGCTTCTTCTGGGACCACAAGCCATTTACCCTCAATAAGCACTTCATATTCGTACCCTTTAACTTCACTCTTCCTCCATGAGGTATAGTGCCCATCAGAAATGTCACAGCAGGGGATGCCATGAGGGCTCTTAACTCCTTTGAACCAATTCCTTATACCAGGGTCAACATTTTCGTATTGACCACTATCTACGGACCATACGGGCGTCGTGCATAAACACAACAATAATGCTAATCTAGTCTTCATAAGAAGGAATGCTAACACTTATTAGACAGGGGTAAAGACTAAAGTTTTGATACTTCTTGTAATATTACTCATCAACCCATTCTGATACCATTCTATGCTTACCATTACCTGAGTTTGAGCACTTACCTGTTGCATCCTTTACCCTGCACCAAAAACATATGCTTATCTTTTTCCTGGACATCTACTCTACCCCTTTTATAAGTCAAAATCCAGTGATCCTGTTGTGACTACAGGTCCCACTACTGACCCTGCAATCCCCGTTCCATGGCGCATTACCCATGACCTGTGCGGTGTATCCGAGTGTCCATATCCTGGTCAGGGTTTGTACCCCTTGTGGCTCTGGACTAAATGCAGTAATCTCCGCCCGACTCCACGTGTCATTAGCACCAAGATCAATCCCCAGGAGGCTGCATGGTGGTCCCTACACGTATCATAGTCATCACTGGATTGGTGGTCTATTTCTTACTAATATTACCGTCCTTATCTTTTACGAAGTTACCTTTTAAATAACTTTGTAAGTCAGCATAACCTGAATGTTGAATTTTCTCAAGTTCTAACTGCCATCTTAATTCTGGAATCTCATCATCCATAGTTTTACCCAGTGGTGGCTGAGGACCCACTGTGAATGGATCCTTACCAGCTCGTTTTATCAGGGCATCTTTTCTTGATTGTGTGGGGTGGTATGCAGTGCTTTGCCCCGGTTCGCAGTGGCATGCCATGGCGTGGTTAGTTATATTTAGTCAGTCATCATCACCCACGGTAGGCCGCCCTTTACGGCCTGCCAACCTATTTCTAATTGATGATACTGAAAGTTTGGCTGTAGCCTCTTCATCTGCTTCATCTTCAGGTTCTGAAGCTTTTGAAACAGGTTTACCATTTGATTTTTTTGGTGTAACCTCACCTGTTTCCTCATCAGTTTCTTCATCCTCTACTTCTACCTTAGCTAATCTAGTTTTTGGCCCTGTAGACTTAGGTTTTACAGGTTCGTCATCATCCTCTGACTTACCTTTTGATTTAGGTCCTTTGTCATTCCTGACCTGACCATCAAAAGCTTCTGCAATGTGATCATAATCATAGAAGTTAAGGACTTCAGGTAATGACTGAGACGTAATCTGTTCCAGCCATTCATCAGCCTGACTCTGATCTTCACTCAGAGGACAAGATTCGCGGCTGATACGCATCCGTTCAGCAGGATACTTGGTAGCCAATCCAGTCCCTTCTTTATAGAAGGTGATGTCATGTCCTTCCTCAGGGTGGTCAACCATGGTCACCGCCCCAGATTCTTCATCAATAGCTAGGCTGGCAAAGCTCTTGTCAACGGTCCAAGGGGCTGCCCAGAGTTGCACACCTTCATCTTCAGCCATACGGTCAATTAGGAAGAACATAACCCGTTTAGTAGGTCTGAGGGAATCAGCCAGCTTCTTATCGCCCTGGCGCTCAGCTTGTTTGCGGGCTTCAGCCAAAGGATCAGGTTCATTCTTCATGGCACTGAGGGATAAATACTGTCCTTCATCTATCCCAATTCCATAATTGACGAATATCTCAAAGCCATGATGATTTGCCTCAGGCCACGTGGGGGGTAAGATACGTATCTTGTTCTTTCCCTCACGGGGCTTAAACATTTTGACTCCTTCTTTGAAGATAGAGTCAAAATCACCAGATCGTTGGGTTGCCCTAGCCTTAACGCTCTGAGCGTCTCTGGGGGTGTAGGAAAACTTTTTCATTATCTTGGCCATTACTAGCAGGTTCCTTGAGAAGTTTTAGCACTGTTGGTTTATATACCAAGAGTTTTTAAGAATGCTGTTACTTTATTTAAGTATTTTTCTTTTCTAGTATTTTTCATTCTTTCTATAGATTCTGGTTTTTTTTGATTTCCCTTTTAGGGCATTACTTATTTTGAGTTTTGTTTCATCTTTTATAGAAATCCCTTTATGGGCCTGTCCCATCTTAGCCCTAGTTTCATTAGATAATTTACGTCCTTTTCTTCCTTCACTTAATTTATATTTAGTTTCTGTTGAGTGTTTAAACCCTAAAGTGTGTTTATTTCCTTTCATTTTAATAGATCTTAGTAATCTAGATTTATCCGATAATTTTATTGACAAATTATCATCCGTTAGGATGATTTCGACATTATTAATTGTATAAGGTCCTTTGTCACCAAACCTGGACATGACGTACTGTCCTCTACGTCTTCCCCTTTCATTCCAGTGACCGGATTCAAGCCAGACCTTTATCCATTCCTCGAACGTAAAGATGAAAGGTATTCCTCTTTTCCTAGAGTTTTCTTTGTGCTGTCTGAATCGTTTCTTCGCAAATTTTATATCTATCATTTTTAATATTTTCTATATCGTTAATAACGGATATTATATACGCTTTGCGGCAGTGGAAATACACTCCAAAAACAATTTTAGATACAGCCCACACAATAAGAAAACCAATTATTGTTTTAACAAATAATTCATTCATAATTATTAAACCTCAATTACTTATTCCTTAGGTGGGGTGGGTCCTAGAAGAGGGTTGACTAGGACCCACCCCGGTGTAGGCTGGCAAGTGGAGGAGGTGAGAAAACCTGCCAGCCCTACTCTAATTTACGACGTGCTTCAGCAAGTCGTTGTCTATTTACAGTATACTGAGATTCATCAGCAGATCGCTTTGTATGATTTATAGCGAAATAACCTGAAGCATAAAGTCTTGACAGGCTTTCTAAAGCCTTACCCCTGACCTCCACAGCTTTCTCAAGCCCTGCTGCTTTGGCAGCTCTGAGTTTTGCATTATTGTAATCTTCAAAGGCTTGTTTGTGCTTGGGATGGGTTTGGATCATACCCTTGATACTAGCTTCTGTAGCCTTAGTCGCATTTTTTGATAGAAGGTCCCTGACCTCAGCATCTAGTTCTGCATCAGTTGTTTCAAGGGCTTCTTTCTTAGCATCACGTGTAGCAATAGATTCTGCACATTCATCGCATACATCCTGAATTAATTGAGGGTTCTCAATTAATTCATTATCAAGTGCATTACGATCTATTTCTAATCTTTCATCAGCCATTAATTCAGTTTCCCCTTTTGCTCTTTAGATTTTCTAAATTCAGCAGCCATCTTTTGATATTCAATAATTCTGGGATCACCTGCTACCATAGCAATCTCATCTTCAGTTAAATCCCTTAATTTTAACTGATGATCAAAGGCCATCACATGATCACAATAGATACATACAGTAATATCATCAGGGTCTGGACCAGGGTTTTCACCTGAACTTGCCCCATCAAGCTCCTTGTCACAGTTAGTGCAACAGCTCTTTCTTATTCTATGTGATGTAAAGCTCATTATCTGATATCCACAACAGACCAATTTTTTAGCTTGCAGTAACTTCTAACCCTTGCTTCTGACCACCCTAACATATACCTAATGATAGGTGCAGCATTCACAACATGCCCCTGTCTCATTGTCAGACCAGCAGTGAAATGAGGGGCATGTATCTGTAACATTTCATGCATTTCCTTTATGCTTTGTCAGGTGACGTAATTTAAAATCCTCAATAAATGAATCCAATTCATCTTGAATTAAATTTAATCTGTTCATGTCATCTTCAGTTGGTTCATCACCTGGATCTAACATGGACATAAGGCTTCCCATTAAATGTTGAGCACCCGCAAAGAAAGAATTTCGCATCTCATCTAACTGAATAGCCGGAGCGTCAAGGGGTATGGCTGCTAGTCTTAGCCCTACCCAACCTGCTTCTATTAACTTACCTTGATCGGTAAGCTCTTTAGTCAAACGTTCCAGGTATGCACGGTCTGCCATTTTAACCCTCACTGTAGAGTATACCACCAATTGAGATTAACAGGGGTGCCATTTTATCTGAAGTAACATAGGGGCTGCTAAAATTACTTATCACATTTAATAGGAATGTTGCTTCAGAATCTGACTTGGCAGCCATTAAAACTGCTGAAATGTAATTTACTAGAACAATACGAACTGACTCCGCCTCAACATTTTCCATAGACTGAATACATTTGGTAATTTCAGTCCACTTAGGTTTATACCCTTTCTTAATCAGTAATCTGGCTAGGTCTACCGGTCCCTTCATTTGAAGGGCTGATCTCATTAATTCCCGGGCTTCGGATACTGATTTTAGGTGAGCACAAAGTTCTAAGTTTGATAAAGCCTGTCGGGGTGAGCCATTGCTGTTTTCAGCAATTGCTTCTAACACATCAGTGCTCGTATCTAACCTTTCATTTTCAGAAACTGAGACCAGCAGATCAAACAGTTCAATGTCATCTATAGGTTTAAGTGTAAATTTGAGGCATCTGGTTTTTATGGTATTGGGGATTTTACTGGGGTTTGTGCTGCAAAATACCCAATAGACATGTGAAGGGGGTTCCTCAGTAGCTATCAATAGAGCGTCCCAGGCTTTAGTTGATAGGTTCTGACATTCGTCAACGATATGTATCTTATTAGGGGACTCACCAATTGCCTTGAAATGAGCTTTGCCAGTCATGGCCCTTGTTTCTTCAGCACCAGTTTCTGTGGCAGCATCTATATAAATAGTGTTACTCAATCCACCCTTTCCATTAGTGAAATGATGAACCAAGATTCTGGCTAAAGTAGTTTTACCAGTCCCAGCAGGCCCCATAAACAACCACGATTTTGGGACTGACTTACGGGTTATGACACTCTTAATGGCTTTTATGATTGGTTTCTGCCCTATCACTTCATCTAAGGATTTTGGCCGGTATTTTGTGATTAACGACATTTTTGCCCCTGAGTGAAATAGACTAACTCAGGTATACTGAACTCACTCTGTTTCTGCAAACTTAAGTATTGGGTAGCGTTTAACGATCACTTCTTCATCACTCATAGGAAGTATCCTTAAACCACTGAGGTCCTTTTCCATTGTATTTTATAGCATCTTCAAAGTTTGTCACTTCCTTTCCTAGGGTGATTACCTTTTCTTGTGCTTGCAGGAAACATGGGACAGATCCCCATCCCTCTGCTATTGGTATAACCCTTAAATGAACTTTACGGCAATTCTCACAATCAAGATCAGCGCAATGATCCTGATAGAATTTTATTACAACGTTTCCGTTATTGTCATAAAGGTAAGTTTCATTTAAGGGTTCATAGAGCCTTGCAGTTAGCCCCAGTCGTTTAGCCGTAAAGGCAATGAATTGATTAAATCCAAGTCTAGTTTTGGGTTTATTTCCCATAATTCCGTTATGTTCTATTACCGATACCCCAAGCCCAAGACCAAGTGCTACATCTATAACATTTCCGGTTCTTTTCTTATCACCAGTGAAAACTGTATCTATTTTAATGAATTTACCTTTAGGTTTCCATTCTGATGTTAAGGGATTGATAAAACGTTCTAATAAACTGTTGCCGGATATGCCTACTGGTGAACTTGGCTTAGTTAGGACTCGGGGGCCAAACGCATCAACACCTATACTGATGTTGTCTAATCCTGAATGAGCTAAGGCTTCAAATTTCTTGACATGAATAAATGGGATTCCGTTCGTAGCAATGCCCCATTTGGTAATGCCAGGATATTTTACCCTCCAATTATTAATGGTCTCTAGCAAAGGTATTATCCCTGAATATGAACCAGGGTCTCCACCTGTAAACTTAACACTCTTAGCTCCATAGCCATGACCTTTATCAATAAGGTTCTCAATCATATCTAAGGTTACCCTGACAGGGTCTCGTTCCCAAGGAGGTCTTTGCCCTTCATTATGACAGTAACTACATTTAAGATTGCATGCTGAAGTCAGAGTTATTCTTAAATCACCGCGCCCTGGAATAATAAGATCATTCATTCTTGCCCCCTATAAATATTCATTGTCACTTATGGTGATACCACTCCTTAACAAGTTCTTTCTTTACTAAATACCATATTTTAGGTCTATGATCAGGTTCTATAAATCGATCCCGTTCCATAGCATCATAAGCTATGGCTGCCGCTGTGAATGCCCCATTGTCAACAAGACAAACTGGCAATAAATCAGGGCTAGTCTCAAAATCAAAATCCTTTGCCTCATACTTGGTAATGAAAACTGCATGTTCCTCTAACCATGCTTCCTTTTCACTTCCATCACTTGGGTTAATGTAGTACCCCATTACTGTTACCTTTGTATATTCCTAAGGAGCGGGATATCGGGTTCGAACCGATGACCTTCTGGTTGGAGGCCAGACGCTACTGCCAACTGAGCTAATCCCGCGTGCTGTTATCCTTAGTTGTATTTGATGGGTTCCCTTACAGGCCCTACAAGTTTAGATCCAGTACCACCCCATTCAGATCCCCAATGAAGGTCGGGGTCATATTCAGCCCCAGTCAGTTCCTCAAACCTCCAGAGTTCATCATCAGGCCAGTTATGTGTTCCTTCCGCCTCACAGTAAATAAGTCCATCTTCAACTTTACGAATTATCATTGGCATGATGACATTATTGTCATCAGGTCCTAGTTGACGGTTTATCCTATCACCCTTCTTCAGTTTTATCATCATTACCCTCTTTAAGACTAGCACCCCAGAATTCATGCAGTTGATGCTGTACATCTTGCAAGGCAGATAAGTACCCTTGATCATGATGATTCTTATGTACTCCAATCCAGCTCTTTATTTGTGTTGTGAGCCATTCATCAAGGGCTCTATCTGCTTCTTGAACTGCCATTTTATTTGGACTCATGTTCTGAGCATCGGCACGAAAGCCAACCACCACCAATTATCTTACCCTCATTACCACACACTTCACAGGTTTTTTCTGACCTATGTTCGGCTTTAGTAATCATGTTATATATAACGTCATCATCCCTATCAATGT
>Ga0137409_10002714_pt1 | contig 18857 bp, 14 predicted proteins | sample CZODoug1_16funga_FD_122059 | JGI IMG/M metagenome (GOLD analysis project Ga0137409, IMG submission 122059) | Vadose zone soil fungal communities from Angelo Coast Range Reserve, California, USA - CZODoug1_16fungal (Hybrid Assembly) | ecosystem: Environmental > Terrestrial > Soil > Vadose zone... | reverse complement strand
CAGGCGTTGGACAGGGCGCTGACGATCTCCGCGCGGGTCCCGCCCAGCATCCGCGTCACGACCGTCGCGACCGCGATCTTGACCAGCAGCGTGTTGTCGAGCCCGGTGCGCGTAAAGTTGTTCTCCAGCCCGACCCACCCGATGATCTCGTAGGCGTGGATCGCCGCGCGCAGCACGTCGCGCATGACAAGCGGTCCCTCACCCTGCGCGAGCCGGGAGCGGCTCAGCCAGTCCGCCACGGAGAGTATTCCGCTGAATGCATCGGAGGGATGCATCACTGTCGCGCCGAAAAAGGCGTCGCTGTAATCCACCCAGCGCACCAGCGCGCCGGTGCTGAATGTCGCGTTCACGGGGTCGAGTTGAAAGGAAGTCCCGGGAACACGGGCGCCGTTTGTCACGACGGCGCCCGGCACCACCGGGCCCACCAGTTTCATGCATTCCGGGTAGGCGAGCGCCTCGAACGCGCAGCCGAGGCTGTCGATCAGGCAGTCGTGCGCGGTTTCCCACGCGAGCCGGCTGCGCGGCTCGTAGTGCTCGACGTAGTCCGCGATTGCGGTGAATACCCGGTCCGGGGTGCGATCCGGAGCCGGGCGCCCGCTATTCATCAGCCACCGCCGATGCTGGGATTACTTGGTCGCGAGATCGAGGATTCCCGACTTGGGCGTGAATCCCAGTCCCGGCGCCGTCGGCAGCGTGACCCAGCCCTTGACGGGCTTGGGCGTGTTATCGAAAAGCGCTTCGCCGAGGCGCCAGCCGCCGAGGTGAAACTCGACGCGTCCGCCGTTGGGCACGCCGGCGTGGAGATGCATATTGAGATGCGGGAAGTTGCCGCCCATCTCGAGCTGGATGTTGAACGCCTGCGCCACCCCGGCCGCGTGCAGGCCGCCGGTGAAGCCGCCGATGTCGCGCACGTTGGGCTGCGCGATGTCGATTGCTTCGTGCAGGAAGTATTCCTTGAAATAGGAGAGGTCGTAGGTGCCGCTGCTGCCAGCGGCGATGGGGATGCGGGTCGTCCGGCGCAGCTGCGCCATCAACCGCGGGTCGGCCTTCAACACGGGGTCCTCGAACCAGGCGAGATTGCAGTCCTCGACCAGCTGGGCCAGGCGGATCGCCTGCGGCAGCTTCGCGTTCTTGTTGGCGTCGATCATGAGCGTGACCTTGTCGCCGAGCGCGTGGCGCACGTGGCGGATGCGCGCGGCGTCCTCGAGGATGTCGTCATCGGTGGGCTCGCCGTACATGTGCGCCGTCGGGTTGGCGCTCGCCGCGATGGCCATCTTGAGCTGGGTGTGCCCGTCGGCGATCAGCTGCTTGGCCGTTTCCACCAGCTCTTCCTTGCTGTAGCGGGGCAGGCCCCAGGTAATGTAAATCGGGCATTTCTCGCGCGCCCCGCCCATCAGCTTCCAGATCGGCTGCTTGAGCGCCTTGCCGCGAATGTCCCACAAAGCGACATCGATCATGCTCGCGGCGCAGGACCAGGTGCCCGGGTAGTGCTTGTTGGAGAGCCTCACGAACATCGTGGTGCGCACGGCCTCCGGGCACAGGGGGTCCATGCCGGCGATCGTCGGTGCCGCCTCGCGGTTGATGAAATCCGAGATGCTGTAACGCAGCGGGTAAACCGAAAACGCGTGGCCCTTGAGGCCATCGTCGGTTTCAACTTCGACGAACGTCACCAGCGCGTGCTGCGTTTCCTTGATCAGCGGGAATTGGTACGGCACGCGCAGCGTGTACGCCGTGGTCTTGGCGATCTTCATGGTCAGTCCTCTTCCAATAGGTCGGGATGGATTATTTCGGGGGCCGGCGTGTCCGTAGTCTGGACTGGCACCGGAATCGGTGCGCTTATATTAGCGCACGATGCGAGTCCGGTGGATGAGGGTTTCCACATCAGACAATCGCCGGCAGGCGTTCCAGAGCCGGTGCCGGCGCTGGGCGCGCTCTTTCCATTTCGCAGTTCCCGCCGCCGGCGCCATGCGGTAACGTAACATTCCCCGACCCGCCACCACATTCATCCATAGCATGGACTTCACATTATCGGAGCAGCAACGCCAGTTTTGCGACTCGATTGCTGCGTTCGCGCGCAAGGAGCTGGCCGATGGCGCGCTTGCGCGCGCCCATGCCCCCGAATTCCCGCGCGACGTGGCGAAGCGCATGGGCAAGATCGGCCTGCTGGGCATCACGATCCCGGAGGCCGACGGCGGCACCGGCGGCACGCTGATGGATGCGGTGCTGGCGATCGAGCAGGTGGCGAAGTACTGCCCGCGCAGCGCCGACGCCATCGCGGAGGGCAATTTCGGCGCGATCCGGGTGCTCGCGCATTTCGGCAGCGATGACCAGAAGCGCCGCTTCCTGGCGCCGCTGCTCCAGGGCGACGAAGTGATCGTGGTTGCGATGACCGAGCCCGACGCGGGTTCCGCGACCACCGACCTGACGACTGCGGCCACACCCGACGGCAAGGGCTTCCGCATCAACGGCTCCAAGGTGTTTCCGAACCCGTTCGCGGACCAATACATGGTGTACGTGCGCTACGGTCCGGGCGTTGGAGGCATTGGCTCGGTGCTGCTGCGCCGCGACGCCAAGGGCTTCTCCATCGGCAAGCCCTCGAAGTTCATGTCGGGCGCGAACTGGGCGCCGATCTTCTTCGACAACGTGTACGTGCCGCCGGAGGACGTGCTGCTGCCCGCGGGCGGGTTCAAGAAACAGATTGCCGGCTTCAATGCCGAGCGCATCGGCAATGCGACGCGCTCGCTCGCCTACGGCCAGTACTGTTTCGACGCCGCGCGCGAGTACGCGCTGACGCGCAAGCAGTTCGGCCGGCCGCTGTGCGAGTTCCAGGGGCTGCAATGGAAATTCGCGGACATGAAGGTGAAGCTCGATGCCGCGCGACTGCTCCTGTACCGGGCCGCCACCAACGCCGACCGGGGCTTCCCGGCGGCGGACGAAACCACGATCGCGAAACTGATGTGCAACCAGATCGGTTTCGACGTCGCGAACGACGCCCTGCAGGCGATGGGCGGGCTGGGCTATACGCAGGAGGCGCTGATCGAGTACTGCGTGCGCCGCTCGCGCGGCTGGATGATCGCCGGGGGCTCGATCGAGATGATGAAGAACCGGCTTGCCGAGATCATCTTCGACCGGCGCTTTTCGCAGCGGGCGCCAAAGGCGCCCAACAGCGGGCAGTAAGGGGTGACGAGTGACGAGTGACAAGCCCGCCGCATCGCTGCGCCAGGCGTTGTTCTCGCCGCGCTCGATTGCGCTGATCGGGGCGTCGGCGGATACCTCGAAGAACAATTCGCGCCCGCAACGCTTCCTGCGCATGCACGGTTATCGGGGGCGCGTGCTCCCGATCAACCCCAGCCGCGATGAGATCCTTGGCGAGAAAGCCTATCCCGACCTGCTATCGGCGCCGGGTCCGATCGACCACGCCTTCATCATGGTGCCCGCGCCCGCGGTGCCGGGGATCGTGGAGCAGTGCTGTGAGTGCGGGATTCCGGTAGCGACGATTTTCAGCGCCGGTTTCGCCGAGCTGGGCGAAGACGGTTTCGCGCGCCAGCGCGAGATGGTGAAGATGGCGCGTGCCGCGGGACTACGGCTGCTGGGGCCGAACTGCATGGGCCTCGTCAATGTGCAGGAGGCGATGCCGCTCACCGTCAATGCCGTGTTCGAAGAAGAGTATCCCGCGCCGGGGGCGCTCAGCATCATCTCGCAGAGCGGCAGCATGCTGGGCAGCATGATCTCGCGCGCGCGCCCGCGCGGACTCGGCTTCGCGAAGCTGGTGTCGGTCGGCAACGAATGCGATCTGGGCGTGGGCGAGATTGCCGGCATATTGGTGGACGATCCCGCCACGGGCGCGATCCTGCTGTTCCTGGAAACCTTCCGCGACGCGGACCGGCTCGCGCTCGCCGCGCGGCGGGCGTACGCGGCGGGCAAGCCGGTGATCGCCTACAAGCTCGGCCGGTCCACGGTCGGGCGCCAGGTGGCGACGTCGCACACCGGAGCGATCGTGGGCCCGGATGAGATCGCGGCCGCGTATTTCCGCGAGCACGGCATCCTGCGGGTGGACATGATGGAAAGCCTGTTCGAGACGCCGCGGCTCGTGCTCGGCCATAAGCCGCCGCGCGGGCGGCGCGTCGCCGTCGTGACCGGAACCGGCGGCGCCGCCGCGATGGTGGTGGACCGGCTCGGCGCCCTCGGCGCCGAGGTCGTGCCGCCTGCTCCGGCGGTCATCGCCAGGCTCGCCGCAAGAGGCATCCCGGTTGCGCCGGTGCCGCTGACCGACATACCGATGGGACAGAGCGAAGGCGGGCGCTATACCGCCGTCCTGTCGGAGCTGCTCGGCTCTGATCATTGCGACGCCGTCGTCTCCGTCGTCGGGTCGAGCTCGCGCAATACCCAGGTCATCGTCGAGCGCGTGTTGAACGCGCAATCGCGCGGGGCGAAGCCGCTCGCGGTATTTCTCGCGCCGCGCGCGGAGGATGGGCTCGCGCTGCTCGAGCAGAACGGCGTCGCCGGATTTCGCACCCCGGAGACCTGCGCCGACGCCGTGAACGCCTACCTCAACTGGCGCGCGCCGGGCTCGCGCGAGTCGCGCGCGGACAAGGAGATCGCCAAGGCGGCGGTGTTCGCGGCCCGTACGAGGTCGCGCCGGTTGAACGAGCTCGACTCGTACGGGTTGTTCGCCGCACTCGGCATTTCGGTGGCGCAGGGGCGGCTGCTGACCTTCGCCGACGATTGCGCCGGCATGGGCGGCACGGTCGCGGTCAAGATTCTCTCGGCCGACATCGCGCACAAGACCGAATCCCGGCTGGTGCGGCTCGACGTGCCGGCGGCGGATGCGCAGGAAGAAGTGGAGCAGATACTGAGGGAGGCCCGCGCGCGGTTCCCGCAGGCACAAGTGGACGGCGTGCTGGTGCAGCGCATGGAGCGCGGGCTCGCCGAGGTCATCATCGGCTATCGCCGCGACCCGGAGGTTGGACCGGTGGTGATGCTCGGCGCAGGCGGCGTCGCGGCCGAGTTGCGGGGCACTCACGGCCACTGCGTCAGGCTCGCGCCGGTGAGCCTGGCCGAAGCCCGCGCGATGATCGGGGAAGTGCGCGAGCTCGCGGTGCTGACCGGCTATCACAATCTGCCGCGGGGCGATTGCGCCGCGCTGGCGCGCGCGATCCGCGCGATGTCGTTGCTCGCGTTGCTCAGTACACCTAAGGTGTCCGAGGCCGAGATCAATCCCCTGATCGTCAAGCGGGAAGGGGAAGGGGAAGGCGTGGTGGCTGTGGATGGCTTGGTCGTCTTTGACGACGAGCGCAGTGATGAGTGAAACCGGAAATCCGCTGGAGCAAGGCGCCAGCGCGAAGATCGCGGCGCACGTCGCCAATGCGCGCTACGAGGGCCTGTCGCCGGAGGTGGTGCACGCGCTCAAGCGCGCGCTGCTCGACCATGTCGCCTGCGCCGTGGCGGGCGCATCGATGCCGGTGTCGCGCACGCTGCTGTCGTACTTTTTGGAAACCGATGCCACCCGGGTGGCGACCGTGATCGGCGCAGGCGCAAAGCTTTCCGCGCCAAACGCCGCGCTCGTGAACGGCGCCAATACCCATGGGCTCGATTTCGACGACGGCACCACCCACGGATCCGCGCACCCCTCGGGCGCGATTTTCCCGGCGGTGCTGGCGGCGGCCGAGCAGCATGGTTCCTCGCCGCGCCAGATCATACTGGCTGCAGTGGTGGGTTACGACGTGATGATCCGCATTGCCGCGGCGATGCACCCGTTCACCGCGCGGCAGGGCTTCCACAACACGCCGCTGGCGGGTGTGTTTGGCGCGGCAGCCGCGGTGTCGAGCCTGTTCAGGCTCGACGCGACGCAGGCCAATCACGCGCTTGGCCTGGCGGGCAGCTTTGCCGGCGGCATCCGCCAGTACCTCGACGATGGCGCCGAGATCAAGCGCATCCACCCGGGCAAGGCCGCCCGCGACGGTATGCTGTGCGCCGAATTCGCGCGCCGCGGCATTACCGGACCGGCCAAGGTGCTGGAAGGGCGCTACGGTTTCGCGGACACGCACGTCGGTGGCCAGCTCAAGTGGGACCGCCTGCTCGACGGCCTCGGTCACCGCTACGAGATCTCCAATGTCTATTTCAAGCCGTTTCCCTGCTGCCGCCACTACCACTCGGCGATGGACGGCATCCAGTCGCTGCGGACGGCGCACGGCATCCGCGCCGAGGACGTGACTACGCTCCGGATCGGTCTTTACTCCGTCGGCGTCAACGGCCACGACCACAAGCACTGCGACAATGTGCTCGACGCGCAGATGAGCGCGCCGGTGGGGGCCGCGCTCGCGCTCGCTGACGGCGACGTGGCGGCGCACAGCTTCCTGCCCGACAGCCTGGCGCGGCCGGAGGTGCAGCGCCTGGTCGAGATCGCGGAGACGCGCGTGGACGAGGAATGCGAGCGCATGTACCCCGGGCGTCGTTCGGGCGTCGTGGAGATCGGGCTCAAGAACGGACACCGGCTCGAAGCGCGCGTGCTCGACCCGAAGGGCGAGGGCGAGAACCCGATGTCGGACGCCGATCTCGAGCGCAAGTTCACCGCGAACTGCGTGCCGGTAATCGGGAAGGAAAAATGCGACGCAGTACTGGACGCGGTATGGCGGTTCGACGAAGCGCGCCTCCTGGCGCCGCTGCTGCGGTTGCTTTCCAAGGAATAGGCGAGGGGAAGATGGAGATCAAGGCGGAAGGCGGAAGGCAAAAGGCGGAAGGGGCCAGTTTCTACTTTTCCCTTTTCCCTTTCCTCTTTTCCCTTGGCATGACGGTCGCGCACGCGCAGTCATTCCCGCAGCGGCCAGTGCGGATCGTGGTGACGTACGTCCCCGGCGGCAACACCGACGTGGCGGCGCGGCTGGTGTCGCAGTACCTCGCCGAAAATCTCGGGCAGCCGGTGATCATCGACAACCGCGGCGGCGCGGGCGGCGTGGTCGGCACCGAGATCGTCGCGCGCGCGGTGCCCGACGGCTACACGCTGCTCTTCGGTACTTCCGCCGGCCTGTCGATCAACCCGCAGCTGCAGCCGAAACTGCCGTACAACGTCGAGCGTGACTTCGCGCCGATCAGCCTGCTCGTGATCAACCCGCAGCTGATGGTGACCTACCCTGGCCTGCCGGCCAGTACCGTTGGCGACCTGCTGAAGCTGGCCCGCGCTCAGCCCGGAAAGATCAATTACGCGTCCGTCGGCGTCGGCAGCCCCAATCACCTGGGCATGGAACTGCTCAAGACCATGACCGGTGTCGACATCGTCCATATTCCCTACAAGGGCAGCGCGCCGGCCGTGATCGACCTGATGTCGGGCAATGTTTCCGTTTTCTTCAGCAGCGTTCCTGTCATGCTGCAGCAGGTGCGCACCGGCAAGCTGAAGGCGCTCGCGGTGGGCAGCGCAACGCGCTCGCCGGCGGCGCCGGAGATCCCGACGGTGGCGGAGACTGTGCCGGGCTTCGAGTACGTAACGTGGTACGGGTTGTTCGCGCCGTCGGCTACGCCGCGCGCGATCGTCGCGCGCCTGAACGAGGCGGTGGTGAAATCGCTGCGCCTGCCACAGCTCGACCAGCAGCTGCGCCAGCAGGGTTCCGAGCCGCGGCCCACCAGCCCGGAGGAAACGCTTAAGTTCATGAAGGCGGAGCACGCGCGCTGGTCGCGCGTCGTCAAGGCCACGGGATTGGCGGGGAAAGTCAATCCCTGACGAAACGCCGGGAGGGCGGGAGGTCGGTAGAGCGGGAGATGGGAAAGCGCTTTTCGCCCTCCCGAACTCACGACCTCACGAGGATGTGTCGAGACATAACTGAATGAAAGCGGATCGATCACCATGAAGATTACAAGAATAGAAACGATCGTTATCAACATGCCGATGCTGATCGAAGGCTCGGTCATGCCCAAGCAGGGCGGCAAGGCTCGCACCAGCATGGACACGCTGCTGGTGCGGGTGGAAACCGACACGGGCGTGACCGGTTGGGGCGAAGGCTTCGGCCACCGCATTTTTACCGCGACGAAGGCGGCCATCGACTCGTTCATCGGGCCGATGTTCGTCGGGCGCGACGTGACGGGTTTCCTCGCCCTGGTGGACGAGGTTCAGCGCAATCTCGGCGGCGTCGGGCGCAACGGTCCCGCGATGTACGCGCTTTCCGCAATTGACATTGCTCTGTGGGACATCGCCGGCAAGGTCGCGAAGCTGCCGCTGTACCGCCTGCTCGGAGGATCGGTACGCAAATCGCTGCCGGCCTATGCCAGCCTGCTGCGCTACGGCGAGCCGGCTGCGGTGGTGCAGTACGTCGAACGCGCGCTGAAGCGCGGCTACCGTCACATCAAGCTGCACGAAATCACCGTGCCTCCCATCAAGGCGGCGCGGGAAGCCGCCGGTCCCGACATCCCGATCATGGTGGACTGCAACTGTCCGTGGACCGTGGCCGAGGCGATCGAGATGGCGCACAAGCTGCGGCCGTTCAGCCTGAAGTGGCTGGAAGAGCCGGTGTGGCCGCCAGAAGATCACACCGGCCTGGCGCGCGTGCAGGCGCAAGGCTTTATTCCCACTGCCGCCGGGGAAAACGCAATGCTGCCGGAGTTCAAGAGCATGCTGGAGGCGCGCGCGATCACCTACGCTCAGCCCAGCGTCACCAAGGTCGGCGGCGTCACGATGATGCGCAAGGTGATGGCGCTCGCCGACGCGCACGGCGTCGAGGTCGTGCCGCATTCCGCGTACTTCGGTCCCGGCCTCCTGGCCTCCATCCATTGCATCGCCGCGATGCCGCGGGAAGGCCTGGTCGAGCGCTACGACGCCGATTTCGCGGAAAATCCCCTGCACGACGCGATCCATCCCGACAAGTCCGGCCATATCGCCGTGCCGCAAGGGCCGGGACTGGGCATCGATCCCGATATGGCGGTGGTCGACAAGTTGCGTGTTCGCTGACCTCGCAACGGTGACGAGATACGGGTGACGATTAAGGGTGACGGGTGACGAGGCAGGGGGAGCCATGCTGATACGGAAATGGATCTTGCTGGTTGCAATTGCCGGGCTTGCATTGTCCGCGCGGGCGCAGGACTGGAAGCTTCCTGCCGACAACGGCACGCTGGTCACGGCCGAAATCAACGCCATTCTCTCGGGCAACGAGTATCCCGAAACCACGGCCTACACCCGGAAGACCGAGTACATCGATTTCACCGCCTACGGACAGAAATTCACCCAGGTGGTGGTGTCGCTGCATCCGAACCAGCCGCGACTGTACAAGGGCAGGAAGCTGGTGGTGGTCGGCGCCGAGCCGGGCAGCGAGTACGCCATGGATTTCCTGGAAACGGTGGAAGGCAAGGAAGGGATGGGCGTGTGGCTGGCGAAACGGGGCGTGACCTTCATCGCCCTGACCCGGGTCGGACGCTGGAATTTCTTCGACTCTTCCGGCGACGGTTCCTGGAAAGACATCCCGCTCGATCAGCGCATGCCGATCTACAACCGCGAGCGCAAAAGTTACTGGTCGCCCAACGATTATGTAACCCAGAAATCCACGACGACCGCCGCGGCCACGGGCGGTGACAGCTCGGTTTACCGCATCCCGGAGCCGGGTACGGCGCTCTACAACGAGACGCTGGCGGCGACTCCGGTGACCATCCTCACGGGGTACCAGAAGGCCATCGAGCACGTGCTGCCGCCGCGCGAGCGCAGCCAGTCGTTCCTGCTGTACTGGGGCATGTCCACCGGCGGCGCATTCCTGTTTCCTCTGGCGAAGCAGGTCAAGCCGGACGGCTATCTGGGGTGGGGCACCAGCAGCACGGGCCTGGCCTATCTTTACCGGCGCGCGAAGCAGGGCGATTTCAGGGGGCCTTACACGCAGTCTGCGCTGCGGATTCGCGAGCGCGGCATGGACGATTTCGAGTACTACACGAAGAACGTGACCGCGAGCCTGAGGGAGAAATGGTGGCAGGTCGCGTTGAAGCAGCCGCGCTTCAAGAGCGTCGAAGACCCACCCATGCAATTCCACGCGGCGGCGCTGGCCGAGGTTGCCGTGCGGTTATGGTTCTCCGATTTCCTGCCGGCGGAATACCGGACGGCCGGGCTGGGAAAGTTCATCCAGGACATCCTCGAGCCCAGTTTCCCGCCCGCGGAACTGAAGAGCGTCGCCGTGCTCGAGATGAACGGCACCCGCGACGAAGCGATCCCGCCGCGGACGGCCGACGCGCACCGCGAGGTGATGGAGCCGTACGCGGGGCGCTACCGCATCACCCGCGTCCAGGACTTTCACCACTACCTCTTCACGCAGGACAGCATCAAGACCGTGGGCACGCTCTGGCTGAAGTTCATCGAGTCCGGCTATTTCGATCTGTGATCAAGACTCACAGAGAGGCACAAGGTACAAGGTACAAGGAACAAGGTCCAAGGTACGGCACTCCATCTAAAGACCTTGAACCTTGAACCTTGAACCTTGAACCTATAGTTCCCGCACCCGCACCTTGCGGAACTTGACCGTGCTGTTGTTGTATTGGAGCCCGAGCCGGCCGTCCTGCGTATTCTTGGCATCCTGGATGCTGGCCGTGACGACGCCGTTCATCTTGACCGTGATCTGCGTGCCCCTGGCCACGATCTCGAACGTGTTCCACCGGCCGCCCGCCTTATAGATCGGCTCTACCGCGGCGACGTTGACGAGACTGCCCGTGGCGTACTTCTGATTGGGATTAGTGTCCCAGATCTGGACTTCGTAGGCGCCCGATGCGGTATTGACGGTGGTGGGATCGGGCGCGCGCAGGTAGACGCCGCTGTTGGTCGTGTCGTCCGCGGCCCAGAATTCCACGTAGAGCTCGAAGTCCTTGAAGGACCGCTTCGAGACCAGGACGCTGGCGCCCTTGCCGGCGGTAAGCTTGTCCGCCAGGATGGCGCCGTCCTCAGCCCGCCAGTTGGCGGTGGCCATACTCACGCTCCAGTTATCCATACCGGCGGCGCCGTCGATCAGCGTCACCCATCCCTGTGTTTGCGTGGTTGCGCAGCCGAAAACGGCAAGCGCGACTACCAGCGATGCCGCGAAGATTGCAGTCAGTCGTTTCATTGCAGTCTCTCCTTTTCTTGATGGCGGTTGCGTGGACAGCATGCGGCACCTGGCGTTCGACCGTCAACGTAAATCGGAAAATCTCTTACGGTTCACGTTTCCCGGGGTATTCCCACCGCGCGGCACTACTCCAGCGGCACCCACTTCCCGCCGCCAACAGGCGAACTCGCTCAATGACATGCGGGATTTCGAGTCCTTGGTGGCGATAGCTGCAGTGGATGTGCGTCACCGCTATTCGCGGCCGGGCAGCTTTCCTTTAGTTGCCGTCCCGCGATCATGCCGCCCTGGCGTCGAGCCCGGCGACAAAGTCCTCTTCGGGAACCGCGTTGCGCGGATGATCGCAGCGCGCGCCGTAGTAATCGCGGTAACGTTTGAATTCCTCGAATATGCGGCGCAACTCGGCGACGGTCTTGTCGTGCAGGTCGACGCGGATATCGATTTCGGGAAAATCGAGCTGGCTGACGACGCGTATCCACGCCGAGCGTTCGGGACGCTTGACGCCCTTCGACACCTGGCCGCCGGCGTCGCGCCCGCCTTCCAGCGCCATCATCAGGCGCTCTTCGAGCGGCGCATCGGGCTGCTTGAGGAATCCGGAGATGATGCCCGCCACCGTTTGCGGACCGGCGAGCCCGTTGCCGTACGCGGCATAGTGCGGGCCTGTCGTGTGGCCGGCCCACTGGCCGCATCCCGGGCCGGTGTGCGCAACGACGTTGTTCTCGCGGTCGATGATGCCAAACTGGCGGTAATCGAAATCCGGATCGTCAGCCGCCAGCGTGCGCATGATGTGCTGTGGCGTGTAACCCTGCGCGAGCAGGTTGAGCGCGAGCGGATCGACATAGCGCAGGTAAAAGGCCTGCGATTTGCTGATGCCGACGTTGGGACGCACGCTTTCGTGGCGGCGGCCGCAGGCCATGGAGAAAGTGGTCGAGCCGACGCCGAAGCGGCCGGTGCGCTGGCAGCGCGCGATGATGGAGTACGTCATGTGGTTTTCTGCTGTTGCTGGTTCTTCAGCATATCGGCGAATTCCATCGCGGGGACTGCGTTGCGCGGACTGCGCGCGCGTTCTTCGTAGTAGGCGATCGACGGCTTGTAATCGATGTAGATGCGCCGCAATTCGTCGACTGCGCGCTCGTGCAGATCGACACGCAGATCGACTTCGTTATACGTACGGTTACCCCACACGATCATCGCCGCCGAGCGCTCGGGCAGCCGCCCCTTGCCGCCGGCCATGCCGCCCGCGTTGCGACCCGCTTCCAGCGCCGCGAGCAGCCGCTCGTCGAGTCCTGCCTCCGGCGCGGCTTCGAAGCCTGCGGCCAGCGCGTCCACCACCTGCTGCCCCGCCAGCACGTCGCCGAACGTGACAAAGCCTTTGCCGATGCGATGCCCGGCCCACTTGCGCAGGCTGGCGCCGGTATGCGCGACCGCATTGTTTTCGCGATCGACGATCGCAATCTGCCGGTATTCACTGTCGGCGTCGTTACCGATGAGTTCCGCCAACGCCTGGCCGGCGGTGCGTCCCTGCGCGAGCAGGTTGATCGCAAGATAGTTGTTGCGCGGATTCGGATGGCCCTGCGTCAGCGTGACGCCGGTATTTGCGCGGACGGCGCCGTCGCAATACATCCCGATCGCAATCGAGTAACTGGCGATACCGATGCCGAGCTGTCCGGTACGCGGACAGCGGGCGATAATGGAATAGGTCATGCGCGGCCCCGGGGATTGCGGACGAGCGAAAGTTTAAGCGTAGCATACCGGAATCCGATTGGTACACATCCTGCTTGGCGATATAGCGCCATGATGGACGGGCGAGTTGCCGCGGCGGTGCGCCGGTTCGTGGTGCGTGTGCCGCGCGGCCGCATCAAAAATGAGCATCGATCAAGACACGACGGATTATCCCGGGAGGCGCAGCCTTACATGTTGAATCACGGTACGAAGATCACGGCGGCAACGCTTGGCGTCTTGGCGGTACTCGTCGGTATTTTTTCGGCAACGGCGCCCGCGCGCGCGCAAAACTACCCGAACAAGGCCATACGCATGATCGTGGCGGCGGCGCCCGGCGGCGCCAACGATATTCTGGGGCGTCTGTACGCGCGGCGCATGACCGAATCGCTGGGCCAGACGGTCATCGTCGATAATCGCGGAGGCGGCGGTGGCGCCGTCGGCGCCGAGACTGTTGCCCACGCGCCGCCGGACGGTTACATGCTGCTGTACTGCACGAACTCCGTGGTGGTGAATCCGTCGCTCAATCCCAAGGTCGGCTACACGCTGAAGGAACTGGCCCCCATCTCGCAGGTTGCAAGCTTTCCCCTTGTGATCTCCGTGCACCCGTCGGTGCCCGTGAAGACCGTGCCGGAACTGATCGCGCTGGCGAAGAAACGCGGCGGGCTCAACTACGGTTCGAGCGGCACGGGATCGACCAACCAGCTGACCGGCGTGCTGCTCAACAATGTCGCCGGCCTTAAAAACGTGCATATTCCGTACAAGGGCGCGGGGCCGATGATGACGGCGCTCGTGTCGGGCGAAGTCGAAATGGGCATCACGACCGTGTTTTCGGCCGTGCCCAATGCGCGCGCCGGCCGCATACGCGCGATTGCGGTGACAAGCCTGAAGCCGCTGGCCACTCTGCCCGGCGTGCCGTCGCTGGCCTCCTACTACCCGGGCTTCAACACCATTTTATGGCACGGCTACCTGACGACGGCGGGCACGCCGGCGTCCATCGTCGCGCTCCTCAATCGCGAAATCGTGAAGGCGCTGCACATGCCCGAGATTCTTCAGTCGCTCGAAGAGGGCGGCGCGGAGCCCGTCGGCAACACGCCCGCCGAATTTGCCGCCGTGATGGCGGAAGATTTCGAAAAGTACGCGAAGCTCGTGAAAATTTCCGGCGCCAAGGCCGACTAGCGGCCGTTTTGCCTGTCAAGTCGTTTGGGAGAAAATGGAATGAAGCCGCCTGTCAAAAAGTTTACACTTCTCTTCTTCACGGCATTTTTCGCCTTTGGAGTTTTGCAGCTTCCCGCCTACGGCAACGATGGAAAAAGTATGAAGCAAAAGGCCAGATCTTTCGTTCTCGAGGAAGCCACCGTGGAGAGCATCCACGCCGCATTGGCGAATAAAACGCTCACTTGTACTGCCCTGGTCAAAAGCTATCTTGCCCGCATCGAAGCCTATAACAAGCAGGGCCCGGTCCTCCGCGCCATCATTACCGTGAACCCTGACGCCCTTACCGTCGCGGCGAAGCTGGATAAGCAGTACAAAGACAGCAAAGGCCGCGTCGGTTCCCTGCATTGCATCCCGATCATCCTGAAAGACAACTTCAATACGCACGACATGCCAACCAGCGGAGGCAACGTGGCCATGAAAGACTCGGTGCCGCCCGCCGACGCCTTCACGGTCGACAGAATGCGCAAAGCCGGAGCCCTCATCCTGGCAAAAGCCAACCTGCAGGAGTTCGCGCGCGGCGGCGTATCCATCAGCAGTCTCGGCGGCCAGGTCCTGAACCCGTATGACCTGACCCGCACGCCGGGCGGTTCCAGCGGCGGCACCGGCGCGGCGATTGCCGCCAACTTCGCCGTGCTGGGAATGGGCAGCGATACCGGCCAATCGATCCGCTCTCCCGCTTCGGCCAACAACCTGGTCGGCGTGCGCCCGACCCGGGGGCTGGTCAGCCGCGCCGGCGTCATTCCGAACAGCCTTACGCAGGACGAAATTGGCCCGCTCACCCGCACGGTGAAAGACGCGGCACGATTGCTCGACGTCATCGTCGGCTATGACTCCGGGGATCCGATCACTGCATTCGGGGTTGGCAGGATTCCCGCCAGCTATGCGGCCGGCTTGAAAGCCAACTCCTTGAAAGGCGCGCGCATCGGCGTCATGACCAACCTGTACGGCAAGGAAGAACGCCACGCGGAGGTCAACAAAGTCATGGAGCAAGTGATCAAGACGATGGAAGCTAGCGGCGCGACCCTCATCCGCTTCGCGCTGCCGGAATATGACACGCTGGCTCCGGTCGTCGCCACCTCCCAGATGGAAGCGCGATCGGTCATGGATAAATATTTTGCCGAACTCGGGGCCGGTGCCCCCGTGACCAGCTTCCGCCAGCTGGTGGATTCCAAAACTGCATCGCCGGATATCCAGAAAACGCTCGAATCCGAAATCGCCGTGGAAGACGGCATGAACAGCCAGCGCTACAAGGATCGCACGCTGAACCGCGACAAGCTGCGCCTGGCGGTATCGTCGAAGATGGCGGAGCTCAAGCTCGACGCGATCCTGTACCCGCTGCAGAAGATCCTCGTCGTCCCGGCCGGCCAGGTGGAGCAGCCGGAGCGCAACGGCACGCTGTCCAACGGCACTGGTTTTCCGGCGGTCACGTTTCCAGGGGGTTTTTCCACCCCGACCGCCACCGCGCCGCTGGGGGTTCCGGTCGGCGCCGAATTGCTCGGCCGCGATTACAGCGAGCCGCTGCTGCTCTCGCTGGCTTACGCCTTCGAGCGAACCACGAAGGCGCGCAAAGCGCCGCTCAGCGCGCCGGCCCTTAAGTGAGCGTGATCGTCGCCACTGATTTGCGAGGGCCACGATGAGTTATGCGCGCACGGTACTCGCCTGTATCTTCGCAATGCCGCTGCTCGCTCTCGCGCAGTCTTTTCCTTCGAAGCCGATCCGCATCGTCGCCTCGCTCGCGCCAGGGGGCGGGCTGGACACGACCACGCGCATCGTCGCGCAGAACCTGCAGGCGTCGCTCGGCCAGCCCGGCATCGTCGAGAATCGCCCCGGTGCCGGCGGCGGCCTCGGCAGCGAGATCGTGGCCAAATCCCCTCCCGACGGGCACACGCTGCTGACCGTTTCGATCGCGCACGCGGTGCTGGCGAACGCCAACAAGAACCTCGGCTACAGCCCCGAGCGCGACCTCGTGCCGGTGACGATCATGGCGTTTGCCCCGAACGTCCTCGTCTCCCACCCGTCGCTGCCGGTGAAATCGATACGGGAGCTGATCGCTTACGCAGCCAGGCGGCCGGGCGAAATCAACTACGCCTCGTCGGGCAGCGGCAGCGTTTCGCACCTTGCGACCGAGTATCTGAAGCTGCTGACGAAGGTGGATTTCACGCATATCCCGTACAAGGGAACGGCTCCCGCGATGACCGACCTCGTGGCCGGCCGGGTGTCGATGATTTTTACGAGCCTGATCTCGGCCAAGCCGTACGTCGATGCCGGCAGGCTGCGCGCACTCGCGCAAGCGGGCAGCAAGCGGGCCGCCGTCATGGCGGAGATACCGACCATCGCGGAAGCAGGCGTGCCGGAATTCGCGGTTGACGTGTGGTTTGCCCTCATGGCCCCGGCCGCGACGCCGCGCCCCGTACTCGATCGGCTCAATCAGGCGGTGACGAAGATGCTGCATACCCCCGAGATCGCAAGGAAAATGGAGAGCATCGGATTGGATCCCGTCGGCGAAGGGCTCGCCGCGAGCGATGCCTTCATCAAATCCGAAATCAGGAAGTGGGCGCGCGTAGTGGCGGCGGCCGGGATCACCGTCGACTAGCGGCGCAGACCGGGAGGCGTCTCAGCGCCCGCGCACCGCCTCCAGCAGGCGCTTCACGAATCCGTCGATCTGCGGCCGGTCTATCCACCGGAGCACCGCGACGAGATCGTTCTCCGGATCGACATAGACGAAGTTCGTGCCGTTGCCCTGAAGGCCGAACGCGCTCGCCGGCGCGCTCGGCATGAACGTGCGGTCCTTGTTCACGTAGAAATTCATGAAGCCGTAGTGGGGTTCGACCGGCGTGGGCGTGAGCGACCACTCGATCCATGGATCGGAGATGAGCTGGCGCTCTTTCCATCTGCCGCGGTTCAGCGCGAGATAACCGAAGCGCGCCATGTCCCAGGCGTTGACGAACATGCCGCCGCCCCAGTGGCCCCCGCCGGTCACCGACTGCACGGCGAGTCCGTCGAGCACGATCCACGAGTTCTCGTACCCGAACCAGCGCCAGGTGTTGGATGCGCCGATGGGGTCGAGCACGTTCTCTTTGAGCACGTGCGGCAGTGGATGGCGCCAGACGTTCAGCGCCGCGAGCGCGAGCGCGTTGGTGCGCACGTCGTTGTACTGGTAGACCGTGCCCGGCTTGTTGCGGGGCCGCGTGCCCCACTCGGCGGCATTCTCGCTCGGGCGGTCGGCCCAGTCGGGTTTTCCCCACAGCGTGCCTTCCCAGTCGCTGACCTGGCGCAACATGTGGTTCCACGTGATCGTGCGGTTGTGGGGCGTCTCGAAGAGATGCAGCAGGTCCGAGCCGCCCATGCGGTCCGACTTGTTGCCGGCCGGCACCGGGTTGTAAAGCTGTATCGGCGGCACGTACTCGCGCACCGTATCGTCGATGCTCCGGATGAGGCCGCGGTCGTGCGCGAGCCCCACCACTGTCGAGAGCATGCATTTGGTGACGCTGTGGGTCATGTCGACGCGGGCAGGCTCGCCCCATTCCGCGAGGATGTACCCCTTGTGCACGACGAGGCCGGTTGGGTCGCCGCGCTCCTTGATCGGGCCGATCGCGTAGCCGAAAGGCTCGCGGCCGAACGTCTGGTAGTGATTGAGCGCGAGGTCGCGCGGGTTCTTCATTTCGGCTGCGATCGCGTGGCCGATCGCGGCCTGCATCCGCGTGCCGTCGATGCCGGCCTCGGCCGGCGTCTTGCGCTGCCAGACGGCGTCAGGGAAATAGCGGGGTTTGGTGTGAGAGGAAGCTGACGAAGTATCCATGGCGAGCGGCGTGTCAGGGTCGGGGCGCTAATCTAACACGGCCCGGGACAAAATGTGGAATGCGGAATGGAAAACCTGTCGTGAAAAAGTGCCGGCACGCTGCTTTCGATTTAATTTCCCCTCAAACAATTTTCTCTCGTGCCGATCTCAGCTATCCAGTTTGATGAGCGCTATCGCTTTTCCGCACTATCGCACTGCCGCTTCCCCGCTTTCCGCTACAATTAAATTCAGGGCCGTGTGCTCGAGAACGAAATGGCCTAGATATAGGAGATTGATGTGAAGATAGACGACGGTTCCTGGAGTTTGAGCGCGGGCGAAGCCAGGCGCGTCCAGCAGCGGCCCGAGGCGTTCGGCACGCGTGGCATGGTGTGCTCCGCCCACCCGGTGGCGGCTTTCATCGGCCTCGGCATTCTTCAGCGTGGAGGCAATGCGTTCGACGCGGCGATCGCCGTTGCGGCTGCGGAAGGCGTGGTCCTGCCGATGAAGTGCGGTGTCGGAGGCGATGGGTTTGCGGTGCTGTACGACGCGCGCAAACGCGAGACGGTCGCGTTCAACAGCAGCGGCGTTGCGGCGACGGGCGCCACGGCGGACTACTACCGGAGCCGGGGTCACAAATCGATGCCGCTCAACGGCGTGCACGCAGTCAGCGTCCCGGGCGCGGTTGCCATGTACGAAGCCCTGTGGCGGCGCTACGGCACCATGGATTGGCCGGAGCTCTGGGAGCCCGCGATCCAGCTCGCCGACGAAGGCGTCGCGATCACGAAATACATCAGCGATCGGATCGCCGATCGCGCGGACACGCTCGCCACCTTTCCGCATTCGGCCGCGCAGTATCTGCCGAACGGTCGCGTCCCCGCTGCCGGCGAGCGCTGGTCGGCGCCGAACCTCGCGAAAACCCTGCGTATCGTGGCGAAAAGCGGCGCCGATGCGTTCTACCGCGGCGAGATCGCCGAAAAGCTGCTCGCATTCCTGAAGCAGGAAGGCCAGACGTTCACCGCCGACGATTTCGCGCAGCAACAGGCGGTCGTCTATACGCCGATCTCCACGGAATATCGCGGCGCGACCGT